>Ga0209012_1000514_pt1 | contig 54127 bp, 48 predicted proteins | sample RS3BMetagenome_FD_184735 | JGI IMG/M metagenome (GOLD analysis project Ga0209012, IMG submission 184735) | Ferric oxide microbial mat and aquatic microbial communities from Rainbow Spring, Yellowstone National Park, USA - RS3B (SPAdes) (version 3) ... | reverse complement strand
CGAAGTGCTCTTTACTCAATACTTCAGGCTGCTGTCAACCAGCCAATCGTTGCGGCTCGATGAATCTCCACTCACGGGTTGAGCAGGAAAGCAACAAGCTCCGATGCTTTAGCGAGGAGTAGTTGACCCTGAGCTTTGTAGCATAGAAATATTGCCTGTGAGTACTGAGGCTGTGTGTTTTTCAAATCGGCTAGGAGATTGGAAATAGGCTTCCATAATTTGAACTGTGGGCAAAGAGCCGGGAAGGAGATTTGAACTCCTGTCTGCAGATTTCAACCTTCATCTGCAGTCTGCCACATGACCACTCTGTCATCCCGGCCTGAACGGTTATAACCGCTCATATCACACAGTCATCCGTGCTGAAGACAAAAGGCTGTATTCTGCCTTTGCATTCAATAGCTTCACTGAGGAAATCCCCTATTTTTGTATTTATTCCCTTTGCAGCATCCACGTGGGTGCATAAACAGTGCACATGCTTCGGTACTTCATATTCAGAGAACTGAGGCGAGCCTCTCAGCCGCCTCAAACGGGCTCAGCTCCCTTCTCAGGGTGCTCTGGACCATCTCATCAAGCTCTTCAGGTCTTATCTTTCCTGAAATGCGCTTCTCTATCTTTCTGTAAAGTATACTGTATATCTCCTTCCTGAGCTGCTTCAGTCTCCTTCTTCCAAGTTCACCTGTGCTCTTCAGGTACTCCTGATGCTCACGCAGCTTATCCATGAGCATCGGTATCCCCTTCCCGCTCGTAGCTGATGTGAGCAGGACAGGTGGTCTCCATCTGTCCCATTCTGATAGGTCAAGCATTGAGGTGAGCTGTTCTGCCATCAGCATTGCCCCTGGCATATCCATCTTATTCACCACATATATGTCTGCAATTTCAAGAAGACCGGCCTTTATGGACTGCACCTCATCGCCAGCGCCTGGCATCGTCACAACAATAACACTGTCTGCCACGCCCATTATATCGACCTGCGTCTGTCCAGCTCCAACCGTTTCTATGAGAATTGCATCACATCCCATGACATCGAGTATGCGTGCTGCGTTGGCCGCCTGAAGTGAAAGACCGCCTGCGCCTCCCCTGCTCCCCATGCTTCTTATGAACACTCCGGGGTCTGAGGAGAGTTCGGGCATTCTGATCCTATCTCCCAGTATAGCGCCACCTGTTATCGGACTCGTGGGATCAACTGCAATTATGGCGACGTTCTTCCCTTCCTTTCTCAATGCAGTAGCCATCTGCGCAATGAGTGAACTCTTCCCCACACCGGGTGCGCCTGTGATGCCTGTGATAAGTGAACCATGCGTTCTTGCATATACAAGCTTCAGTGCCTCCTCATACCCCTCCTCTTCATCTTCCACTATCGAAATGAGCCTAGCAGCAGCCCTCCTGTCCCCCTTCTCAAGGCTGGAGACGAGACGTGCGTAATTCAGCTCTTCTCCCCCTTCCTTTTCATCAGATGTTTTTTGTGGAATTCAACAATCTCCTCGATGGGAGTGCCGGGACCAAATACAGCTGCTATACCGCACTTCTTCAGCATAGGTATGTCCTCCTCAGGAATTATGCCACCTGCTGTGACAAGCACATTGAGCTTGTTCTTCTTCACAAGCTCCATCACCCTGGGAAACAGTACATCGTGAGCGCCTGAAAGGCAGCTCAGCCCTATGGCATCCACGTCCTCTTGCATTGCTGTCTGCACTATCTGTTCAGGCGTCTGGTGCAACCCTGTGTATATGACCTCCATCCCTGCATCCCTTAGCGCCCTTGCCACGACCTTTGCGCCCCTGTCGTGCCCGTCAAGTCCAGGTTTGGCTATGAGAACACGTATCTTGCGCATGCCCCTCCCTCAGATGATGAGCTCTTCCCTGTACTCCCCGAACACTTCCCTGAGCAGGCCTGCCACTTCACCGAGCGTTGCCTTTGCCTTGACAGCATTGAGTATTGAGGGCATCATGTTTCTCCCATCCTCAGCAGCGCGGCGAAGCCTGTCCATCGCCTCGCTGTATTTTCGCTTATCCCTTTCCTTCCTCAGCCTTCTCAGCCTTGCTATCTGTTTCTTCTCCCCCTCGGGGTCGACGCGAAGTATTGGAATATTAAGCGGTTCATCTTCCACACAGCAGTTCACACCAACCACAAGTCTCTCCTTTCTCTCTATCTCCTTCTGATATCTGTATGATGCCTCAGTAATTGCCTTCTGGAAGTAGCCCGCCTCTATCGCCTTCATCACACCTCCGAGGCTGTCTATCTCATCAAATATCTCATATGCAGTCTCCTCAAGCTGGTCTGTCAGCCATTCCACATAGTAGGAACCTCCAAGCGGGTCCACCACATTGGGTATGCCAGTCTCATGTGCAATGATCTGCTGTGTCCTGAGTGCAATGCGCACCGCTTTTTCTGTGGGAAGTGCAAGCGCCTCATCAAGGGAGTTTGTGTGCAGCGACTGCGTTCCTCCAAGGACGGCCGCGACAGCCTGCAGGGTGACCCTCACAATATTATTCTCAGGCTGTTCAGCAGTCAGTGTGCATCCTGCTGTCTGTGTGTGAAAGCGCAGCTTGAGTGCCCTTTCATTTGTTATCCCAAAACGCTCCCTGAGCTCCCTTGCCCAGATGCGTCTTGCAGCCCTGTACTTCGCAATCTCTTCGAAAAAATCGTTGTGCGCATTGAAGAAAAATGAGAGTCTCTGCACGAATATGTTCGGATCAAGCCCTCTCTCTATCCCCCATCTCACATACTCGAAGCCATCAGCAAGTGTGAATGCAAGCTCCTGTGCAGCGGTGGAACCTGCCTCCCTGATGTGGTACCCACTTATGCTTATTGTATTCCATTTTGGCACATGCTTCATACCGTACTCAAATGTATCCACAACAAGGCGCATTGATGGCTCTGGAGGGAAGATGAAGCTCTTCTGCGCAATATATTCCTTCAGTATATCATTCTGAATTGTCCCTGTCAGCTTTGTCTTTGGTATCCCCCTTGCCTCTGCAGCACCCAGGTACATGGCCCAGATGATGGCTGCAGGGCCATTGATTGTCATTGAGGTGCTGACCCTGTCAAGGGGAATGCCTTCGAACAGTATCTTCATATCCTCTATTGAGGAAACTGCAACACCACATTTCCCATACTCGCCTTCAGCCTGAGGGGCATCTGTGTCGTACCCATACAGTGTGGGATAATCGAATGCAACACTGAGCCCCGTTTCACCGTGTGCGAGCAGATATTTGAAACGTTTATTGGTCTCAAAGGCGCTGCCGAAACCTGCAAACTGGCGCATTGTCCACAGTTTGCCAGTGTACATTGTATCGTGTATTCCTCTTGTGAATGGATAACGTCCTGGATCTCCGAGCTTCTCATCATAATTGAAATTCTCATCAGGCGTGTACAGGGGTTTTATCTCCATCCATGAGAGATTGTAGAATCTCTTTCTCTCCCCCTTTTTCCTTATCTCAGGAATGAACAGGCGCTGCTCCCACTCCTCAGCATCCTGTGCAGTCCTGGCGCCCTGTAGTGAAAGGACCATGATCAATTAAACGGAGTAACTGAATAAATGCTTTGTCCTCAAATCCTGCTCTTCCTCCCATCAGGGGAAAGCCTGAATTTTCCGAAGTCGGAGGTGGAGAGGAGTGTCTCAGCATCGAATATTGGGCCATCCCTGCAGACGAGCCTTCCGTCCAGTGCACAGGCATCGCATATGCCTATGCCACACTTCATATGCCTTTCCACTGAAAGCTGTGCATGTATCCCCATGGAGTGTGCCATCATTGCAAGCCTGTAAAGCATCCCCTCAGGCCCGCATGCAATCATTTCCCTGAAACGACCTTTTTCAAGTAATTTGGACACTATATCAGTGACAAAACCCATGTGCCCCCTGCTTCCATCATCAGTGCATATGTGCAGGCGTGCACCAGCTTCCTCTATTCTCTTTTCGAAGAAGAGCTCCTCAGCATTTCTTGCACCTATCACAACCTCAGCCCTTCTTCCCAGGGCCTCTATTGCAGTGATTATGGATGCTATGCCAGTCCCTCCCCCAACGCACAGCACCTCCCCATCGTTTATGATGAATGAATTGCCATATGCACCCCTGACGCCTATCTTTTCACCTGCTTTCATGGAACTCAGCGCCTTCGTTGCTGCGCCCAGTGGCCTGAAGGTGAACCCCTTCATCTCACCGATATATGAAAGGGACATGGGGATCTCATTTACCCCGGGCACCCACACCATGACAAACTGTCCGGGGAGTGATGATGTGCTATCCCTGTATCTTATAGTATAAACTGCGGGGCTTTCCCTATCAATTGCCTCCACCTTCACAATTCTAAGCTCTGTGGGCAACCCCAACCATCTCCTCTATAGATGAAAAATGCTCATTCTCCATGAACTCCTCCAGTTCCCTGTTCACTTCACCAAATATTTCCGGTCCGTATCTGGATACAGCTGTCCCGATCTCCACAGCGCATGCCCCGGCCATTATGTATTCAGCTGCATCCCTTCCACTGTAGATGCCACCCACTCCAACCACAGGTATGCTGCATTTCTCGCTTATCTCAAAGACTGCTCGCAGTCCTATGTATTTGATGGCCTGACCTGAAAGACCACCAACCCTGTTGGATAGCACTGGTCTCCTCAATTCAGTGGAGATGGCCATCGCCTTTACAGTGTTTATCGCCACTATGGCGGAAGCACCTGCCCTTTCGGCTGCAATTGCAAGCTCGGAAATATCTGAGGTGTTGGGCGTCATCTTTGCCCACACCGGAATACTTACCCTGTCGCAGACACTCTTCACTATCTCATATACATTCTCAGCCCTTCCCCCTATCTCGCTTCCCACCCCCTCAACATGGGGGCAGCTGAGATTCAGCTCTACAGCATCAGCACCTGCACTTTCCATCAATGCAGCAAGTTCAGCGAATTCAGCCGCATCTCCAGAGAATATGCTTCCTATGGTTGGTATGTGCTCCCCTTTCAGTTTCTCTATTTCCCCCTTGAAATACTCTATCCCTGGATTTGGAAGGCCCATTGCATTCAGCATTCCGCCTTCAAAGAGATATACGGTCGGATTCTGGTACCCCTCCCTCGGTTGCTTTCCAATCGATTTTGTTACCACACCTCCAGCCCCTGCCTTGTAGACCCTTATCATGGAGGACGCAGTCTCCCCGAGTATGCCGCTTGCCAGCAGCGTCGGATTCCTGAATTTCAGTTTTCCAACAGACGTGTTGATTGATGGACGCACGCAGTTAGATGTGGATAACGATTATTTTAATTTCTACTGCGCTGTGACATACAGTTATTTAATTCAATGCCTTTCGGCACATTGCCATGCCTATAAGAATATACGATACGATGACGAGAACAAAGAAAGAGTTTGTGCCACTCAATGGCAGGAAGGTGGGCATGTATGTATGCGGCCTGACAGTCTACGACAGGATGCACATAGGACATGCCAGGACCTTCATCTTCTTCGACATAGTTGCTAAATTTCTAAGATACAGCGGATACGATGTAAAATTGATTGTGAATATAACTGATGTTGATGACAAGATCATTGCGAGGGCTGCAAATGAAGGTGTGAAGCCTGAAATCATTGCGACGCGCTATGCCTCGTATTTCATAGAGGACATGAATAGATTGCATATCAACTCAGTCACAATGTATCCAAGCGCCACGGAGCATATTGGCGAAATAATAGAGATAGTAAGGACCCTTGAGAGCAGGGGGCATGCATATGCTGTTGAGGGCGATGTTTTCTTTGACATAAGCACTTCAAAAAACTACGGCAGGCTCTCGGGCCAGTCTCTGGACCAGATAATTGCGGGTGCGAGGGTTGAGGTGGATAAGAGGAAGAGGAACCCTGCAGACTTCGCCCTCTGGAAATCGGCAAAGCCAGGCGAGATAAGCTGGAAGAGCCCGTGGGGCGATGGAAGGCCTGGATGGCATATAGAGTGCACCGCCATGTCAATCAAACATCTTGGCGAGACCATTGACATACATGGGGGTGCAGAGGACCTCATATTCCCACACCATGAGAATGAGATACAGCAGAGTGAGGCATTCACAGGCAAGACATTCGTTCGTTTCTGGATGCATGCAGGGCTGCTCAACACCTCAGGTGAAAAGATGTCAAAATCACTGCACAACTTCGTGACAGTGGAGGAGCTGCTTTCAAAATACACTCCTGAGGCAATCAGATTTTTCTGTGCCAACAGCATCTACAGGAGACAGATTGAATTCAGCAGCGCCCTGCTTGAAGAAAGCGAACAGGGTAGAAGAAGGCTGCTCAATGCAATCGCATCAGTGATGAGCTCACGGGAAGGTGAAGGAGGGGAAGGCATTGCCTCTGAGCTTCTAGAAAACTTCAGGGAGGCGATGGAGGATGACTTCAACACACGTGATGCCATTGCCTCTATATTCACCTCACTTCGCAGGGCCTCCCAGATTGCTGAAGCACAAGGGCTGTCTGCTAGCGCAAAAGAGGAAATTATTTCGGCTGTGAGGGAAATAAACAGTGTGCTCTGCATCTTTGAGCAAACTGCCTTCTCCCATCAGATTGATGAGCGCCTGAATGAGCTCCTCAATCTCAGGGAAGAGGCAAGACGCAGGAGGGATTTCAGTGCTGCAGATGCCATAAGAAGAGAGATTGAGGAACTCGGGTATTCAGTGGAGGATACGCAGCAGGGCCCAAGGTTAAAGCGCAAAAGTTATTCGTGAGTGAAATAGAAGAGCATCTCTTCTCCATAGGCTCTTGGATTGACAAAGCCAAAGCGCTCAAACTGAAGCGGTTTATTCAGCTCAGCGCTGCGAACATTGCTTTCAGCAACGCCCTTCACTATTTCACCATCGGGCATTACAATGGAGCATCTCACAAACTCCTCTGCAGGCACCCACTGAATGCGCTTTATCTCCCTATTCTCCTTGTCAATGAATCTTGCATTTTCATCGAGCTTCACATTGCAGAAGTCCTTCAGTCTCACCTCGCTGCCCTTGAATTTTTCAAAATCTGCTGAGGAGATGAAGATGTCAGGAGATACTCGAATCTTCCTGACACCAAGCTCTGGCCTGTCAGGGTGAAGATAGCTCTTCACCTCTCCAATTTCAGGGAGGCCCTCTATTTTCACATGCACAGGGTTGGGCACAAAGAAGTATCTGAGCGCCTCAGGTTCAATCATCCTTCTGTTTTCAGCGTATATCGATTCCACTGGTATCTCTATGTCAGCGAGACTCATGCCAAGGCTGAGCATGAAGTTCCTGATTGCCTCAGGTTTGAAGCCCCTCGCCCTCAGGGACTGAAGGCTCCATGTCCTGGGATCATCCCAGCCTGAATATACGCCTGTGGCAACCTCCCTATTCGATTTGCTCTTGCTTATCTTCACCCCTGCAATTCGCAGAAGGCCAAAATGCTCAAAGCGCGGACCCTTTATCCCCAGGCTATCCCAGATGAAGCGCTCCATCATATCCTCCATCACAAGGTCCTTCCCCCTGATTATGTGCGTCATGCCAAGCTCTATGTCATCCACAGCCCAGGAGAATTCAAGCATGGGCCAGACCCTGTATCTCCTCCCCACCCTCGGATGCTCCCTTTCAGATATCCTGCAGAGCACCCTGTCCCTGAATGCAGGGTTGCTGTGCTTCATGTCAGTCTTCGCTCGAAGCACAGCCTCACCCTCTCTAAAGGAACCTTCGAGCATCCTGCGCCACAGCAGCATGTTTTCCTCACTGCTCTGGTGCCTGTGCTCGCATTCAATGCCCTTCTCCCTGTATTCCCTGAGCGTTTCTGCAGGACACAGGCATACATATGCAATATTCCTCTCTATTAGCTTCTCAGCCCAGCTGTAGAATATATGGAGCCTGTCTGACTTGTAGTATTCTGCATCCCATTTCACGCCGAGCCATCTCAGCCCATCCCTTATGAGCTCATAGGATTCAGCGGTCGGTACCTTTTCCTCTGAACCTATTGTATCATCAAAAACGAGCAACAGCCTTCCCCTGTATTTCTTTGCATACTCGTCGTTGAGCACAATCATCCTGACATTCCCTATGTGCAGTGCACCTGAAGGGAATGGTGCAAGCCTGACCGTGAACCCTTCCCCTGCACCTTCAAGCTCCCTCAGCTTTGGCTGCTTTTCCTTCTTCTCCCTCACAAGGAGCTCGGGCGCAAGCCTCTGCAGCTCATTCACCCTTTCTGTGGGAGCGATGCTATTCACAAGCTGCACTGCCTTTGACGCAGCTTCCAGTGCTGCGGCGGGAGCAATGCCCCTGAAGAGGGACATCAGCTTCCCCATAACGGGCTTGATTTCAGCGTCCCCGCCATGGCTGACTGCATTGTGAAGTGCATGTATGTATGCCTGTCTTTCCAGCTCCTGATCCATCCCTTTACAGGTAAAACTGTATGTATCTTAATCTTTCTGAGCGAGCAAATACTTTAATCTGCGTGTAGCTCATTCAAAATTATTGTCATATCTGAGAACAGAACTCATTGAGCAGCGGGCGTACCAGTTAAACATAGCGGATGCAGCCTCAAAGAGGTCAACACTCGTCGTTTTGCCCACTGGACTCGGAAAGACGGTGATTGCACTCATGGTGATAGACAGGGTGCTCAGCGAAAGGGGTGGCAGGGTGCTTTTCATGGCACCCACAAAGCCCCTTGCAGAACAGCACTTCAACACAATCACCTCCAGAATATCTCTGAACAATATCTTCCTCATCACAGGCGAAACACCCCCTGAAAGGAGAAGGGAACTGTGGAGGAAGGGCACCATTGTTGTTGCTACACCTCAGGTTGTGGAGAATGATCTTCCCTTCATTGATATATCCTCAATCTCTCTGATGGTGTTCGATGAATGCCACAGGGCAACGGGCGATTATTCCTATGTCAGGATTGCAATGGAATATCATGAAAGGCATGATGAACCCCTCGTCCTGGGCATGACTGCCTCGCCCGGTAGCGATATGGGAAGGGTGGAGGAGGTGTGCAGAACCCTTGGCATAGTTCACATAGAGGTAAGGACAGAGGAGGATCCAGATGTGCAGCCCTATGTCCAGGGGACAAGGGTAAGGTGGATAGAGCTCTCCCTCACAGCTTCTCAGATGCGCCTTATCTCACTAATCAGGGAGATGTTCAATGAGAGGATAGGCAGGCTCAAAGAGATGCACCTGTTGCCTGAGGATTTCAGCGGCTCTGTAAAGGAACTGCTGCAGACAGCAAGAAACATAGGCAATGAGCTAGGCACCCCTGCCTTCAGGGGACAGATGTTCAGTGCACTGAGGGTTCATGCCGAGGCTATGAAGCTTGGCCACGCACTGATACTTGCTGAAACACAGCCGCTCTATTCACTGCGCTGCTATCTGAATAGGCTCAGGACGGAAGGGGAGAAGAGCAGGAGAAGCGCCTCCGCCACTCTCATAGCCGACCCCAAGTTCGGCATGCTGGTCAGCATGCTTTCAATGATGAAGGATGAACACCCGAAACTTGGAAAGCTGAGAGAGGTGGTGAGTGGGGAGCTGCTGAATAATCCAGGTGGAAGGATAATCATCTTCACTCAATACCGCGATAGTGTTGAATCAATTCTTTCCACAATATCAAATGTGCGGGGCGCGAGGGTGGGGAAGCTCATAGGGCAGGGAAGCAGGGGAAGGCAGAAAGGATTGAAGCAGAAGGAGCAGATAGAGGTGCTGTCCCGCTTCCGCACAGGCGAGATCAATGTGCTTGTGAGCACTTCTGTCGGCGAAGAGGGACTGGATATTGCATCGACAGATGCAGTGATATTCTTTGAGCCAGTGCCATCGGAGATCAGAACAATACAGCGCAAGGGGAGGACTGGCAGAAACAGGCCAGGAAAGGTCATAGTGCTGATGACCAGTGGAACAGTGGATGAGGCATACTATCATTCCTCAAGAAGAAAGGAGAGGATGATGAAGGAAAATCTGCTGCATCTCGATGCGCGCCTGAGCGGTGCTCAACTCAAAAGGAAACAGAGCAGCATCTTCGACTTCTAGCGTTCGAGCATTGACTTCACCCACGGAAGCAGCCTTTCGTATACATTTGGTGTGGTAATATATATTAGAAATGCGCCGCCAAGCGACTGTAACAGCGTGCTGAATATGTAAATCCCTATGGGCACATACATGCCCAGTCCTATGCCAATTGCCCTGTCCACAAGAAAGATCTTTATCCATTCGCTTCGCTGAAAGAAAAAGTAGTATGTGGACCAGGCTATAGCCCAGAAGCCCATGGAAAGAGAGGCAATGCCCAGTGTCCTCAGTGGCATCGCAGCCGTTGAGGTCAGCGTTGAAATGTAATAGGCGAATGCAAATATCATGAAATACACTGCAAAGTAATAGAGCAGATTGTGAAGATTTGAAGGAAAATATACATCGACGAACCCTATGACTACGCCAAACAGGCTTCCAGTGGCATATGCCAGGCGCGAATCCATTCTCCCGTTTCTCCATGACATATGCATCAGACCCTGTATTCAGAAGCTTTAGAACTACTCACTCTATTTTAATATAATTCCCTTTTCCATATGCTTGCTGGGAAGTTCATGCTGTACAGGGAAGTGACCGAATTCTATGAAAAGGTCGAAGGCACCTCAAAGCGCCTGGAGATCACGGCCTATCTGGTTGATCTGCTCAAGAAGGCGGGATGCGAAGAGGTTGCAAACGTTGTCTACATGACCCATGGAAAGCTCTTTCCAGATTTCTATCCAGAAAAAATAGGCATGGCAGAAAAGATGGCAATCAGGACACTTTCATCTGTCTCTGGAATGGATATCAAGGAGGTGGAGGCGCTTTACAAGAAGAAGGGGGACATAGGCCTCCTTGCTGAGGAGCTGATGTCACAGTCAAGGCACTCCAGGCTCAGCACAAGGGAACTTCAGGTCAATGAGGTGCATGATGAACTTGCAAAAATAAGCGAGGCCTCGGGCCCCGGCTCTCAGGATCTTAAGGTCAAATTGCTTGCCGATCTGCTTTCCTCTTCAACACCTAAAGAGGCCAAGTACATACTGAGGATAGTTGTGGGAAAGATGCGCATGGGTGTGGCAGCAATGACACTTGTGGATGCCGTTGCAGCTGCCTATGCATCTAAGGAAGATAGCGATAAGGTGGAACGTGCATTCAATATTACCAGCGACCTTGGAAAGGTCGCAGAGGTCATGTGCCGCAATGGCTTGAAGGGGCTCAGCACACTTCATCTCAGGGTCAATGTGCCTGTCCGCTCAATGCTTGCAGAGCGCCTTCCAGGGATAAAGGAGATACTTGAAAAGCTTGGGGGAAGGGCTGCATTTGATTTCAAGTATGACGGATTGCGTATGCAGGCCCATATTGATGGGGGAAAAGTGAGGCTCTTCTCCAGGCAGCTCGAGGATCTCACCTCTCAATTTCCAGAGATAGCTGAGGCAGTGGGACGCGCATTCAAGGGGGATAGTGGAATAGTGGAGGGGGAGTGCGTCCCGGTGGACCAGAATACAGGGGAGCTTCTTCCATTTCAGGTGGTCTCAAGACGCAGGGGGAGAAAGCATGGTGTTGAGGAGGCAATGGAGGAATATCCAGTAACGCTCTTCCTGTTTGATCTGCTGCTCGCAGATGGAAAGGAGTACCTGGATGAACCATTCCCGGTAAGAAGGAAGAAGCTGGAGGAATCAATCAGGGAAAATGATAGAGTAAAGCTAAGCACTCTCATAGTCACTGATTCAATCAGGGAGGCAGAGAAATTCTTCAACCAGGCGCTTGAGGCTGGATGTGAGGGTGTGGTCGCAAAATCAGTTGCACCTGACTCTGTCTACCAGGCAGGGGCAAGAGGATGGCTCTGGATAAAGTACAAGAGGGACTACAAGTCAGAGATGGTGGATACAGTTGACCTCGTGGTTGTGGGCGCATTTGCAGGGAGGGGGAGAAGGAGCGGTACGTATGGAGCGTTGCTCATGGCAACATACAACAAGGAAAGGGATGTATTCGAAACTGTAACAAAGCTTGGCTCAGGGTTCGACGATGAGACGCTTGCCGCCCTCCCTAAGATGCTTTCCCCCTATCTACTGAAGCAGAAGGACAGCAGTGTGGACAGCAAGATGGAGGCGGATTTCTGGTTCAAACCAAAGCTCGTGCTTGAGGTGCTTGGTGCTGAGATCACACACAGCCCGGTGCATACCTGCTGCTTTGGAGCTGTGAGAGCAGATTCAGGGCTTGCCATCAGGTTCCCGCGGTTCACAGGCCGCTTCAGGGATGACAAGGATGCCTATGATGCAACGACGAGCAAGGAGATACTTGAGATGTACAGGATGCAGCTGAAGAAGGTTGAATGATCACAGCAGTTCAGGTATCTCCACAGGCAGGGATGCGACTGAAACGCCAGCAGCCTCCAGGCTTCTGACCTTGCTCTCAGCTGTCCCCATCCCCCTGCTTATTATTGCGCCTGCGTGCCCCATCCTCTTGCCTGGCGGGGCACTGCGGCCTGCTATGTATGCAACGACAGGCTTTGTCACATGCTCCTTTATGTAGAGTGCTGCCTCCTCCTCTGCTGTCCCTCCTATCTCCCCAACCATCACTATCCTTTCTGTCTCCTTATCCTCCTCAAAGAGTTCCAGCGCCTCAACAAAATTGGTACCTATGAACGGGTCCCCTCCTATGCCTATGCATGTTGACTGACCCTGTCCATGTTCTGTGAGCATATTCACTATCTCATACGTCAGTGTGCCGCTGCGCGATATCACCCCTGTCCTCCCCCTCGCAAAGATCTTTGAGGGCATGATGCCTATCTTGCATCTTCCAGGCGCTGTGATCCCTGGACAGTTCGGACCTATGATTCTGACATTCTTCATTTTAGCATATGAAACGAACTGCATTGTATCAAGGAAAGGTATGTGCTCAGTTATCACTGTAATTAATTTCACCCCGGCCTCTATTGCCTCAAACACAGCATCCTTTGCAAAGGGTGCAGGAACAAAGACGCATGAGGCGTCCGCGCCCGTCTGTTCCACTGCCTCACGGACAGTGTCAAATACAGGTATTCCATCCACAGCTGTCCCACCCTTTCCCGGTGTCACACCCCCCACCACCTTTGTGCCAAATTCCTTCATGGAGCGGGAATGGAACTGCCCCTGATGCCCTGTAATGCCCTGAACAATGACCTTTGTATTCTCATTCACAAGGACGCTCATCTTCCCGCCTCCACAGCCCTGGAGGCTGCTTCACGCATGTCAGTGGTTGCAACAATTCCTATACTGTTCAGTATCTCCTTCGCCTCCGCCTCATTGACACCCCTGATGCGTGCCACAACAGGTATGTCAATATGCTCTCTGCTTATCGCCTCTTTGACGCCCAGCGCCACTGTGTCGCACTTTGTAATGCCTCCAAATATGTTCAGGAAGATAACCCTGGGATTCGCTTCCTTCATCAGGGCAAATGCCTTTGCAACCTTCTCAGGGTCATCAGTCCCTCCGAGGTCAAGGAAAACGCCTGCCTTTCCTCCCCTGGAGGAGAGCATGTCAAGCGTGGCCATTGTCAGACCTGCACCGTTTGCAATGACACCTATGTCACCATCGAGCTGCACAAAGGCAATGGACTCCTTCTTTGCCTTGAGTTCAAGTGGTGTCAGATCATCCACATCTTCTGAAAACTCAGGATGCCTGAAGAGCGCATCATCGTTCACAGTGATTTTGGCATCTGCAGCAACCATCTTTCCATCGGATGTGATGACGAGTGGATTTATCTCAGCGAGTTCACAGTCCTCTGTTATGAAGAGCGTGTAGAGCTTCTTTGCTATATCCTCCATCTGCGCCAGAAGGGATGGGTTGAGTTTAAGCTGCTTCTGCAGCGTCCTTGTTATGAAAGGTGTATATCCAAAGGGGGGCATTTGCCTGATTGCAATCTTTGAAGGCTCAACGCTCTCAATTTCCATCCCTCCCTCTGCGCTTGCCATCATCACTATGCTCCTGGAGCTTCTGTCCAGGGTGTAGCTGAAGTAGAGCTCCTTTGCAACATTGAGCCTCTCCTCAATGAGCAGGCGCCTCACCCTCTCTCCATGAATGCTCATCCCCAGCAACTGTGCAGCAACCTTCCTTGCTTCCTCCACACTGCTGGCAAATTTGATACCACCAGCCTTGCCCCTGCCCCCAACAAGCACCTGCGCCTTCAGAACCCCGGGTGCCTTCATCTCATCTATCTCATCAGGGCTGCTAACAACCCTTCCCTGGGGGACAGGTATGCCGTATCTGGACATCAGTTCCTTTCCCCTGTACTCGAACAGCTTCAATTATCGCACCTCTTCATGCTCAGCATGATGAATTAGATAAATAACACTGACCTCAACGCATGAGCAGCAATCCAGATTGCAGGGTGTACATCTCAAGTGCTTCTCTGTCAACTATTGCACCGCATCCTGGATGCTCATTGCACCTGATCATGCCCTCATTCATTTCAAAGGGATTGGAGACAATATCCTTTGCGAAATACCTGCTGTTGGGTGATGTATCCCCTGGATAATCGATAAGTGCGTTGCTTGCCAGTGCAATGTTGAAGCTCCTGCCTATACCTGTCTCAAGCATCCCTCCAACCCAGCAGTGTCCGCCATATTTCCTTGCTATTGAAGCTATCTCAAGTGAAGTAGAAAGACCTGAAACCCTTCCTGGTTTTATGTTAACAATTTTGCATGCACCGAGTTCGAACGCTAGCTCCGCTTTCCTTGCATCTGTTATTGATTCATCCAGACAGATGGGTGTCGAGATCCTCTTCGCCAGCTCTGCATGCCTCACTATATCATCATGTTCAAGCGGCTGCTCAATGTATAGCAAATTGAATCTATCGAGTCTCTCGAGGAGTTCAATATCCTTTATGGTGTAATCTGAGTTTGCATCTGCACTGAGCGGTATATCTGGAAACCTGTCCCTGATGGCCTTCAGTATCTCAAACTCCCTTCCCCTGCTTATCTTGACCTTTATGCGCCTGTAGCCTTTTTCGAGTGCGTCCTCCACGCTCTTCAGCATGCTGTCAATTTTGCTCATGCCTATGGAGATGCCAGCCATTGCATACCCCCTGCTCTCCCCGAGCATGCTGTGCAGTGGCTTCCTGTTCTTCTTTGCATGGTAATCCCAGAGCAGCATCTCAACAGCAGCCTTTGCCATGTTGTGCCCCTTCACCTTTGCTGTCCTGCGCAGAAAAACCTCAGGTGCAGGGAGGTCCTCGATATATGCGTAGAGTATATCCCCTATTATATGGAGCGCAGTCTCGTTGTCTTCATAGCTGTAATAGGGCTCACTGTCCGCAACACATTCAGAATAAGCCTCAATGCCATCTGCACTCAGAAAAAGAAGGAGCGCTTCCCTGTTTTCCTGTGTGCCAAAGCTTGTGGTGAAAGGGGAGAGAAGCGGTATCCTGATCCTTCTGAATCTGACCTCCATGTTATCCCGCTTAACCACCTATCTGCGACATGCTGTAAAGCGTTTCGCTGCTCGTTTTACCTATATCGAGGAAATGCCTCTCAGGCTTGCCCGCAATGGCATGTCTGAGCGCATCTGCAACCTCCTTTTCCCCTCCACCACTCCTGATTATGCCCACTATGTCCAGCATATTGTCGCCAAACAGGCACATCCTCAGCCTTCCATCAGATGTTATTCTCACTCTATTGCATCTGCTGCAGAAATTCCCCGATAGTGGCGTTATGAAGCCTATCTTTCCCTCATATCCCTCCACATTGTAATATACTGCAGGGCCCTGCCCTGTCGATTCATTTGATGGGTGGAGGGTGAATCGGCTCGAAAGCTTCCTTTTCGCAACGGCAGCAGGAAAGAAGAGCTCTGGCTGGAAGTCAACATTGTTCTTAAGGGGCATCATCTCAATGAATCTTATTGAATATCCCCTGGTGAGTGCAAATTCAGCAAGCTCCACGAGTTCATCTGTATTCACACGCTTCATGAGAACAGTATTCAGTTTGATGGGCCAGATGCCAGACCTCTCAGCAGCTTCTATTCCATTCAGAACCCTCTGTATGTCTCCGCCCCTTGTAATGCTCCTGAATCTCTCTGCGTTGAGCGTGTCAAGGCTCACATTGGCCCTCGTGACACCTGAGGACGCAAGTGCTTCAGCATGCTGTTCCAGAAATATGCCGTTGGTCGAAATGGGTATATCCCTTATTCCAGCTTCAGCAATCTCCGCTGCTATCTCCTCAACATCCTGTCTCACCAGCGGCTCACCGCCTGTGATCCTGATAGTGGTCGTGCCAAGCGAAGCAGCTGCTGAAGAAATTATACCTATCTCGCGTGGAGACATGAGTTTGCTGAACTTGGTAAAATGCATTCCATGTGCTGGCATGCAGTAAACGCACCTGAGGTTACACGCATCCACCACTGAGATGCGTAGATAGCTTATCCTTCTCCCCAGTGCGTCAGTAAGCATACGTGTCAGAACAACCTTTAATATCATATACTTTAGCTGCTCAATCCCGTTTCATATGGAACAGTTCAATTCCCACCTGACTGCACAGTGCACCCTGTTTGCCCTGTCGTCTCTATTTGAAAGAGATTTACATTGCCCGCTGTTTTTATTCACATCCCTGCTATCTGAATATCTCAGAAAACTTCAGCTTGTTTAAGTATTCATTCCTTCTCTCCGCAATTGTGACTTGTCCTGGCGATAGAGATGCGCACTTCCACCCAATGTATGGTGTATCTTTATGACCGATGTGACAACTGAAATATTCATAGGCGTGCTTGCATTCTTCAGCTTTGGTCTGCTGCTCATAGAGTTCCTCAGGTACTGGGGGAATAGGAGGGACACCTTCACACAGAGGGATGCAGATGCATCTGTCCTTGTGATAGTTCCCTGCAGGGGTCTGGACCTGACGCTTAGGGAGAATATTGAGAGCCTCAAGCACCAGAAATATCAGAAATACAGTCTCGTGGCTGTAGTGGATGATGAGCATGACGCTGCCACTCAGATACTTCGCGAGGAGGGAGTGACTGTTATTTTTTCAGATGCCGAGTGCAGCGGCTGCAGCGGAAAGGTGAGGGCAATTGCCACAGCGCTTGAGCATTACCCCGATTATGATTTTTATGTCATTGCAGATTCAGACGCCACATATCCTGAGGACTGGATTGCCTCTCTGCTACGTCCTCTTTCCGACAGCACATGCGGCATATCCACCACATTTCCAGTCTTCACACCACTCAGCGGTTTCTGGTCAAAGGTAAAGATGGTCTGGGGGTTCATTGGCATGAGCATGATGGATTCCCCTGTCACAAGATTTGGATGGGGAGGATCGCTTGCATTTAGAAGGGAATTGCTTGATGACGGTGGTATTGATTATTTCAAGGAGTCAGTTTCAGATGACGGCGCACTCACACATCTCTGCACTGGAAGAAAGCTGAGGATTGCATATGTGGATAATATCACAGTGAAAATATATTCAAAGGAAACATTCAATAGTTTCATTGAATGGTCAAACAGACAGACTGCACTTGCAATACTTGGCAACGGCATGCTGCTCCCCTTTGGTCTTGCCTATTTCAGTGTGCGCTCCTTTGTACTCTATTCCTCCATAGCTGTGTCAATACTTATTTCCCCAATACTTCTGCTTCTGCTCGCACCATTTGCAATCAATCTCTACCGCATTTACAGAAGGGCGAGGAGTCATGACCCCACATTGCTGCTCATCTTTCTCTTCAACGATCTTCTCTATCTCTCCAATCTAATTGCAGCGAGCAGGATGAAGACAATAAACTGGAGAGGAAGGACCTATCAGTTGCGCTGAACTATATTTCTGAATGGGTTCAGCGATATCAACATTTTTTCCTCCAATCTCCTGTATCTGAAGTTCAGGATGCAGAAGCCATCGTCTGTGTACGTCTCATTTACCTCATACCCTTCGGACCTGAGTTTTGAAATAAAATGAGATATCACCTCTGAATTCCTCCTGCTTCTCTCGTAGAATTTACGCATGAAGTTTTCAGAGGGATAATAGAATTTGAATTTGCCATCCTGTTTCTCCTCCAGGAGACCTGCGTGTGCCAGTTTCCTCAAAAAGTATCCTGCCGTGTTCTGGGTGAGCTTCAGCGCCTCCTTTATCTCCTTCTGCGATTTACCTGCGTTGTTGAAGACGTAGCAGAAAATTGAGCCTGCCTCTTCATCATTGAGTACGGAGAGCATCTGTATTTCCTGCCTGTCCACAAAGTTTACTGGATAATATACAGATCTGTTGTCGAATCTCTCCTCGTTTATGAACTCCCTTCTCAGAAGGGCGGCGAGATGCCACTTTACTGTGTTAGGTGTGAGCTTCATCTCCCTTGCAAGCCTTGACACACTCGAAGCTGGGTAACGGAACAGCACAGAGAGTATCTCCTTTCTGTTCCCCGCCAGATTTCTACCTCTTGCGTTACCAGAAGGAACAAGCTTGACACCATTTTTCCCTACCGAAACGTGTTCGCTTCTCATTTACTGGCACCGGCCATACTGGCTTGAGTGATTGGAGCCGGAGATGACCTTATATTACTTATCAGGCGGGTATCAGTTCAAATAACTTAAATGAGGCAAAGAATCTTAAGTGTAGAACGCTACTTATTATCAATGAAGGCCGCCCTGATAGCAATTGCACTCATAGCAACACTTGCATTTCAGCCCGTTGCACACGCCCAGACATCTCCTCAGGGTGCACTTGTAATCAATTTCAATGTGCAGGTTGATCAGGGTTCTGCAAATTATGTTGCAAAGGCTGCAGCTGCGTCCATAAGCAATCATTATGACCTGATAATCATAATGAACACGCCTGGTGGCGAGCTAAGTGACATGCTATCGATTGTCAGCTCCATCAGCAAGGTGGAGCAGGCAGGACTGAGTGTCTACACCTTTGTGCCTCTTGACGGTCTTGCCGCTTCCGCCGGCAGCTACATTGCACTTTCAACAGATGCAATTTACATGAGCAACGGCTCCTTCATTGGTCCATCAACTCCATATGTCGTTGGCGGTACCGCGGTGGAACAGCAGCATGTGCAGGATGCGATGGTTGCCTATATCAGGGCTCTGGCAGAGGAGCACGGTTACAATGTAACTGCAGCTGTCAACATGGCTGAAAACAACACTGCATATGATTCACTCACAGCTGCCAGGATAGGTTTGATCACAGGGCTTGCTCAGAATTTTTCAGATTTCCTGGATATTGCGCACCTTTCATCCCTAAGACTGCATTATTTCAGTGAGCCATTATACGACAGTTTTCTTAGCTTCATAAGCAACTCGATAGTTGATGGTCTTTTCATCGAAATAGGCCTGATAGCAGCTGCAATAGACATACTTCACAGAACTGTGCTGCTCACTGTTGTGGCAGCTGTCCTGATAATACTTGGTTTTCTTGGTGCAGAGGCTATAGGCGCTCCTGTTGTCGCGATATTGCTCCTTCTCATCTCTGCACTGCTGATATTCATAGAAGCAAAGGCAGGTCACGGGCTCTTTGTCACTGCAGGCGTGGCCGTGGGCATGATAGGTGCCTGGCTGCTTGCAGGCAATGCAGAGGGGTATTCCCCATCCCCGTATGGCATTACAACTTACATTGGGCTTGCAATTGTGGGTGGGCTGCTTGTCATTGCCTTCATCTATTTTGTGAAGTTGCGTGAGGCAATTATGAGGAAGCCCAAGATGATAGACTATTCCAGACTGGAGGGAAGGGAAGGGACGGCACTGACCGAAATATACCCCGGCAGGCCAGGTGTCTGCAATGTTGCTGCTGAAGACTGGACGTGCTTCTCAGATACAGTCATACCCAAGGGCGCAAGGATAAGGGTTGTCAAGTACATGGATGGCAAACTGAAGGTGGAGGAGGCGAAGTGAGCTATCTCTTCTCGACTTTTAGTGTCACTTTGTCAGGCTCCACAGCCCTGACTATGACCTCATCCCCTTCATTTATCTCAGCATCAGAAACAGCACTCCAGTATTCATTTTCAAGAAGCACAACGCCCTTGGACCCCCTCCCAAAGTTGCTCTTCGCGACTGCACTCTTACCTATGAGCACATCTGTGCTGTAATACTTCTTCGATATCCTGTGGATTGTGGTTGCCCTCAGCAGCAACCCTAGCACTGCACCGAGCACTATGAGGAATATGCCGCCAGCCATATCAGTTATTATGCCTCTCAGTGCACCTTCCACAGTGAAGTACACACCTGCTGCGAGAATCAGGACTATTATTATCAGCTGCCTCAGGCCGAAGAGAAAGATCCTGTCAATCAATGTTTCAGGTTTCCTTTCACTCACTCTTCGATGCCTCCGCCTCTGCAGTAGCAATCATTGACTTTATTGGTTCAAGCAGTCTTGTGAATTCCACTGGAAGTATGAATTTTGTAGAGGGACTGCTTCCAAGCGCTTTGAGTGTATCTAAATACTGTATTGTTAGCGTTTTCTCATCTATCCCCTTTGCAGCATTGAAGATTGTGGTCAGTGCCTGTGCGTACCCTTCAGCCCTGAGGATTGCAGCCTGTTTTTCTCCTTCAGCCCTGAGTATGTTGCTCTGCCTTTCTCCTTCCGCAACTGTGATTGAGGCGGATTTCTTCCCTTCTGCCTCTGTCACCACAGCCCTCCTGCTCCTTTCCGCAGACATCTGCAGTATCATGGCATCCTGAACATTCTTTGGAGGCAGTATCTCCCTGATCTCAACATTCGTGACCTTAACGCCCCATCTCGTGGTAACTTCATCCAGTTTCGTTCTGAGAATTTTGTTTATATCCTCCCTTCTCGACAGGACCTCATCTAAATTTATGTCACCTATCACAGCCCTCAGTGTTGTGGTCGCAATGCCTGTTGCAGCCCCTTCAAAATTATTGACCTGGACCACTGAATCTGCTGCATTGATTACCTTGAAATAAATTATGAAGTCTATGTCCACAGGCGCGTTATCTTTTGTTATGCATGTTTGATGTGGAATTGTGAGAAAACGCTCCCTGAGATCGACCCTCACAGGCCTGTCTATGAAGGGGTATACAAGCACTATCCCAGGCCCTTTTTCAGCCTGCACCTTACCAAATCTGAAATTGACAATCCTCTGATACTCCTTAACTATCTTAATTGAAATCGCTAGAAAGATCAATACGATTATGATCAGAACAACCACACCTGCAATAACACCGGCCGAGCTACCGGTTGCAAGCAGGGAGGCACTTACGAGTCCGCCTATGAAACCAGACAGCATTTCAATCCCCTCTGTAACATATTCTTTATGCTTTTAACACTTTGTCATTGAATGCTGCTTCCCCTTCACGAGCTAACTTTTTATAATCGTCATGCATTTGTCTGACGGACATGCTATTCGGGAAAAATAAGAAATCAAAAAACAGTGTCCACGTCGCTCCTGCAACACCCTCTCCTGCCCTCAATCAGGGCGGTCTTGCGGCCGCAATGCAGCATGCCATATATCTCTATGTTGCAGTGGTTCTCATCCCCGCTTTATTTGTCGCTGGAAGCGATTATCTCACACCGATTGTCAGAAGTGCATTCAGCTGGACTTACTTCAATATCTTCCCGCTTAACTTCGTGATATTCTCCTTTTTCTTCCTTGCAGGTGCTGTCTGGATTCTGTGGGCAATTAATTTCAGGCATGCGAGAAAGGGCGATATAGTGACTGAAGGACCATACGCCTACACACGCAATCCCAGGGGGTTCGGCTATCTGCTCATACTCCTGGGTCTCGCGATAATGCTTCAGTCTGCTGTGGCCATCTTCCTCCTCTTCCCGCTCACTGCTGTGCTCTTCATAGTGTACATAAAATTATTCGAGGAGCCGCTGCTCAGATTGAAGCACGGCGCCTCCTTTGACAGATACAGACAGAGTGTGCCGCTCCTCTTCCCTCTTCCCCCTTCGGTGAGGAGAAGGCTTCAGTAACCGCGCTCCTGCATCCTCTGTTCCTGGGTGAGTGCTGAGATCTCTATGCCATGCATCGCCTCGCCCAGTCTTTTTGAAACCTCTGCTACTATCGATGGCTCATCAAAGTGCATTGTGGCCTCCACTATCGCCTTCGCCATTCTTGCCGGATTTTTTGCCTTGAAAATGCCGCTCCCAACAAATATGCCGTCTGCGCCAAGCTGCATCATAAGTGCTGCATCGGCAGGCGTTGCAATTCCACCGGCAGCGAAATTCACTACAGGCAGGCGCTGCATGCTTGCTGTCTCCTTCACCAGTTCAAACGGTGCCTGTATTTCGCGCGCAACTGCAGCAAGCTCCTCATCGCTCAGCCCCTTCAGCGACCTTATCTTCTGCATCACAGCCCTCATATGCTTCACAGCTTCAATGACATTGCCCGTCCCTGGCTCCCCCTTCGTTCTTATCATTGCAGCACCTTCATCTATGCGCCTGAGCGCCTCGCCCAGGTCCCTCGCACCGCACACGAACGGTACTGTGAACTTCCTCTTATCCACATGATACTGCGGATCTGCTGGCGTGAGCACCTCGCTTTCATCTATCATATCAACCCCTATCTCCTGGAGGACGAGTGCTTCAGCAGTGTGACCGATCCTGCACTTTGCCATCACAGGGATTGTTACCGCATCCATGATCTCGATTATCTTCAGTGGATCAGCCATGCGAGCGACGCCCCCTGCAGCCCTTATGTCTGCAGGCACCCTCTCCAGGGCCATGACAGCCACTGCCCCAGCTTCTTCAGCAATGGCTGCCTGCTCTGCATTGGTGACATCCATGATCACACCACCCTTCTGCATGCTCGCAAAGCCTCTCTTTATTAACTCAGTTCCAAGTCTGAGCTTCTTCAGATCCAGATCAAGTGGCATCCTTCTCTCCTCTATGGCAGATATAGCATCTCCATATGTATTAGTATTTAGCCCAAGCAGCCAGCGCTGTTATAGTGATGCCACTGGAAAGAGGAAATATTTTAATGCACAGCTGTATCAGCAGCGCATGAGCTCGAGACTGGATGCTGTGCAGGAGTCCGGGACTGTCAAGATGGCCGACAGGGTGAAGGAACTCCAGTCAAAAGGGATAGACATCATTTCCTTTTCCATAGGTGAGCCAGATTTCCCCACACCGCAGCATATAACCGACGCAGCAATCTCAGCGCTCAGGGAGGGTTTCACAAAATACACGCCCTCCGCAGGGATTCTGGAGCTTAGGCAGGCAATAGCCGAGAAGCTGAGGAATGAGAATGGGATTGAGGCGCAGCCCTCTGAGATTGTGGTGACGCCTGCAAAACATGCCATCTTCATGACAATATTCGCTTTAGTCAACAGGGGCGAGGAAGTCCTGCTGCCCGATCCTGGATGGGTTTCATATGAGCCAATGGTCAGAATGGCTGAGGCACAGCCTGTGGCTGTGAAGGCTGATGAGGAAACAGGCTTCAGGATGACACCTGAAGCTGTCAGGGATAAGATCTCTTCGAACACCAGAATGATTGTGCTGAATTCCCCTGGCAATCCGAGTGGAAGTGTTGCCACCAGGGAAGATATTGAAGGGATAGCGGAGCTTGCAAGGGAGCACAATATACTGATACTCAGCGACGAAATATATGAGAAGATAGTGTATGGATGCACCAACTATTCCCCTGGCGCGATTGCGCCTGATAACACAATAACAGTAAATGGTTTTTCAAAAACATATTCAATGACAGGATGGAGGCTTGGCTATCTGCATGCCAGGAAGAGGTATATTGAGAACATACTGAAGGTGCAGACGCATACTGTGACATGTGCAACCTCCTTCGCCCAGAAGGCCGGCGTTGCTGCACTCAGGGGACCCCAGGATACAGTCAGCTATATGGTGGGCGAGTTCAGGAAGAGAAGGGATCTTGTTGTGCAGAAGTTACGCAGCATGCCTGGCATTGAAGTGAATGAGCCCAGGGGTGCATTCTATGTTTTCCCAAGATATCATTATAATATGAATTCAGAGAAGATGGCAGAGTATCTGCTAGAAAAGGCGCATGTTGCTGTCACGCCAGGCATCTCCTTTGGAGCTGCGGGAGAGGGGCACTTCAGGATATCATATGCAACTTCGATTGAGAAGCTCAATAGAGGGCTGGAAAGCATGCACGCTGCCCTCGAATCACTTTGACCTCATATCAGGCGGCAGCATATTTGGAATGCCGTCCTTCACTGGATAGGTCACACCACAGGCAGTGCACCTGATTTCCCCCTCAGCAATCTCACCATTCTCCTCCCTTGAAACAGTCAGCTCCAGAGGGTAATGCTTGCACATGGGACAGGCCAGTATGTCAAGGAGGCTCCTCTTCATGTCAAACACATATTCCTTTCCACTCATTTACCTTTTCACTGCGGGTTATATTTTTATTCACATCTTTCCTTACTTCCACTGCCACTGTGACGAGAAACCCAGCGCTGAAATAATGATGAATGACGGGCGAGCCGAGTGGCATCAATCTCTGTCTTTCTTTATCACTAGCCTCAGTGCATGAACTGCTGCACTGATGCACGACTGCATCCCCTTCTCTGGGTCTATAAGGTCTTCCGTGGGATGCCATGGAGCTATGTCTGAGACGAGACATATGCCCCCACCCCTTATCCCCCAAAGAGTAGTAAGTGTCAGCACAGTTCCCATCTCCATTTCAATATTTTTAACATTCATCCTCTTTGCGTCTAACAGATCATTTTCTCTGCTGCTGAGCATGAAGCCATTGTGCGCCATGGAACCCATCTTCCCATTGCTTATAACCCTGTTCTCAGAATAGAAGCCATCAACGCTCATTGTCACGCCCACCTGATATCTGAGACCGAGCTGTTCAGCAGCATCCTGCAGATATCTGACAATATCCGGATGCGCGGCTGCAGGGAAACTGTCAGGAACATAGCTCCTGCTTGTCCCATCCTTTCTGTAAACAGCTGTTGTTATGACAGCATCCCCTTTCTTCAGCCCCTCCGCAATACCGCCGCTTGTTCCAACCCTTATGAATGTATCTGTGCCTGTATTGGCCATCTCCTCCATCAGTATTGCAGTTGAGGGGCCTCCAATGCCAGTGGATGCTACAAGCACTCTCTCCCCTTCCAGTCTCCCCTCCATTATGTTGAATTCCCTCACCTGTCTCACGTTCCCATGTCCCTCAAGCATGGCTGCGATCTTTGGAACCCTTTCTGGATCACCGCATATGAGGGCATATCGCGCCCCCTCCTCCTCTCTCAGCCCTGTGATTATCTGCGGCATCATGCCTCACCTATCAGCTTCCTGTATTCTGAGGCACTCAGCAGCTTTGCTTCGGCAAGTGGCTTCAGCACAATGAACCATCCGCTGCCGTATGGATCCTCATTAATCCTCTCTGGATGCTCCGTGATTTCCTGGTTTACTTCTACCACCTCTCCATCCACTGGGGCATAGACCTCTGAAACTGTTTTCACAGATTCAATGGTTGCAACCGCCTCCCCTTTCTTTACCCTCTTCCCCTTCGGAGCAAATTCAACATAAACAACATCAGTGAGCTCGCCCTGGGCATGGTCTGTGATTCCTATCTTCCAGTTCCCCTGCTCTTTCCTGATCCATTCATGAGTGTCTGTATATTCCAGTTCCTCTGGCACCCGGCTCATGGCATTCACCTGATCGCACCGCCATGCACTTCCTGCAATTATAGATATTGTTGATGCAGCAGTGAAACAAATGAGCTCATTGATAGAGGCCGTTGCTCTCTGGACCATATTAATGGAAAGAAAAATGTATTGCCATGGAGTCGCGAGACATATGGCAGAAATGATAGTTGTTGATAACAAGGAGGGTTATTCTGTTATCAGACTCAACAGGCCAGAGGTAATGAATGCGCTGAGTTTCGAGCTTGTCGATGCGATTGCAGAAGCACTTGAAACGCTTGATACTGACGGAAGATGTAAGGCAGTGATAATCACAGGGAATGAACGCGCATTCGCAGCAGGTGCTGATATCAAGCAGATGCAGACGAAATCAACAGTCTCCTTCATCAAGGAGAATAATTTTTCAGTGTGGGACGGAATACAGAGGTTCAGGAAACCTCTGATAGCTGCGATAGAGGGGTATGCACTGGGTGGTGGATTTGAACTTGCAATGCTGTGCGATATAATTGTTGCATCTGAGAGTGCAGTGCTGGGTCAGCCTGAAATAAATCTGGGCATAATGCCTGGCGCTGGTGGGACCCAGCGGCTGACCAGGACAGCCGGGAAATATGTTGCTTCCTATTACATACTGACAGGGGAACGAATGAGCGCCAGGGACGCGGAGAGATTTGGTCTTGTGAGCCTCATCGCACCCCAGGGAAAGGCACTGCAGGAGGCTGAGCGCATCGCAGGCATGATTGCATCCAAATCGCTCCCATCCCTTCTGGCCGCTAAACTATCCATCAATTCAGCTCTTGAAACAGCACTTTCAGGTGGTCTGGCATTCGAGCGCTATCTCTTCTACTCTCTTTTCTCAACGCATGATCAGAAGGAGGGTATGACCTCTTTTGCTGAAAAAAGAAAACCTGTGTTCACAGACGATTGAGAGTGAGTTTCACCATCTGAAAATCTAATGGAATCTATTTAAAGGTGAAGCGGAAACTACATACGGAGTTAAAGGGCTGTTGAAGGTGATCTAGCTGAACCATGAAATTAAAACGAAGATATGTCTGGTCGGAGACACAAATGTTGGAAAGACAAGTCTGATCAGAAGATTCGTTCTCGACACATTTGACGATAAGTACACATCCACTATTGGGACAAAGGTGACTAAGAAGGATGTCACACTGAAGAGGGGTAACGACAGCGATGTAACTGTGTCAATGCTCATCTGGGACATAATGGGCCAGAAGGGGTTCAGGGAGCTTCTGCGTGAATCCTATTTCTATGGCGCTGAAGGAGCACTGTGTGTATGTGATATCACCAACAGGGACACACTGGACGAGCTCAAATACTGGATAAGGTCGATGGAGAGCATCACTGGCAAGATACCGGTTGTTTTCGTCGGGAATAAGTGCGATCTTGTTGACAAGCAGGTCATAACAAGGCAGGAGCTTGAGCGATTTGCCACTGCCTACGGCGCACGTGCATTCCTCACAAGCGCCAAGACAGGCGAAAATGTGGAGGGCAGTTTCAATACGCTGGCTTCTCTCGTAGTTTCAAGGAAATGAGTGTAAATGAGAGATGGTGAGCATTTAACAGGGAGCACGAAACCTTGCGTTTCAGAAGCCGGAGGCTGAATGTTCTATTCATTGCACTTCTGCTATCCATACCTCTCTTAATTTTATACGCTCCCCCGGCAAATGCTTCAACAGGAGGCGTGCATACTGCAGTATTTTATCTCCACAACGGTGGAAATATTTTTGGCAATTTCAGCAGGCGCTTCGACTGGGCAAATACATCAAAACCTTACAATCCAGCCAGCCCATATTTTGTGAGCAACAGTTATCAGGGTATTGATATAAACACGACACCCTCATACAATTCATTCATCTGGTACGCCTATCCACCTGTGAGCGCTCAGGAGATCATTCAGGGCAATGTGACAGTTACACTCTTCATCTCAGCATCCAATTCAACCCGGCCAGTCGATCTCAGCATAGAGCTTCAGAATGTATCAGAATCCATGCACTCAAGTCAGACAATAGCAGATGCAAACACTGGAACCATATATGTATCACCGAATGAGAATCTTACAATTAATATCCCCATCACAGGAACTTACGTCCTGTCAGCTGGCAATCTTCTTGCTTTAAATGTAACAAGGACAGACGACAGTGCTGTTCAGCTCTATGTGGAGTTTGACTTTAACTCAACACCATCATCCTTCAGTGTCCCGATGAGTGAGAGGATGGACTTCATCTCGCTCTCGCCGGGTTCTGGATCGCTCACAGACAACAGCACAATAGTGATGACTGCAAATGTCTCCGACGCACTTGGCTCAGCTGACATAGAGGGCGCGACGCTTTTTGTGTTTTCCGGCAAGATTGATATCATCAATGCTTCGATGTCAATTCAACACTCAGGGGCCTACTATTCACTATTCAATTATTCATTCAGGTTGAAATACGGAAATTACACGGCCATTGCATATGCTTATTCGCAATCAACTATTTCAGGTGCTCATGAAACTGTATCCTATGAAATCAATTTCACAGTTAACCCTTCCCTTGATTATTTCTCACTCTCCCTTCCCCCCGGCGTATCTGCTGGAGTTTCTTTCCCAATAAATGCGACAGCATATGCTGACAACGGCTCAGTGATGTCCAGTTTCTATGGAAACGCAACACTGCTCATCTCGGTTCAGGGCAATGGAAGGAATGAAACGCTGAACAGGACGATGAACTTTGTATCAGGTCACGCCTCTGCATCTCTTTTTCTCAATACTTCAGGTCGACTGACCGGAACAGTTGCATATGGGAGCATTGAAGGGAGTGCTGTCTCGTATGTCTCACCAGGGCCTGTGGCCAGTATCTCTGTCTCTCCAAACAACAGTACAGTTGCTGCGGGTCAGACAGTCAATTTCATTGCCAGAGGCTATGACAGATTCGGCAACATCAATGATAGCTGGACCCCATACTGGACTGCCACCGGGGGCATAATAAATCAGCAGGGTAGCTTTTATGCACAGTATCAGGGAAACTGGAGCATCACTGCAACAGATAACAGCACAGGTGTCTCAGGTTCAGCCAGTATAACCATCTCCCCCTCCTCAATATTTGCACTGTACATCACTCCAGCACTTACAAACGCAATCTCTGGAGCCACATACTTCTTTCATGCTGTCGGAACAGATGCGTTTGGAAACAGCATCGAACTCAACAATGTCCTCTGGAGCACAAATGCAGGCTCCCTGCAGAGCAATGGGTCTTATGCGGTGCTTAATGTTTCCAAAAATGCATTTGATGGCGCATGGATTGAGGCTGAATATGCAGGTCTCACATCAATACTCAGTTTCAACATAACACCATCTGCATTCAGCCCATCCCTGCTCTCACCTGTGCCAGAACAGCAGATAGATGCTGGTGGCAGCGATGCACTTAATCTCTCACCCTATCTCCAGATCCCACAGGGCACCCAGATTGAATGGTATGCATTCGGTGCATCAGCGCTTGTGAATGCTGAGGGGCAGGGGATTATGGGAAATAGTGTCATAGAAATCAATGCAATTCCAGGCAGTGCCGGGTATGGAAATTTAACAGTTATGGTCTACGATGCCCTGGGCTATTCCATAACCTTTGAAATAGAGCTGCACATTGTCCCTGTGCCCGTATGGACTTCTTCCTTTCCACAGTATATTTCACTTCCTGCCTCTATTCCCTACACACTCAATTACACCTATTTTCTATCGAACATCAATACAGGCATAACGATTCAATCGAGCAGCCCATACGTCTATCCCCATGGCACTGTGCTCTATTATGACTTCCCCTCAAATTTCACTGGAAGGAAAGTTGCTGTTATAATAACTGCAACGAACAGATGGAATGCAAGCGCTTCAGTCGCCCAGATAGTTAGCATAGGTACAGAAACACCACCTATTGTTAACACAGCAGAGGCTCCACCCTCAAGCGTTACGATGGATGCAGGCTCTGAAATAGTTCTACCATCCCCCCTCTCCTCTTATTTCATATCACCTCATCCACTGAATTTCTCCATCTATACAACGGTGGTTCATGCTGAGATAAAATCGGGCTACCTGCACATCAGTGCACCAGTGCTTGCTGGTGGCCAGAATGGAAGTGTTCTCGTGGCCGCGTTTTACTCAAATAGCTACGCATTCCTCTTCGTCAATGTCAGGGTAATAGGCATAACCCTTCCACCTGTCATTATGCCTCTACCACAGATTATGGTTCACTACTCCCACAACGGTTTCAACTATGCCTTCCCACTCCTGCACTATATTTCGCAGAGTGCAGTTCCTGTCAGTGACATCCTTGTTGTGACAGACACACCCTACATCATGTTCAGCAGTGGAAATTTCTCCCTCATGTTCTCAATGCCTGCAAATGCATCAGGCGGTTCGGTCTACGATGGCCCATACGTTTTCAGGGGAAATATCACCTTCATCGCAGGCCCTCTGTCTGAACTCTCTGCAGACTCCACCACAGTGCCCATCAGCGTCCTTGTTTCAGATGCATTTCCCCCTGAGATCAATGCATCTTCCCCTCCTCCAGATTACATTGAGTTTCCAGAAAACACTTTCTACACTCTCAGCCTGAACGAATATTTCCTATCCCCCCAGGGAGGGCCACTCAACTTTACAGTGACATCTGGATTGCCATTCACACTGTATTCAAACGGTTCGCTTGTTATAATTCCGCCTGAATACTATTACGGGACCTCAGATATACAGATCACAGTCAATTCAAGCGGTCTGCTCTTTTACACCCTGCCTGTAACTGTTTACGAGGTCAATATACCACCCACCTATTTCATCCCATCCAGATTGATTCTGAGCTCTGGAATTGAGATAATCAACCTTTCCAGATATATTGAGAATCCAAATAGAGAAGCACTTCATATCATGGCCACTGGCAGTGGTGTTACTGCCATAGGCAATATGCTCATAGTGCAGCTTCCTCAGGGCGTAAACAGTGAGACCATTACCATATCCATTGAGGCTGGACGATCCGTCGCATATTTCAGCATCCTTGTCCAGCGACCGCTGCAGGCAATAGGTTTCTACGAGCTGCTGTCCCTCATTCTGGCATCCCTTCTTGCTGCCGCTGTAATAGTATTCCTTGAGCGCCACCGTTCATTTTTCAGAGCGGAAGCACTGGGTGTCCTTCTCATGCACAGAGATGGAAGGCTTGTCGCCACAAGCTTCAGGGAGAATGCTTTCAGAGAAGACCCTGACCTGTTCGTCAACATACTAGGTGCCATAGATTCCTTCATAACCTCTTCCTTTTCAGGTGACAGAGATGTTTACCTGCGCGAGCTGGACATTGCACGTCTGAAGATGCACATCTTCCACAGCTCAAATCTCAATTGCATTCTCCTCTACAGGGGTAATGCAGGGAGAAGGTGGCTTGCAAAGATGCAGCAGGGTGTCGAAGGCATTGAACGACTGTATCCAGGCATTCAGTTCTGGGACGGAAAGAAGACCACACTGCCTGGTATACAGGAAAGGGTGGCAATGCTTCTTGAGGAATAGCGACCTCTGATTCGCACAAATGATAATGAGTATACACTGTTTAAATACCAAGCTATGCACATGCCATACAGGGACTTTATGAGCACCAGTATAACGCTTTCATTGCCTGGTGATGCACGGTGCATCAATGCCAGGGCAGAAGCTGGAAACATGGTGCTTGAGTCAGCGGGACTGACTGGATGGGCCCAACAGAAGGACAGTAGTTTTGCCTACTCCTCCCCCTCGCAAGGCATGAATGTCTAATGTTGACCCCCTTCCTGCTGACTTGTCCCAACTTCTACAATGCGCAGGGGTTTGCTGCTAATCTCGTCCCGGCTACACTAATGCTAAGTACATGCTGCGGTGAGGGCACATTTAAGTCAAGCAGCATCCCTTTGTCTGTGGCATCTGCCTTGGAGCACGTCTCTCTGAAATGCCTAAAATCATCGTCCATGCCATGTGGCCTCATCACCACAGTTCCAGGCCGTAGCGGACGATGCACGGCCTCACGCTCTTCTCATCCTCTACTTTCAGATACCAGGATGCTGCAGACAAATAGATGCTCGCAGTTATCATCCATTTTCGCTCTTTCTGGCATGTAACAGTATTCCGACCATCCTGTCTCTTCGGCATTGATGCGATTACCGTGACCTCCCTCCCCCTTTCCCTTCCACAGGCCATCAGTCACCTTCTAAACACTTTAAATGTATGATGGCATGCAGGTCTGACATGTGCATACTGTCTGATGCAGAGATCTCATCGTTCGTGGCCTCAGGCACACTGATAAGGGAGAATTATTCACCCGACTCCCTCACACCAAATGGTTACGATCTCAGGGTGGAAGCTGTGAGCGTTTCAGGAAATCTGCCTCTGAAAAGGGCTGAGATTCCCCCGATGACCTGGTTCGCTGTCACAACAATGGAGGTGCTCCAGATGCCTGAAGATATATGCGCCCAGCTCTGGATAAGAAGCTCCTATGCCCGAAAGGGTGTAATTGCGAGCTTTGGAAAGGTGGATGCCGGTTTTCATGGCACACTCACGCTTACAGCCTTCAATGCCTCTCAGAAGCGCATATTGATATCATCTGAGGAGAGGTTTGTGCAGATAGTGTTTGAAAGGCTTTCGACCAGACCATTGAAGGGGTATGGTGAGCGGTCGGGAAACTATCAGGGGCAGAAGGGTTTGACAATGGAGCCGCTCAATTCTGTAAAGCAAGTTCGAGATGATATATAGAACTGAGCGGAGAGTAGCTCTTGACCTTTCTGTGCGAGAGGACACGCAGCCCATGACGCATGCGCAGCTCCCATATCTTTGCATGCAGAGCACTATCATGGATGTGTGAGTAGAAGTCTATCCTCCCTTCCTTTTCAAGCAGATATTTTGCGTTCTCAAGATAATCTGAGCCTGTCATTGGAAGATTCATTATGATCCTGTCAAATTTACCGTCGCTGAATTCTGCTGCATCCCTGAGATACGGCCTCACATTGTTTATGTGATTCAAATAACAGTTCTCCCTGCAGTATGAGACAGCATAGGGGTTCACATCAAGTGCAACCACCTCAGCTGCCTTTCTTGCAACACTGATTGAGAATGGCCCCACGCCTGCAAACATGTCGAGCACCCTTTCCCCCCTCCTGCACGCTTCAAACACCCTCTTCCTCTCCTCTGCAAGCCTTGGAGAGAAGAATGTCTTTGAAACATCCACCCTGAATTTCATGCCGTATTCGCTGACCTCTGTTTCTGTCGTTTCATCTCCTGCGAGCAGCCTCACACTTCTTATCCTGAAAGGACCTGAGACACCCAGGTCCTGAAAGACACTGTTAACCGGCGGGTGCGTCTCCATTATCGCCCTCCCTATCTCCTCCCCATATGATTCAATTTCGTGTGGCAGCTTTATGAGCGCCTTGTTCCCTATGATGTCAAAGGATGATGGAAGCAATGCTCTGAGCTTTTCATCGATATCAACCCTCTCCCTGTACCCTCCCTTTACCCTGACTTCGAACTCCCCCTCCTGGCGCTGTGCATCAGGTATCCATTCAGGGTAATCTGAAACAGGGATGAGCAGCACCCCTTCCTTTCGTTTCATCCTGGCACCGGTGAGCAGAAGACCCTCAGATGCAAGCCTCCTTCTCACTGCCTCTCCCTGTTCTGGCGATACACTAATTGCCTTTGAGCGCATGCTCCTGAATGCATGGGAACCCTGATATTTGTAGGTGCGGGACTGGGAAGCATAGCATATATGAGCATAGCTGCCCTGGAGCAACTGAAATCATGCGATGATGTATTCATTGAGGAATATACAGGTTTTTTTGAGCATGGTTTCGCTGAAAGGCTCAAAGATATTCTGGGCAGACAGGTGCTCACTCTGTCAAGAAAGGAGGTGGAGGAGGGGAAACGTGTACTGGAGGCAGCTGAGAAAGGCACAGTTGCACTCCTCTGCGCGGGGGATACAATGGCAGCAACAACACATGTCTCGCTCAGGCTACAGGCAGCTGTGTCCGGGATAGATACAAAGGTCATCTATGCACCATCCATACTCACTGCAGCACCTTCAGCACTTGGATTGCAGCATTACAAGTTTGGCAGAACGACAACTGTTCCACGCTTCTTCCCTGGCTACAGGCCAGTTAGCCCCGCAGAGATCATTGCAGCAAATTTCTCTTCAGGTCTGCACACGCTTGTCCTGCTTGATACACACAACGGATGGCAGCCTCTTTCGCCTCAGGAGGCGCTGGCGGAGCTGCTTGAAATGTCTGCGTCCTCCGGACTCACTGTTCCAGGAAGTGAGACATTTGTATGCATACTTTCCCGCATTGGAATGAGCGAACAGTCAATAAAATCAGGAAAAATTGGAGCAATGCTCAATGAGGATTATGGCCATCCCCCTCACTGTATTGTTGTTCCCGCAAAACTGCACTTTCAGGAAGCTGAGGCACTGTGCGCATTTGCAGGTGCAAGCAAGGAACTTATGAAAGAAATAATGTGATGTGCTTATCACGAATGAAACTGGTGCGATTTTCCTCTTAAAGGGGGTAAGACACTCCATAGCATGAGGCCAGTTCATTGCCAGTGGGCTATACAGGTATCGCAGTACTGTTTGCTGTTGCAGCAGTAGTGAGCATTATATTCAGGAGGTTAAGGCAGCCTCAGATACTCGGATATATTCTTGCAGGTGCGATACTCGCCCGCTTCCTCTCATCTGAAATGGATGTCATGACGCTCATCTCTGACCTAGGAATTACACTGCTCGCCTTCACACTCGGTATGGATCTGAGCCTTGCCCGACTGCAGAGCATCGGTTCAAGGGTGTTCGGTGGGACTGTGACAGAGATAATGCTCATGCTCCCTGCAGGCTATTTTGTTGGGACGATGCTGCACATGTCCTTCCAGGCCTCCGTCTTTTTTGCAGCTGCCTTCGCGCTCACAAGCACAACAATTGTTTCAAAGACAATGATTGACACTAGGAGTTCGCTCAAGCCCTATTCGGAGCTTGTTATGAGTCTGCTTATTGCTGAGGACCTCCTGACAGTTGTGCTTCTTGCAGTGCTCTCCGCCTTTGGCAGCAGGGGGAATATTGCGCTCATTCCACTGCTTGAATTGATCGCAGAAATGTTCCTCTTCTTTGCGGCCAGTATGCTGCTTGCCGCCAGTCTGCTTCCAAAGTGCATCAACTGGGTTGCAAACCTTGGAAGCGATGAAGTGCTCACAGTCTTTTCGCTCGGCCTCTGCTTCATGCTTGCAATCTTCACCAACCTGCTCGGCTTCTCATTTGTAATTGGTGCGTTCGTTGCAGGGGTGGCAGTGGCTGAATCTGGAAGAAAGGAAAGGATAGCAATGAAACTGACACCTGTCAGGGATATCTTTCTCGCTATCTTCTTTGTCTCCATAGGCACACTGATAAGCTTTAATTCGCTTGCAATGCTCATTCCAATCGCACTCATAGTGGGTGCTTCATTCATTCTGATGAAATTCCTGGCTGTAACATTCGGCCTGTCCTCATTCGGATTCGGTGTCAGGAACGCTGCACTCACAGGCGTCGCTGCAGGGGCAATGGGAGAATTCTCATTCGTTATTATGAGACTCGGAATACAGTACGGAATAGTGAGTCAGAATGCGTTCACACTCATTGTCCTTACTTCCATAGTGACTGTAATAGTTCTCCCTCAAACAATGAGGCACAGTGAGGCAATTGCATCGCACGCTGAAAGGGCAGTTCCTTCATGGTTTTCACTTTACAGGTCAGCAATAGATGAGATGAGGGAGAAGGGGAGGGAGAGGATAAGCGAGTCAAGAAGGCTTGCCTACAACACCGCACTCAATGCCTTTCTGGTCATTTCTCTCATTGTGCTCACTGCAGCTCTATCCTCCTATTCGCATGTGCTTATGGCAAAGATGGATGAAGACTTCATTTTCTTCATAGCTGGCTACCTCGCCCTTGCGCTGCTGCTGATCTTTGCCTCATACAACACACTTTCGGCAGAGGTTGAATCATATCTTTCAGATAAATCATGGAGCTACGACGTCACGCAGAGACTTGTCAGGCACATAATCATGTCACTGTATATCATCATAGGATTTGCAGTCTCAATCGTATCGCTTCAGCCTCTCTATGGTTACAGCTTCATCCCACTTATTGTAGGACTGCTTGCAGTGACCATAGTCATAATAGTGCTGAGACACGGTGCTGCTGAACTCAGGATCAGTATGCCAAATTACACGCTTGTTTCAAAGGAGAAATAGTTCAGTTGTATCGCTCAAGCCTCAGCTGCTCAGAGATCCTTATCTCCTTTGGCTCATGTGCTATGCCAAGCATATCCATGAGTTCAAGCGCGTTCCTTGCAGCCTTTGCCCTTCCGTGGTTGTTGAAGTAGATGCGTGTGTGCGCTGTGCTCGAAGCTATCTCCCTTATCCTCGGAACCCATTCTTCAAGCTGCCTCCTGCTGTATAGATAATCGTATCTGTTTATGCGCTCATCGTCCTCCCTGACACCTGTGAACCATACATCCCTGTTTCTGCCGTGGAATCTTATGTATGCCTCAGATGATGTGATTGCCCTCGTGATGGGGAACGCAGGGCTATCAACAAAGACTGCAGCTGCATTGTTCAGCTCTAGCATATCGAGCACATCGCCCTGAATTTCCTTTGTTTTTTCATCCACAAAGCTTGTGTGCCTGAACTCCACAGATATGGGTGTTGAGGAGATAACCATGAGTAATCTTTCCAGCGATTTCAGTGCATCTGGATATCTTGCGTCGTGAGGGAGCTGAACAAGCACGCTTCCAAGCCTTCCTGCATCTTCAAGAGGCCGTACGCAGTTTTCCCTGAACACATTATAATCCCTTGATATGCCATTCCAGTCCCCTGATATCAGCTTCTCATGTGTTATTGTCCTGGGCAGCTTCAGTGAAAATTCAAACTCCCTGTCCTCCACCCTTGATATCCAGCTATCCACCACCCTTTTATCTGGAACGGAGTAAAAGGTTGTGTTAACCTCTGCAGTTTTGAAGAACAGCGAGTAATAGCTCAGCCACTCTCCATGCTTCTGCGCCAGCTCCCTGGGGTAGAAGCTGCCAACCCAGTCTGTATAGGACCAGCCTGAGCAGCCTATGCTGAGCTTCATGTTTCTTTATTCGTACGTGACATAAATAAGCATTTGGCAGGGGATGCCGAAAAGAAGGGGCAATGTTCAATAGGATCCATTCGATGTACTTCTGTTACCGCAGGAAGTGCTGGACATGTGAAAGCACATAAGGTGCGGTAACTACAGCGCGTCGAGATGGGTCTCTCCAGGACTGGGGCGCGACACCCCTGCATGACTGGAGAACAACCCCGATGCGCAACATCCCGGCATGGGTCAGGGTCGGGAGTGCGCCAGGGCGTTCCATGAACGACACTGTTAGTGCCGGGAAACATTTGTCAGAATGCCCTGGGTGGATAAGTGCTACTTCGCTCCGTATTTGACTTCTTTTGTATGGCAGGATTCACATGCTCTGTCCGAGCAGCTCACTGAAATACAGCCCTGGTTTGCTCCCTCATGAACTGTGGCAGATAGTAGATGCCCCCTGCTCCTTTGCCTGTGGAGCCGCTCATCTTCCATCCAACGAAGGGCTGAGCACCGACCATTGCACCAGTGGTGGCACCCGCACGTTTGTTCGCATAGCAGACGCCTGCCTCTATGTTGGCAAAGAAGTGCTCTATCTCCTCCTGCTTTTCAGAGAATATACCCGCCGTGAGCCCATAGTCCACTGAGTTGGCCATTTCTATTGCCTCATCCAGGTTTGCCGCCTCGGTAACGCACAGAAATGGGAGGAAGAGTTCTTCGCGGAAAAGCCTCGAGTCTGGTGGAATATTGTCCACAATAACTGGCGTCACATAGTGTCCCCTTGCCATTCGTCCTTCAGTGACCCTTTCCCCTCCCACCAGTATTTTGCCCAGCTCCTTCGCCTCTGCCACTGCCCTTTCATATTTCTCCACTGCCTCCCTGTTTATAAGGGGACCAAGAAATGTTTCCCTCTCTGCTGGAAAACCAATTTTTAGCTTTCTCGTATACTCAACAAGTTTTTTCATCAACCTGCTTTTTGCATCGCCAACAACAATAAGGCGGGATGCAGCACTGCACTTCTGCCCACCGAAGCCAAAAGCAGCTCTCGCAGTCCCCTCTGCAGCCCTGTCCATGTCAGCACTCTCCATCACTATCACAGCATTCTTTCCCCCCATCTCCGCTATGAGTGGTCTGAACCTCTTTTCGTTGAATTTTCTGAACAGCTCAACACCTACCTCTCTGGAACCTGTGAATGCCATGCCTGAGACTAGCTCATGCTCTGTGAACCCCTTTCCAATGACGGAACCGCTTCCTGTGACGAGATTCAGCACACCATGTGGAAGGCCTGCCTCTGCATATATGCGTGTGAGCATGAGCGACATATACGGAGTGCTGCTGCTTGGCTTCAGCACTGCAGTATTTCCAGTGATGATGGCACCCGTGCTCATGCCGCATGCGATGGAAAGGGGAAAGTTAAAGGGGGCTATTATGCCCCACACGCCATACGGGTTAAGCACGCTCTTATTCTCCTCACCAGGACCTGAAGAACCCATGGCTGTGCTGTACCCCTTGTTCAGAAGGAGTTGCTCGGAGTAATAGCGCATGAAATCTATTGCCTCATCGACATCCGCCATCGCTTCGTATCTGTTCTTTCCGTTTTCAAGTGTCATTGCAGCTGCAAGCTCAAATTTTCTCAAGGACGCTATTTCGGCAGCCTTCTTCACAATGGCCGCCCTCTGCCTGTAATCTGTTGACCTCCAGTCTTCGAAGGCTTCAGATGCAGCCTCTATTGCATCAGCCACATCCTCTTTCGAAGCGCTTGAAAAGCTGCCCATGAGTATTTCACTATCAGCAGGAGACCTCACGTCGAAGAACTTCTCGGTGTAAATCTCCTCTCCATTTATGAAGATAGGATATTTCTTTCCAAGCAGCCCCTGTACCTTATGAAGGGCATCTTCGTATTTACTGTGGAATTCCTTTTCCCTTCCAGTATTTTTCATCCGTATGAATGTGTTCTCGTTCTCGAAACCCATGTTATCACAATACTCAAACAACTATGTACTCTTTACTTATTTCTCAAAAAGACATGGTACCTTAACTGGATGAAGATTTCAACTGCTTCCACTCGCTTTTGCCAGGAGGGAGAAGAGAGACTATCCTGTCCACTTCGACACCAAGCAAAGGAGACAGCTCAGATGCAACCTTTTCCTTGCTCTTATCCCCTGGTGTGAGCAATATATATTCCATGTTCCTCGCAGCTACTGCACTCTCAGGTGCACACATGAGCTTCCTTTCCCCTTCATATTCAATGAATCCGATGGCGAGCCTGAGAGGCAGCTTGCTGAAGTAATTTCTCTTTCCCCTTATCACGAATGCGCCTGTCTTTAGATACTCGCCTGACTCAGGCGTCTTGCTCACCTGGTCAGGGAGAACCCAGTAGGCTGCTGCAGCACCTATCTGTGCATTCCATGCCCTGCTGAAGCAGACAGCAAAGGCGCATGCCTCTTCAAGTGTTTTTTCTGTCGCTCCTTCTTTCCATTTGACCACAACACTCGGAGCACCGTAAATGTCTGCATGCACATATCTGTCCTTCTGCTCCATATGCTTCTGAACCAAACGCTCATTGCTCTTCGCATCCCTGCCACCAAGCACAAGGCATTCCTCGCTGCTCAGAAACCATCTGTAGCTCTCAAACCAGAATTTCTTTTCCTGCCTCTTCAGCACCACTGGCCTCTCCTCTCTGACCACCTGTCTTTCCCTGAGTGAGGCCAGAGCCCTTTCCGCACTCTCCACCTTCCTTTCAGCCTCCTTTGCAGCATCAAAGACTGAGGAGAGGAAGGAGTATCTGTTTTCAGAGAAATTTACATGGAACGATGCATCAGGCAGCATTATTGTGTATGTACCATCCCTGTTCCTTGAGAATTTAATGCTCCCCTCCTTCCCCTCCTTCATGGAGGAATGAAGCTCATTGAGAAGAAGTGTGTCTGTGGAAAGAAGCTCTGCAAACGTTCTTATGGCCATGGCCTCCTGTTTCAGTTTCTTTATGGCCTCTTCCTGTTTTTCAAAGGATCTCACATTAACGGACTGCTTCCTTTTCTGAAGGAACTCAGATATGCATTCGCTGAGTGTCCGCAACCTCTTATGCTCATAGGTGCTGAATTTTGTGAAGGGGATGGGGGTGAACTGAAAGGCACTATCTCCTTCAAAATAAATTGTGGGCTCTGGATTGTTGATTGTTCTATTTATTATAGACAGGGCAGTTTCATACAGCTGCGAAATGAATGAAGGGGAGAGCTCTGTTGCCTTTGTTGAGAAATCAATGCCAGTCAGAAGGCATACCTCCTCAGCCATGTCTCCTCCAAGCCCTATCCTTGATGCCAGCGTTCTCACAATATCTGCCTTTGAAGTCAGTATGGCCTCTCTGAACTCCTCCTGGGTGCAGGATAACATATCGAATTTGAGCAGTGGTGGTGTGTAGGCGCTTCCAGGCAGTATCTCCACGCTCCCCCTTTTCTCATGTCTGAAAGCCTGAACTATCTTGCCATCACATGTCACTATCACATTTCCCCTGCTCATCATTTCAAAATAGATTAAGTAATTCTCTGGCCACTGAAAACACATCTTTATTATTCTATCAAAGCCTTTGTTCTCAATATGGCTGACCCGTGCGTTATCCATTGTTTTTCTTATGAACTGTGCGAATCTTCCTACCTCACCCTCATGTTCAAGGGGGTCGGAGAGAAAGAGGAACAGACCCTCTTTCACAGCAACCTCTTTTTTCCCCGACTGCGTGTTGAATCTCACAAACAGATCATCAGACCCAAAGGCCTTGTCTATGTATGCGCCCTCAAGCACCTTCATCTCCTTTCTCAGGAGAAGAACGTCAAGGGAAGTGAGTGATTTCTTTACCTCTGCCTCCTGCATCGTGTTTTCCAACATGCAACTTTACTTCTAATTTTTGTATCACATGGCTAAGATTTAATAGAATCTCTGAATTTCATTGAAACTGTGCCACTGTAGCTTAGTGGTAGCGCTACAGGCGCCACCATATAGCGACGCCTTGGTAAGTTTCCCAGACAGGCGTAGGTCGAGGGTTCAATTCCCTCCAGTGGCTCCTGTCACCCTGCAGCGAAAGTATATAAGCAGTGAGTTTCTGAGTGTCTTAGAGTGTCCACGGGAACGGAGAGCTGAAGTTAAAGATGAAACGCAGAGGCGATCCATTTGGTGGAAGTGCTGGCCGAAAACAGGGAAGTGGCTGCTGGCGTGCAGCAAATAGTACTGGAGGCCAGCAACATAGATTTTTCATACGAAAATAATTATAAAGTTTTTGAAGGCATAAACATACAGGTCAGAAGCAACGAATTTGTAGGGATTGTAGGGCCGTCAGGTATTGGAAAGTCAACACTGCTCAGGATACTCGGTGGATTCCTCAGGCCTGACAGGGGCTCAGTCTTCCTGAATGGAAAGGAGATAAAGCGGCCAGTGCCTGAAATTATACTGATACATCAGTCAATAATAACATTTCCATGGATGACTGCGCTTGAAAACGTCATGCTCGCACCCAGGTCAATGCGCATCCCTGATGAGGAAGCGGAGCGCATTGCACGCAAGGCACTGGAAGATGTGGGTCTTCAGGGGTTTGAAAATCTGTATCCCAAAGAAATGAGCGGCGGCATGAGGCAGAGGGTTGCAATTGCAAGGGCACTTGCCGCCAACCCCACTGTGCTTCTGATGGACGAGCCCTTTGCACATCTGGATGAGCTGACAGCCGAAGGGCTGAGACAGGATATTTACAACATACTTTTCAGGAGCGATACACCGCTAAAGGGCGTTGTGCTTGTATCGCACAACCTCACAGAGGTCATAGAGCTTGCAGACGAAATATATGTCCTGAATAATGTCCCCGCCACAGTTGTGGAAAAGGTGCATGTTGACCTCCCCAGACCAAGGAGCCCCAGGGATGAGCGTTTCAATCAGTATCTGGACAGGCTTTACAGCCTCCTGACACCGCCTAGGGGGAAGAGGGGTGAATGAATATCTGCTCATACTGCTGGCGGTGCTTGCCACTGCTGGAAGGGTCCTGGGACTCACACTCTTTTCAGTCGTGACGGGCTGGCTGCTTGCATATATCGCAATCAGGGGAAGGATATTCGAGACAGTTTACATCTCAGTCATAGAGGTATTTGAATCAGTTCCAGTCATCTCCTTCTTTCCAATAGTGCTTGTGATCTTCGTTGAGAGGATAGGTGGTGTTATTGGAGTGGAGCTTGCAGCCGACTTCCTCGTCTTCACAGCTGTTGTGTGGAATATCTGGATGGCTGAGTATCAGGCCTTCAAGACAGTCCCGAAGGAGATGCTTGAAGTATCGGAGAACTACAGGCTGTCCTTCTTTTCAAAGATGAAAAATGTTTACATTCCCTTTTCACTTCCAAGGATTGCAGCCAATCTCTTTCCAAGCATTTCAGACGGCTTCTTCTATATTACGCTCAGTGAGGTGTTTGCAGTTGGAGCGAAGACATACGCGACCTTCGGCATAGGCACCTTGCTCAGCAGTTATGTCTCCTCTGGCAATTATTTTGCGGTCTATATTTCAATGCTCATGCTGGGTGCTGTTATTTTCGTTATCATAATATTGCTGCGTATGTACAGCAGATATGTTGTCTCAAAGTACACGCTGGATACAGATGCACCTATAATGAGAAGGGGCAGGCTGAACTTCAGGCAGACCTCCAGGGTTCTGTATGTTCTGGCAAGAAATCCACTTGGAAGGCTGGCAGGTTACTACAGGAGGGCACCAAGAAGGGGTGTATATGAAAAAGAGGAGGAGAGCAGGGTTGGCAGATACATGGCTGTTTCAATAGGTCTCCTTATCCTCTCCTTTATTGTCTATGGTGCATATTCAGTTGTCTCTGCTGTCTCGTATAGAACCTGGGCACTGCTCCTCTCACAGACACCATTCATACTCTATCCAATGGTTGTGGATTATGCGCGCATAGCAGTGGTTCTTGCAATTGTGTTCATCTTTTCAACACTGCTGGGCTATTACTTTGCACTGCATGCTCGAAGCGAAATGATTGGAGTGCCCTTTCTTCAGGTCTTCTCTGCCTACCCTGCGCCAATATATTTCCCCTTCATCTACATTGCAATTGAGCCTGCACTCTACAGGCTCATAGGGGGATATACAAGCGATTTATTTGTCATACTGCTTGGCTTCATAAGCACTTTCTACTACCTCTTTTACTCCTTCTGGATGGGCATCAAGGCGCTGCCAGCAGAATATTTCGATGTAATGAGGAACATGAACATGGGCTTCTTCAGGAGGATGAGAAGTGTGATCATACCTGGCACCTTCCCGTATCTGATAAGCGGAATAACCTCCACAGTCAACAGCATATGGGGCGGTTTCATCATAGCTGAATACTGGCCAGGCATTTACGGCAACAGGACACTCCAGGTCCAGACAGGACTGATGAAATTTATAGATGTGAATACGCAGAATGGTAACATACCACTTGCTGCATGGGCATCTGTCCTGTTCGGTGTTGTAATCGTTGTTTATTCGCTGCTATTCACAAAGAAAATGATGGATCTTGCCAAGAAGCGCTATGTTGCTGAGGAAGGCATCTTTGCTGCCTGAACTTTTCTTCAATAAATGCACAAAGGTAATGAACTGCATACTCTTTCATGGAACTGGATGTCAGAGGATTGCAATCCAGTTCATCTTCACTGGCAGTCATCCAGTGTATCAGATATGGAAGGGCAGCGATTTGATAGCATCACGTTGCTTAAAGCTTCCAGACACGCGCCGAATGAAGCAGGCTGGAAATTGAAATGAACGAAGTTGTCGACCCCAATTCGAGAATGGCGGACCTTGTAGGTCTTCTGTATGTGCTCGATACAGTTTTCAATGGCAGGGTTGTGGATTTATATGAGCTGGAGAAGGAGATGGAAGTTGACCTGGACGATCTGATGCCCATTGTCTACACTGCCTCCTCCCTTGGTCTTGTATCTGCTGAGTCTGGTAACATATCAATGACTACAGCTGGAAAGGAGTTCATACATGCAAACATGCGCCGCAGGAAGGAGATAATAAGGCAATCAATTGCATCCCTTGAGCCCTTCAAGACAGCTGTGGAGCTTCAGGAATTCGAAATACCTGCCCTTTCCGAGGCTCTCGAGAAAAAAGGCATTCAGACCTACAATACGCCCTCAGGTCTGCATGACCTTGAGCTCATACTCATAGAGTGGGGCATTTATTCAGGTCTGCTGAAGAAGAAGGGCGACAGATTCAGGGTTGCCCAGTGAATCATTGCGTCACTCATTGATTTAATGGATTTCACTGTTCAGTGCGAGATGTTTTCACTGATAAAAGCTATTTAAACCTCACCGCAATGGCATCACAGATACTGAATGGCTGAATCCCTCTCCAGAAAATCTCTCTTCATAACAGTAATGAATCTGCTGGGCGCCATCATTGCCTACCTCGGCTTCTTTGTAATAGCAAGGTACATGCCCCAGGGCGAACAGGTCATAGGTTTGGTAACATTCAGCACAGGCTATCTTTCTGTCTTCCTCCCCATCTCAAGGCTTGGATTTCCGCAGGCCCATACAAAGAAGGTATCGGAAGGAAGCGACCTTGCGGTGTGCAATGGTGCCTTTCTGATCATCACTGTACTCCTCACACTATTAATGAGTGCTGTGGTGATAGCGACTATAATCATATGGGTCTACCTGCTCCACAGGGGGTTCGAGACAAAGGAGGAGCTCGATGCAATATGGATAATGTTCGGATACAACATAGTCATCTCCTTTGCAAATGTGCCAATCACTACATTCAGCGCAAGGAGGGAGATGGTCAAGAGCCAGCTGGGCACATTCGCAGGGCACATCGCAAGGGTCGTAGCCATTGTATTCGTTGTGTTTTCAGGTCTCTCAGGTCTGGATATAGTGTGGGCTTATTTCATTGGTGGTGCTGCATCCCTCGCAGCTTCGCTCTATCTTCTCTCAGGTTACCCATTCAGATGGCCTCACAGAGCAATGCTCAGCGATTACTACAGATTCTCGAGACCACTTGTTGTGCCAACGATTCTCGCGACACTTCCACTTGGTCTTGCACCCGTGCTCATACAGTATTACTGGCACCTGATCTACACAGGTTATTTCGGTTCGGCCTACAGGATTGTCGCTGTATTCATTGTTCTTGGGCAGAGTGTTGCAAGCGTCATATTTCCAAAGATATCTGAGCTTCACTCACAGGGAAGCTTCAGTGAGATCAGGATGCACACAATGGAGGCAGAGAAATTACTTGCATTCATACTTGCACCGCTATCATTTTTCCTGCTCATATATTCTCCAGGCATAATACACGTGCTGCTGAAGAACACATTTCTGGGAGCTGTCTCCTCACTCTGGGCCCTTTCCCTCTGGCTCTATGTCACCGGCATATCACAGCCAAAGAGCAATCTGATTCCAGCAATGAACAGGCCATCCATATCAGGCATGATTACCTCTGTTTCTTCCATCGTGTCAGTGGTGCTCATGCTCTTCCTCATCCCGAGGGATCTGTTTGGCTTCCGCCTGCCGGGGCTGGCAGATTTTGGTGCATCCCTCGCCCTCCTGGCAGGTGCTGTCGTATCCTACGGTATTTCGAATTACTATTCAAATAGAATATCAGGCACCAGATTCAGCTTTGCAATAATAATCTTCCCCGCTATTGCAGTTCTTTCCTGCCTTGCAGTCTTCCCGCTGACCTATGTCTTCGGGCAGCTCAACTGGGTATGGTATATAGGGCTGCTCTTCGTATTCCTCATTGCAGCCATCTATCTTCTCATCTGCCTTCTCTCCAGAGCCATTGAGCCAGGGGAGATAAAGCTGATACTTGATGCATTGAATCCGCTTGAGATGCGCACATATGTCTCCTCTGAACTCTCTTCCAGATACAATGGAAAGCAGTGATCAGAAATATTCCCATATCACATCTGAATCAAGACCAAGCCTTTTCAACCACTGCTCTGCCCTATCCATGCATTCTGTTGGCACCAGCAGCCTGAACTCATGCCCATCAGCCATTACCTCTATCAATGATGAGAGCCTTTCCTCAGCTTCCAGCGTGCCCACCGTGTTGCATGTCTCCACCTGCACGACAACCCCCCTGCCTGTTTCATTGAATGCCACTATATCGGGCTGGGAGCCATTTATCAATCCTGGCTCAGCCTCTCCTTCAATCAGTGCAGCTATTGCATGGAATCCCTCTGTTTTCAAAGTGGAGAGCATGCTCTTTCTCATTTCAATTCTCTTTTCCTCATCGGATGTGGAAACATCCATGCTCTTCATACATAATCCTCCCTTCTCACCACATTTCCAGGCATCTTTCCTGATGCGAAGAGAGCTATATTCTTCATTGCAGCGGTCAGTGCCATCTCCTCTATGCCATCCACTATGCCTGAATTGTGCGGGGATGCAATTACATTCGGAAGCGAAAGGAAGTCATGCTTCATCTTGAAAGGCGAGCCATGCCTCGGTTCATCCCACCATACATCAATGGCGCAGCCAAAGGAAGGGTTGGACCTCACATGTTCAAAGAGATCATCCTCCACTACAATCTCAGCCCTTGCAACATTGATGAGTATACCATCTTTTTTCATAAGTTCAAGCTTGCTCCTGTTTATCAGACCCCTTGTATATTTATTTAGAGGGATGGAAATAAGCACTGCATCTGATTTTGAAAGAAAGTCATCAAGCCTTGACATATCCCCATAGTAATCACATTCATTGCACTCCCTCCTTCCTATACCATATATCTTCATCCCAAAACATCTCGCAATGTTTGCAGTTGCCCTCCCTATGCCGCCATAACCCAGCACTCCGAGTGTTTTTCCTGCGAAGAGCCTGTTATGCGAACTCTGGTCAAAAATTCCATCCCTCATCCTCAATTCATTGTATTTCAATCTCTTTCCCAGCGAGAGCATCATTGCAATTGCATGCTCAGCAATTGGAAGTGCGTAGGCACCTGCATTGCTGCATATGAGCACATGCTCCGGTATGCGGGAAAAGGGGAGCCTTTCAACCCCTGCCGAAAGCGTCTGAAGCATTTTGAGAGAGGGCATCTGTGCCACCAGTTCTGCAATCTTGGACGAAGGTGTGAAACCGACGAGGAGTATCTCATAATCAGCCATCCTCTCCTTCTGCACTTCTTCCTCGAAGCTCAATTCAGAGCCCATGGAAGAAAATTTTTCCCTGATGCTCTCTTTATTCTCTATATACATTCCCACAGATGCCAGGACCTTCAAACAATCACTCCTGAACAACCGAAATACGATCGGGTGCATGTGCTTTCTCATATTTCGCTTTGCACCCGAATCAGTTTAATTGCCTGTTTTCAATTCACAGGACAATGGAAAGAAGGACAAAGGCAATACTTGTCCTGGGAACATCTTCCTTCTCAGGTAAAACGACACTTGCTATGGCACTCTGCAGATATTTCTCAGATAGGGGGTACAGGGTATCTCCTTTCAAATCTGTCAACATGTCATTGAATTCAGTTGCGATACCGCCAGGCAGGGAGATTTCACGCTCAGTTTATTTGCAGGCAGTTGCAGCAAGGGCGGAGCCCTCTGTCTGCATGAACCCATATCTGATAAAACCTGAAGCGGGTGGATATGCACAGCTCATAGAGTTTGGAAATTCCAGGGGGATAATGGAATATAAGGAATTGAATGAGTACATGAGGCGCAGGGCAGGAGGTGTAATACAGAGCGCGCTGCACACACTTGCAAAGAAGTATGATGTTATAATTGCAGAGGGGGCAGGGTCACCTGCAGAGCTAAATTTTTCAGGGGAGGATTATTCAAACACATACATCTCCTCAGTGCTTGATACAGCTGCAGTGCTTGTGGGTGATATTGACAGGGGGGGTGTTTTTGCCTCTCTGTATGGCACATTGAGCCTGATGAAGAGGAAAGAGACCGTAAGATGGCTTGTAATAAATAAAATGAGAGGAAATGATGCAATCCTTGCCCCGGGGATTAAGAAACTCGAGGCACTCACAGGCAGGAGGGTAATAGGCGTCCTGCCCTTCATTGGGGACATAATGCTTCCTGGCGAGGACGGACTCAATTATGAGACAGGAAGATTCAACAGGCATGTTGCTGTGGTGAGATATCCATTCATGGAGAATTACAGTGACCTTGATCCACTGTTTATCTATGGGACAGGGGCGAATCTAATAGGGGAAGGGGGGACAGGGATGATAGAACATGCACATCTCGTCCTGCTTCCTGGATCCAAGCGTGTTGACCACGATCTTTATTTTTTAAGAAAGAGCGGTATTGAGAGGGAACTGCTTGAGTCGGTGAAGAAGGGCGCCACTCTGCTCGGTATCTGTGGGGGATACCAGATGCTCGGCAATAGAGTAACTTTCCAGGATGGAAGGAGTTTGAAGGGTCTATCGTTACTCAATGTGTCAACAATATATTCTGAAAGGAAGACAGTGAGGAGTGTGGAGTATGAGTTTTTTGACAAGAAAAGGTTTGGTGAGGGCAGGTACGGCGGATATGAGATACACTATGGAATAACGCGGCCTGAACGTGGCACTCCATTTTTGAAGATAGGAAGGAGATATGAGGGCATGATCTCAGAGGATGGAAGGATAATTGGAACGAACGTGCATGGAGTGCTTGAAAATTTGAGCTTCCTGCGTGCCATCCTGCCAGAGGCGAGACTGGATGTCAATCTTGACTACAGTTCTTTGATTGAAAGAAGCATATCAAAAGTGACATCCAGATTGCTGAAAAATCTGGATACCGGTGTCCTGGAGGAATATGTTAAGAGCAAATAGCAAAAAAGATAGTGGACAGAACCTCTCAATGAGATCTCTACAAACACATTAATTTTCTGAGCTATATGGTGATTACGTGGCGATTCGAACAGGCAGAATTGTGGTCGCGGGGCTTTCAAGCAGTTCAGGCAAGACCACTGTTTCTGTGGCCCTAATGAGCGCGCTGAAAAGAAGGGGCTACAGCGTCATGCCGTATAAGGTGGGGCCTGATTTCATAGATACAAAGTACCATGAAATTGCCTCTGGCAATTACTCCTACAATTTAGATGGTTTCATGACCTCTGCAGATTACATAAGGAAAAAAGTGGCCTCCAGGGAAGCAGATGGTACTGTATCTGTCATAGAGGGTGTGATGGGTCTATATGATGGTGTAAAGGCAAGCAGCGATTTCGGGAGCACAGCATGGGTTGCAAGGTTACTCGGTGCACCTGTCCTCTGTGTAATTGATGTAGGTGCGATGATGCGTACTGTTCTTGCAATAGCAGACGGCATCCGTTACTCGCTGGAAAAGAGGGGGATAAGTCTTGCTGGATTTGTGCTGAACAGAACAGGGGGAGATGCACATTATGAGCAGTGCAGGCGCATACTAGTTCGCAATGGATACAGAGTCTTTGGTCATATCCCATTCAATGCTGATCTGGAAATAGGGGAGAGGCACCTCGGTCTGAAATTTGGAGACATAGAGGCCATGAAATTGGCTGTAGAAAAGATATCTGCATTCGCAGAACAGACGCTTGATATTGACCGCATAGCGCAGGCATACATGAAATTCAAATATACCGGTTTGCCAAAACCTCATGTTGTAAGAAGGAAGCGTTCAAAGTGCAGAATTGCTGTTCCTGTGGATCAGGCATTCAATTTCTATTACCGTGAAAATCTTGAATTGCTTGAAAGAGCAGGAGCAGAGATAGTAACCTTCCAGTTAATCAATAGCCAGCTACCTGAAAAGATACAGGGTCTCTACATAGGCGGTGGTTATCCAGAGCTGTTTGCAGATACCATCTCGTCGAAACGCAAACTGCTCGATGAGATAGTTACAATGGCCAATGAGGGTATTCCGATCTACGCTGAATGTGGAGGATACATGTTGCTATCGAGAACTCTCAGGGATGCCAGTGGTCGTACTTTCAGAATGGCAGGTCTTTTTGACACAGAGATTGAAATGCAAAACAGACCGACAATAGGCTATAGATGTGTGGAGTTCAAGGAGGATAGCTTCATGGGAGATAGGAACATGTCAGCCAGGGGACATGAATTTCATTATGCCATTGAAAAGGTAAACAGCGAAAGGAAAGCATTCAAAATGTTTTTACCAGGTACAAACAAATACTTGGATTGCGGTGCGAAAAAATATAACGCAATAGGTTCATTCGTGCACCTTCATTTTTCTTCAAATCCAAATATCTATAGACGTTTTATCAATTCATGTATTTCCCCCTCTTCATCTTAAGACATGCATAACACAATTATGTAGAATCTTACAGAATTATGTGCACAAATAATAAGAAATTTTATAAGGGGTTTGGAGGTGTTTGCTTCACCTCAGTGTCTCAGAGTGTTGTTGACCCAAGTTGAGAACCGCCACTGTAGAGTGTCACTGTCATGCCTGTGAGGCCTGAGCCGAGAATATAGAAGAAGTCGCCAGTCTGCAGGTAGGTTCCGCTATTTCCGCCAAGCACTCCGAAGTACACAGTTATGCCACCGGTGCTTTCGAGTTTAATGACAGATCCAGCAGCCACTGAAGATGAGATAGCATATGACGTACCGTTCACAACTAGTCTCAGATTGCCAATGGCTATGTTCGATGCGGAAACGCTGGTTATTGTCACTGTGAAATTATTTGCACTGTTCTGAGCCTCTGTCAAACCCGCACTGTTCGCAGCTCCTGGAGAGTGGGTGAATCCACTCACCATCACATACAGCACTGCAGCGAGTACCACAGTTATTGCAACGAGCAGAATTGTCGCAATAATCGGTGATACACCGCTATCTTTCATTCTCTTTGCCCACGTTTTCTTATTCATTCTTTTACGTCCTGCAGCCACCTGGCTGCAGGGTTAACTTTCCTGTTTCCCATTTTAAAAGGATTGAAGTAAATATCATTGCTCTAAAATTATTTCATTAATATCAATATTGAAAATTATGGCTTGGAAATGTTTAACAATAAATTACCAAAGTTGCAGATGGGTATTCGCGGCAGCCAATGAAATCAAGCAGATGAAGAAAGAGCTGCTGAGCCGCTTCCACAAGATATACCTGCGCGAGTACACGCCAGAGGAGTTCATGCGTGTGGCGTACCAGCACCTTGTGCACATCGGTACGCGGAAGGACATTGCAGAGCTCATTGCATCAGGTGTTGCACAGAAGAGCAGGGATATCAGGGACGCGAGGCTCATTGCCAAGATGAGTCATTCAGTTGAGGACGCCGAGTTCCTCATGGCACAACTCGGCAGGACGGCACAGGTCTGAATCACTGGCCTGCGACCGCCCTCAGATTGTCGGGCACCTGTTCGTGGAGCATCCCCAGGATGCGTGTAACCTGCCCGGCATAATTTTTTTTCTGTTCATCCGTTTCACCTGCCTCGCCCCGTACTGCCCTCATTATGAGATCCCGGATACCGAATTTATAGAAGGTGCACACCTTGAGATTGCCCACAGCGCAGGCCTGGTGGAACACATACAGTGTTTCAACCGGCGGCAGGACAAGTGTGTCGTTGCGCAGCATTGCCACGAGTTCATTCCAGTATGCCGGACCCGCTGCCTGCTCCACGGGGCGTATTTCCGGATGTTTCACAAGCGCCTCCAGGTAGTAGAGATGGATGTTCGACTCTATCTCTGGATCGGACAGTAATTCCACGGCGAACTGCTTCCTCAGGTATTCCTGCGTGGCAGCCGGATTTTCAGTGCGTGACTGTTCCACAACTTCCTGTGCAACTTCTTCTTCCGGCGGCGGTGGCGTGGGTGCTTCAGCCTTGGCTTTCTCCGTTGCAGCCGCTGCCGGTGCTGTCTTGCTGGCAGGTATTGTCACAGGCGGTACCGCTTCACCCAGGATGACAAGCGCCTGGCCTATGGACCTGCGCAAATGCTCCGACAGCTGCGGGTTTATATACGCCGCCTTGTGTGCTTCGAGCCAGTCCTTGTAAAGCACTGGACTCGTCCGCTTATATGTATTGGTTGTAGTCACGAGCGACTGCACCGTCTCCGATATCTGCCTCGGCCGCCCCACAGGTGCCGGCCTTTCCGGGGGCTTGTCCCTGGGCCGTTTCAGCGTGACTGCGCTCAGATTATATTTCTCAGGGTGGTCCAGTGCATCAACTATCACCTCCGCCTCCCTGTCTGATATGCGCTGAAAGTCTGTATGGAACCGTGCATTCAGTTCCTCAAATTCATCTGCAGCAGCCTTCCTCACCTCAGGATCATCCGAGTTAAGCTGCGCCCTGAGCTGTGGCAGTGCGCGTATCACTGAAACGTACTGCATGGCCTCGGATCTCATCTGCGGATTGTCTATGAGCGATGCCCCGTACAGCTCACGTATCAGCGGCCTGAATTTCCTGAACTCCCTTTCCTCCTCCTCTGTCGGCGGCTGCAGGATGCGTGAACCTGTCGCTTCACCGACGGCCTTCACGAAGGATTCGGGTAGCTCTTCCTCAATACCGTAGGCGTGCGGGTTGCTGACTATGGTGGCAATCAGCTCATTCAACTTCATGGAGCCTTCGCCGAGTATCTTTAACGCCTGCTCCCGGTACACATCACCGGCGGATCCGGGCTGGGCTGCACCACTTATCAGTGCAACCATGCTGTTCACGTCTCTCTGCGTAATGCCTGGCGGGAGTGTGTCTGCCATTTCATCCCTCATAATGTTCAAGGACAAGGGGCGCTGTTTCACCTTCAGGTCCCCACACGACTTCTCTAGCTCCAAAGCATTGAGGTTTGGAATTTGTCGTCATTACTTCTGGTTCCCCTGTGTCGTTTCTAAGGTGATGGAACGAACCAAAAAATCGGCTGAAAACCTAAGTATTTGAATCACACTTATTATGGTCTTCCTTAGCTTTTCATTCTCAAAATTGGGGAGACCTCTTGGAAAGACAAAACTGTCAATTGATGCTATGTAATCAACGTAGAAACCATCTTCCTTTAACTTATCAAACTCTTTGACTTTCGTAACGTCAATATAATTGAACTGTTCTCGGACTTCACCAATAACTTCTTGCAGCAAATCTTCATTTCTGCAAATTGCATCCTTCAGCACACTCAAATCGGTTATCGGGAAAAAACTTTGAATAATATCCATGAACTTTTGATTATCCATCAACTCTTTTACAGTCTCTATCTTAATCATTGGAATAACACTCTTCTTGACAAAACACAGAAATGATGCAAGAATTCCTAACTTAATTTTATGATGATAGAACGCATCGTTCAGTTTTCTTTCACTGAAAATTTCCAGGAACTGAAGCGGATTATCAATGCCTTCTGCCGGTTGAAAATCCTGAAGCCCTAAATCCTTTGCTAAATCCTTTGCATCAGGTATTTTCACGTTGATTTTTGATGTGGAATCACCAAGAATTTTACCCGTCTCCCTTTTGAGTTTATTTACTACCATCCAGGGAAGTACAAGCAGAGCCTTACCACACTCTTCAAACGCGAGTTCTAAGAGCGCTGCTTGAGTTGGTGGGCTAACCTTATCAGAGTCTTCTATAAGCCGCCCGGCATTCAATAAACACAATTGAAATGTCTCGTATGTGCATCTATCTGAAATGTTCACTGAATTTTCTTTTGAACTACCCTCCTGTGACAATTGTTCAGCACCTCCTCAATCTTTGGTATGGCCTCTAATTGGAGACAAAGTTGACTTGTAAGGACTCATGCGTTTTCTATATATTCCACTTTCTTTACTTTCTATTTCTGACATACCTCCTTTTGTTGCCAAGAAGAAAAAAGGCTTCAGAAACAACCTGTTATGCAAAAACTGATGGAGTTAAGGTTTAACAAGAAAATAAAACCATTCAATTTCATGCTTATTGGATAGGAGAAAAACGGTGTAATTCCATGTTTACCTTATGATAAAGATACCTCAGGAATTCAGTATAAGCTATTTATTGACTACAAAACTGATACTGCATCAGATAAATTACCCCTACCTTCTGATGCTTACTGGAATACATTAGAGGATGTATTAACCCAATACGTAAGGCATAGCGATAACAAATTCGATTACGATAATCAGGGAATAGCACACAGGAAACATATCAACGCTAATCAAATAAGATACATCGGCAAGGAATCAAATAATCTTGATGATAACCTCAGTGGTCTTGATGGACCTGATTATTTAGAATATACAAAAGATTATGAGATTGCTAATAGTGAAGAATTCAAACAATGGATTTTGACTTTAAAACCTAAAGATGTCAAGGATAAGGAAATATCTGAAAGAGAACTAAAGAGACAAAAAGCAAAGATCAGAAAGAATAAGTTGTTAAATCCAAAAGTAAAGATTGTAAAAATCCTATTGCAATTATACAAAGAAATTAAATTAAATAAGAATAATTAATATTTTAATTGTTATATATTACTTTAAATAGGGGTGTCAATTTTTTTCCTATCTATATCCCCACAATGAAATGGGGGTTGTGGGATTTGAACCCACATCAGCGGGTTTCTCAGGCGGCTTCATCGCTCCAGTATATCATCATCCTTGCGTCAGTTTCAGGAACAATTCATCATCCGCCCGTCCTACCTC
>Ga0209012_1000503_pt1 | contig 54478 bp, 55 predicted proteins | sample RS3BMetagenome_FD_184735 | JGI IMG/M metagenome (GOLD analysis project Ga0209012, IMG submission 184735) | Ferric oxide microbial mat and aquatic microbial communities from Rainbow Spring, Yellowstone National Park, USA - RS3B (SPAdes) (version 3) ... | reverse complement strand
TTGGTCGTTGGTGGGTTGGGTAAGCACCCCAAGTTTCACGGGGCCACCCCCACGACCGGTGGATGGTCGGCTACTTCAACGCGCATACTCCCAGTTCAGGGCCTTGCTACCTATCCGCGCGGCCTCTAATACACGTATGAACCATCTGGCATCCCAGTGCTTTCTGCACAGGGCTGGGAGCGTGGCCGGATGAGCCCCTTCCCCGTCCTGATCCGAACCTCTGCGCCGGGCGGTGACACCCGGTTCTCGCTCGGCGATCCGCTGGTCGACTCCTATCTGGCCTTCGTCGCCGGTCGGGCCCGACCGAACACCCTGCGGGCCGTCGCCTTCGACCTGAAGACGTTCTTCGCGGCCGTCGGCAAGCACCCAATCGAGGTGGTGGCCGCTGACGTCTTCGAGTTCCTGGCCGACCAGCGCGGTGACCGAACGGTGGTGCGGATGTCCGATGGCGAGTCAGGGCTGTCGGCCCGGACCATCGCCCGCCGGCTGTCGTCGGTGTCGGGCTTCTATGCGTATCTGGTCGCCCGGGGTGACACCCCGGTCGAGACGAACCCGGTGCCGAAGGGGCTCTCCACCCGCCGGCGTGGCGGTCGGGTCCGGACGGTGCCGCTGGTGCGGGTGCCCCGGACGCTGCCGAAGATCCTCTCGCCCGGAGACGTCGACGCACTGGTCGGTGCGCTGCGCACCCACCGGGACCGGGCCATGATCTTCGCCATGGTCCTCGGGGGCCTGCGCCGCTGCGAGGTCCTCGGCCTGCGGTTGTCCGACATCCAGGTCGGGGAACGCTCGCTGTTCATCGCCGAGGGCAAGGGCGGCCACCAGCGGGTGGTCCCCATCTCCAACGCCTTCTTCGCCGAGTTGGGCGAGTACCTGGTCAATGAACGGCCGAAGGACGCCTCGACCGACGCAGTGTTCGTCACCTTGAAGGGTCCGAGCCGGGGGAAGGTGATGACGGCCGATGGCGTCGACCAGATGCTGCGCAACGCCCGGGAGCGGGCCGGGCTCGAGCGGGCCACTTGCCACCAGTTCCGCCACACCTGTCTCACCCGACTGCGGGAGGCGGGCATGGCCTTAGAAGCCGTCCAGGCCCAGGCCGGGCACATCTCGATCGAGTCGACCCGGATCTACCTGCACCTGACCAACGACTGGCTGGCCACCGAGTACCACCAGGCCATGGGCGCCGTCGACGCCCATGCCGCAGAGCTGTTGGAGGTGGCCCGGTGAGCATCGCTGAAGTACTGCCCGATCCCTGGATCCCGAAGGACGAGTCCCGCCGGGAGTGGGCCGTGCTGTCCGCCCAGGCACCGCAGCTGGCCGCCACCATGCGGCGCTACTTGGTCCAGCTCACCACCTTCCTCGCTCCCCGGAGCGTGGACGTGGCCGACTCCACCCTGCGCCAGCTGGCCCGGTGGCTGGTGGCCACAACCGACGTGGCGACGATCTCCGACATCACCCGCACCCATGTCGAGGACTACAAGGTGTACCTCGCCGCCCAGCCAGGTTGCACGGGACCGACCCTGGCCAAGAACACCCAGCGCCAGCGGCTCCGGATGATCCGGATCTTCCTCGAGCGCCTCATCGAGTGGGACTGGCCCGAGGCCCACCAGAGGAACCCGATCCTCCACGGGGACATCCCACCCCGGCCCGAGCCGCTGCCCAAGTTCCTCTCCGACGAGGACGCCGCCAAGTTGTTGGCCGCCGCCAAGGCCCACCGGCTGCCCCGCTATCGCCTGGTGGTCGAGCTGCTGTCCCGGACCGGCATGCGGGCCACCGAGCTCTGCGAGCTGGCCGACGACGCCGTCAGCGTGCGCGACGGCTCCCACTGGCTCCGCATCCCTGTCGGCAAGCTGCGCAACGACCGGATGATCCCGCTCCATCATGAGCTCGTGCCGCTGCTCGCCGAGTGGACGGCACGGAACCGGGTCCACATCCGGGCCCAGCGGCGCCTGATGGCCGACGAGCACCAGCCGCTCGACCGGCGCACCGTCCACCGCATCGTCGCCACCACTGCGAGAAGGGCGGGGATCGGCCACGCCCATCCCCACCAGCTCCGGCACACCCTGGCCACCCAGGCCATCAACCGGGGCATGCGCCTGGAGACCATCGCCGACCTGCTCGGCCACCGGTCGATGGACATGACCCTCGTCTATGCCCGCATCGCCAACCGGGTGGTGGCTGACGAGTACACCGCGGTGATGGAGCAGATCGACGCGCTCTACAAGACGGCAGGAATCTCGGCGGAAGTGCCAGCCGAGGGCGAGACCCCGGCCATGACCCGGCTCCGAACCGAGTACGCCCGCATGCTCGGCAACGGCATGTGCACCCGCCCTGCCGAGCTCGACTGCCGGATCGAGTCAGCCTGCGAGCGCTGCGCCTACTTCAAGTCGGGAACCGAGTTCGTGCCGGTGCTGTTGCGCCAGCGGGACCACGCCCGAGAGCACGGGCAGACCGACCGGGCTCAGCTCTACGAGGGCCTGGTGAAGCGAGCAACCGAGGAGTCGGCTTGACACGGATCCTACGTATAACGCCGGCTCGGGGAGTCACGAGACGGTGATTCAGGCGTTCACCTATTTCATGATCGCTTCAACCATCTCCGATTGTTCCAGCGCCTCTTTACGGTCTCGGCCCGGCATCGAAGGTGGAACCGAGAAGGCAGTGCACCTCACGACTCGACCGTCCTTCGTGGCAATTTCAGGGGCGATCCAACGGCGAGGAATGCTCGAGCCGAGTCGCACCTCAGAGGTCACCTCGGAGATCTCGGCTCGCTCGAATCGCAGATCCTTCAGGACAGCCCGGTACAGAAGTTCCTCTCCATGGAGGCGAATCGACGAAGCCCGCAGCGAGCGAACGGTGTAGCCGAGCATGGCAAGTGAGAAAAAGATGCAGATGCTCCCGACGAGTGCCGCTCGATCGTTTCGCGCAGTTTCGGACAGGTACGCGGCTGCCATCCCACCAAAGAGCAGCAGGCCGACCACGCCCAAGATGCAGTTGACCTGCCTGGACCTCAGGCACGTGAACTCTCTGTCCGGTGTCGGGAGTGCGTCCGCAGCTTCCGAATTCAATCGACGCAGACAGTCACTCGGGCCGGAGGCGGGCTGAGGAGCACACCGGAATCCTACGTCGGGTGCCTCCTATCGCCGGGTCGGGGTCGATATCAATCGGCTCGGGGTCGGGTCGGTTGCCACCGAGGAACCGTCAGGCTGTCGGCCTGAGTTCGACGCTGACCTCGAGTCCAAGTGCGGTGGCGACCCGCTGGAGGGTGGTGATCGTGGCCCCAACTCCACCCGACTCGAGCCGGTCGATAGCGGCCTGACTGGTACCCATGCGGCGGGCGAGCTCTCGCTGGCTGAGTCCGGCATCTTCGCGGGCGTCGTGAATGCGCTGCCCGACCTCTGCGGCGAGCCGAGCTTCGGCGTAGGCGCGGTCGTACTCGACTCGCTCCTCCGCTGTCATGGTGTCGACCTTCTGGCTCTTCAGAGCGGTCCAGCTCGTCCTCGTCATTCGTCCTCCTCGTCAGCGGTATGGGCCTGTTCGACGCAGACCCTCATGGCCATACGTGCCCGAGCTACCTCGGCACGTTCGTTTTGTCGTTGTTTCCGAAAGACCGTCAACAGGACGATCCGACGCTCGCCAGGGAAGAAGAACGTGATTCGCTGAGCGAGACGGCCAAGGTCGAACCGGAGTTCGAAGAGGCCATCTCCGAGCGAACGAGACCGAGGCATCCGTATGGAGGCACCGACGTCGGCCAGGTAGTCGACTCGCGATGCCGCCACCGCGAACAGGGTGGGGGGCAGCGACTCCAACCACTCCTCAACCTCGGGCTCCATCTCGACCGACCATGGTGACACCACAAATGATGTCACTCGCCGTGGCGCTGGTCAACCCCCCACTCCGCCCCGGATGTCCCCGAATGTTCGGTGCCCGCGGTCTTGCCCCTGTCTCCGATCGCCGGTTTTGCTCCCAGATGCTGGTGGCCCGGGACGCGCCTGCTTGCTGGTGCGAGCGCTGAAGAACTCGTCGCTCCCGCCACCGCTCGGAGAGTTTCGTGATACGATATTCAGCACGTGGACATCTACGAATCAGCTCGGAAGCACGGCGTAAGTGATGAGGACATCGAGCACGCCGTCAGCAATGCCATCGCGGTCGCAGACGCCGATGACGACAAGGTGCTCCATCTCGGCCCGGATCGAGCTGGAAACCTGCTGGAGATCGTCTCCGTGCTCCGGAATGACGGGACGGAGCTCGTGATTCATGCGATGCGGATGCGCCGCAGCTTCGAGTCGTTACTCCGCGAGTTGGGAGACGCCAATGACTGAGAAGAAGACCTACGGACGGTCGAAGTCGGGAATCGAGCTGACCGACGAGGTGCTACAGCGGATGGCCGAAGAAGCTGAGGCCGGATTGGATGTCACAACGCTGCGACGCCGTCCTGGCCGCCCTCCGATGGGCGATGGGCCCGCCATGACGCTCCCGGTGCGCCTCGATCCCGAACTGCGCCGCGCCGTCGATAGCCGAGCCGCAGCCGAGCACACGACTGCCTCCGATGTCGTGCGCGAAGCCCTGCGTAGCTATCTGAAGGTCAGCTGACCCCGGCGGGAAGCGGTCCACAGCGAGAGTCAGACGCGCCCCATACCGCTGCCGGTTCGGTGGGGCGCGTCTGGTGAACTACGCGCTCCGGAGATAGTCGCGAAGGGCACGGCGGATGACCTCAGAAGTCGTGACGCCCTCCTGGGCTGCTCGATCTTCCGCCGCTGCACGAAGGCTGGGCTCAAGACGAACTGACTCGACGCTCTTTGCCGCGGCTCCGAGCGGCGGCCGTCCCCGACCGCGAGGCTTCTCAAGTAGCTGACCGGGCTCGTAACCCTTGTCAGCCTCCTCGGCGAGCGTTTCGATCATCGCCTCGTCGATGGGCTGCCCGCTCTTGGTCTTTCCGTAGGTCCGTTTCGTCATGGGTTCTCGTCTCCGAACAGTTCGACCCGGGTGCTCGCTCGCAGCACCATTGCGTGAATCACAAGCTCTCCGTCTTCAACATCGAGAACAACGAGCTCGAGGAGGTTGCCCGCCCGGTTCGGTCCTCCAAGGAGGTATCGAACAGGATCATCGTCAAGCTTCACCCAGGCGACGGCATGTTCAAGGGCGTGCACAATGTCGTCGTCCGGAATCTGATGACGCCGAGCCGACGAGTGGATCTCCACTTATTAAGTGTATTACGGAAACACCAGTGGTCAACAGGGGTCGCCCCGGAACGCTGCTGGCTTCGGGCACAGGCGCTCGGTCCTGACGATCGACTCGGTTGACGGCCGAGGTGCGGTGCGTCCGGGGTGGCCGATGAGAATGGCCGGCATCACCCATGCAACCCCGGGGCGCTCAGTCGACTGCCGTCGACAGCCCGTCCTCCCGGAGGTTGACCGGCCCGATCTGGCACGTATCTGGCACGCCGCCGGAGCCTCCCGCCCCCACTCCGGCCCGGCACCCCGCTGACCTGCATGTTCCCGGTGGTCGGGACCGGCGTCGATCCGGTGACCTCGCGCTTTTCAGGCGCGCGCTCTACCAACTGAGCTACCCGACCTCGCCTCGGCGGACCGAGGTGGCGGACCTGACGGGATTTGAACCCGCGACCTCCGCCTTGACAGGGCGGCGTGCACTCCAAACTGCACCACAGGTCCCCAACCAGCAAAACTGTAGCTGGGGCATTGACGCACCCCCAACGGGATTCGAACCCGTGTTACCGCCTTGAAAGGGCGGCGTCCTCGGCCGCTAGACGATGGGGGCTCGAACCCGATCCGGGCTATCGGAGGTTAGCAGAGCCGTCAGAGGGCCCTATCGGGGGCACCCTCGTCGGGGAGGCCGGAGGCCAACTCGTCGATGATCGCCGCCTGGACCATGCCCAGCAGATCGTAGACGGCGTACTCGGTCTCCTTCGGGTCGCCAGGCCCCGGCGGGTCCATGTCCTCGCTCACGTCCAGACGGGTGCCGAGCACCAGGCGCATCGAGCCGATGGCGGACAGCCAGGCGTCGAGTTCCTCGCCCGAGAGGGTCTCGGACGAGGACGTCTCGATCAGGACGTCCAGGGCCCGGTGGTGGTGATTGCGCAGCGCCCCGTCCACCAGGGACCGGTAGCCGGCCTCGTCGGGTGCCCGCTCCTCCCCGACGTAGGCGGGTGGGAAGAGGCGGGTGGTGGCGGCGTCCCCGGCCTCGATCATGGGGCCCAGCTGCTGGGCCACCGCGGCCAGGACCGTCCGGATCTTGGGGTCGACGTCCACCGAGTACCGCCCGTCGCGCCGGCGCCGGAACGGACCCCCGAAGCCCATCACCGCCCGGGGCCCCGCCCGGGGCACCGACTCATCCCGACTGCTCCATGGTCGCCCACAGCCCGTGCTCGTGGAGGCGGTAGACGTCGAGCTCGGCCCGCTCCCGGGTGCCCGAGGCCACCACGGCCCGGCCCTTCACGTGGACATCCATCATCAGCTTGGTGGCCTTCTCCTTGGAGTAGCCGAAGAGCTTCTGGAAGACGAAGGTCACGAAGGACATCAGGTTGATCGGGTCGTTCCACACGATGACCAGCCAGGGGTGGTCCGTGGCCAGGGACTCGTCGAGCTCGGTCCCGAGGTCCCCGACCGGCGCGGTCTCCACCTCGGTCGAGCGGGCACGGGTCGAGCGGGAACGGGTCGAGCGGGCACGGATCGAGCGGGCACGGATCGAGCGGGCACGGATCACACCGGCACCGCCGTCCCGGTCAGCCGGCCGTCGGAACGAGGCATCGACGGATCGTCGACCTCCACGGGCCGGTGGTCCGAGAGGTGGTGGTGGAACCACAGGGTGGTGGCCCACACCAGGGAGGCGCCCAGCACGTGGATCCCGACCAGCACCGGCGGCAGGTGGGTGAAGAACTGGACGTAGCCGACGGTCCCCTGGGCGGCCATCGCCCCGAGCAGCAGGTAACCCCGGTTCTGGACCGCCGCCGGCCCGTCGGTCCGCCAGAGCACCCAGAGCAGCACCAGCAGCACCAGCACGGTGGTGATGACGAGCTCGGCGTGGATCCGGGTCATGTCCTCGAGCCCCATCGGGATCCGCTTGGCTCCCTTGCCTCCGGCGTGGGGCCCGGTGCCGGTGGTGGTGGCGCCGGCGGCCAGCACCACGACCAGCAGGGCGACCACCGCCCGACCGAGCCACCCGACGGCGGGGGCGACCATCGGCGTCCCGCGGCCCGGACCGTGGGCGGCCCGCATGGTGAGCACCACCACCACCGCCAACAGGCCCATGCCGATCATGAAGTGGGTGGCCACCACGTAGGGGTTCAGCTTGGAGTAGACGACGAACGCCCCGAGGACCGCCTCGCCGATCACCCCGAGGATGAGGCCGCCGGCCAGCCAGGTCAGGTCGGCCCGCCGGGGCCGGCGGAGGAACGCCGCCGCGAACGTCGCGCCGCAGGCCACCACCAGGACGAAGACCACCATCCGGTTGCCGAACTCGATCACCGGGTGGAGGCTCAGCGGCGGCGTCAGGTGGTGGTGGGCGCAGGTCGGCCAGTCGGGGCAGCCGAGCCCCGAGTCGGAGAGCCGGACCGCCGCCCCGGTGGCGATGTTCAGCACCGTCACCACCAGGGTGAATTGACAGAGGCGCAGAAAGGGACGGGGACCGATTCGTAGGATGGGCACGCGGGGTCGATGGTACCGGCCGGGCGCCCTCCGGCGCCTCCCCGCCGCCGGGCCCGATGGCGTTGTCGCCCCGCCCCGGGGGTCGTAGTGTTACCGCAATGTCGACTCCGGCCGTGGTCCTTTCGGGTTCCCGCACCGGGTGGTCCCGCATCAGCGCCTACGTGGCGCTGACCAAGCCCCGCATCATCGAGCTGCTGCTCATCACCACCCTCCCCACCATGATCGTGGCCCAGCGCGGCCGGCCACCGGTGTGGCTGATGGTGGCCACCCTGGTCGGTGGGGCCCTGGCGGCCGGGGGTGCCAACGCCATCAACATGTACGTCGACCGGGACATCGACAAGGTGATGCACCGGACGCAGAAGCGCCCCCTGGTGACCGGGGCCATCGCCCCCCGCAACGCCCTGGTGTTCGCCATCACCCTCGAGGTGGTGGCCTTCGTCGAGCTGTGGCTCTGGGTCAACCTGCTCTCGGCGGTGCTGGCGGTGTCGGCCACCTTGTTCTACGTGTTCGTCTACACCCTGTGGCTGAAGCGGACCTCGAGCCAGAACATCGTGATCGGCGGGGCGGCGGGGGCCGTCCCGGTACTGGTGGGCTGGGCGGCGGTCACCGACAGCCTCAGCTGGACCCCGGTGGTGATGTTCGCCGTCATCTTCATCTGGACCCCGCCCCACTTCTGGGCGCTGGCCTTCAAGTACAAGGACGACTACGCGGCGGCCCACGTGCCCATGCTCCCGGCCGTCGCCACCTTCCGACGCACGGCGGTGGAGATCTTCGTCTACACCGTGGCCCTGGTGGCCACCTCCCTGCTGCTGGCGGCCGTCGCCCACTTCGGCCCGGTCTACGTGGCCGGCGCCTCGGTGCTCGGGGCGGTCTTCCTCGTCTACGCCCTCCGGCTCTGGCACCTGAAGACCCCCAAGTCCGCCATGCGGCTCTTCAGCTGGTCGATCACCTACCTGACACTGCTCTTCGTCCTCATGGCCGTCGACGTCTTCACCAAGCACTGACAGGCCGGGCCGGGGTGGTGCGGGGGCGGGGTTAGGGTGACCGGAGTGGAGCATCCCGGACCCACGCCCGCCAGAGCCACCCCTCCGGCCCGGCTGACCGGGTTCGAGGCCGCCAAGGTGCACGCCACCTTCGCCTTCGCCATCTGCCTGTGCCTGGCGGCCTTCTGGTTCGAGCTCCTCCGGGCACTCGGGGGCAACTCACTCAGCTGGGCCTACGTCTTCGAATGGCCGCTGTTCGCCATCTTCGCCGGGTACATGTGGTGGACAGCGCTCCACGGGGGCCGGCGCGAGCGCAAACCCCCGAAGCCGGTGACCGTGGCGCCGGAGTACGCCGGCATGCTGGCGGCATGGCAGGAACATCTCCGTCAGATGGCCGAGGACGAGGCCGCCGGCTCCCCGTCGGGTGCCGCTGAACCCAAGCCACCGAGCTGACCTTCGACGGTCGGTCACCGGCCGGGGCGACGACGGGTTGGCACTCCCGTGGATCTACACTCGACCGCGTTCGCGTACCGGGGGCTGGATGCCCGTGGCGTGGACGTCACCGTCCTCGACGGTGTGCGACCGCCGGAACCTACGACGCGTGGAGCTGAGCCGATATGCCGGGCATGGGGAAGGGTCTGAACGCCAACGATCCGACCGTGACCGCCGCCTTCCACAGCGCGCTCCTCCACGACCTGGCGATCTTCGTACTGCTCGCCATCGTGTTCGTGCTGGCGGGGAACGTCGTGAGCACCATCCGGTTCAAGAAGGCGGTGGCAGCCGGCACGGTCGGCTCGAAGGTGGCGCCCCGGTGGCCCTACCCTGAACCGCCCGCCCGCCGCCTGCTCCGGGTGGCGTTCGGCCTGCTGTGGATCCTGGACGGTCTCCTCCAGGCGCAGCCGGGGATGCCGCTGGGGCTGCCCGGGGGCGTCCTCACCCCGGCGGCGAGCTCCTCCCCGGGATGGGTCCAGCACCTGGTGAACGTCGGTGCCACGATCTGGTCCGACCACCCGGTGTCGGCGGCGGCCTCGGCCGTCTGGATCCAGGTGGGGATCGGCATCTTCGTGCTCGTCGCCCCGAGGGGCTACTGGTCGCGGGCGGCCGGGCTGCTGGGCGCAGGGTGGGGTCTCGTCATCTGGGTCTTCGGCGAGGCGTTCGGGGGCATCTTCGGCCAGGGCAGCAGCATCCTGACCGGCACCCCGGGGGCGGCGGTCCTGTACATCGCCGCCGGGCTGCTGGTCGCCCTTCCCGACCGCGCCTGGGAGACGCCCCGCCTCGGGCGGCGGATCCTGCAGGTCTCCGGCGTCTTCTTCATCGGCATGGCAGTCCTCCAGGCTTGGCCGGGGCGCAGTTCATGGACGGGTCAGCCCCACCCGTCCTCGGTGCCCGGCAACCTCGCCGCCATGGGGTCCCAGATGGCCCGGGTGGCCCAGCCCGGGCTCACCTCGTCGTGGGTCCGGTCCTTCGCCACGTTTGACGCCGCCCACGGTTGGGCGGTCAACCTGGTGGTGGTCCTCCTCCTCGCCGGGGTTGGTGCGTGCCTCCTCCTGGGCAGGCGCCGGCTGCTCCGGGTCGGGGTGGTGGTCGCGGCGGCCCTCTGCCTGGCCGACTGGGTGCTCGTCGAGGACTTCGGGTTTTTCGGCGGTGTCGGGACCGACCCCAATTCGATGATCCCCCTCATCCTGGTGTTCACCGCCGGCTACCTCGCGGTCGTCCGGTTGCCGGTGCGGGCCGAGATCTCCGAGGAAGAGGTGGGCGAGGCCGAGGTGGAGGACCGGGCGCCGGGGGGTTTCCTCGACCGGCTGTCGGCGGGATACCTGGCGCGCCTGCTGGGCGCCCTCGGAGCGATGGTCGTCGTGCTGGTCGGGGCCGCGCCCATGGCACTGGCCGCCACCAATCCGAACGCCGATCCGATCCTCACCGTGGCGACGGACGGGACGCCGAACGTGCTGTCGGAGACCGCTCCGAGCTTCACGTTGACCGACCAGCATGGCAGGCCGGTGTCGCTCCACGACCTGGCCGGCCACACCGTCGTCCTCACCTTCCTCGACCCGGTCTGTACGTCGGACTGCCCGCTCATCGCCCAGGAGCTGCGGGTCACCGACAAGCTGCTGGGTGCCACGGCCTCGAAGGTCGACCTCGTCGCCGTGGCCGACAACCCCCTCTACCACTCGACCGTGGTCACAAGGGCGTTCGATCGCCAGGAGGGACTCGACCACCTGGCCAATTGGTCGTTCCTCAGCGGCTCCCTCGCCGAGCTCACCCGGGTGTGGAACAGCTACGGGATCCAGACCGACGTGGCCGTCGGCGGCGCGATGGTGGCCCACAGCGATCTGGTGTACATCATCGATCCCAACGGCACCATCCGCGAGGTCATCGACTCCAATCCCGGCAACTCGGCGGCCGGCTACTCCTCGTTCTCCTCGCTGCTGGCCGCGCAGACGCAGCGCTTCTCCCCTTCGTGAACCGGACCGTCCGAGGTCGGGGGTGACCATGGTGCGTGGCGCCCGTGGCGCCCGTGGCGCCCTGACCGTCGCCCTGGTGCTGGTGGCGACCGCGCTGACGGCGTGCAGCGGGCCGGCGGTCAGTGCGCCGCCTTCCGCCCCTCCCAACACGGTTCGCATCCCTCTCAGCGCGGCCACGTCGGCGTCCGGGGGCTGGGCCACCGTGGCCATGGGGCACCTGGGCGACCCGCTCAACACCTTCTGGGAGCTGTTCCACCTCACCGGCACGCCCGCCCGCTGGACGCTCGCCACCCCACCCGGCGTCGCCTCCAACGGCGGCCTGGTGCTGGCGCCGGGGGCAGGCAACTCGCTCGCCGCCGGTTTCGAGCCCACCGACCTCCTCCACTTCTCCCCATTGTCCCTGTCCTCCAACGGGGCGGCGTCGTGGACGACCGGGACGGTGCCCGGCGAGCTGCTGGACGCCCCTGACGCCCTCGCCGCTGCCGGAACGGGATACCTGGCCCTGCTGCGGACCGGAGGTGGGACCCTGGTCGCCAATGACGGCGATCTGAACACCTGGACCACGACGTCGGTACCGGCCGGCCTGACCCCGGCTGGCTGCGGTCCGACGGTGACGACTGCCGTTGCGGCCCTCGCTGACGGGTCGCCGGTGATCGGCGGCGACTGCACCCGGGGCACCCGGGCGGCGATTCTGCTCGACCGGGGTGGTCGGTGGACGTCGGTGGGGCCCGTGCTGCCGGTCGTGACCGGACGGGCCATCCGGGTCGTCCGGCTCGTCGGCACCGCCGACGGCGCCGCGGCCCTGCTCCGCACCGGCGACGCCACTCACGGTTCGCTCTTCGCCGCGTGGAGCAGGGACGACCTGGCCACCTGGTCGGTGTCCCCGGCACTCACGACAGCCGCCTCCGACCTCGCCTCCACGTCGGTCACGCCGGCCGACGGCTTCGTCGTGACGGCCGGGGGGACCACGGGGAGCCGGCTGGCCGCGGTGATCGACCCGGGGTCGTCCGCCTGGCATCGGCTGCCGGCCCCACCCTCCGGCACGGCGGTGGTGGCCGCACTGCCGAACGGCGGTTACGACGCCATGACAGTCGACCAGTCCACCCTCGACGTGTCCACCCTCGGTGACGCCGGATGGACCTTGCAGGCCAGAGTGAAGGTCCCAGTCTCGTACGGGAGCTCGGGGTGAGCCACGACGTACCGCGCTAGGTTGGCATCGCCCGCCGGCCGTCGGCGGGGCCGGGAGCACCCACCGTGTCGTACGTGACCGCCCACTGGTCGTTCGATCCCTTCGTCATCATCGTGGCGGCGCTCGTCGTCGCCCACGAGGTGGGGCTCGCCAGGCTCGCCTGGCGCTCGGTGCCGGCCCGGACCCGTCGTCGACGGCTCCGCTCGCTCTCGTTCTACGCCGGCCTCGGGCTGCTGCTGGTGTCGGTGGACTCGCCGATCGACTACTGGGCCGGGAATTACTTCTTCGTGCACATGATCGAGCATCTGTTGATCGGCTTCTACGCGCCGATCCTGATCGTGCTCGGGGCACCCTGGGTGCCCCTGCTGCACGCCCTGCCGGTGGGGGTGAGGAGGAAGTCGGGCCGGGCCCTCATCCTCGGGTCCTGGTCGGCCCCGCTGCGCCGGATCGGCCGGGTGCTCCTCGACCCCTGGTTCGCGCTGCTCTCCTTCAACGCCTCGATGGTCTTCTGGCATCTGCCCGCCGCCTTCGACCTGGCCGAGCGGAACCAGGCCGTCCACATCTGGCTGATGCACGGGAGCTTCTTCGTCACCGGCGTGCTCTTCTGGCTCCAGATCATCCCGTCCCACCCCATGCGCCCCAAGGCCGGCCCGATCTGGCAGGCGGGCGCCATCATCGTCACCAACGTCGTGATGTTCGTGCTGGCCATGTCGCTCAGCATCCTCACCGCCTCCAGCTGGTACGCCGTGTACGCCCACCTTCCCGGGGTGACCCTGGCGCCCTTCGCCGACCAGCAGATCGGCGCCGCCATCCTCTGGGTGTGCGGTGACTTCTGGGCGATCCCCGCCCTGATCGTGGTCGTAAAGCGGGCGATCGACCAGGAGGGCTCGCTCTCCAACGTCCTCGAGCGGGTGACGCGTCCCGGCACGCCACCGGTGGCGACCGAACTCCGATCCCTCGGGGCTCCGGCCGACGGAAGCGTGACGGCGACCAGGGCGTCGCCACCGGAAGTCGGTACTTGACCTCGATGGGTGTCCGGCATACTGTCATCCCAGCGCACCGCGAACAGTTCACAGTGTTCTCTTAGATCGTCTACGAATTTCAACGCAGCACCACGAATCGGCCGATCGGCCGGACCTTTGGTCAGAGGGGTTCGAATGTCATTTGGGGGAAGGCTTTCCGTAGTCCTCGGACTCTTCGTCATCGTGGTCGGGTTCGCCGTCTGGGGTGTCGTCGGCTTCCTCCTCCCCACCACGCCGACCGTCGACTTCACCTCGGCCCAGCCCGCCGGCTCGGCGGTGGACCTCACGGTGCAGACCGTCCCGTCCATCGGCTTCGGCCCGCATCCGACCTGGGTCTCGTACCTGGTCAAGGACCCGAGTGGCCAATGGCAGCACGCCACCATCTGGAAGGTGCCGGCCCACACCCGGATCAACCTGACCATCCTCCAGTACGACTCGGGGAGTCCCCTCCGTAACCAGCAGTGGGGCAAGGTGCAGGGGACCACCGGCAACGTCGAGATCCTCAACGGCAAGGTGGTCGCCGTCTACGACTCGAACTCCGGGAACGGCGTGGGCCACACCTTCTCGATCCCGACATTGGGGATCAGCGTGCCGCTGGTCGGTATCTCCAGCAGTGCCACCAACACCTGCAGCGTGGCACCGTGCACCACCACCTTCGACCACAACGTCATCAGGGCATCGTTCGTGACCCCGGGCCCGGGTCAGTATCCCTGGCAGTGCTTCGTGCCCTGCGGATTGGGCTTTCTGTTCGGAAACGGGGGACCGATGGGCACGCTCGGCTACATGGGTGGCTTCCTGGACGTGGCATCGTGAGCCCCGACGAGCCGACCACCCACGAGGCCGACTCGTCTGCCGCCGGACCGATGGTCACCCAGGGCAACACGCACGGCAAGGAGCCGAGTCACCTCTGGCGGATGGTGGCCATCTGGGCCGTGCTGGCGGTCATCCTCGACCCGCTGTTCTACATCTTCGTCGGTCCCCACGTCCCGCCGGGAACCATGACCTCGACCGCCGAGGAGAACCAGTTCGACTTCAACGTCCTCTTCCTGGTGGCACTGCCGGTGATGCTGGCCATCTGGGTGTACATGGCCTACTCGCTGATCACCTGGCGGGCATCCCGGAAGGGCGTCGCCGAGCCGGTGGGCGGGGCGGCGGCCAAGGCCAGCCTCGGTGTCCAGGTGGGCTGGATCGTCACCACCACGGTGCTGGTGCTCGGTGCGTTCGTCTTCGGGACGGTCGAGCTGATCGTCAACAACGGATCCGGTGGTGGGGAGGGCCCTAACCCGGTCTGGACGCCGACCTCGGCCACCATTCTCCCGGTGCAGGTCATCGGACAGCAGTGGAAGTTCACCTACCGCTATCCGACCTTCGGTGGGTTCGAGTCGTCGCAGCTCATCGTGCCGGTCGACACCACCATCGCCTTCCATGTCACCTCGCTGGACGTGATCCACAGCTTCTGGGCCTACCAGTTGAGCATCAAGGCGGATGCCAACCCCCAGCAGGACAACGTCGCCTACACCACCACCAAGGAACTCGGTAGCTTCACCGTCCGCTGCAGTGAGCTGTGCGGTCTCTGGCACGGTGCCATGTACAACTACGGCTCGGTGGTGCCCAAGGCACAGTTCATGGCCTGGGCGAAGTCCACCGAGGTGAAGAACGCCGCCAACACCAAGCTGCTGCCGCCGTTCGCCTACACCTACGTCCCCGACGCCAACGGAGCCGACGGCGGCTACTACCCAGACAACGTGGACCCGTACAGCAACGCCGAGGTGTACGGCGCCACTCCCGGGAAGTCCAAGTGAGAAAGTCGATGGGCCAACAGTGACGCTGACTGCGGAACGTGAGACCGAGGTCGTCTACCCCGACCCGACCCCGCCGGTCCTCGGCGGCTTCCAGGGGCTGCCGGCCCGGCCGGGCTGGTTCAGCCAGCACCTCGGAACCGCCGTGATCGGTGCCGTCCTCGGGTACCTCCTCGGCCACTGGCTGGGGAACGTGGTGGGGAGCGGGTACTCCAACATCGCCAACAGCGGCCTCAACAGCATCGCCATCGTCGGGGGCCTGACCCTCGGCACCGCGGGCTGGCTGCTGGGCATCGGCGCCCTGAACTACCCCCTGGCCAAGATCGTCGGCATGGAGCCCCGCCCCGACTACGAGACGACCAGCTGGACCCGGTACTTCCGCTACACCGCCGACCACAAGGTGGTCGGTCTCCAGTACGTCATCGGCGTCCTGGCCTTCCTCTTCACCGGTGGCCTCCTCGCCATGGCCATCCGCACCGAGCTCCTCTCCCCCTCCAGCCACGTGTTCGGCCCAGGCACCTACATCGCCATCGTGAGCGAGCACGGCACCATCATGATGATGATGGCCACCTCTGTCATCGTCGGGCCGCTGGGGAACTGGCTGGTCCCCTTGATGATCGGGGCCCGGCGCACCGCCTTCCCCCGGGTGGAGGCCTTCAGTTTCTGGATCTTCACCGCCGGCTACCTGGTGATCCTCTCCGCACTGTTCTACGGAGGCTTCCCCACCGGCTGGACAGGCTATGCACCGCTGCAGACCCAGGCTGCCGGCGGTATGAACTCCTATCTGGTCGGGTTCGCGGTGATCGGGCTCGGGATGATCGCCGCGGGCTTCAACCTGGCGGTCACCATCATCAACTACCGGGCACCGGGGATGACGTGGAGCCGGCTGCCGATCTTCGTCTGGGCGATCCTGGCCACCTGTGCCCTGTTGACCCTGGCCACGCCTACCCTGGTGGCCGCCGGCCTGTTCGGCATCCTCGACCGCACCGCCCAGACGGCGTTCTATGTCACCGAGCACGGTGGCAGCTCGTTCCTCTGGGAGAACCTCTTCTGGTTCTTCGGCCATCCCGAGGTGTACATCATGGCACTGCCCGGATTCGGGATCGTCGGGGAGATGCTGCCGGTGTTCACCCGGAAGCCGCTCTTCGCCTACAAGGTGGCGGCCGCCGGGATGATCGGCGTGGCCCTGCTGTCGTTCTTCGTCTGGCAGCACCACCTCTTCCAGAGCGGGATAAACCCGGACATGCGTCCGCTCTTCATGCTGACCACGGAGCTCATCTCCATCCCGACCGGTTTCATCTTCCTGGTCATGATGGGCTCGCTGTACAAGGCGAAGATCCGCTTCGAGGTGCCGATGCTGTTCACCTTGGCCGTGTTCTTCAATTTCCTGATCGGCGGCATCACCGGGGTGTTCCTCTCCGATGTCCCGGTCAACGTGACGGTGCACGGTGGGTTCTTCGTCCTGTCCCACTTCCACTACACGATCATGGGCGGTCTCATCTTCGCCTTCTTCGGGGGCCTCTACTTCTGGCTGCCCAAGATGACCGGGAAGACCATGAACAAGAAGCTGGGCCTGATCCACTTCTGGATCATGTTCATCTTCTTCAATCTCACCTTCTTCCCGATGTTCTTCATCGGGTTGCTCGGTCAGCCCCGCCGGGTGTTCGAGTACGCGTCGAACCTCCAGGCGCTGAACGTTTTCTCGTCGGTGAGCGCCTTCATCCTCGGGGCCTCGTTCCTGGTGTTCGTGGCCAACTTCGTGTGGTCGGTCTTTATCAAGCCGACGCCCTCGCCGGCCAATCCCTGGGACTCCCTTGGGCTCGAGTGGCAGACGCCCACCCCGGTGCCGTACTACAACTTCGAGCGCATACCAGTCATCCTCTCCGACCCGTACCACTACAGCGAGGAGAACGCCCCCGCCGTCGCCGATCTCGGTGAAGGTTTCCTGGTGGCCGCCGGAGCCTCGACCGCCACCGGCGTCGCCGAAGACCCACGACCACCAGCCGAATGAGCGGAGAGCCCACGGTGTCCGACGTCACGCCACCCGATCTGACCGACAGGCCTCTCTTCACCGAGACGCCCGAGGAACGCGAATTCGAACTCCGAGCGGCGGTCGGCGCCTACTGGTCGGGAGGTCGCCTGCTGATCGGGATCTACACCTTCCTGTTCGCCTCGCTGGCGTTCGCGTACTTCTACCTCCGGTCGAGCAACTCGGGCCAACTGTGGCGCCCGGGCGGCGTCACCGCCCCCACCGGCCTGGGATGGGCGATCTTCGCCATCGTGTTCGCCTCGGCACTGCTTACCGTCTTCGGCAACCGGCGCCTCCAGCGGGGATCCACGCTCGACTGGGAGGTGGCCGGGTGGACGGCCGTCCTGGGTGGGCTGCTGGCCATCGGCCTCCAGATCTACCAGCTGACGCAGCTGCCCTTCTTTCCGGGGAGCAGCGGGTACGCCTCGTGCTTCATCGGGTGGTCGGTGATGAACATCATGCTGCTCTTCAGCGGGGTCTACTGGCTCGAGACCAACCTGGCAGCGTCCATCCGGACCCGCCGGAGCCGGGCCGAGGAGGCTGCCTCGGACTCGGAGCTCAGTCCGTCCACGCAGCTGCTCCGGGCGAACATCGATGCCTGCACCTACTTCTGGGGGTTCATGGCCGTGGTGAGCCTCCTCTTCTGGGTGTTCTTCTATCTGATCTGATGACGGACCGGACGGCGGACCGGAGCGGAGTGGGGATAACATGACCGTGGGATCGAGCATGAGGGTGGTGTGCAGGTGTTGAGTGCGACGGACAGCTTCATCGGAGCCCAGGCGCTGACCATTGCCATCCCTCTGGGAACCCTCTTCGTGGTGCTGCTCTGGGGGTTCTTCCAGCGGCGAAGTCACCGGTGACCGGCGGGCTCGGGTCGACGCCACCCGTCGGCGACGCCCGTCACCCGCCTGATCTTCACGAGTCGTTCCGGTTTGTCCTGCTGTGCAGCGGTGTGGTGCTCCTCGTCGCCTGCCTAGTGCCGCCCCTCTCGGGTTGGGCCCGTCACTACGAGTTCGCCGAGGCCCTGGTCTTCGCCCTCCTGGCGGTGACGGTGCCCGCCCTCCTGGTGGCAGGTGCCCCGTGGCGCCGGCTCGGGCTGGCCGCCCGGGTCGTCCCGTCCGACGAGGACATGATGACCACGACGGTCGGCAACCTCCGACCGGTGGACCGCCTGGCCCTGGGGAGGCGGCGGCATCTCGAGTTCATCCGGACGGTGGGCTTCGCCGTCCTCTACGTGGGCGCGGCAGTCCTGTGGCGGATACCCTTGACGGTAGACAGCCTGCGCCGGCATCCCTGGCTGGCGCCGATTGAAGCACTCGTCCTGGTGGCCGCCGGCGTGGGGCTGTGGTGCGAGGTGATCGAGTCGCCACCCCTGGCACCGCGCCTCTCCCGGCCCCACCGGATCGCCCTCGCCGCCATCTCGATGTGGACGATCTGGGTGCTGGCGTACCTGGTCGGGCTGTCCCACGGCTCGTGGTACCCGGCCTACCCGCACCACGCCGGCCAGGGGCTCAGTGTCTCGGCCGATCAGCAGCTGACGACCGGGCTGCTGTGGTTCATCTCGGGATGCGCCTTCATCCCGGTGGTCTTCTGGAACCTCATCCGGTGGCTGCAGGCCGAAGAGAACCCCGACGGCGAGCTCCGCCGGCTGGCACGCGAGGATCGGATCCGGGGTCGGTCACTCGATCATCGCTCGGTCACGCACTGACCGCCCGGTCGGTCGATCGCCGCGTCGGCCGGAACCGCGGTCCGCTCAGTTCGCCGGCAGGGGTGGGAGCGACGGCAGGTTCAGCGGGGGCAGGTGGGCGTTGCCGAGCAGGCGCTCGGCCGTCTGCAGCTGCACCAGCGCATGGGCGCGGTCGGATGCCAGGAGGTGTTGCTGTTTGGCGAGGTCGCCGGCGGCGGCGGCGGTCCCAGACCCCGTAGTGATGTTCTGGATGTCCTCGATCGCCGCCAGGGCGTCCGAGGTCGCCCACGTGGTGACCTGGCTGTCGACCTGGCCCACGCTCTTTCCGGCGTCGGTACCGGTGGGCTGCATGCTCGAGAGGTCGTAGATCGGTTGACTGGTGAACGAGCAGGCGGTCTGGTCGTCGCGCAGCAGGGCCGGCACACGGACCCGATCGCCCGATGTGAGACTGCCGGCCTTCAGGTCGGCGTAGATCGTGAAGCTCTCCTGGACGGCATAGACGCAGGGGGCCACATCGGAGTTGATCTGGTTCATCAGGCTCGTCTCGGCTTTTGTGTCCTCGGACGTGGAGGTGTTGTGGGGCAGGTCCACCAGCACGCAGGCGATCAGCACCACCAGCACCACGCCCGTCGCCAGCACCCACGGCCTCCGGTACCAGACCAGGGTGGTCGGGGGGTCCGTGACATTCCCGATCATGCGTGACGGGTCGTAGGAGTCGGGGCTGCCGGGGGGGCTGGTTTCGGTGGGATCGGTCATGGGCTCGGTGAGAGCCTAGCGGCGGTATCGGCGATACCCTGCGCGAACCGCTGGACATCGGCGGCGCCGAGGCTGTAGGCGCCCAGCCGGTCCTCGTTGGCGAACGGAGTGGCCTGTGATCGGAGGTGTCCCCGGGGATCGATGAAGTACATGAGGTTGTTGTGGGTGACGGCGTGGTTCGACCTGGCGACCGCGACGGTGATGCCGTAGCTCGCCCAGACGGCGTCGAGCTGGGTGATCGTGCCGTCGAGGAAGACGACATCGCCGAAATTGCTCAGGCCGGTCTGAACGAGCGCCGGCGGGTCGGCGGTGGGCGTGGTCGATGTGGGATCGGTGTTGACCACCACGAACTGGACATTGGCGGCCGTCGCCCCGAGGAGGGAGCGGGCGTCGCCGAGCTCCTGGCCCACGACGTTGCAGATGTCGGTGCAGCCGGCATCGAAGAAGGCGAGCACCACCACCTTCCCCCGGGCCGATGCGAGGGTCCAGGGAGCACCGTTCTGGTCGAGGAGGTCCACCGGAGGTGCGGGAGCGGTTCCGAGGCGCTTGAGGCCCAGGAAGGCGTTGAGAGAGGCTCCGACCGGGGGCGCTCCCGGCGGCGTCGGGGTGGCGGGGGCGGCGTTGCCCGGCGTCATCACCGTCGACGGGGTGGTGGTCGGCGCGCCGACCCCGGTGTTACCCAGTGCCCGCTCGCCGACCACGCCGCCCAGGCCGAGCACCACGAAGGCGATGACGATCCCGAAGATGACCTTGCGTGGCACCGGCGTGGGGCCGGCGCGCAGGGCGGCGGCCCGGTCGACCGGCACCCCGCCGGAGGAGAAGGCCGCCGCTCGCTGCTGGGCGGAAAGCGTGGCCGGCCGTGACCCGGAACCGGGAACCACCGGATCGTCCCCCCCGCCCCGGCTGTCCCGGTCGGTCACCGGCTCGAGGTTCCCGGGGCCAGGACGTCGGCCCAGTGGTTCAGGGACGCCAGGGTCTGTGACCCGAAGGCCACGTGGACGACGCGACCGCGGGTATCGAGGAAGTAGGTGACCGGGAGTGCGCTCAGGAGGTACGAGGTGGCCACCGTGGCCTGGCGGTCCTCGGCCACCGGATAGGTGGCGCCGGCCTTGGCCAGCAGCGTCTGGGCCGCCGTGGTGTCCGATTCGTTGGAGTCGACGCCGATCACGGCGACGCGACCTGCGGTGGCGCTCGAGAACCGGGCGAAGGCGGTCAGCTCGGCCTGGCAATCGCGGCACCAGGAGGCAAAGAAATTCACGACCGTCGGCATCCCGCGCGTCTCGTCCAGCGAAACGGGCGCCCCCCCACCCAGGCGCGGCAGCGAGAACGCTGGGGCGGTGCTGCCGACGGCGAGGGCCGGGTTCGGGGTGACCGGAAACGCCACCGGGGTCGATCGGCTGGGCTTCACCGCGACCCAGACGATGAAGCCGACCAGGACCACGCCGGCCGCCACCGCCACCACCTTCCAGATGCGGTCGTCGCCGCCCCGGGCCCCGGATCCGGTCTCCGGCGGCTGGTCGGCCGGTCTCTCGGCCGGCCGGCCGTCGGATGCAGGCTGACCGGGCACAGCTGACAGGGTACTCGCGGGTCCGAGACGGCAGATGGCGCCTCCCCGCCACCCGGGGCGAAGGCGTTGTCGCCCCGCCCCGGGGGTCGTAGTGTTACCGCAATGTCGACGCCGGCCGTGGTCCTCCCTGGTTCCCGCACCGGGTGGTCCCGCATCAGCGCCTACGTGGCGCTGACCAAGCCCCGCATCATCGAGCTGCTGCTCATCACCACCCTCCCCACCATGATCGTGGCCCAGCGCGGCCGGCCACCGGTGTGGCTGATGGTGGCCACCCTGGTCGGTGGGGCCCTGGCGGCCGGGGGTGCCAACGCCATCAACATGTACGTCGACCGGGACATCGACAAGGTGATGCACCGGACGCAGAAGCGCCCCCTGGTGACCGGGGCCATCGCCCCCCGCAACGCCCTGGTGTTCGCCATCACCCTCGAGGTGGTGGCCTTCGTCGAGCTGTGGCTCTGGGTCAACCTGCTCTCGGCGGTGCTGGCGGTGTCGGCCACCTTGTTCTACGTGTTCGTCTACACCCTGTGGCTGAAGCGGACCTCGAGCCAGAACATCGTGATCGGCGGGGCGGCGGGGGCCGTCCCGGTACTGGTGGGCTGGGCGGCGGTCACCGACAGCCTCAGCTGGACCCCGGTGGTGATGTTCGCCGTCATCTTCATCTGGACCCCGCCCCACTTCTGGGCGCTGGCCTTCAAGTACAAGGACGACTACGCGGCGGCCCACGTGCCCATGCTCCCGGCCGTCGCCACCTTCCGACGCACGGCGGTGGAGATCTTCGTCTACACCGTGGCCCTGGTGGCCACCTCCCTGCTGCTGGCGGCCGTCGCCCACTTCGGCCCGGTCTACGTGGCCGGCGCCTCGGTGCTCGGGGCGGTCTTCCTCGTCTACGCCCTCCGGCTCTGGCACCTGAAGACCCCCAAGTCCGCCATGCGGCTCTTCAGCTGGTCGATCACCTACCTGACACTGCTCTTCGTCCTCATGGCCGTCGACGTCTTCACCAAGCACTGAGCCGGGCCGTCCGGGCCCGAGGCCTGCCGGGGGCGGGTGGACACTAGGGTCGTCGGCGATGATCCGCGGGCCCCACCAACGATGACCCAGGAGACGACCGACAGCGGGACCGGGGAGACGGGGCCACCCGGGGCGGCGTCCCCCTCCGATCCGCCCGCCGACGGGGCACCCCCGGCCGCTCCGGCCGCCGCACCCCCGGCCGGCCGGTCGGGGAGCGACCCCTACCGGCGCCGGATCCGGTCTCTTCTGGTGGGGACCACCGCCGCCGTGGTGCTGGCACTTCTGCTCTTCGTGGTGCTCAAGCCGGCGGCCCGCACCGGCTCCGGACAGCCGGCGGTCGTCGGGCCGGGGAGCGTCGCCCCGGACGTCCGCCTCCCGAACCTGCTGAGTACCGCCGCCCAGCCGCTTCCCGCCGTCGACCTCGCGGCGCTGGGCAAGGACCGCCACCGGCCGGTGATCCTCAACTTCTACGCCTCGTGGTGCACGCCCTGCCAACAGGAGACGCCGCTCTTCGGGTCCACCGCCGCGGCGCAGGCGGCCAAGGGCTCGCCGGTCCAGTTCATGGGCGTGGACGTGGCCGACACCAGCAACGGGGGCGCCACCGCAGTGGCCTTCACCCATCAGGCCGGCGTGACCTACCCGGTAGGGGTCGACCGGACCTTCGGGGCCGCCGGTGCCTACGGCCTGTTCGGGCTCCCCGACACCGTCTTCATCAACGAGGAGGGCGTGGTGGTCGGCCGCCACCTGGGGGCGCTCGACGCCGCCCAGCTCCAGTCCTGGCTCCACCGCCTGGCCGGCTCGGCCGGCTGACCGGTCGGCCGAGGCCTCACTCCCAGCGGAAGGTGAGGGCGGCCACCAGGGGGGCGGCCACCGCCCAGGCCGCCAGCACCACCCAGTCCCGGGGGGTGACCGCGGCGCCGGCCCCCAGCGCGGCGTGCAGGGCGTCGGCGAGGGCGGACGCCGGGAGGAGCCTGGCGATGTCGGCCAGCCATCCCGGCAGCTTCCCCAACGGGATGAGCATGCCGCCCAGCAGCAGCAGCAGCACGAAGAGCGTGTTGACGACCGCCAGGTTGACCAGGGGCTTGAGCGTCCCCGCCAGGGTGAGGCCGATGCCACCGAAGGCCACCGAGCCGAGGACCATGGCCGCCACCGTCTGGCCCACCAGTGCGCCGGCCCCGGGCCCCCCGGGGCTCCAGCCCAGGGCGTAGCCCACCCCGACCAGCACGACGGCCTGGACCAGCTCCACGCCGATGACGGCGATGATCTTGGCCCCCAGGAGCCGGGGCCGACCGAGGGGGGTGGCGCCCAGCCGCTTGAGCACGCCGTAGCCCCGCTCGAAGCCGGTGCCGATGCCGAGGGCGGTCATGGAGGTCGACATGACGGCCAGGGCCAGGATGCCCGGCACCAGGAAGTCCACCGGATGGCGGGTGCCGGTGGGGAGCACGTGCACCCCCGAGAAGAAGAGAAGGAACAGCACGGGGATCCCGAGGGTCAGGAACAGCGTCTCCCCGTTGGTGAAGAGCATGGTCACCTCGGCCCGGAGCTGGGCGGACAGCGGGCGCATCAGCGGCCGGCCCGCCGGGACCGCCGCCGGCCCCGGCCGGTTGGACCCGGCTCGGGCCCGGGCCCGGCCGCCGGTGCGGGGGCGTCGCGGGCGCCGGTGATGGCCAGGTACGCCTCCTCGAGCGACTGGCCGGTCCGGAGGTCCCCCAGCGACCGGCCCTGCGCCGCCAGCCACCCGGTGAGGGCGGCCACCACCTCGGGCACCGGGGCACCGGCCCCCGGACGCAGCCGGTACCGTCCCGGCCGCTCCTCCACCACGGCGGCACCCCCGCCGAGGGCGGCCGCCAGGGCCACCAGGTCGAGGTCGGGATCGGTCGAGAAGCGGACCGAGCCGTCGGCGGTCCCGGCGGCCAGGCCGGCCGGGGAGTCCTCGGCCAGCTTCCGCCCGTGGTCGACGATGACCACCCGGTCGGCCAGCCGCTCGGCCTCGGCGAGCTCGTGGGTGGTTAGGACCACGCACACCCCGCGCCGGCGGAGCCCGTCGATGATGCCCCGGACCACGGTCCGACCCTCGGGGTCGACGCCGGCGGTGGGCTCGTCGAGGAAGACCACCTGCGGCCTGCCCACCAGGGCCAGGGCCAGGGACAGCCGCTGCTGCTCGCCGCCGGACAGCCGCCGCCACGGGGTCGACCGCACGTCGCCCAGGCCGACCTCCTCCAACAGGCGTTCGGGGTCCTCGGCCTCTTCGTAGTAGCGGGCGAACAGGTGGAGCATCTGGGCCGAACCCAGCGTGGGGTAGGCGCCGCCCCTCTGGAGCATCACCCCGATCCGGGAGACCAGGGCGGTGTGGTCGGCCCGGGGATCGAGCCCGAGTACCCGCACACGGCCGCCGGTGGCCCGCCGGTAGCCCTCCAGGGTCTCCACGGTGCTGGTCTTGCCGGCACCGTTGGGCCCCAGCAGGGCCACGATCTGGCCGGCCTCGGCCCGGAACGAGAGCCGGTCCACCGCCAGGGTCTCGCCGTACCGGACGACCAGGTCGTCGCAGGCGACGGCCGGGACGGTCGTGTCGATGGCGCCCTCCACGGGCCGTCACGCTACCGTGATGTCGGCATGATCGATATTCGACTGGTACGGGACGACACCGACGCGGTCAAGGCCGCCCTCGGTCGTCGGGGCGTCGACCCCGCGGAGATCGACCGGCTGGTCGAGCTGGATGCCGCCGCCCGGGCGGCGGTGGGGCGGCGCGACGATCTCCGGTCCGAGGTGAAGGCCCTCTCCAGGCGGGTCGGCCAGGCCCGCCGGGACGGCGACACCGCTGCCGCCGACGAGCTGACCGCCCGGAGCCGGGCGGCCGGGGACGACGAGCGGGACCGGGACGCGGTGGCCGACGCCGCCCAGGAGGCGGTCCGCCGGGCGCTCCTGTACCTGCCCAACCTCCCGTCCCCCGATGCCCCCGACGGGGCCGGCCCCGAGGACAACGTGGTGGCCCGCACCTGGCCCGAGGTGGACCCGGCCTACACCGACGCCCAGCGGGTGCCCCACTGGGAGATCGGCAGCCGGCTGGGCCTGTTGGACATGGAGCGGGGCGCCAAGCTCTCGGGCTCGATGTTCCCCCTCTACCGGGGGATGGGCGCCCGCCTGCTCCGGGCGCTGACCTCCTTCGCCCTCGACCGACATGCCGATGCCTTCGAGGAGATCCGGCCGCCCACCATGGTGCGGACCGAGACGATGGTGTCGACCGGGCACCTGCCCAAGTTCGCCGACGAGGCGTACCACCTCGAGCGCGACGACCTCTGGGCCATCCCCACCGCCGAGGTACCGCTCACCTCGATGATGCGTGGCGACATTCTGGAGCTCGACGACCTCCCGATGCGTCTGACCGCCGCCACCGCCTGCTTCCGTCGGGAGGCCGGGGCGGCCGGCCGCGACACCCGGGGCCTGCTCCGGGTCCACGAGTTCGACAAGGTCGAGCTCTTCGCCTACGCCACTCCCGAACAGTCCCCGGGCCTGCTCGAGGACATGGTGGCCCGCGCCGAACAGCTGCTGCGCGACCTCGGCCTCCAGTACCGGGTGCTCGACCTCTGTGCCGGCGACATCGGCAACTCGGCGGCCCGCACCTTCGACCTCGAGGTCTACTCGCCGGGTGTCGACCTCTGGCTCGAGGTGTCCTCGGTCAGCTGGTGCACCGACTACCAGGCCCGCCGGGCTAACATCCGCTACCGCCCCGAGGACGGCGGCACACCGGCGTTCGTGCACACCCTCAACGGATCGGCGCTCGCCTGGGCCCGGATCTGGGCGGCCGTGGTGGAGACGGGGCGCCAGGACGACGGTTCGGTCGTCCTCCCGAAGGCGCTCCACCCCTACCTCGGCGGCACCGGGGTCATCGCGGCGCCACCGGCCCGCTGAACCGGTCCGTTCGGCGAACGGTTCAGGCGGCCATGCGCTCGGACGGAGCGAGCCGCCCGGTGCGCACCGGTCCGGGTCTGGTCGAGTACGCGGTGGAGATCGTGCCCGCCGGTACGGCGTCGGGATCGACGGTCCGGTGGGACCGTTCCTCCCGGACGATGAGGTGGACGAGCGGCAGGGTGGCGATCGCCGCCGCCAGGACCATGAGGGGAAAGGTCACGTAGAGCCAGGTCATAGTGTTCCAAGCCGAGGGTCGGTGGTTCCGGCTTGCCTCCTTCTCCCCCCAACCGTACGGAGCGGGACCGGCAGCCTCCTGGGAGCCACCTTGGCGCCGGCTGTGCATCGGGGCCCCGCCCACCGGGCGGATGGAGGCGAATGGTGGCGGCCGGTCAGTCCCGGGGGGCGTCGAAGCGGTAGCCGACGCCGCGGATGGTGGTGATCAGCTTCGGCGTCGAGGGGTCCTCCTCCACGTGGGTCCGCAGCCGCTTGATGTGGACGTCGAGTGTCTTGGTGTCGCCGTAGTAGTCGGAACCCCAGATGCGGTCGATGAGGACGTCGCGGGTGAGCACCCGCCCGGCGTTCTCCATCAGCAGCGACAGCAGCTCGAACTCCTTGCGCCGGAGGTGGACGTCCTCCCCCCGGACGAAGACCAGGTGGCGGTCGGGATCGACCTGGATGCCGCCGGAGTCGAGCACGCCGCGACCGGGTGCCCGGGGGCCGTCGACCCCGGGCGTGACCGGGGTGTCGGGGCCGCCCGGCCCTCCCGAACCGGCCGCCGACCCCGGGGTGCGCCGGAGCACCGCCCGCATCCGGGCCACCAGCTCCCGGAGCCGGTAGGGCTTGGCCACGTAGTCGTCCGCCCCCACCTCGAGCCCCACCACCGTGTCGATCTCGGTGCCCTTGGCCGTGACCATGATGATGGGGACCGACGAGCGGGCCCGGATGGACCGGCAGACGTCGATGCCCGACAGCTTGGGGAGCATCAGGTCGAGGAGGATCAGGTCCGGTGCCACCTCGTCGAAGAGCTTCAGGGCCTCGTTGCCGTCCCGGGCCACCGTGACGTCGAACCCCTCGCGGGCCAGGCCGACGACCAGGGCGTCGATGAACGACTCCTCGTCCTCGGCCAGGAGCACCTTGGTGTGTGACGGATCGGTGGGCATCGGCGCCTCTTAGGGGGTGTACTCGGGTGGGGGCGGCAGCACCAGGGTGAAGGTGGAGCCCTCGCCCTCGCGTGAGTCGACCTCGACCCGGCCCTGGTGGTTGCTGGCCACGTGGCGCACGATGGACAGGCCGAGACCGGTGCCCCCCGTCTCGCGGCTGCGACCGTGGTCGACCCGGTAGAAGCGCTCGAAGATCCGGTCGAGATCGCGGGCCGGGATCCCCACCCCGCTGTCGGTGACGGCCAGCTTCACCTCGCCGTCGACGTGGCTGCCCGCCACCCGGACCACCGAGTCCTCGTAGGAGAAGGTCACGGCGTTCTCCAGCAGGCTGTGCATGGCCGAGACCAGCTGCCTCCGGTCCCCGATGACGTAGATCGGGGGGTCGGGCTCATAGAGCTCGATGGTAATGCGACGCTGTTCGGCCGCCGACCTGACCCGCTCGACGGCCTCGGCCATCACCAGGTTGACGTAGATCGGCTCCCGCGGCGGGGTCTCCTCGGACTCGATCCGGCTCAGGTCGAGCAGGTCGTCGATGATCCGGCTGACCCGGAACGCCTCGGCGTGGATCCGGGAGGCCAGGCGCTGGGCCACCACCGGGTCGGGTTCGACGGTCAGCGTCTCGGCCAGCAGCCCCAGGGCTCCGACCGGGGTCTTCATCTCGTGGCTGACGTTGGCCACGAAGTCTCGCCGGATCTCTTCCAGGCGGCGACGTTCCGAGACGTCCTCGATGATGGCGATCACCCCGAGCGGCCGCCGGCCGTCGTCGATGAGCCGGGTGCGCACGGTCATGGTCTGGCGGGGGGGACCGTAGAGGTCGAGGGTCCGTTCGGCGGAGCCGTCGTGCCAGGCGCTCTCCAGAAGCTCGGTGACCGCCTGGGCGGCCAGGGCATCCCCGTGGCGGTTGTTCATGAGGGCCACCGCCCGGGCGTTGCGGAAGGCCACGTCGCCGTTCTCGTCGCAGACGATGACCCCCTGGGGGAGCGTGTCGAGGGCCCGCCGCAGGCGGATGGCGTCGGCGCTGGCCTCGGTGACCGCCTCGGCGGCCTCGCCGGTCACCTTCTCGAGGTGGCTGAGGATCGGCTCGACGCCGCCGTCGTCGGGCGGCTCGACGCCGAGGCGGTTGGAGAGGGCGGTCAGGCGCTGCTGGAGGCTCCGTCGGCTCGACCGCCGACCGAGGCGGTAGGCGACGAAGATGGCGACGAGGGCCGCCACCCCGGCGGCGATGTACACGATGACGGCGGACTGCACGCCCCCAGCATGGCAGGCCCGGGGCGCTCGCCGTGACCCCCCCTCGGCCCCGGTCAGTCGGCGGTGGCGGCGGCCAGGCGGCTGCTGACGATGCTCCGCCGGGCATCGTCGGGGCCCAGGGCGGCCAGGGTGGCTACCTGCAGGTCGGCGTCGTCGGCGCACCGGCCGCTGAGGGACCAGAGCAGGTCGGGACGGTGGCTGCGGATCACGGCGTCGTGCAGGGCGGCGTCGACGTGGCGGCGCCAGGCGTCGATGTCCGGGCTGTCGGACCAGGGGAGCATGGGACCGCCGTAGAGGTCGACGGCCCGGGCCACCTCGCCGGCGGCCAGGTAGTCGAGGATGGCCAGGTGGTCGGCGGCCACCGGGCCCACCAGGCGGTAGGGGCGCGAGCCGATGCGCCCGCCGAGGTGGTGGCGGAGGTGCGACAGCTCGGCCTTGACCGTGGAGGGGCTGACCGGCCGGTCGCCGTAGACGCGGCCGGTGATCTCGTCGAGGGAGAGCCCCTCGGGGTGGAGCGACAGCACGGTGAGCAGCTCCAGCTGCCGCCGGGTGACGGCCACGCCGGTACCGTCCACCGCCAGTGCCGGAATGCCGAGGGTGCGGAGGACCAGCCCTCCGGTCGGGTCGGCCAGACCGGTGCCCCGGCCGGGGGGTCCCCCGCCGGCCGGCCCCAGCGACGCCGGCGACTGGCGGGCCAGCTCGTACTCGACGCACCGGGTCAGGGCACTGACGGTGGTGAGGAGGGTGGGATGGGCCTTGTGCCACAGCGCCGAGAGGTCGAGGACGCCGAGGAACGTCCCGGTCGCCGGGTCCATGATCGGGGCCGAGTAGCACACCCAGTCGTGGACCATCGGGGCGAAGTGCTCGGCGGAGAAGACGATGGCCGCCCGGCCGCTTCGCTCGGCCAGCGCCAGGGCGTTGGTACCGACGGCGTCCTCGGCCCAGCAGCCGCCGGGGGAGAAGTGGACCCGGTCCGCCCGCCGGCGCATGGTCCGGCCGCCGGCCACCCAGGCGATGGTGACGGACTCGTCGGTGATGGCCGCCATCATGTCGCCGTCCCCGGCCAGGTCGGTCAGGTCGTCGAGGATGACCCGGCTGGCCCGGCCCAGGCGCGACGCCGACCAGCGGCGGGCGATGTCGTCGGGTGACGCCACCGGGGCGGCGTCGATGGCCGGACGGACCGTCTCGGAGGAGCGCTGCCAGGAGGCCAGGACCTCGGGCCGGGCCCGGGCGGAGTCGCGCCGCTCGGCCACCCCCGCGCGCCAGCTCGCCTCCAGTGCCCCCCGCCGGTCGCGCAGTGTCTGGTCCATGGCCCCCCCGGTCGGCGTCGATCGGGTCGTCCGGCCCCGGGGGCGTCGGTGCACCTCGGCCGCCGGACCCCCCCAGGCTAACCACCGGTTGGGCCCACCGTCCGGTCGGGTCCGGCGGTTCCGGTGGGGTGGGTCAGGACGGCCGGGTCAGGCCGCCTTCTCGAGGATGTGGACGCCGCAGGCCGAGCCCAGGCCGATGACGTGGGCCAGACCGACCCGGGCGCCCTCGATCTGTCGGGGGCCGGCCTCCCCGCGCAGGTGGGTGGCCACCTCCCAGATGTTGGCGATCCCGGTGGCGGCGATGGGATGGCCCTTGGACTCGAGGCCTCCGGAGACGTTCACCGGCATCGAACCGTCGCGCCAGGTGGCCCCGGAGTTGAAGAAGTCGACCGCCCCGCCCTGCTCGCAGAGCATCAGGTTGTCGTAGTGGACCAGCTCGGCGGTGGCGAAGCAGTCGTGGAGCTCCACCAGATCGAGGTCGGACGGCCCGATGCCGGCCTGCTCGTAGGCCTGGGTGGCGGCGTTGCGGGTCAGGGTGTTCACGTCCGGCAGCACCTGGCAGGACTCCTCCCACGGGTCGGTGGTCAGCACCGAGGCGCTGAGCTTGACCGCCCGTCGCTGCTGCTCGCCGGAGAGCGTCTTCAGCTTGGCACCCGACACCACCACGGCGGCGGCCGCCCCGTCGCAGTTGGCCGAGCACATCGGCCGGGTGTTCGGGTAGGCGATCATCAGGTCGCCCATGATCTCCTCCAGCGTGAACCGCTTGGAGTAGGCGGCCAGCGGGTTGAGCGTCGAGTGGGCGTGGTTCTTCTCACTGATGCGGGCGAACAGCTCGAAGCTGGTTCCCCCGTAGCGGTGGCCGTACTCCATGCCGATCTGGGCGAACACCCCGGGCATGATGTCGGTGCCGATGCGCCCGTCGACCGGGGCCACCGCCCCGTATCGGCCCGACGGCTCCCAGGTGGGCGCCGCCTCCTTGCGGCTGCCGCCGGCCAGCAGGCCGGCCCCGGAGAGCTTCTCGACCCCGAAGGCCAGGCCCATGTCCGCCTCGCCGGCCTTGACCGCCATGGCCGCCACCCGGAGGGCGGTGGCGCCGGTGGCACAGGCGTTGGCCACGTTGTAGACGGGGATGCCGGTCTGGCCCAGCTGCTTCTGGAGCTGCTGGCCGATGCCGGCGTTGGCCGCCATCAGGTTGCCGGCCCCGATCACCCCCATGTCGGCCATGGTCACCCCGCCGTCGGCCAGGGCGCCGGCGACGGCCTCGGAGGCCAGGTCGACCAGGTCCTGCTCGGGGTGCTTGCCGAACTTGGTCATGTGGATCCCGAGGATCCAGAGATCGTCACTGGCCATGGTTCACTCCTCCGGGGACCGGCTCGAAGCCGAACCCGATCGCTTCGGTGCCCTGCTCGTCGGTGCCCACTAGCTCGGTGGCCAGGCGGACCGGCATGCCGAGGGTCACGTGCTCGGGATCCGGCTCGACGTTGATGATGTTGGCCCGGACGCTGGTGCCACCGCAGTCGACCACCGCGGCCACGTAGGGGACCGGCACGCCGGGGGCGGCGAAGGACACGATGGTGAAGGCCTTCACCTCGCCGGCGGTGGGGATGTCGACGACCTCGAAGCCGTCCTTGCCACAGCTGGCGCAGCCGTTGCGGCGGTCGAAGAAGCGGGCGCCGCACGAGGTGCACTGGTGGGCCACCAGGTGCGGTCGGTCCCCCAGCCTCAGGTAGTCCACCAGCGGAATCTGCTCGGCCATCGTCCCCCCGTCACCGTCGGTCGGCTGCTGACCGACAACGTAGCGGGGGGTGGGACGGGGGGTCGAACCGGGGCGACCAACCATTTCCCAACCTTCGATCCGTACCGTGGTCACCGGCGGCCGCGGAGGTGCGGCCGTCACGAGCCCGCCAAGGGGGAGGTCGAAGGATGCGCTACACACCGCCAGGTCAGTCCGGCAGTCAGGTCACCGTGGAGGCCCGGTACGACAACTTCATCGGGGGGAAGTGGCTGGCCCCCAAGGAGGGCCGCTACTTCGAGGACATCGCCCCGATCACCGGCCGGCCGTTCACGGAGATCGCCCGCTCCGACGCCGCCGACATCGAGGCCGCCCTCGACGCCGCCCACGCCGCCGCCGAGGCCTGGGGACGGACCAGCACCACCGAGCGGTCGAACATCCTCCTCAAGATCGCCGACCGCCTCGAGGAGAACCTCGAGATGCTGGCCGTCGCCGAATGCTGGGAGAACGGCAAGCCGGTCCGGGAGACCCTGGCCGCCGACCTGCCCCTGGCCGTCGACCACTTCCGCTACTTCGCCGGGGTGGTGCGGGCCCAGGAGGGTGGCATCTCCCAGATCGACGACGACACCGTCGCCTACCACTTCCACGAGCCCCTCGGCGTGGTCGGCCAGATCATCCCGTGGAACTTCCCCATCCTGATGGCCACCTGGAAGCTGGCCCCGGCCTTGGCCGCCGGCAACTGCGTGATCCTCAAGCCGGCGGAGCAGACACCGTGGTCGATCCTGAAGGTGGTCGAGCTCATCGCCGACCTGCTGCCCGACGGGGTCCTCAACGTGGTCAACGGCTTCGGGGTGGAGGCGGGCAAGCCGCTGGCCTCGTCGAAGCGGATCGCCAAGATCGCCTTCACCGGCGAGACGACCACCGGCCGGCTCATCATGCAGTACGCCTCGGAGAACGTGATCCCGGTGACCCTCGAGCTCGGTGGGAAGAGCCCCAACATCTTCTTCCCCGACGTGATGGCGGCCGACGACGACTTCCTGGACAAGTCGCTGGAGGGCCTGGTGATGTTCGCCCTCAACCAGGGCGAGGTGTGCACCTGCCCGTCGCGGGCACTCATCCACGAGTCGATCTACGACGAATTCATGGCCCGGGCCATCGAGCGGACCAAGGCCATCGTGGTGGGCGACCCCCTCGACACCGACACTATGGTCGGTGCCCAGGCCTCCAACGACCAGCTGGAGAAGATCCTCTCCTACCTGGACATCGGCCGGCAGGAGGGTGCCGAGGTGCTGGTGGGGGGCAACCGCCGCCAGGTGGAGGGCAACCCCGACGGCTACTACGTCGAGCCGACCATCTTCAAGGGCGACAACCACATGCGGATCTTCCAGGAGGAGATCTTCGGGCCGGTGCTGTCGGTGACCACCTTCGCCAGCGAGGAGGAGGCGGTGGACATCGCCAACGACACCCTCTACGGCCTGGGGGCCGGCGTGTGGACCCGGGACATGAACACCTCCTACCGGATGGGCCGGGCCATCAAGGCCGGCCGGGTGTGGACCAACTGCTACCACCTCTACCCGGCCCACGCCGCCTTCGGTGGCTACAAGGGATCGGGCATCGGCCGCGAGAACCACGCGGTGATGCTCGACCACTACCAGCAGACCAAGAACCTGCTCGTCAGCTACAGCCCCAAGCGGCTCGGGTTCTTCTGAGCCGGCCCCGGCGATGACGGCCACACGCGTCGACATCACCCCGGCGGCCGCCGAGATGCTCGACCGGCTGGTGGGACAGCACGGACCCTTGCTGTTCCACCAGTCCGGCGGGTGCTGCGACGGCTCGAGCCCGATGTGCTACCCGAGGGACGACTTCCGGGTGGGCGACCGCGAGGTCTACCTCGGCGAGGTGGCGGGCACCCCCTTCTACATGGGCCCCGACCAGTACGCCTACTGGGCCCACACCCACCTGACCGTGGACGTGGTCCCCGGCCGGGGGGGCGGCTTCTCGGTGGAGGCCCCCGAGGGGGTCCGCTTCCTGATCCGGTCCCGGCTGTTCACCGACGAGGAGGCCGCCGGGCTCGGACCGGTCGGGACGGGCTGCCACCACGTGCCGGCGGCGGAGGCTAGCCCGTAGGAAACAGCATGAAAAGGATTGAAATAGAATAGAACAATCCATACGGTGGGGAACATGCTCACCGACGTCCTCCCGACCCCCGACCACGACGGCACCTGGATCCCGGTCGTCGCCCACCTGGTGACCGGGTCGGCGCCGGGCCGGACCCTGAACGTGACGCTCAGCCCGGACCCGTCGGCGCTCCCCGGGGGCAACGTCCTCCAGACGCTGATGAACGGCATCGGCGGATGGGCGCTGGCCCTCTCCCTGGTCGGCCTGCTGATCGGTGCGGCGGCCTGGGCGCTGGGTTCGCACGGCCAGAACTACCAGCAGACGTTCGTGGGGAGGCGTGCCGTCCTCATCTCCGGGCTCGCCGCCCTCCTCATCGGCGCCGGACCGGCCATCGTCAACTTCTTCTTCCAGGCCGGACGGGCGGTCCACTGAGGTGTCGCCGCTCCCGGTGATCCCGACCCTGTCGTGCCCCTCGGCAGCCGCCGCTCTCGGCGGGGCCGGGCTCGGACCGGCCTGCCAGGCCGTCGCCGGCGCCACCTCGGCGGCCGGGGCGGCCGCCTCCCAGGTCGCCGGCTTCGGGATCGGCACGGCCCTCGACGCCATCGCCGGCTGGGTGTCCGAGGGCGCCGCATGGCTGCTCGGCCAGATCGGCTCGTTCCTGGCCACCACCACCTCGGTCGACCTCGGGGCGTCGTGGTTCACGTCGCACTACCGGACGATGGCGGCACTGGCCGGTGTGGTGGTGTTGCCGATGCTGCTGGCCGGTATCATCCAGGCCGTCCATCGGCAGAGTGCGTCGATGCTCGTCCGGTCGGTGCTGGTCAACGTGCCCCTGGCCGTCCTCCTCACCGCGGTGGCCGTCAAGCTGGTCCAGCTCGGGCTGGCGGTGACCGACGAACTCAGCTCGGCGGTGGCCCAGGGGACCGGCGTCGACACCGGTCACGCGTTCGACGGCGTCATCACCGCCCTCAGCAGCAGCCCGGTCACCGCCGCCGGGCCGACCCCCTCGTTCATCGTGCTGCTGGGGAGCCTGGCCGTGGTGGTCGGTGCCTTCCTCCTCTGGATCGAGCTCCTGGTGCGGTCGGCGGCGGTCTACGTCACCGTGCTGTTCCTACCGCTGGCGCTCGCCGGCCTGGCATGGCCCGCCGTGGCCCACTGGACCCGGCGCCTGGTGGACACCCTGGCCGCATTGGTGCTGGGCAAGTTCGTGATCGTCGCCGTCCTGAGCCTCGGGGCCGGGGCACTGATGGCGGGCACCGGCGGCACCGGCGGGTTCACCGACGTCCTGGCCGGTGCGGCCCTGTTGGCCCTGGCGGCCTTCGCCCCGTGGGCGCTCTTCCGCCTCCTTCCCTTCCTCGAAGCCGGGGCGGTCGGCCATCTCGAGGGCGCCGGGCGCCGCACCATGGCATCGGTGGTGGGACCCGCCCGCGGCCTGGCCGAGACGGCGGTCCGGATCTCGGCGGCCGGCGCCTCCGGCGGGACGTCCGAGGTCGGTCTGGCGATGGCCGCCGGGGCGGGCCCCGCCGGAGCCGTCCCGTCCGCCTCGGGTCCCACCTCCTCGGGGTCGGCGGGCCGGGCACGGTCCGGCGGTGGCGGGGACGACAGGCCGCGGGTGACACCTCCTGACCTGGGACCGTCGACCCACGAGCGCACCGGGGTGGGAGCCGCCGGCACGGCCGGGAGCAGCATCCCCGGCCATCCGACCGATCCGGTGGCGACCGAGAGCATGCGGTCGTTCCTGGTCGACGTCGGTATGGACCTGGACGGTTCGCCGCTCGAGCCGACCGACGGTGTGGATCCTGGACGCCCGGGTGCGGCGGGGGGATCGACCGCCGGCGGGCCCGGGACCCTGGCGGGTCCGAGCGCGTCGGGCGGCGACCGGCATGCCTGAGGCCGGCCGCGACCGGGCCCGCTACCGGTTCGGGCCGCTCGAGCGGCGGGGCCTGATCGCCGGCTGGCGGGGCGGGCAGATCGCCGCGGTGGCGGCCGGTCTGGTGCTGGGTGTCCTCACCCTCCGCGCCCGACCCTCGGTGTCCGGCGTCCTGGTGGCGCTGGGCTTGGCGGCCGCGGCGCTGGCCTTCGCATGCTGGCCGGTGGCCGGGCGCACCGGCGAGCAGTGGTGCCCGCTGGTCTGCCGTTGGTTGCTGGCCACGGTGTCCGGTGGACGCCTCCAGTCGGCACCGGGGCCCGGGCGGGGCCTGATCGCCGACGTCGACGAGCGGGGCCCCGACGGCGTCACCATCCGACCGGCACCTCGCAGCGTCGGTCGAGGGCGGGGTGGTCCCACCCGCGGCGCCTTCGACGGCGTGCGGGTGGTGACCTGTCCTCTCACCGACGAACCCGATGCACCCGGTGCGGGGGTGATCCTCGACGAGCGGGCACGGACGGCCGCCGCAGTGCTGGCCGTGCGCGGCCACAGCTTCGCCCTCCTGGCGCCTTCCGACCAGGACGCCCGGGTGTCCGCCTGGGCCCGGGTACTGGCCGCCCTGGCCCGCGAGGGCTCCGCCGTCCACCGCATCCAGTGGGTCGAGTCGTGCCTGCCCGACGACGGCGACGCCGCCCGCCGGCACCTCCGTGAGCGGGCGGTCCTCGGGCCCGAGACGGCGCCCGGCCGTTCCTACGCCGGCCTGGTCGACCAGTGCGCCCCGGTCACCCGCCGTCATCGCACCCTGGTGTCGGTCACGGTCCACACCGGCCGGTCGGCACGGGCCATCCGGGCGTCGGGTGGTGGCACGGCCGGCGCGGGTGCCGTGCTCCTGCGCGAGGCGGGCGCCCTCCAGCGGCTGCTGGAGGAGGCGGACGCCACGGTCGACGGGATCCTCGGTCCGGGTGCCCTCACCGCCGTCCTCCGCGAGGCCGCGGCACCGGCGGCGGCCGCCGGGTCGGCCGCCGGGTCACCGGGGCCGCCGACGTCCTGGCCGTGGCCCATGGCGGTGGAACCGGCATGGGATGCCGTCCGCACGGACGGCACCTGGCACGCCACCTACTGGATCGCGGAGTGGCCCCGGGTGGACGTCACCCCCGACTTCCTCGGACCCCTGCTCTTCTCGCCACTGCGCCGGAGCATCGCGGTGGTGATGGAGCCGGTGAGCCCCCTCCGGGCCGCCCGTCAGGTGGCCCAGGCCCGCACGGCGGACATCGCCGACGGTGAGCTGCGGCGCCGCGGCGGGTTCCTGGTCACCGCCCGCCAAACCCGCGAGAAGGAGGGGGTCGAGCACCGCGATGCCGAGCTGGCCGACGGTCACGCCCAGTACCGGTTCAGCGGGTACGTCACCGTCACCGCCGATGATGCGGACGCGCTACGGGGGGCGTGCGCATCGCTCGAACAGGCAGGGGGACAGGCCCGGATGGAGCTCCGCCGCCTCTACGGCGAGCAGGACCTGGCCTGGGCCTGCACCCTGCCCCTCGGTCGGGGGCTGGCATGAGCGCGCCGATGCCCCGGGTGCCGGCGCATGTGGCCACCACCCGCCACCTCTGCGCCGCCTACCCCCTGGCCACCGAGTCGGGACTCGGGCACGAGGGGGTGGTGATCGGCCGCGACCTGCTCGGCGGGTCGTTCACCTACGACCCCTTCGCCCTCTACCGGTCCGGCGTGGTGACCAACCCCAACATGGTCGTCTTCGGGCAGATCGGGCGGGGGAAGAGCTCCTTCGTGAAGTCGTACCTCTGGCGGCAGGCGGTGTTCGGACGGCGGGCCTGGGTGGTCGACCCCAAAGGGGAGTACGGGCCACTGGCCCGGGCCTGGGGGGTCCGGCCGGTCGCCCTCCGCCCCGGAGGCGACGTGCGCCTCAACCCGCTGGACACCGGCGGTGCGGATCCGGACCCCGACGGGGATGCCTGGCGCCGGCGGGTGGAGCTGACCGTCTCCCTGGCGGTGGCCTGCCTGGGGCGCGGCCTGCTGCCGAGGGAGCGGGCGGCGGTCGACGCCGCGCTCGCCGATGCCACCGGGCAGGCGCATCGCGGGGGACTGTCCGCCCCGGTGCTCCCGATGGTCGTCGGTGCCCTCCTCGATCCGGGCGCCGACGCGGCCAGGGCCCTCCACACCGACCGACCCCGGCTGATGGAGGACGGGCGCGACGTGGCGCTCGAGCTCCGGCGCCTCGTGCACGGGGACCTCCGCGGCATGTTCGACGGTCCCACCACCGAGGGCCTCCGTCTCGACGCCCCACTGGTGGTGCTCGACCTCTCGGCCGTCTACAACTCGCCGGCGCTCGGTGTCCTGATGGCCTGTGCCACCGCGTGGCTCCAGCACGCGGTGAGGGACGAGCACCGTCAACGGGTGATCGTGGTGGTCGACGAGGCGTGGGCCATCCTCTCCAACCTGGGGGTGGCCCGGTGGCTCCAGGCATCGTGGAAGCTGTCACGGGCTCTCGGCATCGCCAACATGGCGGTGCTCCACCGGCTCTCGGACCTCCGCTCGGTGGGGGCCGGCGACTCCGAGCAGGTGGGACTGGCCGAAGGGCTGCTGGCCGACTCGGAGACCCGGGTCGTCTACGCGCAGTCGCCGGGCGAGGTCGAGCGCAGCGCCGAGCTCCTCGGCCTCACCGCTACCGAGGCCGCACTGGTCACCCAGCTCCGGCGGGGCCTGGCGCTGTGGAAGGTGGGACAGCGGTCGTTCCTGGTGGAGCACCGGCTCGCCGCCGACGAGATCCCCCTGATCGACACCGATGCGGCCATGGTCGACGACGACGGAGACCCGTGCCCGGGCTGACCGGCGTCGGCACGCTCGTCGGCCTGGTCGCCTTCGCCCTCGCCGGCCTGGTCGGCCGGGACGGTCGTCCGTCCCGGCCGTCGGGCGGCGTCCGGATCGGCGCCCGGCGCCCGACCGCGCCCCCTCCCGGGCGCCGGGCGCCCCGTCGTCGGACCCCGCGGCCCCGCGGCGCACCGGGGGGCACCACCGCCCGGTGGGCCCACGGTGGCGAGCTCCGCCCGCTGGTCTGCCCCGGCTCGTCGGGGACCCGTCCGGCACCGCCGGGGCGTCTGGTCCTCGGGTACGCCGGCCGCCGGCTGCTGGCGGCCGAGCCCCGCCAGTCGGTGATCGTCTTCGGACCGAGCCAGTCCCGCAAGACGAGCGGCTTCGCGGTACCGGCCATCCTGGGATGGGAGGGCCCGGTGGTGGCCACCAGCGTGAAGGCCGACCTGGTGGGGGACACCCTGGCCTACCGACGGTGCCGCGGCTCGGTGGCCTGCTTCGACCCCACCGGTTCGACCGGGCTGCCGTCGGCCGGCTGGTCGCCACTGGCCACCTCGACCACCTGGTCGGGGGCACGGCGCACGGCGGCGTCGCTCACCGAGGGGGGCCGGGCATCGGCCGGCTCCATGGCCGACGCCGACTTCTGGTACGCCACCGCCACCAAGATGCTGGCGCCGCTGCTGCTGGCGGCGGCCACCGGCGGCCGGCGCATGGCTGACGTGGTGCGCTGGGTCGACACCCGGGAGGAGACCGAAGTGCTCGACCTCCTCCACGACGCCGGCGTCCCGGCCGCCATCGACGCCGCCCTGGCCGTCTTCGGCCGGGAGGAGCGCCAGCGCAGCTCCACCGCCACCACCGTCGAGACCATCCTCGAGCCCTTCGCCGACCTGGCCGTCGAGCCCATCACCGATGATCCCTCGACGGGCACCGTGGACCCCAGGGCACTGATGGCCGGCGTCAACACCCTCTACCTCTGTGCACCGGCCCACGACCAGCGTCGTCTCAGTCCGCTGTTCACCGCCGTGCTGCGCCAGGTGGTCGAGCACGTCTACGACACCGTGACCCGGACGGGACGCCCGATCGACCCTCCCCTGCTGGTCGTCCTCGACGAGGCGGCCAATATCGCCCCGCTCGGCGACCTCGACGCCCTGGCGTCCACCGCCGCCGGCCACGGGATCCAGCTGGTCAGCGTGTGGCACGACCTGGCCCAGATCACCGCCCGGTACGGCCCGCGGGCACCGACCGTCGTCAACAACCACCGGGCCAAGGTCTTTCTGGCGGGTATCGCCGACCCGGAGACCCTCGACCATGCCAGCCGGCTGATCGGGGACGAGGAGCTGCTGGTGCCGGCCTTCACCTCCGGTGGTGCCGGGGGGCCGTCCACCACCCGGTCGACGTCGACCCGGCGGCTGGCACCCCCTGACGCCCTGCGCCGGATCCCGACCGGGGAGGGTGTCCTCGTCTACGGCGGGCTTCCTCCGACCCGGCTCCGCCTCCGGACCTGGTACGACGACCCGGAGCTGGCGACGCGGGCCCGGGGCGGGGCATGACCCGGCAAACGCTCCTACCACGGTGGTATCGTTTTCGGGTGCCCCGTGGCCGTCCGTCACCCAAGCTGGCCATCACCGTCGACCCGGACGTCCACCGACAGGTACTGCTGGCCGCCGATGAGGAGGGGCTGAGCGTCTCCGCCTGGATGACCTCGGCCGCCCGGCGGGCGCTATTGCTCCGCGATGGGCTGGCCGCCGTGCGCGAGTGGGAGGACGAGCACGGGGCCTTCACCGATGCCGAGCTCGAGGAGGCCCGACGGCGGGTCGCCGACGAGTCGGCACCGCCGGCGCCGTTGCGGACGTGAACGTCGCCTACGACGCCGGTGTCCTGATCGCCGCCGATCGCGACGAGCGCGACGTCTGGGCGGCCCACCGAGCGCGGCTCGAGGCGGGGGTGGTTCCCGTCACGACCGCCCCGGTGGTTGCGCAGGTGAGCCGGTCGGAGGTCCAGGTGCCGCTGCGCCGATTCCTGCGCGGTTGCGAGGTCGTCGCCTTCACCGCCGTGGCGGCCCATCCGGTGGGTCTCCTGCTGGGCTCGGCCGGCACCGCCGACGTCGTCGACGCCCACCTGGTGGTGGAGGCGGCCGGGCGTTCCGCGACAGTGGTCACCTCGGACCCGACCGACCTCCGGCGCCTGGCGGCGTGGCTTCCCGTCGCGGTACCCGTCCGCCCCGTCTGATCCCGGCGTCGTCCGGAGCTCAGCCCGACCCGGTCGGGCGGGCGGACATCGTCACGAAGTCCCGGGCCCAGGACGGCTCGAAGAAGGTCGCCGGGCCCTGGGCGGTCCCGGGGAGCAGGCCGGTGCCGTTGGATGGTGCGGCCGGGCCGCCGGGGACGGGCGGGTCGTAGGTGACGAGGACGGGCCAGTTCGGGTTGATGTCGAGCTCCATGGCCCGTACCGCTCCGGCCTGCACCAGCAGCTGGGCCAGCTGGAGGGGGTCTAGGTCCGGGCCGAGGGCGTAGACCAGGGCGCCGTCGGCGGTGATGCCGACCCCCGAGCGCCACTGGTTCTCGATGCCGGGGACGTCGGAGGCGCACGACGTCGCCCCGCAGGTGTTGCCCCACGCCTGCCAGTCGGGACCCGCCGCCGCCGGGGTGGGCTGGCCGGCGGCGACCAGGGGCACCAGGTTCTGCCGGACGGCCACCACGTCCGGGGTCATCGTCACGTCGGTGCCCCAGGCACCGATGTCGACGCTGCCGTCGGCGGTGATGACCAGGGAGGCGGCTCCGGCCACCAGGGGGGCGACCAGGCGACCCTCGGTGTAGTAGCCACCCCCGGCGTCCTTGAGCTGGAAGCCGCCGTTGAACGCCGCCACCAGCCCGGCCGCCTGCGTCGACTCGATCGGCGCGGTGAAGAGGTACGGTCCGCCGCCCGGGCTGATCGAGCCCGAGTACAGCCGGGCGGACAGGAGCCGGGCGTCCATCCAGGCGATCCCGGCCGGCTGGCTACCTCCCGGGGGGATGAGGGTGGTCACGTAGACGGCCGGCGACCCGGCCACCGACCGACCGGCCGGGGTCCAGGTGCCGGATCCGGCCGGCGCCGGGACGGCGAACGGCGCCAGGTCGGCCGGCGACGGCAACGGCTTGTCGGCGGCGCCGGGGACGGTCGGCGTGGTGGTGGTGGGCGTGGTCGCCCGGGGCGTTGCGGTACCCGGATGGTGGACGGCGGCCGGAGCCCCGCCGCACGCCACCGCCGACAGCGCCACGACGACGACCGTCATGACGGCGGCGAGGTGCCCCGGAGCGAGGTGGGGACGGTCGGCGGGCACCGGCCCAGGTTACGGACGGCCGGACCGGCCGGGGTGGCGGGCTCCCGGCGGGTTCAGTCGCCGGGGGCGCCGTACGTCGCCAGCAACCGCTCGCGCTTCCGCGGGTCGAGGTTGGCCAGGGTCACGTCGCCGCCGTAGAGGGCGAGGACCCGCTTGTCCATCACCCGCCGCCACAGGGGAGTCAGATAGGCCAGGCCGATCATCGTCCCGTAGCCCGAGGGCAGCTGCGGCGCCTCGTCGAAGGTGCGGAGCGTCTGGTACCGGCGGGTGGGATTGGCGTGGTGGTCGGAGTGGCGCTCGAGCCCGTAGAGCAGGACGTTGGTGGCGATGTGGTCGCTGTTCCAGCTGTGCCGGGGGGCGCACCGCTCGTACCGCCCGTCGGCGTCCCGCTGGCGGAGCAGCCCGTAGTGCTCGAGGTAGTTGACCACCTCGAGCAGCGAGAAGCCGAACACCGCCTGCACCACCAGGTAGGGGACGACCCGCACCCCGAAGACGGCGGCGGTGGCGCCGAAGAGCACCACCGTCATCAGCCACGAGGTGAGCACCTCGTTGTGGATGCTCCACGGGCTGCCGCCCTTGCGGCCCAGGCGGGTCCGCTCGATCCGCCAACCCGACCGTGCGGCGCCGACCACGCTCCGGGGGAAGAACGCCCAGAACGACTCACCCAGACGGGCGCTGGCCGGGTCCTCGGGGGTGGCCACCCGCACGTGGTGCCCGCGGTTGTGCTCCACCCGGAAGTGGCCATAGGCGGTCTGGGCGAGCACCAGCCTGGCCACCCACCGCTCGAAGGAGTCCGTCTTGTGGCCGAGCTCGTGGGCATTGGCGATGCCGATGCCGCCCACCGCCCCCACGGTCAGGGTCAGCCCGATCTCCGCCACCAGGGAGAGGTGTCCCTGGGCGATCATCCACGCCCCCCACAGCAACCCGGTCAGCTGGAGCGGCAGGTAGCAGTAGGTCAGCACCCGGTAGTACCGGTCGTTCTCCAGCGCGGTGTCGGCCCACGGCGGCGGGTTGCCGCGGTCGGTCCCGACCAGGGTGTCGATGATCGGGATGCCCACCAGGATCCAGAACGGCCCGGTGTACCAGAAGGCGTCGACGCCGGTGCCGGCCGCCCCCACCCAGGCGAGGAAGGGAAGCAGCGGCACCACCAGGGCCAGTGTCCAGTACCAGCGCTTGCGGTCGCGCCAGGTGACGGTGGTCCCGTCGACGGTGGCGGAGATGGTGGCAACGGCCATGGGGGCCTCCTGATCGGGTCGGTGGCTCAGCGGGGTCGGTGGGCGGACACCGGCACCGCCGCGGCGGTGAGGCCGGCGACGACAGCGGTGGCGAGGAACCGGGCGACCTCCTCGGGGGTCTGGTCGGGGGTCCGTACCGCGTAGCTGACCAGCATCCGGCTCAGCAGGTCGGCGGCCGAGCGGGCCCCGGCGCCACCGGCCTCGGGTACCCGCTCCTCGATGATCTGCCGGCTGATGGCCCGGATGGCGCCGAGCACCGCGCCCTCCCCGTCGATCAGCAGGGGCAGCAGCGCTTCGGGCTCGGTCGCCACCAACCGGTCGAGGAGGGGGTGGTCGCGGACCAGGTGGAGCGTCTCCAGCACGGCGGCCTCCAGCGAGGCGACCGGGTCGTCGTGAAGGGAGGCGGTGGCGATGACCAGCTCGACCATGCGGCCGGCCTCGCGCATGACGGTCCGGCTGACCAGTTCGTCCCGCGAGGCGAAGTGCTTGTAGAGGGTCTGGCGCGACAGGCCGGCCCGCTTCGCCACGTCGCCGACCGAGAGCCGGCTGATGCCGTGGACCGCCGCCACCTCGAGGGTGGCGTCGAGGAGTCGTTCCTCCGCCGTGGGTCCGGTCGCCATGGATGACAAATTAACAAAAACTGTCCGTGTGTCAACACATACGCCGATCGGACCCCCTGCGGGTCCTGTCCCGGGCGCCCGCCCGGTCGCCTCACTACGCTCCATCCGTGACCCCGAACGACGCCCCGTCCCTGTCGGCCGACCCGGTCTTCGACCCGTTCGACCCCGCCTGGTCGAGCGATCCCTTCCCCCTCTACGCCGATCTGCGGCATCGCGCCCCGGTCCACCGCAGCGAACTGGGCTTCTGGGTGTTCGCCCGCCACGCCGACTGCCTGGCCATCCTGCGGGACCGGCGGGCCAGCTCCGACGCCCAGCACATCGACCTCGACCGGATGCCCGATGGTTTCCGCCGTGGCGCGCCGTCCGACGACGCCATGACCCAGGCCGTCATCGAGGCCCGACCGTTCCTCTTCCGGGACCCGCCCGACCACACCCGGCTGCGGGGCCTGGTGGCCAAGGCCTTCACCCCCCGGGTGGTGGAATCGCTACGCGGCCGCACCCAGGAGGTGGTCGACGAGCTCATCGAGGCCGCCTTCGAGGCCGGCACCGTCGACCTCCTCGAATCGTTCGCCTATCCCCTGCCGGTGCGCATCATCTGCGACATGCTCGGCGTCCCCGCCGAGGACCAGGAGCGCTTCAAGGGATGGTCGACCGCCCTGGCCGCCGGGCTCGACCCCGACTTCCTCCTGACCGACGAGGCGGTCGTACGGCGGGACGACGCCGTCCTGCAGTTCGCCGGCTACTTCTTCGAGCTGCTGGCCGAGCGACGCCGCTCGCCGGGGGACGACCTGCTCAGCCGGCTGGTCGAGGTGGAGGACGACGGGACGGTGCTCAGCGAGGGCGAGCTCCTCTCCACCTGCATCCTGCTGCTGGTGGCCGGCCACGAGACGACCGTCAACCTGATCTCCGGGGGCATCGTGGCCCTGCTGCGGAACCCCGACCAGCTCGCCCGGTTCCGGGACGAACCCGACGTCCAGCGGTCCGGGGTCGAGGAGATGCTCCGGTACGTGTCGCCGGTGCAGCTGACCGGCCGGTCGCTGATCGAGGACCTCGAGGTGGGAGGGGTGACCCTGCGGGCCGGCGACTTCGCCATGCTGCTGATCGGCTCGGCCAACCGGGACGGTGACCACTTCTCCGATCCCGACCGGTTCGACGTCGGGCGGATGCCCAACAACCACCTCGGCTTCGGCTTCGGGATCCACCACTGCCTCGGCGCCCCCCTGGCCCGGATGGAGACCCAGGTGGCCCTGGCCACCCTGGTGCGCCGGGCCCCCCAGCTGGCCCTGGACGGCGCGGTGACCTACAAGACCAACGTGGTGCTCCGGGGCATGGAGGCACTGCCGGTCGCCATGCGGGGCTGAACCGGGGGGTCAGCCGGCGACGCGGTCGAGGATGGGCTGGAGACCGTCCATGGCGGCGGCCACCTCGTCGGCACCGAGGGGGAGCAGGAGGGCGGCCACCGCGTCGGCGCCGGCCTCGGCGTACTGCTCGGCGATGGCCGGGTCGAGCGGCTCGAAGTAGGGGCACACGGTGATGGTCAGCTCCGAGCGGCTGCGCCCCTGGGCCTCGAGCAGCTCGTCGAGCCGGGCCAGGGGGGCGGCCAGCTCGCCGGGCTTCCGGTTGAAGGTGTGCCACCCCTGCCCCGCCCGGGCGGTCCGGGACAGGGCGGCGTCGGACTCGCCGCCGACGTGGACGGGGGGATGGGGCCGCTGGACCGGCTTGGGGAACATCGAGCACCGGTTGAGCGAGTAGAACTCACCCTCGTACGCCGACCGATCGTCGCACCAGAGTGTCCGCAGCACGTCCAGGTATTCGTCGGTGCGCCTCCCCCGCGAGGGCCAGGGCACGTTGACGGCGTCGAACTCCTCCTCCAACCACCCCACGCCGACCCCCACCTCGACCCGCCCACCGGACAGCCAGTCGAGGGTGGCCACCTCCTTGGCGGTGTAGACCGGGTTCCGCTGGGGGAGGAGCAGCATGGCGGTGCCCAGCCGCACCGTGGTGGTGTGGGCCGCCAGGAACGACAGGGTGTTGAGCGGCTCGAGCAGCCCGCTGTCGGGCGGGGCGGGGATCCTCCCGTCGGCGCTGTAGGGGTACTGCGACTCGTACTCGTCGAAGAGGACCACGTGCTCGCCCACCCAGATCGTCCCGATGCCGCGCGCCTCGGCCTCCCGGCCGATCACCGCCAGCACCTCGGGGGTGGCGAAGGGGGTGGCGGTGGGGATCCAGAGATCCAGCTTCACGGCGCCACCAGCGGCCAGGGCCGCTCGCGCTCGGCCACGGCGGCCAGGTCGAGGAGGAGCTGCTCCTGGTGGTGACGCCCGATCACCTGGAGGCTCACCGGCAGCCCGTCGACGGTGCCCACCGGGATGGCCACCGCCGGGTTGCCGGTCAGGTTGGCGGGGATGGTCAGGGAGCCGTTGTTGGAGAGCGCCGTCTCGAAGCCGTGCACGGCGACCAGGTCGACGTCTCCCACTGTGGTCGGCATCGGTCCGGCGGCCGCGAAGGCGGTGTCGGGGTTGGTGGCGGCCAGCACGAAGTCGGCCTCGTCGAAGATGGTGGCCATGCGCTCGTTCACCTCGATCCGGAACATCTCGGTGGCGCCGGCCGTCTTGACGTTCAGGTTGTAGGTGGCGAGGTTCATCCCGAGCTGGATCTCCGGGGTGAGGTCGTCGTTGCACGCCGGGTAGCGGTCGCCCAGCTCGCCGGCCAGGCCGATCAGGTTGGACATCGCCCACTCGAGGCCGCCGCGCGGCAGGGACACGGCCACGTCGACCCGGCGCAGGCCGGCGTCGGCGATCAGCTGCTCGGCGGCCTCGAGCACCACCGCCGCCAGGCGGGGCTCCACCACCGCGGTGCCGAGATCGACGGCGATCACCGCCCGCTTGCCGGCCAGGTCGAAGGTCCCCAGGTCCCGCTCCCACCCCTCGACGCGGGGCAGGCTCAGGGTGTCGCGGGGGTCGTACCCGTTGCACACGTCGAACCACCGGGCGGTGTCGCGCACCGACCGGGCCATGCACCCGAGGACCACCGTCAGCGGCGGCTGGAGGGTGTGGGGCCCCTTCGGGATGCGGCCGAAGGTCGACTTCAGCCCGAGCAGGCCGGTGTAGCCGGCCGGGATCCGGATCGACCCGCCGCCGTCGCCCCCCGAGGCGATGGGCAGGAGGCCACCGGCCACCGCCGCCGCCGACCCGCCGGAGGAGCCACCCGGTGTGCGCTCGGGGTTCCAGGGGTTGCGGGTGGTCCCGTTGATCTTGGAGTGGGTGTAGTTGACGCCGCCGAACTCCGGGGCGGCCGTGGCGCCCACCAGCACCGCCCCGGCGCCACGCAGCCGGGTGACCTGGGTGGTGTCGTGCTCGCCCACCCGGTCGGCGAAGACCAGCGACGCCTCGGTGTACGGCCAGCCGGCGACCTCCTCGAGCTCCTTGATCCCGACGGGCACGCCCCCGAACGGCAGCGAGACGTCGGCCCCGGCGGCCGTCGCCCGGGCGGCGTCGGCGTCCAGGTGGGTGAAGGCGTTGAGCTCCGAGGCGTCGATGGCCGCCAGCGAGGACTCCAGGGCCTCGCTCGGCGACAGTTGGCCGGATCGGAACGCGTCGACGAGTGAGCAGGTATCCCCCTGCCAGGGCTGGTCGGTCATCGACCGTGACGCTAGTCGCCGGGCGGGCGGCATCGCCGGTGCGCCGGGCGGTGCCACCCGGTCCGGGGCGGCCGACCCGTCCGGCCGAACCGTCATGGCCGGCGCGTCATGGCCGTCGGTGGCGGCGTAGCGTGGGGTCATGAGTGACGTGACGCCGCCCGAACCCGGATCGCCGGAGCCGACCGCCATCGCCCCGACGGTGGCGGACCCGAAGCACCCGTTGACCCTGGCCGTGGACATCGGGGGTACCGGCCTCAAGGCCTCGGTGCTGAGCGCCGACGGGGTCATGGTGGCCGATCGGGTGAAGGTGCCCACCACCTATCCGCTGCCCCCCCAGAAGCTGGTGGCCACTCTGGAGAAGCTGGTCGCCCCGCTGCCCAAGGCGGAGCGCGCCTCGGTGGGCTTCCCCGGGATGGTCCGTGCCGGCCATGTCCTCTCCGCTCCCCACTTCTCCACCACCAGTGGCCCGGGCAGCCCGGTCGACGACGACCTCTTCACCCTCTGGTCCGACTTCGACCTGGCCACCACCCTGACCGTCTCCTTCGGTGTGCCGACCAAGGTGGCCAACGACGCCGACATCCAGGGGGCGGCGGTGGTGAGCGGCAAGGGCCTGGAATTCGTGATCACCCTGGGCACCGGGTTCGGATCGGCCCTCTTCTACGAGGGGCAGCTCATGCCCCACCTGGAGGTCGCCCACCAGCCGTTCCGCAAGGGCGAGACCTACAACGAGCAGCTGGGGGAGGCGACCCGCAAGGCGGTCGGCGAGGAGCGCTGGAACAAGCGGGTGACCCGGGCGGTCACCAACATGCGGGCCCTCTTCTTCTTCGACCACCTCTACATCGGCGGCGGTAACTCGCGCCGGCTCAAGCGGGACCTCCTCGACGACGACGTGACCGTGGTGGACAACACCGCCGGGATCCTCGGGGGGATCAAGCTCTGGGAGGCCGACCACCTCGGGGTGAACACGCTGCCCGACTGACCGGGGGCACCGCCGCCCGGCGGGTCAGCCCCGCCAGCGGCGCCAGCGGCGTTCCAGCTCCCGGTACTCGTCCTTCCAGCCCTTCCGGGCCTGGGTCGCCTGGGCCCGCAGCACCACCGCCAGCCGTTCGCCGGCGTCGGCCAGGTCGGGGTGCCCGACCGCCAGGTCGGCCAGCCAGGCGACGGACAGCCCGGCGTCGTGGAGGTCGCCGAGCCGACGCTGCAGGCGCTCGGCCGCCTTGGCCGTCTTCCGGGCCGGGCCGCCCTCGACCACCGCGGTGGTCTCGCAGCCGTAGCGGAGGCCCTTCACCCGGATCCGGAGCTTGTGCAGGTGCTCGTCGGTGGTCTGCTTCCTGGCGGTGCGGGCCGCCCCCCGCACGTCGCGCCAGCTCCGCTCGAGGAGCGTCGGCAGCATGTCCTCTGCGGGCTGACCGGCGTTGGCGGTGAGGAGCGGACCGTCCCAGAGGAGCAGCGTCTGGCCGATGAGCCGCGAATAGCGGTCGCTCTCCCGGGCGTGGTCGACCTCCACCTCGGCGGCCCCGATGGCCCCGTCGATCACCTCGACCACCGCTCGCAGGTCATCCTCGTCGACCAGCAGCGGTCCGTGGAGGACCACGGCGTCGCGGAGGACGTGGAGGTCGCGCGACTCCCCCAGGCAGTCGGCGTACCAGGCGAGCTCGGCCCGGAGCGACGTGCTCCAGACCGGCTCGACGAGGAGGCGGAAGGTCCGGAGATTCGACCGGATGCGCCGGCAGGCGACCCGGCTCTGGCGGATCCGCTCCATCTCGGTGGCGTGCCGGGGCGCGCCCCCGAGGGTGACGATGGTGCCGGCGACCGACGGGTGGTCGCCGGTCGTCCCGACCGGGCCGGCGCCGTCGGTGCCCGAGGCGGCCCGCACCTCGCCCCGGCCGACACCGGGGACGATCCCGGCATCGTTGAGCAGGAAGGTCCGCGCCGAGCGGGCCAGGACCCGGTGGAGCACCTCACCGGCGGTGGGCTCGTCGTGCGGCTTGTCGGGGGCCGGCGTACCGACCAGCGGGGTCACCGTGGCGTCGAACGGGACCCGACCGGGCGCCCGACGCTTGCCCGGCTCACCGCTCATCCGGTCGTCCCCATCCACCCAGCCTACGGGTCACCGCCGTCCGGTCGCGGGCGACGCGACCGCGGTGTCCGGTCGAAGGGGGTGGGCCGTACCGCACCGTCGTTCCCGATCCGCACCGTCCATCAGGAGGTGGAACCATGTCCGGACGTCCGCGATCAGCTGTTCGATGGCTCCCACCGGCTCGGACCTCCTCGGCCGCAGGACGACCGCCTGCCGCCGCCAACCACGTTACGGAGCCAACGTTTCCGGAGTGTCACGGCTTCGTGACACCCGGGGGAACCGTCCGTGTCACACCGCCTACCCTGGGCCGATGCACGCCGTCACCATCGTCGACCACGATCTCGTCTGGCTGGAGCACTCCGATCCCGCGCCCGGGCCGGGCGAGCTGCTGGTGGCGGTGCGGTCCGCCGGGATCAACGGTGCCGACCTGCTGCAACGCCGTGGCCTCTACCCACCCCCGCCAGGGGCGCCCGAGGACATTCCCGGGATGGAGTTCGCCGGGGAGGTGGTGGCCACCGGCCCCTCGGTGTCGCGGTTCGCGGTGGGTGACCGGGTGATGGCCCTGGTGGGTGGGGGTGCCCAGGCCGAACTGGTCACCGTGCCCGAGGTGGTGGCGCTCCCCGTGCCCGACGGGCTGGGGTGGGCGGAGGCCGGGGGCTTCCCCGAGGTGTTCTCCACCGCCTACGACGCGCTGGTCACCCAGGGTGGCCTGGCCGCCGGCGATCGGGTGCTGGTGTCGGGCGCGGCCGGCGGGGTGGGGACGGCGGCGGTGCAGCTCGCCCATGCCCTCGGCGCCCACGTGGTGGCCTCGGTCCGGGCCGACGATCTCCACGCTTCGGTACGCGGGCTCGGGGCCGACGAGGTGATCGGACCGGACGGGGTGGAGGACCACGGCCCCTACGACGTCTCGCTCGAGCTGGTCGGTGCCCCCGGGGTCGGTCCGGCCCTCGGGGCCCTGGCCACCGGCGGACGGATCGTGGTCATCGGGGTGGGTGCCGGGGCGAAGGTGGAGCTCAACCTCCTGGCCCTGATGGGGAAGCGGGCCACCATCGGCGGCTCGACCCTCCGGGCCCGGCCGCTGGTGGAGAAGGCGGCGGTGGCCCGGGCCGTCGAGACCGAGGTGCTGCCGTGGCTCGTCGACGGCTCCGTCGGGGTGCCGGTGGCCGCCACCTACGCCCTCTCGGACGCCGGCGCCGCCTACGAGCGGTTCGGGGCCGGTGCCAAGTTCGGGAAGGTGGTGCTGGTGGCCGGATGAGCCGGGTGAGCCGGGCCGCCCTGGCTACCGGGCGACGATGATGGAGGAGCCGTGGCCGAACAGGCCCTGGTTGGCGGTGATGCCCACCCTCGCCCCCTCGACCTGCCGGCCGGTGGCCTGACCCCGCAGCTGCCAGACCAGCTCGCAGACCTGGGCGATGGCCTGGGCGGGGATGGCCTCGCCGAAGCACGACAGCCCCCCGCTCGGGTTGACCGGGACCCGGCCGCCGACGGCGGTGTCGCCGTCGCGCAGCAGGCGCTCGGCCTCCCCCTCCTTGCACAGCCCGATGTCCTCGTACCAGTCGAGCTCCAGGGCGGACGAGAGGTCGTAGACCTCGGCCAGGTCGACGTCCTCGGGGCCGATGCCGGCCTCCTCGTAGGCGGCGAGGGCCACCGACTGCTTGAAGGTGGGGCCGGGGGACGACGTGGTGGCCCGGGAGTCGGTCGAGAAGTTGGGCATCTCGATGACGGTCTGGGGGAAGCGGGGGGTGATGGTCGATACGCCGTCGATGGTGACCAGGTCGTCGGTCCCGGCGTGGCGCCGAGCGAAGTCCATGCTGGTCAGCACCAGGGCGGCGCCCCCGTCGGAGGTGGCGCAGATCTCCAGCAGGCGGAGCGGGTCGGCGACCATGGGGGAGGCCAGCACCTCCTCGGTGGTGACCTCCTTGCGGTAGCGGGCGTAGGGGTTGGCCAGGCCGTGGCGGGCGTTCTTCACCTTGACGGCGGCGAAGTCCTCCTCGGTGGCGCCGAACAGCTCCATCCGGCGCCGGGCATAGAGGGCGAAGTAGGTGGGGTTGGTGGCGCCCAGCAGGTGGAACCGGAGCCAGTCCGGGTCGTCCTTTCGGTCGCCCCCCACCGGGGCGAAGAATCCCTTGGGGGTGGTGTCGGCCCCGACCACCAGGGCCACGTCGCACAGGCCGGCCAGGATCTGTGCCCGGGCGTTGCTGACGGCCTGGGCACCCGAGGCGCAGGCGGCGTAGGACGAGGAGACCCGGGCGCCGGTCCACCCGAGCGCCTGGGCGAAGGTGGCGCCGGCGATGAAGCCCGGGTAGCCGTTGCGGATGGTGTCGGCGCCGGACACGTACTGGACATCGGTCCAGGCGATGCCGGCGTCATCGAGGGCGTCGCCGGCCGCGGCCAGGCCGTACTCGACGAAGTTGCGACCCCACTTGCCCCAGGGGTGCATGCCCGCCCCCAGGACCGCCACGCGCTTGTCGTCAGGCATCGGAACCTCCCCCGGCGGTGGGCCGCCACTTCCAGACCAGGTACTCGTGCTCGTCGTCCTCGTAGAGGGTGTCCAGCACCAGCTCCACCTCGGTGCCCACGGACAGGTCCTCGACCGCCACGTCGGCCACCACCTGGCCCATCACCACCATCTGCTCGGCGGCCAGCTCCACCGCGGCGATCGGGAAGGGGACGAAGGGGTCGGCGGACACGTACGGCTTGGGCGGCTGGTAGCCGGCCGCGGTGTACGACCAGACCGTCCCGGTGCGGCTCAGCTCGGTCTCCTTGAACTCGGAGCTGCGGCACTCGGGGTTGCGGCAGAAGTAGGTCTCCTTCGGGAAGGCGAAGGTGCCGCACGAGGTGCACCGGCTCCCGAGGAGGGCCGGGGCGTCGGCGTCGAGCGTGAACCACCCCTCGACGGCGGGGACACGGGCTTTGGCCTGGGGCATTAGACGATCCTACCGGCCGGTGCCGGCCGGGGTCCCGCCGAGGCCGCCGGCGGCCCGGGACTCGGCGATGCGGGCGTCGTCCCATCCGAGGAGGTCGCGCAGGACCTCCTCGGTGTGCTGGCCGACGGTGGGGGCCTTGGTGGGGACCGGGAGGGTGCCGCCGACGAACTTGAGGGGCGACGGCAGCTGGTCGGCCCCGAGGACCTCGGTGGGGATCCAGTGGAACCGGTCCTGGAACTGCGGGTCGTCGGCGATGGTCTGCGGGGTGTTGACCGGGGCCACCGGAAAGTTTCGCTCGACCCCGGCCTCCAGCCACTCGGCGGCGGTCCGGGTGCGGAAGATGTCGCGCAGCTCGGCCTGCAGCTCGCGGTTGCCCCGGGCGTGATCGGCGAACTTGGAGCCGGGCCACCGCTCGAAGAGGTCGGTGCGGCCGACCGCCTCGCAGAAGTTCTTCCAGAACGCCTGCTCGGAGGCCATGAAGAGGATGTAGCGACCGTCCTCGGCCTCGTAGACCTGGTAGCGGACGCCCTCGATCATCCCGGCGGTCCCCGGGGCCCGCCGCTCGAAGTCGTCGGCCTTGTTGCCGGTCACCTCGGAGACGGGGCGCTCGTAGGCGCGCCACGTCTCGCTGCGGTACCAGTCCATGGCCGCCGCGGCGTCCGACTGGGCGATCTCGAGGAAGGAGCCCTCGCCGGTGGACCGGGCCTTCAGCACCGCGGCCAGGATGCCGAGCGCCCCGAAGAGGGGACCGGCGTGGATGCCGATGGAGGCGTGCTCGGGGAGGAAGGCGAACCCCTCGTCGTCGGTCTGGGGCGTGACGATGCCGGCCCAGGTGTCGAAGGCCACGCCGTGGGCGGGGAGGTTCTGGTACGGACCGGTCATGCCGTAGCCGGAGATGGTGCAGAAGACAATGGTGGGCTTGACCTTCACCAGGTCGTCGAAGCCGACGCCGCGGCGGGCCAGGCCGCCGGGGCGCATGGCTTCCACCACCACGTCGGCGGTGGCCACCAGCTCCTTGAAGGTGGTCACGTCCTCCTCGTTGCGGAGGTCCATGACGATGCTGCGCTTGCCCCGGTTCACGTGGAGGTGCATCAGGGAGACGCCCTCGACGATGGGCCAGGTCATCTCGCGGATGTAGTCGCCCGACGGTGGCTCCACCTTGATCACCTCGGCACCCAGGTCGACCAGCGGCATGGTGATGGCCGCGGGCCCGAGGGCCGAGCACTCGATGATGCGAAGTCCGTGCAACGGTGCGTCGGCGGCCATGGGTCCTCCGGGTCGATCGATCAGGGTGCCGGGCGGCACCTACCGCGCCGGCGCGCCGGCCGAGTATATCTGACAGACCGTCAGGTGACCTGAGCGGTGGCGCCCGCCGGGTCCGGTAGAGTCGTGGGCCGCACCACGAGGAGGTCCGGACCCGGCCCAGGCGACCGGTCTCGGGACTTCGGCGGGGGCGACCAGCGCTCGTAGCTCAACGGATTAGAGCATCTGACTACGGATCAGAAGGTTGGGGGTTCGAATCCCTCCGAGCGCACTCGAAAATTCGGCCGTTGTCCCTGGTCAGGGACCTAAGTCGGGCGGGCGGCCAAAGTAGGGATCCACCGGCGACCCTACTTATGACCCTATTTTTGGCCCGATGGGCGCCTGGGGCGAAGGATCGTTGCGGCAAAAGCGCCCCGGGGTGTTCGAGATCCGGGTGGCCGTGGGTGTCGACCCGGTGTCGGGCCGGACCGTCCAGCGCTCCTTCTGGTTCCACGGAGCACTCGAAGACGCCGAGGAGCGGCGCCGTGAGTTGGCCGCTCAGTTCGCCGAATACCGGTCCATCCGGCGGGCTTCACCGTTCCTGACCGTCGGGGAGCTGCTCGAGCGGTGGGTGGCTGCCCAGCACGACTGGCGACCATCGACCTGGGTCGGGGTCCGGTCGAACGTCAAGGCGCTCAGCGCCGATCCCATCGCCGGACGGCGGGTGGCCACCCTGCGCCCGGAGGTGGTGCGGGTGACCATGGCCCGATGGCGGGAGGCCGGGGCCGGGGTGTCGGTGGTCTCCGGCCGCTTCCGGGTGCTGCGCTCTGCTGTCGGTTGGGCCCAGTCCGAATCGATCATCGATCGCAACCCGCTCCGGGACATGCGGGGCCCGCCACGACCGGGCACCCGAATGCATGTCCCCGAACAGGATGTCCTGGCCCTGCTCCGCATGTCTGACCCAGATATTGCAGCCTGACGTCCGGACGTCTCGTTGATCGCCACAGAACGCGATCGGACGGACGATCCGTGCGCCTGTGGTCTCGAGAAGACCGGTGGCGACGGCTGATCGGCGCCGAGGA
>Ga0209012_1000502_pt1 | contig 54498 bp, 32 predicted proteins | sample RS3BMetagenome_FD_184735 | JGI IMG/M metagenome (GOLD analysis project Ga0209012, IMG submission 184735) | Ferric oxide microbial mat and aquatic microbial communities from Rainbow Spring, Yellowstone National Park, USA - RS3B (SPAdes) (version 3) ... | reverse complement strand
GCGATGGGAATCCCACGAGTCCCCATCTCCGGACAGTCCATCACCTATGAGACTGGCAACCCGATCCTGAGCTGCAAGGGGTCGATGAGTATTCCGGTCAAGACGTCTGACACGGTCACACCTCCAACCGGTCCGACCACTACTCCCACCCCCGTCACTACCCCCACCACGGTTACCCCCGGCCTCTCCCTTGCGAAGGTCGAGGCTCCAGGTTCTCCTGATCGAATCACCAAGGCAGGTCTGACGATTACCTATGACTTCGTGGCTACGAACACCGGCAACACCACGTTGAACAACCTGGCCGTCACTGACACTCAGGCAGTGTCAGGTGAAGCCCTCACGGCTCCGGTGTCGTGTCCAGTGACCTCGCTCGCTGCTGGTGCCTCCGTTACCTGTAGTGGAACCTACACGGTCACGAGTACTGATATCACCAACGGCAAGGTCACCGATAGTGCAACGGCAACAGCCACGACGACAACGGGAACCAGTGTCACGAGTAACTCCTCGACACTTACTATCCCCGTCGCCGTGCCCACTAGTGCACCCTCGAGTGTTACCCCAACGACATCGACGAAGACCGTTACTCCAACGACTACCAGTAGCAATACCGTAACCCCCATCACTTCGTCCACGTCTTCGTCTCCCGCCCCCGTCAAGCTCATCACCGGCCCCCCAACACCCCCAACCACGAGTACCAGTGACCTCCCCCTTGGTCTGGCCATCGCTGGTATTGGCCTTGGTGGTCTTGGCTATGTGATCATCGAACGCAAGCGACACAACGGACACAACCATGAGGTCGCATAAGCACGCAAAGGCCAAGAACAACACACCGGTCACCAACCCCAAAGGGCGAGGAATGAAGCTCCTCGCCCTCGGGGCAGCCGTTGCTATCATCACCGGAGGGGTCCTCACCTATGAGGGCATCCATAACTCAGAGGCCGCCAAGATCAACCGCCTCACCGCCAAAGATCACCAACAAGCAAGACGCCTCGCAGTCCAGACCACCAACACCCCCAAACCCGCCACCAACCCCATAACCCTTGTCCCCTTCACCCCAACCGTGCAAGGACAGGTCGCCACCATCTCCATCCCAGCCCTTGGCGTCTCAGCCCCCATCCTCTCAGAGAGCCCCGTCAACGGAGCCCTCACCATCCCCCCAGATGTCCATAACGTCGGCTGGGACTCACAAACCCCAACCCCTGGTAACCCAGGTGTCACCTTGCTCGCCGGTCACGTCAACTGGGTAGGCCAAGGAGAGGGAGCCATGGGAGAGATCGGCCAACTGGTCCCCGGTGACCAAGTAATCCTCAACTGGGGTGGACACGAGAGCACCTGGAGGGTCACCACCAAGCCAACCCTCTCACCCAACACCGTGGCTCACCCCCAGCTCTTTACCAACCAAGGCACACCAACCCTTGCCCTTGTCACCTGTGGTGGCCCCTTCACCGAGATCCCCGGTGTGGGTGGCTCCTATGCCGACAACGTTATCGTGGAGGCGAGGATGGTGGGTTCGTAGCTCTTAAAGAGCGCGAACGCACCTTGCCTCCAATTATTTGGCGCCCGGGAACATCATGTTGTGCAGGTCGACGAGAGCAGTTCAAAGGGCGTCGAAGCAGAGACTCTTGGCACCTGCGAAACTTGGGCGATGAGCGAGCGTTGCTGGTGGACAAGGATCAGTCGTCCGCTTCGTTTGATCACCGATTGCAGACTATGTACCGATTGCAGACTATGTACCGATGGTAGGTCTGGGTGATGGAAGACATGACGGACGCGATAGCGTGCGATGCCCCGTGGCGATCATCGACATGGCCGTTGGGCCCAGCATGGCTCACGATTGGTTGAGGACTACAGAACGTCCTTTGCCACGACCGATACGTTCGCATCGAGTTGATAGACGATCGGCTCCCCGTTAGCGATCTCATAGCCAACGATCTCATCGTCGGGTATCGACTCTAGGAACTTGACCATCGCGCGCAATGAGTTGCCGTGTGCAATCACCAGCACCGTTTGATCTGTCGCGAGTAAGGGCGCGATGCGCTGTTCCCAATAGGGCATCACGCGGACGAGAACATCGACGAGGGCCTCGGTGTAGGGGACATCGGCTGAGGTCAGCCCCCGGTAGCGAGGGTCAGCCATGAGGTGGTGGTGCTCTTCGTCAGAGGTTCTCGGTGGTGGTACGTCGTAGCTGCGACGCCAGATTTTGACCTGTTCGGCTCCAAACCGATCAGCCGTCTCTGCCTTGTTGAGCCCAGAGAGTCCGCCGTAATGGCGCTCATTGAGTCTCCAGGTCTTCTCGACAGGCACCCATGATCGATCGAGGACTTTGAGCACCTCGTCGGTTGTGTAGATCGCCCGCTTCAAGACGGAGGTCAAGGTGATATCGGGAGCGAGGCCGGCGTTTTTTAACAGCTCGCCGGCCTTCTGCGCCTCCTCATACCCCTGGGGGGTGAGGTCGACGTCGATCCAACCGGTGAATCGATTCTCTTGGTTGTAGGTGCTCTGTCCATGACGGAGGAAGATCAGGGTTGCCATATCCTCTAAGCCTAACGAAGCATCAGTGGATCCCGCAACCTGGGGTCAGATGCTACCTTATATCCCGGCGTAGGTGCAGAAGCGCAGGCTTGGTCGCAAGTTCCGTTTTGTGCATGTCGACGTGTTGTGGTCGACGAATAACACGGACTGTCTGTTCTCATGGATGTCGAGGCGATCGTATTGGTCGTCGCAAAGGCCTGTGCCCGACCGCCTTGGTAGTGAGGCCGTGTTCGTAGCCGTCCGTTGGGCGGTTGGTGGGCTTTTCTCGAAAACAGCGTCGTTTTGCACGGTGGTCGGAGTCGTCAGATGATCTTCGTCAGATGATCTTCGTCGGGTGAGGGCAAGACGTGGCAGCATGCAAGACGTGTCGGTATGGAGGTGCGCCTGCGACGCAGGCGTTGGCCGACGTGGGCGTTGGAACTGCATGCACCCCGCCGTGCCCCTGGCGTCGACTGGTGAGCAAACTGAGGATCCATATTTGGGTAAACTGCAGCGATGGTGGGCATAGTGCTCACTAGCCGCGACAGGTGGAACTAGTTTCGCAACATCGAGGTCGTCGCCACGACTCCGACAACCACATGGCTGGTAAGGCCGGTGATTGAGTTGACTGCGTCGCGATCGAGAGCACGTATCAAGCAATGGGAATCAAGGATGTGCTGACGGGACTTCGTTTAAGGTCCGCATCGGTCCAACGTGGTTGTTGGACGCGGGGTGTAGTCAACGGCATTGAACGCAGGGAACCCAGGCGGGCATCTACGTCGGCGACGCTAACAGAGTCGCTGACTTGAGGCCTGTTGCTGCGCAAGCAGAGAAAGGTGGCAGGAGGCGGCGCTAGCAGTGCACGTGGGGCGCTTCGCAAGATCACAAGGCTTCGCAAGATCACAAGGATTCGTCTATCCATTACCTCGGCCAATGCCATGGCGACTACTGTGGACGTATGTCATCCCAGATCAACGCGCTCATATCCGAACTCCGCAGGGTCCTCACCTTGGATGCTCCTCCTATTGGCTTGACCTTCTCATCGAAGCTTCCAGAGGCCCCTTTACCCTTCGATGCGCCCATGCCCGAAGCGCTCGCTGATGGTCGCACCGGCAGAGTCCCCGCGGGTTGTGTGTTCTGGATGCACGCCGTGCAACGGCCGTTTACAACGGTCGCCGCTGACCATGCGAACTGTAGCGTCGGAAGTCTGACGCATGGCTTTGTCTCGCCGGTTCAGGTGCGAGACAAGGCTGATGTCGCCGCCATCGTCGAGTCTGGGTGGGTTGATGATGGTGTATTAGATGCTCTTCCTCGGGTAAGTCCGGCGCCCGAGGCTGTCGTGTATCAGCCACTTGATGACAGAGAGGTCGTCGTTGAGCCCGACGTTGTCCTCATCCGGGTGACGGGACGGTCGCTCATGATTCTCAACGATGCGCTTGAGGATCTTTCGATACAGGGAAAACCTCAATGCCATATCGTTGCTTTAGCGATGCAAGGACAGATCACAGCTTCGGTCGGATGCGCGCTCAGCCGAGCCCGCACCGGCATGCCGCCCCAAGAGATGACCGTTGCCTTCCCTGCGAGCCGACTTGAGGAGATCGTGACCAAGGTTGTGGCCACCTCTGGCGTCGATATCGCGGTCGCACGGTACGCATCCTCTGACGCAAAGCGATTCTCAAACGCCTAAACCATCCGGAGCGATCGGGCGGACGGTGCCGTGCGAACGTGTACGAGAGTTCGCCAACCAAACCGGACAGCTACATTGGACAACCCAGACGGCTTTGTTGGTTGCAGTGCCAGTCGATTCGAAGGCGCTGTGACCTCGAGCAGCCTATTGGTCGGGAGGCGTCCACACCAAGACGCAATGCTTGATCGTTTCGTTGTTGCGCCTCCCAATATCGTGGTTGATCCTGTGCTGATACGGCATTGGTGAGCGAACCCGATCCAACCTTGATTCGACCCAGGATACCTGAACCTCTTTAACCTGCTTGAGTAATAACGTATTGTTTGCTCCTCAGCCGTGGAGTTTTCCCTGAATCCAGCCAGTGGGTGGACGACTCGCACGTTGGCGCATTGCCCTCCAAAGCCGTAAACGACCGTGGTTGCTTGGGGCCAGACCATAAGCGGTAGCAGGGTTGTCTGTCGGCATTCCCCTGCTCTCCATTTGGCGTGGGCGCTGAGCATCAAATATCTTCATCATCCCCGTATGCGGAGCGAATCGGTTGATCTCGGGATCTTCGCTTCCTCCTAGTAGGTTCACGGCCCCTACCAGGTGGTCTACATCACCCCGCAGGTCACAATCCCAGCAGGAGTTCAGATAGCGAAGTCCATCCCCGCGTCGATTGTCCCGATTGACATCTCTATACGTTGGCAAACTGGTAACTCCCTCCGCTCTTGCCAAAGTGGTAAGAGGAGGAGAGGGGGTCGCGAACCAAGAACCGGCGGTCCCGCTGGGAAAATCACCCCAACTGCCTTGCCGGTGGGATGGGGCTTGCCCAGCAGCGCCTCAGACCAATCCACGTGTCCTATCTGGTGTGTTGCTTCTCGGTTCTTGATGTTGAACTAGCAGTCCCCTATGGGTTTACTGCGCTACGTCTCGTGCCGATAACGACTACGTCAAAGTGCATTGTGCCTACAGAACATGGAGGTTCGGAATGATAAAGTCGGCACGACTCATCGGGAGTGCGACGCTTGCGGTTGGCGCGATGCTTGCGGTCGCTGGAACGGGAGTTAGTGCCTACGCAAGTACTCCTGCCGTCACAGCCAGCGCAAGTACTTCCTCGTCATCTGGTGGCTACCTGGCCTTTAGTACCAACGGTTCGGTCTCGGCCCTGGCCGGTGCGACCAATTATGGCTCCGCGCACACGAGCGCGCCGATCGTTGGAGGAGCTGCCGTTCCAGGCGGAGGTGGTTACTGGTTGGTGGCCTCTGATGGCACGGTCTATACCTTCGGTGACGCCAAGTCCTATGGCGATACCTACACCGATGGGTTAACCGGCTTCTCTGGCGACAAGCCTCTCAATGCACCCATTGTCGGCATGGCCGTGACGCCAAACGGTGGAGGCTACTGGCTTGTGGCTGCTGACGGAGGGATATTCAACTTCGGTGATGCGCCATTTCTGGGCTCTACGTACACGTATGGAGTTACTGGACTCTCCGGCAAGAAGCCACTGAATGCGCCCATCACGGCCATCGTCTCAACACCGACTGGTGACGGATACTGGTTGATCGCCAAGGACGGAGGTGTGTTTGATTTCGGCAAAGCTCCATTCCTCGGCTCCACTTATAGCTATGGCCTCACAGGGTTAACCGGCAGTAAGCCTCTCAACGCTCCGATTATCGGCGCAATTGCAACGCCATCCGGTCAGGGGTATTACATGGTGGCAGCCGACGGTGGAGTGTTCGACTTTGGGGACGCTCACTTTGAGGGATCTGCTTATGATCTCGGGTATACCGGACTCGGTGGCAAGAACCCACTCCCTGCTCCCGTCTCTTCGCTCATGGTAAACCCGAACGGATCTGGCTATTACGCCCTTTGCAAGAACGGCACCATCCTCGCCATCGGCGGTGCTCCGTCACTACCTCCGATCAGGGACCCGGGCTCGACGCTCGTTGGTATTATGCCAGCAAGTCCGCCGAAGGCACAAGCACCAAATCTCACCCCTAATCCGCAGCCAAAGTCGCCTAATCCAACGCCGCAGACGGTCAATCCACTGCCTCCGTCGACTCCGTACATCCCACCTGCTCCCTCTACGCCCCCACTATCCATCACCACGACCTCGGCCTCGCTGTATCCATTGGAAACCTCCGGTCCACTCTTTGCCACGGGAGGCAATGGCTCCTACACATGGAGCACCACCTCGCCCTACTTTGTTGCTACCAGCACTGGAATTGCCCCCAATCCTTCCGACGCACCGGCAGTCGGCACGACATACTCGGTTCCGGTGACGGTCACAAGTGACGGCGAGAGTGCTACTGCCACCATTTCCGTGACCATCCTCGCGCCATATCTTGGGCAAAGTATTATCTCGGGTGTAGCTGTCGTGGGCCAGGCCACCACGTATGGCTCACTTACCCTCGTAACCGGCCTCGAAGGTAGTGGCTATACCTTCAAGCCCGTTCACCCTTCCTCGTGGTCCAGTGAGGGTCTTACCTTGTCGTCCTCTGGTACGGTAAGCGGCACCCTGACAGGTGGGCTCAGCGTCGTGCACGAAGTTGACATTTTGGCTAACGGCGTAGTCGATGCTACGGTTCCTGTGGATCTATCACTGTCGGCACCCGCTGCGCCCGCACTTGCCCAATCGAGCGTCACCGTCTATCCCGCTACCGGCGTGCAACTGTCTGCTACTGGCGGTGATGGTCAATACACGTACACCGAATTGGGACTGCCGTCATATCTCACCATGACTCAGGACGGAATCATTACGGTCAATTCCGGTCAGATCCCCATGTCGCTCCCTACCACTCCAGCTACTTTTGACGTAACGATCACGAGCGATGGTGTCACTTCGTCATCTCAAACCGTGACGGTGACGGTCGGCGCGGTGGCCCCCGCAACGGACTCGTTTACCGCTCCATCGAGCGGAACGATCGATCAGGCGTTGACCATTCCATCATACGAAGGTGGCAACAGCGCTTACACGTTCGTTGAGGGAAACCAGTCCACTTGGAGTGCCGACGGCCTTGCTCTCAGTTCTGCTGGTGTCATAACTGGCAACATCGGCCAGGGGGTCAGCGGGTTAGATGTTGACATTGAAGATGGCACTAACGTCATTGTGGGCACGGCAAGTATCAGCTTCACTTTGCCGGTGTCGTACACCATTAACACCTCCAGCGATTCTAACTGGGCTGGTCTCGTGGCAGACACCAACTCCGCTAGCAACGCTATCGCTCAGGCTGGTGGCACCTTTACGGTCCCAACGCTTGCTTCAACACAGCCCACAATCTGTACCCAGCGCACCACGGGGAACTGCACGATGTCGACTTGGGTAGGTATCGATGGTTATGGGACCGACTTGCTCATCCAGGCTGGTGTCGAGTCCACCTATGCATCGGTTGGTCCCTCGTATCAGGCATGGTACGAGGTGATAACGCCAAACGACGAGGCCTCAGAGACCCCGGTTACCCTCACGAACAGTTCTAATGTGGCTGAGCCGGTCGGTGCTGGTGATAAGGTAGCGATCAATATCTTTAAGACCGCTGCTCACACCTGGTCCATCAGCATCGATGACCTCACCACTGGTGCAACCTATACCGAAGAGAACATCGACTTCCCCGCGTCGATCAGTGCATGGACCTCACAATCAGGTTCGGAGACGGCGGAGTGGGTTAACGAGTCCACCGACATTGGCGATATTCCCGACACTTCGTTTCTCTGTGAAAACAATCCCTATTCGCCACCAATACAAGATCCCACATGTAGCGACGGGGGGCTCGCCATCGTGCCGCTGATATCGGCTGGTGGCAACTTCACCAATATGACCTCGACAACTTCAGCTCCATATGCATATCTCGTTGCCACGAGCCAAAACACGATCTCAAACACTGGATACCATCTTGTGGCCAATGGCGACGGGCTCTTCACGCCGACGTTGGCATCTGGCCAGTCCTACACGCTTGGCAGCTTGAACTTCACCCAGTCCCCGGAGATACCATCTGCACCCACACAAGACGAGCTCTCCAGTGCCCCTTCCCCAGGTGCTCGGATTGCAACGAACTAGTTTGGTAGTGAATCGGGTCAGAAGGAACGAGGTCTCATCAGCTAACAAGTCCACGACAGCGTCGATGAATAGTCTCACCAAGCGCATCGCCCTTGGCATGACGAACTTTGCACACGTTAGAATCTGAATACTCCTTGTCGCTCATAGACCCGACTTAACACGCCTGGCTCGCGTTACTCCGGTGACAACGCAGGCTCAGAACCCACTCGGTTCGTAGCAGGCCCAACGAAGGGTACAAGCGAGAGACGTAGGGGCGAGAACCCCTTGACGAGCTCCTGGCCACTCGCCGGTGGTATGTCATAGAGTCATTGCAATGACGGACTTACTTGGCCCAGCCACCTCCAGAACCATCAACGGCTTACCGATTCCTGGTCGACCTTGGTGTCGGAATGCCGCTTGTTTGCGAAGACCCACTTTCGGCACCAGTGCCAACGGTTGCCATGAGGTTCAAGCGCCGTCCACGCCGACCTCGTGCCCGAGAGGATCGATCATCTGGGTGCGCCTTGGTGATCCGATGGTGAAGTCAAGAGAAGTCACGGACTCTGTTAGATCGGCCCCTTCGATCGCTTGTATCGCCAGCACGTGTCGTTGTCGACCGTGCGGAGACGGTCTACAGCTTCATCCACATGTTGGCCTGTCCGCTGTGTTTGCGGTGTTTGGCGTGGGGTTTGAGAGGGACTTTGGTCCTTTCTTGACTCATCAGGAATAAAGCTGATAGGCTAGCTGTAGTAAAACTTGATATACTTACACTCAAGTATTGGTAACAGCTAGAAGGAGGCTCGAGTGGCCAAAGCAGTAGGCATCGATCTTGGAACGACGAACTCCGTCGTCTCCGCTCTTGAGGGTGGCGATCCAACCGTCATCCCGAACTCGGAGGGTGGGAGGACCACACCTTCGATCGTCGCGTTCTCAAAAACCGGCGAGGTTCTCGTCGGTGAGGTCGCCAAGCGTCAGGCGATCACCAACCCGGATCGGACGATTCGATCCGTGAAGCGTCACATGGGAACGAACTGGACCATCGACATCGATGGGAAGAAATACACCCCGCAGGAGATCAGCTCAAGGATTCTCGCCAAGCTCAAGAGGGATGCCGAGGCCTACCTTGGTGACACCGTCACCCAGGCGGTCATCACGGTTCCGGCCTACTTCGACGACGCGCAGCGTACCGCCACCAAGGAGGCAGGTCAGATCGCCGGACTTGAGGTGTTGCGAATCATCAACGAGCCGACCGCGGCCGCCCTCGCCTATGGACTCGACAAGGAAACCGAGGACCAGACGGTCCTGGTGTTCGACCTCGGTGGTGGAACCTTTGACGTCTCAGTACTCGAGATCGGCGACGGCGTCTTTGAGGTCAAGTCGACCGCTGGTAACACCCAGCTGGGTGGCGATGACTGGGATCAGCGGATCATCGACTGGATGATCAAGAGCTTCAAAGATAACGAAGGTGTTGACCTGGGCAACGACAAGATGGCCATGCAGCGACTCAAGGAGTCGGCTGAGAAGGCCAAGATTGAACTCTCAGCTTCGCTGGAGACCACCATCAACATCCCATTCATCTCCGCCACCGCGGAGGGGCCAAAGCACCTCGAGATGAAGCTGACTCGCTCACGTTTCCAAGAGCTCACCGCTGACCTCGTCCAGGCCTGTAAAGGACCGTTCGAGCAGGCGATCAAGGACGCTGGCCTCACGGTTGGCAAGGTCGACCACGTCGTCTTGGTCGGTGGCTCGACGCGTATGCCTGCGATCCAGGATCTCGTCCAGCAGATGACCGGCAAGGAGCCACACCGTGGCGTGAACCCAGACGAGGTCGTCGCCGTTGGCGCCGCGATCCAGGCTGGTGTTCTCAAAGGTGAGGTCAAGGATGTTCTGCTCCTCGACGTGACCCCGCTGTCGCTCGGTATCGAGACCAAGGGCGGTGTCATGACCAAGCTCATCGAGCGCAATACCACGATTCCAACGAAGCGCACCGAGGTCTTCACCACCGCTGATGACAACCAGCCATCGGTCGAGATCCACGTGCTCCAGGGCGAACGCGACATGGCCTCGTACAACAAGACGCTTGGACGTTTCCAGCTAGTCGGCATCCCGCCGGCCCCACGAGGGATTCCTCAGATCGAGGTGACCTTCGACATCGACGCCAACGGTATCGTGCACGTCTCGGCGAAGGACCGTGCGACCAATAAGGAGCAATCGATCACCATCACCGGGACCACTGCGCTCTCCAAAGAGGAGATCGATCAGATGATGCGCGATGCTGAGGCCCACGTCGAAGAGGATCGACAACGCAAGGAAGAGGCCGAGGTTCGCAACAACGCCGACACCTTGGTCTATCAGACCGAAAAGCTCCTCTCCGAACAGGGAGACAAGCTCGAGGGTCCAGAGCGTGACAAGGTCACCGAGGCCTTGAACGAGGTGAAGCACTCACTTGATGGTACCGATATCGCCGCGATCAAGTCGGCAACTGACGCTCTCATGTCCGCATCACAGAGCTTCACCCAGCGCCTCTACGAGGAGGCCTCCAAACAGGCCTCGGCTAGCAGCGCTGGTGACCCGACCGCCGGGCCAAGCGATGCGAGCGGTGACTCAACGGGTGGCGACGACGACGTCGTCGACGCTGAGATCGTTGATGAACCCAAGGAGTGATGCGCATGGCCGATGAAAAATTCGACGACAAGCAGCCACAGGGCAACCAACCCGGCTCATCCGAGGACTCGGGCGCAACGCGCTCGGACACCCTGGGTGCAAAGCAACCCACAGAGTCGGATGCTAAGCGTCCTGCCAACGCAGGTGCTGAGCACCAGACCAACCCGGGTGCTGGGCACCCGGGCCAAGGGTCTCGCCAGGGTGATGGCTCCAGCTCGGGGGCCCGAGCACAGGAACGTGATCAAGATGTCGCTGAGGAGGGGGGGTCTTTCGAGAGAGAGACCCCATCCTCAACTGATGGCAATCCCGATGATGCAGGTGCCAGCAGCGCTAAGGCACCGCAAGCGGATGGGTCCACGCACCCATCACATGACCATGGATCACACGATCATGGTGCTAACGGGGCAGACACCACGGGTGCTCAAGGTGATCAGGTCTACGAAGGCCAACCAGTCGAAGGCGAGTTTGATCTCGATGCCCTTGACTTTGAGTCAGAGTTGACCGATCCGACGTCTGAGCTGCAACGCGAGCGAGACTCGTATCTTGAGTCCCTGCAACGTCTTCAGGCTGACTTTGACAACTACAAGAAACGTGTGGCTAGACAGCAGAGTGAGCTCGGTGCCGCGGGGACGCGGAACCTGGTGATCAAACTGTTGCCGGCGCTCGATACGCTGACGCTGGCGCTCGCTCATGCGACCTCTGACGCAGGATCGGACGAGGTTGCCTCGGTGCTCTCACAGATCAGCGCCTCCTTTGTCGAGGTGCTGGCCAAAGAGGGGCTCGAGGTGATCGAGCCGATGGGCAAGCGTTTCGATCCCGAGGAAGCGGAGGCTGTCGCCCACGATGACGGCGACGGTGAACCGACGGTGACAGAGGTCTTTCGGGTCGGCTATCGCTGGCAGGGACAGACGTTGAGGCCGGCCATGGTGAAGGTCACCGGTTCGTGAGAGATGGAGGTAACTGATGCCACCACAGCGCGAGTGGTTCGAGAAGGACTACTACAAGGTGCTTGGCGTCCCTTCGACGGCGACGGACAAGGAGATCACCAAGGCCTATCGGGCACTGGCTCGTAAGTACCACCCGGACTCGAACGCAGGTCACGAGGAGCAGTTCAAGGAGGTCTCGGCCGCCTATGACGTCCTCGGTGATGCCGCCAAACGCAAAGAGTACGACGAGGTTCGTCGTCTTGGCCCGATGGCCTCGGGCATGGGCGGCATGGGAGGCAACCCAGGTGCCAATGGCAACTTCAACGTCCATGCTGAGGACCTTGGCGACCTGATTGGGAACCTGTTTAACCGTGGCAAACGCACCAGTGGCCCCAAGCGCGGGGAGGACCAGAGTGCCGAGGTTCGCCTCAGCTTCGCCGACGCTGCCCAGGGTGCAACCGCCTCGGTGCTGGTGATCGGGGAGACCTCGTGTTCGGTGTGTAACGGGACCGGGGCGGCTCCAGGGACGGTGCCCAAGGTCTGTGCCCGGTGTAACGGCTCTGGATCGGTCTCTGATAATCAGGGGTTCTTTTCGTTCTCCCAGCCCTGTCCGGCCTGCCATGGTCGAGGGCTGATCATCGAACACCCCTGCACCGCGTGCAAGGGAACTGGTACCGAACACCGTGCCCGTACGGTCAGGGTCAGAATCCCGGCAGGTGTTGAGCCGGAACAGACGATTCGAGTCCGTGGCAAGGGCGCTCCAGGTAAGAGCGGAGCTCCGGCCGGCGACCTGATGGTCAAAGTGCATGTCGATCCAGATCCTCGCTTTGGCCGAAAGGGTGCGGACCTGACCACCAAGGTGGCGATCAGCTTTGCCGATGCTGCCCTTGGTGGAACCGTCACGGCTCCGTCGCTGACCGGTCCGGTGACGCTCAAGGTTCCAGCTGGGACCCACGCCGGTCAGACGTTTCGAGTACGAGGCCGTGGGTTGCCCAACCCTCGAAAGAAGAATGCCGTCGGCGACCTTTTGGTTACGGTCGACATCGTCGTGCCAGAGGCGTTGGACGCCAGACAGAAGAAGTATCTCCAGGACTATCACAAGGTCTTTGGGGGTAACTCGCAAGCGAGTAAGGGACAAGAGAAGGTAGGAGGCTAACGGCGAGATGGCGAGTGAGATCAAAGATCAAACCCGACGCGGTGCCATTGGCGGTGATAGGAACGCAATGGCGGGTACTGGCTCGGGCCCGATTGGGGGTCGAGGTGAAGGCGGTTTTGGGGGTCGCGGGATCTATGTGATCTCAGTGGCCGCTGAGCTGGCTGGCATGCATCCACAGACCTTGCGCGTCTATGAGCGGCGAGGCCTGCTTGAGCCCAATCGAACCGGTGGTGGTTCGCGTCGCTATAGCGATCATGACCTGGCTCGACTGCGACGAATCGCTGAGCTGACGGAGGCTGGCCTCAATATCGAAGGGGTTCGTCGGGTGATCGAGCTCGAAGCTGAGCTAGCTGAGCTGCGTGCGGAACTCGAGCGTGAGCGTGAGCTCGCTCGTCTGCGAGAGAAGGAGATCCATCGACACTATCGCCGAGATCTCGTTCCCCTCTCGCAGGCGGTGGTCCATGTCAAGAGTGTCCAAGTCAGGCGCTGAGACTCAACGGAAATGTCTCATGCGAGCTGTTGGGCTGAGGCAAAGGATTGCCAATGCACAAGAACCTACCCAACACGGATGCAGAATGCAACGATTGAGCACCCGGCGGCACGGGGATCCGATTCCTGGATCACCGAGTGGACCAATGATCCGCGGCAAGCGGGCGATTGAACGGGCGAGGTGCGCAATGATGAGTAGACAACACGAGCGAAGGCACAGTGAGCAACGACACAGTGACGAACTGCACAATGGTGAATACCACGTTGGCCAACAAGGCGATGGTGAACAAAGCAATGTCCATCAACGGCGCGCTCATTCCGACCTTTCGAGCAACCGGCTCGTGAGGTCTAGAGAACTCGTTGATGTGTGATCGATTGAGGTGATGCGATGGTCTGGAGCTGGTACTCAGAGAGAGCAGAGTGGGTCATTCCGGTAACGCGGTGACTTGGCGGTTGATGGCTAACGGTTTGGCTAGCGATCGACGACAATGGACGCCTCAACTCGAAGACGATGAGAGACTGAAGGGCGAAACCATTAATGAGTAGTAAATAAAAAGGTATACCGAGGACCTTTTAGGCATTGCACAATGGCCATTTGGCCCTGGTCGGGATCGGATCAATCGGCGAGGCCGGTAGTTGACCAGTGTGCTCGTCGAACACAGCGGCGTCGGCTAGTACAAGAGACGCTAGCACGAGAGAGGCTACGGACTGGCAGACGTGAATGGATGGGCGACAGCGGTTGCGTGTCGTTGGTGACGACAACGAGGTAGCGACGGCACCCAAGGTGTATCGGTGATGACAGTATTGGTCATGACAGTATTGGACATGACAAAGGTGAGGTGATCAGGTGGATCAGAGTACGTGGACGGTAAAGACCAGAGAAGCCATCGAGGCGGCGGTTGAGCTCGCGCGACGCAATTCGAACCCAGAGGTGACCAAGGAGCACCTGGCGGTCGCACTGCTCGGGCAACCCGATGGGATCGCGCTACCAATCCTCGAGCGACTCGGTGTGCAGATCGGTGCGGCTCGCAACAAGTTGTTAGAGGCGATCCAAAAACTGCCCAAGTCCTATGGAGGCCAGGCACAGTTCGCTTCGGCCGTCGTTGCAACCCTCGAGGCAGCCGACAAGACTCGCCAGGAGATGGGAGACGCCTACCTCTCGGTCGAGCACCTCTTGCTGCAGCTTCCGACCGTCTTTGGGGTCACCGCTGATCAAGTGAGAGGCGCCTTGAAGGAGATTCGGGGTGATAACCGGGTGACGAGTGAAAACCCGGAGGAGACCCTCCAGGCACTCGAGAAGTATGGACGAGATCTCACCGCCGACGCTCGAGCCGGCAAGATCGATCCGGTGATCGGTCGTGATGAGGAGATTCGCCGCATTATCCAAGTACTCTCACGACGCAGCAAGAATAACCCGGTCTTGATCGGGGAGCCAGGCGTTGGCAAGACCGCGATCGTTGAGGGGCTGGCTCGTCGTATCGTCGAAGGCGACGTCCCTGAGGGCCTGAAGAACAAGCGGCTGATCGCGTTGGATCTCGGCTCGATGGTGGCCGGTGCCAAGTATCGAGGCGAGTTCGAGGAGCGGCTCAAGGCGGTGCTCAAAGCCATCAAGGACTCTAACGGCGAGGTCATCACCTTCATCGACGAGATGCACACCGTCGTCGGTGCAGGGGCCGCTGAGGGGTCGATGGACGCCTCCAACATGTTAAAACCAATGCTCGCCCGTGGCGAACTGCGGATGATTGGGGCGACGACCCTTGATGAGTATCGCAAGTACATCGAGAAGGATCCAGCCCTAGAGCGTCGCTTCCAGCAGCTCATCATCCCACCGCCCTCGGTCGAGGACACGATCGGTATCCTACGGGGCCTCAAAGAGCGCTACGAGGTGCATCACGGTGTGAGGATCCAGGACTCGGCGTTGGTGGCTGCGGCCGTGCTCTCTGATCGTTATGTGACCAACCGCTTCCTCCCGGACAAGGCGATCGACTTCATCGATGAGGCAGCGGCCAAGCTCCGCATGGAGATCGACTCTCGACCCAACGAGGTCGATGTCGTCGAGCGGCGTATTCGCCAACTCGAGATCGAGCGGATCTCACTCGCCAAAGAGAGCGATCCCGCCTCCATGGAGCGCCTAGGTCGCATTGAGCGAGAGTTGGCCGACGATCGGGAGGAGCTTGCTGCCCTCAACGCCCAGTGGCAACTCGAACGCGACGCGATCGGTAAGATCCGCGAGATGAAGGAGCGACTCGAGCAACTCAAGGCTGATGCCGAGAACGACGAGCGTATCGGCAACCTGGATCGAGCCGCCGAGATCCGCTATGGTCAGATCCCCACTCTTTCCGCCCAGATCGAACAGGCGACTCGCGAACTCGCTGACTTCCAAGGCGGCGTACGGATGCTAAAGGAAGAGGTCGACCCCGAAGATATCGCCGAGGTGGTTGCCAAGGCGACGGGGATACCGGTTGCCAAGCTGTTGGAGAGTGAGATGGAAAAGCTCCTCCACATCGAAGAGGCGCTGCACCAGCGGGTGATCGGACAAGACCAGGCGGTCTCCGCGGTGGCCAATGCCATCCGACGTTCGCGTGCTGGACTCTCTGATCCACACCGGCCGATCGGCAGCTTCCTGTTCATGGGGCCAACTGGCGTTGGTAAGACGGAGATGGCCAAGGCGTTGGCCGAGTACCTCTTTGACGATGAGCGTGCCGTCATCCGTATCGACATGTCCGAATACCAGGAGCGCCATAGCGTTGCACGGCTCGTCGGTGCCCCTCCGGGCTATGTGGGCTACGACGAAGGGGGCCAACTCACCGAGGCGGTGCGGAGACGCCCCTATAGCGTGATCCTCTTCGATGAGATCGAGAAGGCACACTCTGATGTCTTCAACATCTTCTTAGCCATCCTTGACGATGGACGCTTGACCGATGGACAGGGGCGGGTGGTGAACTTCACCAACACCATTTTGATCATGACATCGAATCTGGCAGAGGATCCACGGCTCTTCTTCAAGCCCGAGTTCGTCAACCGCATCGACGAGATCATTCGCTTTGCACCGCTCACCGGGGCCGACCTGACCAAGATCGTCGATATCCAGCTCGATGCCTTAAGGGCAAGGTTGGCCGATCGGCGGCTTGAGCTGGTCGTCACCGATGATGCCAAGCGGATCTTGGCTACTCAGGGGTATGATCCGGCGTTCGGAGCGCGACCCTTGAAGCGAGTGATCCAGAAGATGGTGGGTGATCCCATCGCTATCGCGATCCTCTCGGGCAGGTATTCAGAGGGATCGACGATCACGGTTGACGGGGTGGGGGATGAGTTGGCTATCTCGTGATGGCCGCCCTGAAGGCGAATGACAGCACCATCAAGGCTAATGGCGTGTTCGGTTGCTTGTGGTGCCAGGCGAACTGGACGTGCATGGTTTTGAGGCGTGCTTGCAGTGACGTTAGGTCAACCAGGTTGTGTTGCTCTCTTCGTATCTGCGCTCTTGGTGGCAGTTGATCGAGCCTGATTGGTTGACGATGATCGTCCGACGCAGTCTTGTTGAAGTAATTGCCGTTTCCCAAACTCTGGGATCAAAGCTGAAAGTTTTGAGAATCTCCTAATTTTTTGGATACTTCGGTCGGAACCCACTCCATCATGTGATAGAGTTTGGACGTATCATTGGATCATGTTGTTCTAAGGATCACCAGTCTGTTGCCGATCGTTAAGAGTCGGAGACAGTGAATATACCGTTAGGAGGGTATTCGATTGAGTAGTCGTTCTTCTATGTATCGAAGATTGATGGGTATGGCCGGCGCTACGGCGTTGACCGTTGGGGGACTTGGGGCTGTGCTTGCGACTGGCGGGACTGCATTTGCCGCCCCTCCAAGTGTTACCTCGAACGCTTACCTTGTTGGCACAGCGTTGTCAGGTGTGAGTTTCTCTACTACCAGTTCAGTTCAGGGTAAGACTGCCAACTACTCGTTTACCTTCGTGATGCCCTCTGGTGTCGGAAGTACCACGACTGTTGCGCTCGCAGATCTTCCCTCTAAAACAAGTGCTTCGTCCCTGCCTACCACGGCTCTCGTGACAAATACGAGTACTGGATCGGCCGGTAGTGTCAACCTTACGGCCGGTAGTACTTCCAACTCTGGCTCGCTCGTAATCTCCGATCCGGTGGCCGGAGACACCTACACTGTTGCCCTTGATGACGTGACGAACTCAAACAGCACAACGACGATATCACCAACGATCACCGTCAACAGTGCAGCGTTCGGCACTGCTTCGCAGGTCACACTTACTTCATCTACGACCACGACCACCGACACGGCGGCTGCAACCTCTACAACACCAGGTGCAGGTGGGGTTACTGATACCTTCTCTGATTTCACACTCGGATCCGCTTCTGGTGATGGTGTGTCCGCTGGGAATGATCTGTACCTTTCGCTCAGTGCGTATGATCAGACGTTCCCAACCGGGACCTCTGCGTATACCGTCTCGGTCGACAGCAACGGTACGACCACCACGGATGCTGTCTCGGGGCAACCGACCTTCGCTGCTCCATCAACAACGGGGGGTCCTTACGTACTTGCAATTCCAGTGACTAACGCCATCGCTGCTGGGGCCACCGTGTCGGTCACGATTGCTGACATCACGAATGGCAATGGTCTTTCAGCGCCGATTTCTCCAACAACCACTTATGTAGTGTTAGGGAATGCCGCGACTGCCACTGCACCAACAGAGGCTACAACAGGAGCTGCATCTTTCCTTACCCCAAGCCTCGGGACACTGAACCTCAGCGTTAGCCCTGCTACCCAGGGGAGTACTGCCACCTTGACAGAGACGTTCACGACACCGGTGGCGGGTGGTAGTGGTGTTGATGTCAATACTGTGTTTAGTGGTGGTACTACAAGCGTAGGGGCTACGAGTTGGGCGGTCTTTGATTCGACCAATCCGTTAGGTGATAGCAATGGAACTGGTAGTACTCCGAGCCTTAACTCCAACGTCGCGTCTGGGGATTCGATTACGGTTGATTACTACGGAGTGACAAACTCAGGTTCGAGTGAGGCAGTGACAACCACCGTTGACGGGTACGTCTCGACCTCTAATTCAGTGAACCTGACCACGACCTCGAGTTCCTTGCCGACGCAAGTGATGCTTAGTAACTCGACCCCCGGTGTTGACTCCACCTATACCATCTCGGGGCTTCAAGTTCCCTCGGAAGGTATACCTGCGGCAGAGACTACACAGACTGACGAGATTGAGATTGTTGCAAATCCGGCGTCTTCCAACAATGTCGTATTTCCTACTGATCCCGCTGACTACACCCTGACTGACCTTACTAACGGAGCCTCCAGCGGGGTGACAGGTGTTACGGCGGCCTCGGGTGGTGGTGTCTATATCGAGAACACCAACGCTCTAGCAGCTGGTGATCAGATCCAGATCACTATCAATGATGCCATCAATCCTTCTTCAGCTGCAGATGACTATACGTTGACGGCGAACAACCTTGTAGAGGCGACGCAGGCTGTTACGACGACGGTCCCGACCGCTGCGATGACGTACCCCAACGGTGCGCTTATCCAGTCCGGTGGCCAGATCGACGTTGTGGCCGGGGGGTATGCCTTTGGTATTCCTACCCCAGCGGTACTCAACAAGATCACGATGATGGATCACAGTGGCGTGGTTAAGGGGAGTTTCCCGACTGCTACGATGCCAGCTCCAGGAACGTTGATTAACCCTGTCGGAACCTCCGGCTACTGGGTCGTTGGTACCAATGGTGAGATTTACCAGTTCTCCTCGATGAGCCAGTTCATGAAGGACGGGTATGTGGCTAGCCAAGTCATCCCAGTCCCGAATGCAGGTGGCCTCACCGCTGGTGCTGGTGCTCCTCCGACGGCAGCTGCGACTATGGCTAATGGTGCACTCGTTCAGTTCGGTTCTACCGTCTACGAGTATGCTGGTGGCGTACCTACGGGTATTCAAACCCCAGCCCAGCTCGCCTCCATCCAGAAGATGACCGGAGCCATGGTAGTCATGGGTTCTGGCTCGACGCCGACCCCTGCTACCACCAGTGCCAACGGTACGTTAGTGCAGCCTCTTGGCAAGGCCGGTATCTGGGTTAGTGATGGTGGTACTCTGTATCAGTTCATGAGCGCTTCGCAGTTCATGACTGATGGGTATTCGTTCCAGTACGTGCTTCCGGTTGCCACCGTCGGCTCCTACATGACAAGCAGTATCTAGTACTTCATAAGCTCAAGGATCAATCAGGGCAGGTGCTTCGGCTCCTGTCCTGATTCGTTTTTCAGCTTCTGTAGTTGTTTGAAGGCAATCGAGGGCTGGTGATGATCGGACTCACCAGTTTGGCGAGGTTGAAGCTTAAGTTGTGGGTTGTAAAGCCAATCTGGAGCTGTCAAATGTGCAGATCGGTACGCGGCGGTTATGAAGTTGTGTTGTTGCCTTGTAAAGGTGACATTGCCAGGGATGTCTTAGATCCGATAGCCGGCGGTGACCTTCAGGGCGAGGTTTGGTAAACCCTTTATGCTATGGGTCCACGGAGACACGGTTTGAAAGGCAAGGAGATGAACCGGGTAGTGGTTGTCGCGTGGGGTGATGGTGAGTTCTAAAGGTTGACCCTGTTGAGCGATGAATGCTTGCTTGCCTAGATGGAGGGTGAAACGAAATTCACCGCGATGCTCTGACAGTGATTCAGTGGCGGTGAATAATGTGGTGTTGTCGCATCTCCCGGTAACGGTCAGATGGCCTTCGAGTTTGCCAACACTGTCTCCGATGTAAATCTGTAGTGCCACAATGGTGGCTGAGAGGGTTGCCGGAATGAGACAGGTGGCGGTGAGGCTTTGGTTTGCCTTGAGGGGTAGGCGGTGCGAATGGTTGAGGTTGTCGCCGTCTGGAAAGTCAACCCATTTGATGCCTGGAGCCCAGGGACTCTCGATTCGTGGTACCGCAGGGACAAAGTCCTCTGAGTCCAATGTCAGGTTTGGGTTGTACATAGGGTCGGAGCTGATTTGGGGGCTCCATCGCCATTGCATGTATCCGTGTTCTCGGGTCGCACGGTGTTGTTGTGAGAGCTTGACGTCTTTACCCCGTGATTTGGATTCGTGGTGGACGAGTTCGGCTTGGGGTTGGTAGATGTTGCGATATCCGCTCTCGCGGAGTCGTAGACAGAGGTCGACGTCGTTGAAGGCAATGGGGAGTTCTTTCGCCATCCCTCCCAGCTCGTGCCATCGATTCGCGCCGATCACCAGGCAGGCTGCGGTGATGACGCTGAGGGCTTGGGGCACGTTGGCACGGGCCTGGTAGCCGTCCTGGTCGGCCGGAAGGTACCTGAAGGCATGACCAGCGAGTCCGCGCAGGCCGGTGATGACGCCGGCATGTTGGATGGTTCCATCCGGATAGAGGAGTTTGGCGCCTACTGCGCCTATCCCCGGACGTTGCGCATAGCCAAGAAGGGCGTCAAGCCAGTCGGGTCGTAGGATCTCGGTGTCGTTGTTGAGGAGGCAGAGATAGTCGGCGTCGAGTTGATTGACCACCGTGTTGTGGAGGTCTGAGTAGTTAAAGCTATAGGGGTAGTCGATCACCCGATGTTTTGGCAGTTGCTTGAGCTCGCCGAGATAGGAGAGTGTCGCCAGGTCATCGCTTTGGTTGTTGACGACGATTACCTCGTAGTTGGGATAGGTTGTGGCTTCGAGGCTTCTTATACATGCCGTGAGATCCGCGAGGCCGTTGTGGGTTGGGATGATGATTGACACTTTGGGATTACCGATGATGCGATAGCGCGGGATGAGATCACGCTCGTTTGGAGCCCAGTCGAGGGTGAAGGATTCACCTCGACGGGTGAGAGCTCCATGGATGATCTCTTGGGCCTCTTTGCGGTGTTGGTCTAAGGAGGGGGAGATAGGTTTGGATTCGTCGTCCAATTGATGATAGAGAATGGTGGGACAATGGCGAATGTGTGATCCATCGAGGCTCTCGCTCAGACGTAGTAGGAGTTCCCATTCGGGGTAGAGCGCGATGTGTTGGGCGAATCCACCAGCTTGTTGGACTCCTGTCGTTCTAAAGGCGGCAGCGGGTCCGATGTAGTTCTGACAGAGGGCGAGTTCTGGGTTCCAGTCCGGTTTGAAGTTATGGCTGTGGCGACGTTCGTGATCGTCTACGAGGTCGTGGTCACTATAGACGATCGCGGTGTCTCGGTGGGTTGCGACCTCTGCACCAAACCACGCGAGCGTATGGGGCCTCAGCAGGTCGCCTGGGCGTAGGGTGGCAAGGAACTCTCCCTCGACGGCAGGAAGTGCCTGGTTGAGCGCATCCGAATAGATGTGTTGGCGCTCTAACCTCAGCTGGGTGATGGCTGGGTGTCGTGTTCGATAGTCCTCGATGGTCCTGAGCAGTTCCGGATCACTCACCTGGTTGTCGATCATGATGAGTTGCCACGAAGGATAGAGCTGGGTAAGCACCGTACCGATGGATCGACGAAGCTGGCGAGGATCGTCGTGGTCGTCGATCACCATGAGGTACGTGAATGTTGGCGTGTACTCCATAGCGGCGACGTAATCTCGAATGAGATCACACTCTGACTGCTTGAGGGTGTCACATTGATGGATCCACCATTGGTAGTCATGGGCCAGTCGTTGGATCTCATCGTCTGCATCGTGATGGAGAGCGCGAGCGTAGTCTTTGGTGGTGGGCCGCTCCTGGGTGGTGATGGTGTCGAAACGGTCGATCCAATCGGTATAGGCCTTCGTTAGCCGGACCCTCGTCATCGTTGTTGATCCTCCAGTTTGGCTGCGGCCGCCGATGGGCCTCGGGGCGAGAGGAGACCCTTGACCTTGGGAATGAGTTGTTCTTTGCCGGCACGAACAGGGGCAGTGAGTTTCCAGGACGTCGAGCCAAGGAGCTCATCGATGCGCCGTTGCAACGCTTGCTTCTCCCCTTCGAGTTGCTTCTCTCGTAGTGCAAGCTCCTCTTGAAGATGGAGCTTTTCATCCTCGATGAACTTGATCCGCCCCTTGAGGATGAGTTCCCGAGTCACACGATCGGCGTTGAGTAGCCCGCGTACCTTGGCGACTCGCGCTGAAGCGTGCTGGTCGATGGCGGCGAGGTAGCTCCCGATTACCTCGGTCGACTCTGTGATCCGCAGTCGTCGATACTGTAGCTCAACTATCGTTTCGTGCGGCCCTCCCGGTATCTTGACGTTGAGCTCAGCTCGATTGTCTGGGGTGAGGAGAAAGTAGTGGGCGGAACTCCCGGTCTCTTGGACGGTTTCGTGGAGTTCGATGAGATGGCGTTGACTCGCGTCATTGAAGAGTTCGTCGGCGCCTTCGGGTTCCCAGTGCCAGATCTGCTTGCTGTTTTGGGTGATTGCGACATCGCGAACCTCGATGACCCCAACTCTGTCGAGGAGTTGTAGGTCCAGGAAACGCTCCGATGGAGACCGGGGAATCTCAAGGCGCACGGTCAAAAGACCCGACCGATCGACCGAGGTCCCTGCCACTGATCGTTCCATCGTGTACTCTTCGTCGATCATGCGCCAGAAGACCCTGCTCGTGCCCCCTAGGTCCCGTGTGGCCACAGCCACACTTTGATGGAGCTGCTGCTTGGAGCGTCGCTGACCCTTTGCGCGTGGTTGTGCGGTCGCGATGAACTGATAGACGTCGTGATCAGGGGTGATTGGCACCGATGACAGTAGCTCATCGGCGATAGGCTGAGCTTGGGCGAACTCGGAGTCCCCAAGTGAGAGCGTGGTCGTGGCGAGGATCTCGGCGACAAAACCAGCCTCATCAAGCATCCGCAGGAGACTCTCTCGAGTGAAGAACCGGAGATGACCCCGATCGAGCAAGCCATGCTCACGGTAGTGAAAATCCCCGCTCACCAGTTCGCTGATCACTCCGATGTGGGCGATGTTGGGAACGACGAGGAGGAGTTGTCCTTCGGCCTCAAGGTGTGTCTTGAGCCCGGACAACAGCTGTTCGGGATGCCGGAGACGTTCGAGGAGTTCGGCACACACAATGAAGTCGTAGCGACGATCCGAGAGTGTCGTATCCAAGTCGGTTCCCTCAGGGTCGTAGACCAAGACCTCCCGGCACCGTTGTCGAAGCTCGGTCGCTTGGGCGTCGTCGGGTTCTAGGGCGTCGAGGCTACATTCGCGATCGGTGACGAGCAGGCTTGTCAGTTCGCTCGCTGTAGATCCGAGTGCCAAGACCGTCGACCCACGAGTGATGTGCTCTACGATCGCCTTCCCCCAGTCGGAGTTGATCAAGGCTCCAGATGCAGGTTGGTCGAGGTTGGCCTTGGGTTGATCGGAGCTCACGCGGCATCCTTTCGTCGATTTTGGTTGAGGTTTAGACTAGTTGTGCAACCTTGGAGTTAATTCCAACCGCTAACTTCCGCCTCGTGGCTGTTGCGCGCGTTGGTTGAGCACCTGGATCACACGGACGCTCGTTGGCGAGCTCCCTTAAGGAGGGTCAACCCTGCTGGTGTGGGCCACTAACCTTGGACTATGGCACAACCTAACGTCTCACACTCGGTTACGATCCGGGTTGAACTCAACAACACCCCTGGATCCCTCGGACGGCTCACCACAGCGATCGGCGATGCCGGGGGCAACATCTTAGGCATTGACCTCGTCGAGGTTGAGTCCGAGCGTATTGTCCGTGACATCACGGTGCTCGCCGCTGACCCAGAGCATGCGCAATTGATTCGTGAGAAGGCTGAAGAGGTTGCAGGTGTCCATGTGCGCAGCGTGCTCGATCGGACGCTCAGGCTTCACCTCGGTGGCAAGATCGAGGTGTGCGGGAAGTCACCCCTCAATGACCGTGACGATCTCTCGATGGCCTATACGCCAGGTGTCGCAAGGGTATCGATGGAGATCGCCGAGCGGCCAGCCTCGGTGCATACCTACACCATTAAGGCGAATTCGGTCGCGATCGTCAGCGACGGCACCGCAGTGCTCGGCCTCGGCAACATCGGCCCCTATGCCGCGATCCCGGTGATGGAGGGCAAGGCTCAGCTGTTCAAGGAGTTCGCCGGCATCGATGCCTTTCCCGTCTGTCTCAATGTCTCTAAGCCCGAGGAGGTCATCGCCGCTGTTGAGGCGATGGAGCCGGTATTTGGTGGTATCAACCTCGAGGATATCGCCGCCCCAGCCTGCTTTGAGATCGAAGAGGCATTGAAGTCAAAGCTTGACATCCCGGTGTTTCACGACGATCAACATGGCACCGCGGTGGTGGTGCTCGCTGCCCTTCGCAACGCCGCCAAGGTGGTGGATCGCAAGATCTCGGACATGACGGTGGTCATCGCCGGGGCCGGTGCGGCGGGTGTGGCGTGCGCCAAGATCCTTGCCAACGCCGGCGTCGGTCGTATCCTGGTCGCTGACCGCAAAGGGCTCATCTTCTCTGATCGGGAGGACTTCGATGGCGCCAAGCTCTGGTTGGCAGAAAACACCAACCAGGATCGAAGGATGGGAGACCTTGCGTCAGCGCTGGGTGGCGCGGACGTCTTTGTTGGTGTCTCCGGTCCAGGTATCGTGACGGCGGCCGACATTGCTACCATGAATGCCCACCCGATCGTCTTCGCACTTGCAAATCCGACGCCAGAGGTCATGCCTGACGAGATCCAAGACATCGCGGCAGTGATCGCCACCGGTCGTTCAGATTTCCCGAATCAGATCAACAACGTTCTTTGCTTCCCCGGTATCTTCCGTGGGGCTCTTGATGCCCGCGCCATGGCGATCACCGAGGGTATGAAGTTGGCGGCTGCAGACGCTATCTCGTCGGCGGTCTCTGACGATGAGCTCTCACCGAGCTACATCATCCCATCGGTTTTCAACAAGAGTGTCGCCCTCGCGGTAGCCGAGGCGGTGGCTCGAGAGGCCCAGAATGAGGGGATCGTCAGGCACGAGATCTGAGATCGATCGGTGAGCTCTCTCGATGATCCGGTGGCACCAGATCGCCTGTGCTATCCGGGCAAACTGGTCGAGCTGAAGGAATTGCCACCTCCGGGCATCGATGATGATCGTTGGGCTGGTAGATCGATGTCGACTCGCGTGGACTTCGTCGATGGTATGTCGATCGAAGTGGTTGACCGGGTGCCACGGATGTCCTGCGAGATCGCGGTGGTGTGTTTTGGTGAGCGATTCCTTGCCCGTGGTGAGGTGGTGCCATCCGTCTCTGGCTCACGTGTGCATCTCGATAGAGAGTTCCGACCAGTGAACGTCCGTTCCGCGCCGCGGATCCCGGTCGATTTGGGCGGCACCTACCTGTTGCGACCGCCCCACCTCGGTGTGCCACTACGCATCGTCGATATTGCGACGACCGGACTGGCCATCGTTCCTATCAGGGGGCAACAACCCAGGATTGGCGACCGTCGGATGATCGCCTTTGATATCAATGGGCGTGAAGTGAAATCCGTCATTGAATTTGTATCGCTGGACCCCAACCTTTGGCGCGCGCGCTTCCTCAAGCTTGCACTTTCAGACGAAGATGCGATTGCAAGGTTGGTGATAGATCGTCAAGTTCAGCGTCGTCACCGGCTGTCTACATTGGAGGTCAGTACTCCCTCATCGCTCGATGTTGAGACGAGGTTCGAGTATCCGCTTGTCGATTCCATCGAATGGACGGACGCAACCTGTACTCTCGCCGCTGGAACGACGTCGGTGACGCTTGGAGTTCCATGGGTAGATGAGCGATACAGAACCCAAGCTGCTTCCTTGGTTGGCCTGCTGCGGATTGGAGATCCGCGCGATTGTGCGCATGTGCTGCGTCGACTGTTTGTGGATGATCGAGCGCGTGATAGTTTATTGGCGCCCTATCTCCTTCTCAGTGCCCGGGTCAAAGGCATCTCGGTACAGGAGTTGATCGCTTCGTATATGACGATGGCACTACAGACCAGTTGTGCTCTCGATGCCTCTTTGTTGCCCGCTGTGGTCGGTGGTCCCAGCGTTTACTCGAGTGGCGTGATTATTCAGCCTCCTTCAGATGATGATCGTGGTATCGGTGTCTGGGTGGACCCGATTGTGTTGGCCCTGGTCGCTCGTTCGACTGGCGCACAGCTCGTTAAGCCGCGGTGGCCAGCATTGGCCGACTCTGCTGAGGGCCGCGAGCTGGTTTGCGCCTTCGCAAGTTTTGCCTCTGGTGAACCCAACACACGATAGCCCAACAGTGTTGATCGACGCACACGCTGTAGGAAGTGATCGCGATAGGGAAGCAATAGCCGAAGAGATGAATCCCCGAATATACCGCCAGTGGCGGTAGGCGCTCGATGGCCCCATGAGTGTGAGGTAGTGAGCTCGACGTAGGGTCAGATGATCACGGTCTCGGATGAGAATGTGGCTCGAGTTCGTTCCCGGCTCGTGATCGCGAGGGGAAAGTGCAATTGGACCCTCATTGACCGTTGGGCGTCGATGTCGCCTCGCCGGTTAGTCGAAGGACTCATGCCGTGATAACGGTTGGCTCTGTGAGTTACACCATTGAACCGGTGATGGTGCCCGGGTGTTAGCGCTTCGTGCTCCAAGATTGTCCCAGAATAGTCCGGCATAGTTCGACGGGAAACCGATTTATATCTGTATCTGTGTGCAATTGCGCACTATGTGTGGTCATGGATACCTAGATGCTGCCGTTGTACGCGGGTAAATTTATTCAAAGGCTAGCTCTATGACCAGGCACTATTCGTATGGTCGGGTGTGACCAACTAGGTGATTGAGGAACAGGTGGAAAAATAGTGGCGTTGAGAGCCCAAGTCGATCGATGATATTGTACACTTGGTCCAATGGAAAACCTAGATCGACGGAGCTTTAGGGGGTCTCTTGCGGTCGTGTTGTGGGTTGATGCGTTCATGGAGGGATAGGGTGGGGTTGCAAATTGAGTACTGTGGGGAGGAGTACATCCCCGACTCGTCTAGGGATTTCGAGATCGGCCGCGAGGGTGACCTGGTGATCGATGACAATCCGGTTCTGCACCCAAAGCTGCTGCGACTGTACTTCAGTGCAGATCTGTGGTGGATTCAGAATGTAGGGGCGCGCCTCGCGGCCATGCTTGGGACTCCGGATGGTTCGCTCAATGCCTGGCTTGGCCCTCAGGCTCGAATGCCGATGACGGTTCCTGAGCTGAAGGTGCGTTTCGTCGCTGGTCCAACGACGTACGAATTGTCATTCTCATTGGATCCGCTACCCGCCGGTGTGGCCGCTGGTGAGCGTGCCGTAGACAGTGAGCCAACACCTGATGGATTGAAGTTCTCGTTCGAGCAGCGACTTCTTTTGCTTGCACTCCTTGAACCAGTTCTGTGTGATCGGCTCAAAGGGGTGTCTAGTTCGCTAAGTTCCCCGGAGCTTGCGCAGCGCCTGGGGTGGTCGTTGACGAAGTTCAATCGTAAATTAGATGCAATTTGCGAGAAGTTTGAAGCCGCCGGGGTGCGTGGACTGCACGGATCACCTGATCGTTTGGCCTTCAATCGCAAGGCGAGACTGATCGAGTACTTGCTGATGACGCAGTACTTCACTCCTGCGGATCTCAAAGAGCTCCGCGTCTACGTTGCCGCACAAACTGCTGAGTACTCGATTCCGGTCAGGTCGTGATGCATTCATCTAGACATAGTAGCGAAAAGACGTTCCAAGCGACGAAAGCAGCGTTCACATGGCGTTGAAGTTGTGGGGCTCGAATGGTCGTCGAGTATTGAACTCCGGGATCGCAATCGGCCTCTCGGCCCTTGTCGTTGCCGCGGTGGTCGCCCCGGGCCTGCCAGCCACGCACGTGTCTGCGAACGACGGTGGTGTTTGGATCACCAGCAACGCCGAGGCCACGTTTGCACGCTACGTCGACCCTATTGCCCAAATCGACGATGGTTTCGGCCCTCCTGGAGGCTTCCAAACAGCCTACCGCCTCAATGTCTTGCAACAAGGGACAACGGTTGTTGCTGAGAACGTTGCGAAGGCTGACATTTATCCAGTTGATGTCGTTCAGGGCACTGTCGATCCGACTGGAGTCGCGCTGCCAGGGGGTGAGTCGGCAAAGGTTGCCCTTGGTGGCACCACGCTCGCGGTGCTTGACACTCTTAATGGCAAGGTTTGGGCCACTGACGCGGCGAATGCGACAGGATCAAGTTTTAGCCCGACACAATTTAGTGGTGCACCACTAGCGACGATTAAAGGGGCGACGGCAATCGAGGTCTCACAACTTGGGACCGTCTACGTCGCCACCTCGAAAGCGTTATGGACGATTGGGTTTAACGGCACCGACTTCCAGCGACCATCGATCCAGCCCTATCCTCATGCCATACATGGGGGCTTGCAGCTGTCGGTCGTTGGCACTATCCCGGTGATCTTTGAGGATTCGACGCTATCAGTGTATTTCCCCACCACGCGAACCCAGGTTGTGGTTCCTGATGACTCGACCTCGGAGCCGACTCTTTTGCAACAGGTCGGACCGGCGACGACCGATGTTCTTGTTGCAACCTCACATACGCTCGATGCCGTGCCGCTGGCTGGGGGAAGCCCGACGATCCTAGCCTCGGTTGACCAGGGCAACCCGGCTAGGCCGGTCTATCTCGACGGCTGTTCCTATGGTGCTTGGGCGGGCTCTCCTGGAGAATTGGTGCAGAGCTGTCAAGGGGAGGCGACGTCAAAATCGCTGCTTCTAGGAGCACCGTTGACTACACCAATCTTTCGAGTCAATAATGGGGCAGTCCTGTTGAACGACGAGAACTCTGGCGACGCATGGAGTGTGAGCCAACATCCAAAGCTGGTGATCACAAAGAAAGACTACGAGATGTTGACCCAAGCTCAACGCGGGGCGACGCATAACAACAAGCAGACCGCGTTGGTTAACACCTCGACCGACAAGCCGACTGCTCAGAACGTCAACACTGAGGCGCACCCGGGCTCGATTGCGATTCTCCATCTTCTCGATTACGCCTCGAACCCGCTCGGTGGCCCTCTGTCGATCGTTAGCATCTCCCCGCCGGTTGGGCCAGGTTACCAAGCCGAGATTGCTGCTGACACACAGACGGTCTCACTGCAACTCGATTCCGGCGACACAAGTCCCATTCACTTTGCCTACACGGTCATGAATGCCAAGGGGTTCACTGCGACTGCGTCCGTCACGGTAAACCCGACCCAAATCTCGACGACGCCGTATCTTCGCCATGGCTTTGTGGCGCATCAGTACTCAATCGCCTCGACTGCTACGGCAACCTACCAGGTATTGTCAGGCTGGCGAGATGCTCAGAATGATCCCCTGGCACTTTTGAGTGCTACGTCGTCGCTGGGATCGGTCTCATGGACTGGCACCGGTTTGGTGACGCTCACGGCCCCGACAGTGACCGCTGACACCCCTGCGACGATTTCCTATGTGCTCACCAATGGTGACCAACGGGCCAATGGCGTCCTACATGTTGAGATTCTCGGCGCAGGAACCACGCAGGCGGTTGCTGCGATTGCGGAGCCAAACGTCGTGCAGGTCAATGTCGGTCAGCCGGTGACGGTCGATCCACTGACCAACAACATTCCTGGGGCTGATCCGCTGCACCCATACGCAACGCTTGCCCTTGCAGGGCCAGTGGTCGCACCGACCGGCTTGAGCGTGGTGACCGACATCGCCCGAGGAACCGTGAGCATCAGAGCGCAGCAACAGGGTATTTTTGTGCTCCCGTATCAGGTTGCCTTTGGCTCTGCACCGCTAGCGAGCTCAGAGATTCTCGTGATCGCTCGACCACCGATTGCCTCGCAGGATAAGCCGGTTACGACGCCTGCCTCCGTCCTACTCCATGGAGACCAACCGGCGACTCTTGATGTACTGGCCAGTGATTACGATCCGTCGGGGGGACTCTTGACGGTCGTTTCGGCCACTGCGCCGACGGGGGTCCAAGTGGCAGTCGTCAAGGGTAAGTGGTTGCGAATCGAGTCGACCGAGGGCTCGTTCCCAGGGTGGCTATTGGTCAACTACCAGGTGACCAACGGCTTGAGTTCTCCCGTCAATGGGGTGGTGGCCGTAGCGTGGACGCCACTGGGCACGGTCTCACCCCCGATTGTGCCGCCACTATCCACGCAGGTCCTGGCAGGGCAATATATCGATGTTCGTGCGCTTGACAGCGCGGTGGATCCGACCGGGGGTTCGATGGAGCTGGTTCCGGGTTCGGTTAGCGTATCGCCAGCAAATGCAGGTTCCGCCTACATCGAGGGTGGTGTCGTGCGCTACGTGGCACCGAGTGGTCTTGCCAGAAAGGTGGCTACTGATCCCGTCGTAAGCTATGTGGTCGAGGACCAGTTTGGTGAGGAGACCACCGGAACGATACAGATCACTGTTCTGCCAACGAAGAACATTCCGGCAGTTCCGCCAACACCTCCGGATATTGATGTTCGGGCGGTTGCCGGTGCGCGTGTGGTGATTCCGATCCAGACGACAGGTATTGACTCTAACGGTGAATCGAGTGCGGTCGTGGGGATTGTGACACCCCCCCAGCTCGGTCGGATTCTCTCTATGAATGCCACTTCGATCACGTATCAGGCCTACCCGAATGTTGCGGGAACCGATACGTTCAGCTATGCGGTCGAGAACACCTCTGGTCTACAAGGGACGGGGACGATTCGAGTTGGGATTATCCCTCCGCAGGGACTTATCCCTGTGACGGCAACCCCAGCCTTTGTGACCGCAGCACCAGGTAGCAAAGTGGTGCTCGACCTGCTTGACTCGGTGATCGCGTCGCCGCAGGCAAACCTTACGATCGCATCACTTGCAAGCATCAACACTTCTGTGCCCCATGGTTTTACGCTCCGTGGTGGTGACCTGTATGCGACGGCGCCAGCCAATGGTCAATCAGTGGAGATCAACTATGGAGCCTTGGACGGTGTCGGTGCCGAGTCCCAATCGACAGTCACGATTCGTGGCCAAGCAGGGTATCGAGCCCCTCCATATGCAGCTGACTACTACCCAGGTTTGCCGGCTAATGGCCATAAGTTGGTGGTCAATGTTCTGGCAAAGTCCTACAACGTTGGCGGTGGGACCGGGAGTCTTCGGTTAGTGAGGGTATTTGGCAGTGGAGCACAGATCCATGGGTCGAACGTTCAGGCAACGGTTGCGCAAGCCCCTAGGGATCTGACCTATGAGATAGCAAACAAGCAGGGTGGCACTGCTCTTGGAATTATCCACCTCCCTGGCCTTGATGGTGGTGCCGTCACGGTCAATGGCCAAAATCCTATTCAGGTGCCTCTTGGGGGGTCTAAAACTGTCAACATTGATCAGTATGTTCGTGATCCGGCGGGCAAGGTCCGTCTGGTCGCAGATTCGGGTGTCGTCACCTCTCCAGCTGCTGGCTTGGCTTCGCACCCGGAGAGCTACACGACGGTAAACCTCACCGATGTCGCAAAGTACAACGGACCTGGTGACCTCATGGTTCAAGTGACGGCAGCCTCCAAAGCTGTGACATCTGCAGTTGCTGGAGACTTCGTTTCCCTGCCCGTTCAGGTTGGACCTGCCGAACCGATTCTCTCCTGCCCAACGACGCCGCTACAACTGGTCCAGGGGGGCGCCAGCCTTGACGCATCGATTGCATCCATGTGTGAACTCTGGGTGCCAGCTGGGGTGGATCCAGCGAGCCTGTCGTATCAAGTCTCCTGGGCAAAGGCCTTGCCGTCAGTCAACTTCACATCCTCTGATAATGGGCGTGAAATCCAGTTGGTACCGGGTTCACGGTACGTGCCTGGTGCACTCGGGGTTCTTAATGTACAGATTGGACATTCCACGGCGCATTCGCGCATCTATGTCACCATGGCTCCGGCTCCATTGGCAAGCATGCGCCCGATCACCGTGCAGGGGGTTCGCGATGGCCAAACCGTTACGGTCGATGTTGCTCAGGCGGTAACCAGTCCGTTGGCCCACCCGACGATCAAAGTGTTGTCGGCAAGGGAGACGAGTGGTCCACCAGCACAGGTGCAGGTTTCAGGCGCTAACGTGCTCATCACGCCGTCGGCTGGGGCGATTGGGATCGAGACCTTTGCTGTATCGGTGACCGATGTCGCATCCGAAGCGACAACGAGAGACATCTCGGGTGCGATCACGCTGCAATTGCTCGCTCCACCTGGTCCGCCAGGGGGTATTCAGGCAACCCCCGGCAACGGTTCGGCCACGTTAACGTGGTCGCCGGCGTCGACCAATGGCTCTCCGATCGACTTTTATCAACTTACGCAGAACGGATCCAGATCGGTGACCGTGCAGGGTACGAGTTATGTCGTTCACGGCCTCCAAAATGGACAGACGTATTCGTTTACGGTGCGTGCGCACAACAGTCAAGGGTTTGGGCCACCGACGGCTAGTACCGCGGTGACACCGCAGGCACTCCCGGGATCCCCAGGCACCGTTAGTGCAGTTGCAGGTAATAGGCAGGTTGCGTTGCAATGGGGCACGGCGCTGGCTAATGGAGATCCTGTTACCTACCAGGTATCAGTGACGCCAGCCCCACCCTCGGGGGTCGGCTCTCACGTGGTGGGGGGTACGAGTTACGTCTGGAGTGGGCTCAGCAACGAAGTCGGCCCCTACACCTTCACGGTGACGCCGATCAACAAGCTTGGACCTGGTCCATCGGTTACCTCCACTCCGGTCTACACCTATGGTACACCACCGAGTCCTGGCGCCCCGGTCGCTACTGGGTCGGTCTCGCCTGATCAGACGACGACCACGATCTCGGTATCGTGGCCGACGACCAGCGATTGCAATGATGCCAGACCGTGTGCTTCGTATACCCTTATTGAGTATCGTGATGGATCGATGGTCGCCACGTTGGCTTCGGCTGGCTCGCCTTGTTCCTCGGGATCTGGGGAACTTTGTCAAACCTTTGGGCCGCTCACCAACGATGGTTCAACCTATACGTTTGCGCTCAGACAGACGAATGCAGAAGGTCAAACGTCGCCGACGAGTGCGGTCTCGTCACCGCCGATACAGGCCGATGGTATTCCCGGCTCAGTGGGTGATCTCTCGGTCCAACCGAAGAACCAAAGTATCGCTGCAAGTTTCACGCTTCCGCCATCCAACAGCTCTGGGATTGCAGAGGTGAACTACTCATTGTCTAATGGGAGTGGTGGCGCTGGTGCGTCTGGAACGTGGTCGAGCCCAGGAGCTTCCGGTTCCACCGTCAACGAGACGATTGCTGGACTAGTCAATGGCGATACCTACTCCTTGACAGTGGTGGCGTGTAACGCGGTAGGCGAGTGTGGCGCGACATCGAACACTGCGACCGCAGTTCCTTATGGTAAACCCCAGCCACCATCGGTCACCGCGACTCCTAATGGCGAGACAATTACGTACGCCTGGTCTGGGGGTGGAGATAATGGTCGGCCCGTCGCTACTTATAACGTGACCATCGGTAGCAGTTCCCAGAGCTATCCGACTAGTTCACAAACCTCAGATACCTACGCCTGCAATACCACACACACTATTTCCGCTACCGTTACGGATTCTGTAGGACAGACCAGTAGTGCGGCGACAGTGACAGCGACGACGGCTAGCTGTCCACCGCCGAGTCCACCTACCGTATCGGCAACCTCTAGCGGATCGGGGGCATCAGACACGGTGACCTTCTCGTGGTCGGGTGGCGGAGGTTCAGGTCTTACTGTGACTTCTTATAACGTTAGCATCGATGGTGCTAGTCCGTTCTCTAGTGGCCCCTCTTCGCAAACGGATACCTACGCCTGCAATACCACACACACTATTTCCGCTACCGTTACGGATTCTTCTAATCAGAACCAGACCAGTAGTGCGGCGACAGCATCCGTGACAACTGCTAGCTGTCCAGCCTCCCCCTCTGGGTCGTTGTCCATTACCTTCGTCAATGGCGACCAGACCAGCATGTCGTGGTCTAACCTTCCACCAGGGTATACATCCTTCTACTGTAACTTTAATGATGTCACGGGCCGATCGACGGATGGCCCATATTATTTCCCGGGTTCCAGGGGCGGAAGCGGCTCCAGTAATAGCTCTCTTTGTTTTGACGATTACGCCAACGCCACGCTGTATGTAACTATTACGGGTTCTGGTCTGCCTACTATTACATCAAATACGGCATAGGGATGTAGCTTATTGATGTGCATCTGCTATCAGTAGTTTGAAGAGTTGTTGGTCATAAGGTCGAGCATGTCTCCTGGTAGAGTGGACGCAAGGTTGAGAGTAGCGTGCGCTGATGCCGTGCTGTGGGGACGATGAGATTGTTAGACGGGGTTGGTAGCTGGACGGCTGCCACGACTGATTGGGGTTTGTAATGGATTCGATGAACACAGAACAGGCGAGTTGGTTTGCTGAGACTTTCGACCGGCTTGTAGACAATATTGAAGAGGTGGTGCTTGGGAAAAGGCACGTCATTCGATTGGCGGTGACCTGCCTTCTTTCCGAGGGACATTTACTGTTGGAGGATTTCCCTGGCACCGGGAAAACCTCCCTAGCGAAGGCTCTTTCATCGACGGTACAGGGATCGAGTTCGCGCATTCAGTTCACACCTGACCTACTACCGAGTGACGTCACCGGCGTGACGGTGTACGATCAAGGCTCAGGGAGCTTCCAGTTTCATCCAGGTCCAATATTTGCCACCGTCGTGTTAGCCGATGAGATCAATCGAGCTTCGCCAAAGACACAGTCGGCTCTCTTGGAGGTGATGGAGGAGGGTAACGTAACGGTCGATGGGGTGTCGCACCCGGTGGGCAGTCCGTTTATGGTGGTTGCTACCCAAAACCCCATCGAACAGTCAGGTACGTATCGTTTGCCCGAGGCACAGCTTGACCGTTTCCTGATGAAGACGAGTCTTGGTTATCCAGATCATGATTCGACGGTTACTTTGCTCGCTGATGCATCGCAGCGGAATCGAGCCTCGACCATTGGGGCTGTGATCACCGCACAGGCAGCGAGTGAGATGGCTCGTGCGGCCGATGGCGTCTATGTGGACGTGAGCGTGTTGGCCTATATTTCGCAACTCGCCGAGGAGTCTCGTCGTCAGCCGCAGCTCAAGCTCGGACTTTCGGTTCGCGGATGTCTTGCGTTAGTGCGTACCGCGAAGACGTGGGCAGCCTCACAGGGACGCAATTATGTGATCCCTGACGATGTCAAGGAACTCTCGGTGCCGGTGCTGGGTCACCGGCTGCTGCTCGATGCTGAGGCAGAGTTCGCCGGTGTGGAGGTGGAGGAAGTGATTGCGCGACTGTTGACCAAGATCCAGCCGCCGAGCGAGCGAGCGAGTTAACGTTTCCATGACACAACTCCAGGGTGATATTGTCGAACAATCAGCAGGCGAGCCGGTCGGAGGGCTGGAGGCCATGTTGGCCAAGGGTCGGCTGTTGATCGTTACGATCCGGAGACGCTTAGCTCCTACCCGAGTGGTGTTTGCATCCGTTACTCGACTTGGGTGGTTGGTGGTGGTCGCGACGATCCTTTGCTGGCTGGCCGGGGTGTTGCTCGGGTGGGATGAACTAGATCTTGCAGCCGGGGTTGGGGTTGTCGTGATCGTCATCGGGGTGGTGTTCTTGATCGGGCGGCTGAATATATCGGTAGAGATTGAGCCAACGGCGACCCGATGCTCGGTCGGTGATCCGGTTCCCGTAGCAGTCCGCTATCGTAACGAGGCCCGAGTGCGCTCGCAGCCCCTGACACTTGACATACCTGTTGGCAAGGACGTAGCGACGTTTCGTGTTGGTTCGCTTGCTCCGGGTGAAGGCGGTGAGGATGTCTTTGTGATCGAGGAGACCCGGCATCGTGGGGTGATCCCGATCGGACCGACCTCTGCCACGAAGGGCGATGCGCTCGGGCTTTTTCGGCGAGAGCGTGCCGTGAGTGATCAAAAGGAGTTGATCGTGCATCCGCGATCGATCGGTCTCGGGCCCCTTGGCGGCGGACTGCTCCGCGACCTGGAGGGTCTGACAACAGCACAGTTGTCGCCGAGTGATCTGGCTTTCCATAGTTTACGTGATTATGTCGTTGGCGATGATCGCCGCCTGATTCACTGGAAGTCCTCCGCTAAGGTCGGTGGCCTGCAGGTACGCCAGTTCCTCGATACGCGACGCTCGTCGGTGTCGATTGTACTTGACGCCACACAGGCGCACTATGTCGATGGTGACGAGTTTGAGTTGGCTTGCGAGGCGGCTGCGTCGCTGGCGATCCGAGCGATTCGCGATGGTCTACCCTGCAGCTTGCTTACCGGCGATCATGTGGCCACGGATGTGGTACCCGTTCGTATCCTTGATGTGCTGGCGAGGGTCGAACTTGCACAGAGGACGATCGATGTCGATCGGTTGGTGATGCGCTCCGTGGAGGTCGATGCCGGGGCAACCTTAGCGGTCATGATCTCTGGCTCTACCATCAATGACGAGGTTGCCAGCAGGGCTCTTCTGCGGTTCTCGACCGAGACACGAGTGGTTGACCTTCGGGTAGGACATGTCGCCCAGGCATCAGTGCGTTCAGTGGCGCGTGTATTGCAGCTGCGCATCAACGAGCTTCGCCAACTCCCGTTTGTGCTCGGATTAGGGGATCGAGGATGAGGAACAGTCTTAGGCAGATCATCAACCCCTTGCCCGAGTGGCGCTTTGGACTCGATGCGGCTGTCGTGTTCGTGTTGCTGGGCATCGCCCTGTTCGGCTTCCGTGCCGCCTATGGTGGGGTAGCGTTCCTGGTTGCGGGTGTTGTTGGGGTACTCCTTGGTATGGTCGTCTCCTATGTTGGGGAGCGGTTGGGCCTCAATACGAACCTTGCGTTGCTGGCGTTGGTGGCCATCTACTTTCTCTTTGGAGGGTTCGTTGCACTTGGAGCACATGGGCTTGTTGCAATGTTGCCAGGGCCAAGCACACTCCAAGCTCTCGCCAGTGTTAGTGTTCGTGGCTGGAAGGAGTTGCTGACTACCGAACCACCGGTTGGTAATGGTTTGACCCTGTATGCACTTCCCTATGCCCTTGGCCTCGTTGGAGGGTTTGCAGGCCTTTGGGCGTTGCTGAAGACGAAGTCTTCGGTCCTGCCCCTCGTTCCAGCCATCATCGTTTTGGCTTTGGGAATCCTGTTCGGTAACGAACTTCCAGTCGACGCGTTCGTCCAAGGTGCGATCTTTGGTACCATCATCCTCGGGTGGTGGGCGTGGCGGCATCTCGATCGTCGCTCGATTGCAGGTGTGCATAGACAGCGAATTTTGGTGGGGGTTTTGACCCTCGTGGTGGCACTGCTTCTTGCTCCAGTGGTCGGACCGCGGCTCCCCTTTGCTGGGGTTCGCCGTCGGGTGGTGTTGACCCAATATGTAGCTCCACCGCTGACGGCGAGTGACCTCGCGAGCCCACTCGCGAGTTTCCGGCTCTTCACACCGGGCGCACCACGTTCACTGGCATCGGTTCCCCTCTTTTCCGTGCGTGGGATCCCGTCTGGCTCCTTGATGAGGATCGCCACCATGACGAGCTATAACGGTTTGGTGTGGGGGTTTGGGAATCCCTCGGCTGCCTCAGGGACCAACGCTTTTCTTCACTTTGGGTCGACGATCCCCGAGACGGCTTCCGGCAAGCAGGTGAACTATCAAGTAACGCTGTTGCACCCATTTCAGGCTTGGCTTCCTGATATCGGTGATCCAACCGATTTCCATTTCAACGGCGTCGATGCGAACGCCTTGGCCACTGATCTGCTCTTTGACCCGACGACTGATACAGCGGCCGATGCCGCCCTTTCAGGTGCGGCTCAAAGTTTAACCTATTCGGCGACGACCATTGTGCCTACCACTCCAACCAGGGCGCAACTGCTTGCGGCGAGTGCAGGCCAGACGCCAGTAACCGCCGACATACCGACTTCGATGCAGACGTTAGCTGAACATTGGACACAGCACGCAACAGGCGCTTGGCAACGCGTGATGCTATTGGCTCAGACGCTGAAGTCCAAGGGACGTTTCAGTAACGGGACTGAGTCCCCTTCGCTCGCACTCCCGGGTGAGACGCTAGGGAGACTCGAGTCGTTTCTCGCTGGAGGTCCACTGGTAGGCAAGCAAATCGTGGGAGATGACGAGCAGTTCGCCGCCACCCTTGGGTTGCTAGCCAATGCAGTGGGAGTCCCGGCTCGGGTTGTGTTGGGAGCCAATGTTCCTCACAGTGGTGTCGTCACTGGCCGCGATGTGCATGCCTGGGTGGAGGTAGAGCTGGCCGGTCTTGGCTGGGTCACGGTGCCGCCCTCCACATTCTTGCCGACGATACCACCAGTAGAGGCCAAGCTCATCAACCATCCTGTGCAACTGCCGCAAACCCCGGTAGCCCCGCCACTGTCGAACACCCTGAAGCAACCTCCGGTTGGCTTACCATCCACCACGGCGGTGCCTCATGAACCACCTCCCGCGACACCAAACTTACTCCGCGACTTGCATCTTCCGAGGATCATCGTCGATTTATTGCTCTATGGGGTGGCGCCGATACTGGCTATCGGGATGATTGTCGCGGCCTTCGGTGGATCAAAGGCCATCGTGCGACGACGACGGCGACACAGCAAGGACCCGATGCGAGGGGTTGCTGGGGCGTGGCGGACGATCGTTGATACCGTTATCGAGCTCAGGCTGCTCAAAGGTACCGAGGCCATGACTCGTCGTCAACTTGCTCAACTGTTGTCCGTCTCCCAAGTTGGCGAGGTGGCGATCCTCGCGGATCAGTGGGCATTCGGGCCACAGCCGCCAACCAGCGACAGCGTCAGCGAGGTGTGGGCGCGGGTGCAGGCAGCACGACGTGAGCTTGCCCGGTCGGTGTCGCGCAGACGTCGTTTACGCGGCTTTTTCAGCCTTGCTACGTTCCGCCGAAGTCGGAAAGGTAACGCATGAGGATCAAGTTACGGCTCCGTCGTGCTGAGGACCGAGCACTGACCGACTTGATGGTGGAGTTTCAAGGTTCGGCAACGGTTGGCGAACTCGCAGCGTTCTTGGCGGAGGCGGACCCTTCGGCGCCGGGGACGACAACCGCTCACGAGATGACACTTGCTTTGGGGGAGGGATCGCAGCCACTTGCCATGACCGCGCGGATCGAGGATAGTCCGATCGCATCTGGCGCGGTTGTCACGATGGTCAAGGCAGGACGGGCGTCGCCGGGCGCGTCGGTACCACAACCGGCAGCACGGTTACGGATCGTCAGCGGACCGGATGCCAAAAAAGAGATGCCGTTGCGATGGGGCGAGAATGTTTTGGGGCGAGACCCTTGCTGTGATGTCGTGCTAAGCGACACGCTGGTGTCCAGACAGCACGCGAAGATCTACGTTGGGGAAGCGATCGAAATCGTGGACAACGGTTCTGCGAATGGGACCTTCAGCGAAGGTGTAGCCGTCGATCGAATTGTCGTGCACCCTGGAGATGTCGTCGTCGTTGGTGATAGCGCATTGACTATTTCACTTGCGAAGAATTCAGGTCGGCACGGGGGATCAGGGTCAATTCTGTTTAATCGACCACCGGTTTTGGCACCACATTTTGTCGCTTCAGAACTGGAGGCACCAACACCACCGGATCCGGCACCTCGCTCTCGATTCCCAGTCATCTCACTGATGATGCCGCTGTTGCTGGGTTTGGTGCTCTATGTGGCCACCAAGAGTCTGATGGATCTTCTCTTCATTGGTTTGAGTCCCTTGATGATGGTTGGGAACCTCGTGGAGGGACAGTTTACCGGCAAGAAGTCCTCGCGGAAGGCAGCGGAGGCCTTTGAGGCGGCCATGGTGGAGTTCGAGAACACTGCTGGTGCCCGACTTGTGAACGAATGTGCAGCCAGACGTGCTGCCTCGCCAGCGGTTGAGGAGTGCATGGTGGCAGCCCAAGATCTCTTGCCGCTGCTCTGGTCTCGTCCAGGGAGGAGTGAGGATTTCCTTGTTCTGAGGATTGGCACGGGAGCGCTGCCAAGTCGGCTGAAGATCAAACTGCCGTCGCAGTCGAAGGGGAACCAGCAGTATTGGGAAGAGTTGGTACGTCGCAGCTCAGTCTTTTCGTCGGTCGCGGATGTCCCGGTGACCTGCGTGCCTCCACTGCAGGGACACCTTGGCGTAGGCGGTGTGCGATCTGACGTGCTTGGCTTGGCACGATCTCTCGTCGTGCAGGCATGTGTGCTGTCACCGCCTGAGGCGCTATCGCTGGCTGTCTGTGTCGCCCGAACCAACAAGAAGGAGTGGGATTGGGTCAAGTGGTTTCCGCATGTCAAATCAAACTCGAGTAGCTTGAGCGCCGAAAGCCTCTGTGCTAGCCAGACGTCCTGTGACCTGTTGGTCGAAGACTTGGAGCGGATTGTAGCTGAACGTCAAGATGCGAAGGGACCACATTCCGGACAAGCCCATACTTCCTCCAACGAGGCGATCTTGGTTGTCATCGCCGACGGGGCACCAGTCAATCGGCCCCGCCTGGTTGCAATGGCGGAGGCTTGTGCACACGTTGGCATTTATTTTCTCTGGCTTGCGAATGCGATCGAACAATTGCCAGCCGTGTGCACCAGTTTTGTTAATCTCGAGCACGGTCCCGCCGAAGCCATCGTTGGCTTCATCCAGGATGGCTCACAGTACCCAGTCCATGCTGAGGCGATCACCACCGAGGAGGCACTGCAGTGCGCACTGCGGCTGGCTCCAGTAATCGACGCGGGCGCGAGCATATCGCAGGCCTCCAACCTTCCGCAATCAGTTTCGTTCCTGCGACTGGCGGGATTGGAACTTGCTGAGGATCCAGGATTTATCGTAGAGCGCTGGGTTGAGAGTCGTTCGATCGTACGTGGCCCGAGGGCGATACCGGTCGATGAGCGGCGCCCCGGTACGCTGCGTGCGCTCCTGGGTGAGTCGACTGCTGGCCCGTATGTGCTCGATCTCAGAACCAACGGTCCTCATGCACTCGTAGGCGGGACCACTGGATCAGGCAAAAGCGAGCTCTTGCAGTCATGGATTTTGGGAATGGCGGCTGCACACAGTCCCCAGAGGGTTACCTTTCTCCTTGTTGACTACAAGGGAGGATCGGCGTTCCGTGAATGTGTCCAGTTACCACACACGGTCGGCCTCGTGACCGATCTCACTCCGTACCTGGTGCGGCGCGCACTGATATCCTTTGGCGCTGAGTTGCGGTATCGGGAAGATCTCCTGCATCGACGGAATGCGAAGGATCTCGTCGAGCTCGAGCGCAGTGGGGACCCTGATGCACCACCGAGTCTGGTGGTCGTGGTGGATGAATTCGCAGCCCTCGTCCAGGAGGTTCCTGATTTCGTTGATGGCATGGTGAACATTGCGCAGAGGGGGCGCTCGTTGGGCCTGCACTTGATCCTCGCAACTCAACGCCCGGCTGGTGTCATCAAGGACAATTTGCGCGCAAATACGAACCTGCGCTTGGCTCTCCGTATGGCAGACGTCAATGACAGCATTGATGTGCTCGGAGTTGGAGATGCCGCTTACTTCGATCCTGACATACCAGGGAGAGCCGGAACCCGCTCTGGGCCATCGCGTCTTCACCTCTTCCAGGCAGCCTACTCAGGTGGATTCACCTCGAGGGAGCCGGATCCACCGGTTTTCAAGGCATCTGTTCTCGACTTCGACGGTGGGGCAGCCTGGGAGAGGCCGATTTCGAAGACGCAAGGATCGGTCAAGAGGGGGGCGAGTGACATACAGCGGATTGTCCAAACGATCCAATCGGCTAGTCAGTTGGCCTCCATCGAAACGCCGCGGCAGCCATGGCTCGCTCCGCTGGCGCCAACCTATCAGCTTGAGAGTCTGCAGACGTCCCGGCGTGATGATGAGATCGTATTTGCCGTGGCAGACTTGCCTGAGGAGCAGCGGCAAGAGCCGATCAAATTCTTTCCAGACCGCGATGGTAATCTTGCTGTGGTTGGAACCGGAGGTGCTGGCAAGAGTACCTTGTTAAGAACACTTGCAATCGCCGGAGGGTTGACCCTGCGAGGGGGTCCCATCCAGGTGTACGCGTTGGATTTTGGCGCGCGTGGGTTACAGATGCTCGAAACGCTCCCGCATGTCGGGAGTGTCATCGCTGGTAGCGATACCGAACGCGTCGGCAGGTTGCTCGATTGGTGTCGATCGTTGATCGACGAGCGGGCACAGCGTTACAGCGCCGTCGATGCAGGTACCATCGCTGATTACCGCAGAATTGCCAATGCGCCTCTGGAAGCGAGGATATTCTTATTATTGGACGGGATGTCAGCTTTCCGCAACGCCTTTGAGTCCTCAAACATCCGCTTTGTCGATCTGTTGACAGGTATTGCTGGAGACGGACGTCCAGTTGGTGTCCACGTCCTGCTCTCGACGGATCGCTTCAACGCAATTCCTATGTCACTCGCCTCGCATCTACAGCGGCGAATCGTGTTACGTCTTGCCGACGCCGGTGACTATGCCACCTTAGGAGTAGCGGACGATATCCTGACCAACAGCTCTCCTCCTGGTCGAGGGATCCTTGATGGGTTGGAAATCCAGGTCGCAACCTTGGGGGGCTCAGTGGATCTGATGGTGCAGGCACAGGCGGTTCGGGATTTTGGACGAGCACAGCGCAGCGGCGGTGTGCCGAAGGCGATGCCGATCGAACGTCTTCCAGAGGAGATTTGGTTGCATGATCTGCCAGGGGTGTGGGAGGGATGCCCAGTGATTGGAAAGCTTGGAAGCAACCTTGCACCAGCGGCGATCGAACCTAAGGGAAGTTTCATGTTGATGGGCCCACGCGGTAGTGGGCGAAGCATGGCGCTGCGCAGTCTGATTCTATCGTTGAGTGCCTGGCGCCCGGATGTCCAACTCGCCTATATCAGCCAACGAAGGTCTGAATTGTCCCAGGCCGAGTTTTGGACGCGTGTAGGGATCGGGGAAGAGGGAGCCCGTTCAGTGATTGAATCGGTGAAAGCGACAGAGACTGACCGACTGACAACCGTCTTGGTTATCGAGGGTGCTGATCAGTTCATCGGGTCTCCAGTGGACGCTCTGTTGCGCGAATGCATCAGCCACCTTCTCGATGCCGGTCAGTTTGTTGTTGCGGAGGGTGATGTCGCGGGTATGTCACAGATGCGAGAGCTCACCGTGCTGCTGCGTTCCTCACGGACTGGCATCGTGCTGATGCCAGATCCCAATACAAATCTGAGTGGAATCTTTGGTGCGGACTTCCCACGTTTTAAGCGCGGAGAGTTCTTCGAGGGTCGAGGGTTCCTTGTCCAACGAGGTCGGTCGCCAGATGTCGTTCAGATTGCCTTAAGCTGATGGACGGTGATCGGCATGTAGATCGGCGGCACAGGCTCCGCCTAACTTGGGTGGGTGGCGCAGGCGGTCGACGAGCCCGATGCGTGCTCGCCAAGTTCACCTTCAAGGGTGACGTGATCTAGCGGGTCTCAATGGCTCGCGAGGCCTGCATCATGCCCTTTAGCCACAAACCTGTGGTGATATGGCCGAGGTAGCGCTGCCGTTCGCGCGCTCTACCTGAACTTGGGCGCAGATCTGCAGTCCCTGGGTGGCGGCGACACTGACCGACGTTGTTGTGGCAGGCGTCCAAGGCCCATCGTTGATACGGTACCGATACCGGTCACCTTTTTGCTGGCCACTATAGGTCCAGGAGATGGTTATCTTGCCAGCGACTGCTCCAGTGATCTTGACGGTTGGTGTGCCAATCGGAGTGCTGTTGGTGATCGAGTTGGGGTTGCCCGCCAAGTTCGTAGAAGCTTTTTGGGCGGCCGTGGTGTTCGTTGCCGTGTGCCCACGCACTAAGACGAGGGTGACACCTGCGGCTAAGACAAGTGCGACGGCGACAGCGATGATGCCGACCTTTGTGCGCCGCGACCCGGTTGTCGATTCTGACGGCGTTGGTTCCTCAGGCTCGGCCGACAGCAATGGCTTGCGCACGACTGTTGCATTGGCCGGTTCTGTCGATAGATTTCCCTTGGAAATAGACCCCTTGGCAACACCAGTCGTAGGTGATCTCGTCGGCCTCCGGGTCTTGGCTCCTAGATCCTCCGGATGCGTGGGTTGTCCGTTGGCCGTTTGAGGCTTGACGAGTTGGACGTTCCGTAAGCGGGTTCGGTTGTCGCCAGCGACGCTGTCGGTGGGTTCGGCGTGATGATCGTCGTACGTCGTGGTTTCGGATGTGACAAGGATTTGTGTTGGCACCCACTGATGGGCGATCTCGATATCCCTGAGCTGTTCGGCGAATTCGTACGCCGTGAGTGGGCGAGATTGCGGATCCTTTGCCATGGCCAGTGCCAGCACTCGCTCGAGCTCGGGCGACACGTCGGGCCGGCCGGTCTTTGGTACGGGTGCGGTAAGGATTCGTTTCTCAAGGGCAGCCTCAGAGTTGTCACCATCAGGCAGAAAGAATGGCGAATGCCCTACGAGCAGATGCCAAACGGTTGCAGCCAACGAGTAGATATCAGCGCGTTCATCTGGGGGCCTTGTGTTAAGTAGTACTTCTGGCGGTGACCATGGTATCGAGAGTCCCTCGGAATCGCTGGAGAGCGCACCTTTAGTGAGTGCAATCCCGAAGTCGGTGAGCCCTGGTTCTCCATACTGATTTTGTAAGATATTCGCTGGCTTGATGTCACGGTGCAAGATGCCTGCACGATGCGCTGTCTCAACAGCCGACGCAACCTTGATGCCAACCGAGAGTACGTCGGCAACCGTCATCGATGTGTTCCGGACCTGGACATCCAGGCTGGGACGGGGATAGAACATCATGGCGATATAGGGACGACCATCATCCGTTGTTGAGACTGAAAAAACCTGGACGATGTTTGGATGATCGGAGAGCGCCGCCATGGTATTGGCCTCGTCGAGGAATTGTCGTTGATCTGCCTCGCTGTGCAGAGCGTCGGGCCTGAGTACCTTGATGGCCACCTGTCGGTTTGGCGTGGCCTGTTGAAACAGATAGACGTCGGCGTAACCGCCCGACCCCAGCGGGCGGATGAGTGTGTGACCAGCAATGGTTGGCGGACTCGATGACCGTTCAACCATGGTCATCGACCACGAAGGTAAGAGAGACATCGTCATCGAGCTCGATGACGGATCCTGGTTGGAGCGGATAACGATTACCTGGTCTCAGTCTCTCGGGAGGGTGACCAGGTACCGTCACCTTGGTGCCATTCATTGACTTCAAGTCGATCAGGATGGGTCGCCATCCATCGAGCTGTATCTCTGCATGATTTCGTGAGATCTCCCGGTCGGGGGATGAGACCCTGATCAAGTGTGGCTTTTCATTGCTGATCAGGCGATCGTTGCTAGGGTCTCTGCCGATGAGGACCGGGCGATCGAGAAGAAATTCCTCGCCAGTCGACATGACCAACTTTCCAAGGGGTGGCCGCGGAATCGTGACTGGTTCAACCGCCTGTAGGGCTACTCCACAGATGCGACACTTCACGGCTGTGGTTGGGTTCGGGTGATTACGCTGGCAATATATTGCTTGCACATGAGGGACAGCGGCCTCGTTGGTGGGGACCTGCTGTGCTTGTATCCGTTGACGCTGTGCCCGGCTAATTGTGAATTCACTTGCTTCGGTGGTGGTCGGGGTGTCGCTCGACACCCCGGATGTTCGTTGCTCCTGTGACGATGCCGGTGCATCCGCATTGGGTTTGATGGCAGGGACCACAGGGTTGTTGTCTCCAACTGACTCACTTTCAGGCGTGGAACGCGTGAGCCAAGGAATGTGGTCGATGATCGTCGGCCCTTGACCTCCGGGTGGTCGAGACGGGGTCTCCTGGTGCGCAGGGGCGGGTGGTGTCACGTCGTCGACGGGATCGGTAAGCGTGTTAACGTTCTGATCGGTGTCGCCGGCGTCTACGGGTGGGATAGGAGGACCTTCGAGCGGCTCTGGCTCATCATCAGCCGGTCGAACAGCAGCCTCTTCGATCGTGTATCGCCTTGTATGGCCAAAAATCAAATCAGCGTAGGCGCCGATCGTGGGGTCTTCTAAACCCGTGTCATCATGACCATCACTGGTTGCCGGTGCCGGTGTGGCTCCGGTGTCTGCAGATGCGAAGGTATCGTCGGTGGCCGCGGGTTCGGTGGCGACGGCAGGTTCCACCTCAAGAGGCGGTGGTTGTGCTGACTCGACGTTCGTAGCAGATGCTGACTCCGCTCTCGTCCCATGATCGATGGTGGGGGTCGATACCGAGGGTGCGGGAGCCACATCGACGAAGGCCGGGTCGACCGGCGGAGGTGGGGCGACCGGCTGCTCTGTAACAACGGAGGCCGGGGTCACTGGGGCTGGGTCGACCGGTGTGGATATGGCCGTCGGTTGGTGCGAGCTGAGAGAGATCGTAACCGATCCTGCAAGCCCAATCCCTCCCAACATGGGGAAGGTAGCGATATCGTTCGATACGTCTTCATCAGCGAGCGTGATGCTGGTGACATCGGTCTCAACGCGATGTTCAAGCCAGGTTGTCGTTGGGCCTGCATCGATGGTTGAGGTGGAGGTCGGAGTGCATAGTTGACATGTTATTTTCCCTCGCAATAAGATAACGATGCCCTCTGCATCAAATCGAAGGAGGCCAAAACTCTTGGAATTACGTAGGCTTGAACCCATAATAATTTCCAGTAGATCTCTTGGGGTTTCTCCCATCATAATGGACCATAACTGGTCAGTCGATTCTTGCGGATTGTCAAGGTCGGCGAGGATAATAGTTCCAGGCGTAACGAGGGTAACAAGGGTGCCAGGCCGGTAGGTCGCCATGATGTTCCAGGGATTGTTCAACTTAATTACCCCTTCGTGGTACGGTGTTACCTCGTAATCCTTCGACTGGATCAACGATACTGTCCACGACAATAACGGTGATGTTGTCCCGACCACCAGCTGCGTTGGCGGCGTCGACCAGCAGCGACGCCGCTAGCTGTGGTTCGGTTGTCTGATCTGACAACAACTGGATCTGTTCATCACTTACTTCATTCGTAAGTCCATCGCTGCAGATGATGAACCTGTCACTAGCGTTACTGGGAATAATCCAAGTGTCTACTTGGGGAGCTGGCAGCGATCCAAGTGCACGAGTGATTACATTCCTTTGTGGATAGACTTTTGCCTCCTCCTTGCTGAGCTTTCCCGCAGCGACCAACTCTTGTACTTCGGAATGATCGATTGTGATTTGGTGAAGATCATGGTTGACAAGCTGGTAGACGCGAGAGTCACCAATGTTGAAGATCATCCAATGGTCGACACCGCTGATTTGCACGAGCACCATGCCCGTGAGCGTTGTCCCCATGCCGTCTTTGGTCGTGTCACTGTCGACTGTATGGAGAATTGCGGTGTTGATGTCGTGAAGAACATCAATTACCTCTGAGACTTCAATGCCAACCCGGCCAATGAGGTTTGTAAATGCGTGCACGGCGAGGTCACTTGCGACATCACCTGCTGCGTGTCCACCCATGCCGTCTGCGACAATAAATATCGGCGGTTCTGCGAGGAACGAGTCCTCGTTGACCTTACGTACTAATCCACAGCTCGATTGGGCGCCCCATTGTGGATGTGTTCCCACGTCTTACCTTCCCTACCGCAGTCTCGTGGCGGGCATTTGATGAGCCGCCGAAATTAAGGATACTACTGACGCTGAGTTCGTGCTACGGCCTCTTGCGGTGTGGGTGTGTTCGCTGGTGCGCTCGACGTGTCGTGGGATCTTGTTGCGCTCTATGTTACTTGGTGTAACCCTCCTGAGCAGGGGGCGGAGTTCGAAAGTAGTCTCAAGCGAAGGAGTCTCGTTGGATGAATCCGCGTGCGGGGAGAACTCCCCAAGAGGTGTCGGAGATATAGCCCAACATTGATCGGGCCTGCTAACTGTGAACTCCTCACTTTGGCTAGCGGATCGCAATTGGCCACAGGTGGCTGTCAAGAAAGTGGTAGTGAAGGGCTTGTTTTGCCCGTAGTGCGATGCCAGAAGTGTAGCGAGGCTAATGGTCGTAGCGAGCTGGCTCCCGTGTTGTGGGACGAACTCAATGCTTTCGGTACACTTTTGCCCTCCCCTGGTGGGTAGTTCTCCCCAGTTGGCTCCTGTACATTCGTGATAGTTTGGGGCCAGGTTCCAGTGGTTGGAACCCGGAAGGAGATGGACAGATGGCTTTTGAAGGTATGGATATTGGTGAGGTAGAGTCACTCGGGCATCAACTCATGAACCAAGGCAACACAATCCAGACGGTAATCAATGCGATCGATGGGATCGTTAATACCATGGAGAGTGTCTGGAAGGGACCAGATGCGACGGAGTTTATGGGCTGGTGGCAGTCACAGCACCGCCCCGCGTTGGTGGCGGCAGAAACCGCGGTTCACGGCCTCGGCCAATCGGCTCTAAACAATGTGCAACAGCAGATCGAAGCTTCATCGAGGTAAGGATATTGTGCGGTTGTCACCGGGCACACCTGTTCTGCCGAACTCACTGACCCCCTGGTCGAGTTCGGCAGAGAGGTGAGATGCTTCGGTAGAGTTTTGCGGCTCGTTTGACGGGGTTTGGTATCGATGAGAAAAGGAGTCATGACACGATGACAATGGAAGGTATGGATGTTGGTGAGGTAGAGTCACTCGGGCACCAACTCATGAACCAAGGCAACACAATCCAGACGGTAATCAATGCGATCGATGGGATCGTTAATACCATGGAGAGTGTCTGGAAGGGACATGATGCGACGGAGTTTATGGGCTGGTGGCAGTCACAGCACCGCCCCGCGTTAGAAAATGTGGAAAGCGCGGTGCATGGCCTCGGCCAATCCGCTCTCAACAATGCCCAGCAGCAGATTGATGCGAGCGGCATGATGACGGCAGGGGTTCTCGTGGGCGCGGCAGCGGTCGGTGTGGCAGCGGGTGCTGCCGGGTCTTCGTCGCAGGTCGACTCTCCGGGGCCGGGCGCTTCCTGGGCTCCGATTCCCTCAGTTGGGGAGTTAAGCGGAAATCACTTATTTCACGTGGATGGTGCCCCAACGACCTATACACAGTGGTGCGTAGCTCACGGGTATAGCGCTGCTAACGGTACCAATCCCGGTGAGTGTGCGGCGTACGCTGCGTTCCGCCGTGCGCAGTTGGGGCTGTCACTGCCGTCAGGCAATGGCGCCGACATGGCGGCATCGGTAGGCAAGGTTCCATACACGCAGGCGAGCGTTGGATCGCTAATATCATCTGCGGTGCCGTCACCCTATGGACATGTCATGGTGGTCGAAAAAGTGGAATCAATGAACCCGCCAACATTCAGAGTCAGCGAGATGAATGCTGCTGGTCAAAGCGTAACTAACCTTGGTGATAATCATGCGGTTATTAATCCAGATAATTATCGTACAAACACGGTCTTTACGCTGCAAAATAATCGATGGGTAATTGATCGAACGATAGTCGATGGTCAAGGGGGACCGATGCCGGGGATCCCACTGAGTGACGTAGCGTTTTCAAAAGGTTTGGGCTAGGCCTTAGTGGCCAGGAATGTATTGTGGTGAGATTAATTTGCGGTGTCGAACTATCGCGGGGCAGTACCTGATGTAGTGCTTAAGGATCGTCGATTGTAAAGAGTGTCGATCCTTAATCACAGCTCCTTGCCTAAAGCGGTATTACGCGCGTTCTTTAAAGGCTATGCCAGAAAAGATGTCCTGGGATTATACAGGAAAAGAAGCAGCAAGGAAGGGCACTGTTGAGCGTTGTGGTCGGCTCGATTGATGTAGTTGCGCTTCGAGAGTGTGTTGGGGGCTGAAGGAGAGGGTTATCAGGCAGCGAACAGATGCCGTGCCCAGGTGGCGGCTGGTAGTTATTGAGTTCTCCAAATATCCCATCGTTGGCCTGATCGGAGAAGGTGGAAGGTTACGAAGTTCGCCCATACCCTAGTGGCCAATGCGAGATTCATTAGTGGAATGCTTAGTCAATCAATTGATCAAAGGGGAAGTTGATTAGCGAGGAGGTTTGTAAGTGAGCGCAGATTGGGAAGTAACACTTCCCCTTGATGTCAGTGATGCCTTTCAACAGGTGCTTGACAGAGTGAGTCGTCGCGCGGATGTGATCTCGCGTGACTTTGAGCAACACGTTCTCGAAGCTAAGTCTCTAAAGACCGGAGATTTCGCAGTGCGAGTTGACTTCCGTGTCAGTGTTGCGTCATTAGGTTCGAGTCGGTCGAGCGTCACGTTCACCCCAGTGAACAACATACTGAGCAGTGGTGAGTTATGGGTATTGGAGACATTGTTCACCATGCTAAGCAGAGAAGTAACAGGTCCAATTGATCCACAGACAGCATCGAATGTACCGATGGTCCGCAGGCAGGCGAGAACTTCGTCAACGACTATGAGTGTTTGGATTGCAATGGCCGTTGTTGGCGTCTTGGTAATTATCATAGGCAGCGCCCTAAAGGACCATTTTGCGTTTGATGCAGCTGTTTGCGACTTACCACTCTACGGGTCTGGCAGCGGTGGGGCTGTGGATTGTGCCGGTGCACAAGGTGCCTACCTCGTGGGAGAGCTTGGGTGGTGGATAGGGTTAGTTTTGCTCGGGACCGGTGTGGTGCTGTCTGTTCGCGAAGGCCTGGGCTTGGCATCCGCTAGCACGAGGCGGATGAGCAACCCGGGTTCGGTGAAGGCCACTACATCGATGGGGGTGTCAACTACGAATGGTAGCGTTCAAGCCACCTTAACAGGGCCCACTAGCGTCAAGACTGAAGTTGACACCTCAAGTGATGTAACTCACAACCCCGACACGCAGGAGATCGATGAGGTTCGGCGGAACGGTGAAACAATGACACAGTCAGTTCCAGAGGTTGTCAGTGGGGTTCCAACGGAACCACCGGTGTCTGCGACGTTGCAGGTAGGAGACGACGGGTTTGTCGCTAGTTGCGCCGGATGTGGGAGCGGTGTCGCAGATGGTGATTTGTTTTGCAATTCGTGTGGAGAGCGGCTGTACTTCGACAACAGCACTCTGCCAGAAGGCAGCAACATGCTCGCTGCTTCGGAGGTACGGGCTCCTGTTGCAGAAGACGAGGGTCTGACACACCGGCGCACCAGGGATTCTTAAGTTACGGCCATCGGTTCTGGCTCGTATATGGCCTGTGAGGCGGGATTTGGAGAGAGGAGGGGAATGAAGTTGATGGATTTGAGGTGTCGAGGGTGAGTTTGGTGGGAGGACTCCGGTTAATGCGAGGCAGGGCTAACTCGTCTCGTAGCACTATGTGCCAGGTGGTCGCTTTTGGCACGGGTATGGGCTGGACGATAGGTGCAAAATAACCTTAAGCCAGGTTTCCGGAGTGGTTAGTGGTATTTGAGACATTTAGGATGTAGATCGGTAAATGGAGGAACGATTATGTTGGTGTTACCGTTGTGGGCTTGGATTATAATTTTTGCAATTGGTATTGTCGTAGCTATTGTTAAGAAGGTCAATGCGGCAACAACTGTGAAACCGCAAGCACAGGAACGACTAAAAGGTATCGTCGAGCAGCGCTTGCAAAGTGATGATCAAAGTGATGGTAATCCTGCCAATGTGGACCATCCTGAGACAGGCGCACAGTGGGATTTGTAGAACGATCGATACGGCAAGGCAGCGCACAAAAGCGGATTGCTTCAAGGCAACTCAGGCCACAGATTCCCCAACCATATTGGCCAAATGGGAGCGCAGCCTTGTCACGACTCATGCGAGCCGTGGTGCTTATGTGTGTAGAAAATATTGCGCTTTCACCTTCCCCACCATGGTATTCTGATACATCAGTTGTTGATCCGAATCGTGCATGGGTTGGGAACTACACTATGCGATTCGTGCAAGCAACAGATCATAGTTGGGAAGTCTTCTACGCGGCTGGGTCTCCGAGCGATGATATATCACGACTTAGTGGGTGGATTGTGCGTGCCGGGTATCAGACCGAAACCGGCTTACTCGAGGTCGTAACTCCGCGTATAAGTGTAAATAAGAAAGATGGTCGTCAACAATATCGGTTCGAATATGAACAGCTGATGCAACTGCTCGAAATGGTGTTACCTGCCGGAAAGCCGCCGTCCTTAAGTTTTGAAGAGCTGATCAGCCGTGAGTCGCTGGCAGCTGGGGAACCAAATTTGGCCCAAGTCCATGAGGGTGACAACGGCATCGATGTCCGCTGGTCTACGGTGGCGTCGGTGGCTGAGATTGTAGCAATCTTTGACGAGCTGCCTCTTCCCATTGAGCCCTTAAGGGCGCCGACTCACTGGGGTGTGTCGTTGGGTCTCGGCCCCTATGCGAAGGAGATGCGTGCAGAAGTCGTCATAGAGGATCAATCAGGGGGAAGGCAGGTTCGTTTTCGTATGGATCAACGGGAATCGTATTCGGTTGGCGTCAAGCACCTAACGGCTGGTCGTGGTCGTTGTTTTGTGGCGATGTTTGAGGATGCGCTCGGCAAGTGCGACCCAAATATCAGGAGCGAGGACCTGGCTTGTCAATCCGGTCCTCAGAATAATGTCTAATAGCTCGCTGTCGGGTGGAGGAGCGCCAGAGGCTACGGGGAGAGGTGCGTAATGGTGGATGGTGATAGTCGCGAAGGCGACAATCTTCAGAGGTCGCTGTTGGCGCCAATGATCTTTGGGGTAAACTCCAGTGCGGGTTCGATGGAACAGCTGTATCATGTTGCAGAGCTGGTGGCAGCTTCGATTCCTATAGGTCTGTATGCGGTGAATTATGGTGGGAAACAACAGTCCGTGCGACGTCAAGTGCACCGGCGAGTCGGTCGTGTTTTCCGACCCGATGGTCGGGAGGTCGATGTCAGGTATGTTGACGAGATTGTCGGCTCGGGGGTGCGGCAGACACATGCCCTTCAATGGCAGTTGAGTCTGGTGCCTGGTGGTGATGCTGAGTTGTTTCCTTCGTTGGCGTCGGGGCAGACGCCGGTGGTCGTAACAGTGGCGGTGTTTCGACTGTACCGAAAGCGGATGGTCATGAAGTCTAATGGAGGCAAAGTTCCCAAAGATATTGTGGTTGTTGAGTGTGGTAAACAGTTGGCTTTGGCACGATTCGCAGTGTGTGAAGCGTTTCGGGCGCTCGACTCAGAAGTTACGGTGGGTTCAGTCGGTCAAATAGCATGGGATAAGCAATGGTGGCCGAGCCTCCTAGTGCCGACGGGAGAAAATAACACTTCGACCGAGACTGACCCAAAGGTAAATGATGGGGTGCTGAGCCCCGAACCCTCTCCCACCCCCGAACCCTCTCCCACCCCCGATATGTTGAGCGGTACCGCAGTTGACAATACGCCCCGCTGTAGGAGTTGTGGTATGCAAAATCGTCCAGCAAGTCGGTACTGCACGAAGTGTGGCGAGTTGTTGGTTGACACCCTTGGTTCGCATGATTAGGATCTGATGCACCAGCTATGGTCGGGTTTGTGCTTTAGAACGTGGTCGATCAGCGTGGGTTCAATTCGGGCAAACATTGCCGTTATGGCATTTTGGGGCTAGGAGCGCGTACGGGCAAGGGTTGGGGGTAGATACCTTCGGGTTGTAGATGTGGGGTTGGACCGTACCGAGATCGAATATCAGCAGTAGCGAAAGATTGCTGCCGCTGACTAACGTGTCACCCTATGTCGGCAAGTGGGCTTTCGCGGCACCCCGGGTTGAGAAAGGAATAGTTTCGCCTGGTGCAGCACGATCACCGTCGTTTGCGCCAGCGCGATGAGCCTGCTTCATACCCGTGTTTTACTTAACATTGGGGCCACTAGCTCCTGAGCCGCCGATCACAAAGGCCACATCGTGTTCGATAGGGAAGAGTCTGGGAATGTCGCTTCAACTGATTATCGATACCAGTGTGGCACAAGTTTGGCCGTCTCTCGTGGTTCCCGATAACAGGTCCCAGTCGCTCATGAACGATCGGACGATTGCCATCATGAACCGGTGTACCCTATGTGATCCACCCGAAATGTGAGAAGACCGACCAAAATAGATATGGGAGGTAACCACATGAAGGGCAAGAAGCACACACCAGATCAAGTCATCGCAAAACTAGCTGAGGGTGTTAGCGGACATCTAAAACTGCACAGTGGCGGACAAATAATTGCACGGTGGCGGACACCAAAACTGCATGGCATTGGTGGGGTCCTAGGGGCCGGCACCTGGGGCGGGTAGGCATCCACAACAAGCAAACAGGCTCCCCATGGGTGATACTGGTGATTGTTGTTGTCACCAATCCCATAAGGAGCCCTTAGCCATGAAGGATAGTAACC
>Ga0209012_1000499_pt1 | contig 54705 bp, 51 predicted proteins | sample RS3BMetagenome_FD_184735 | JGI IMG/M metagenome (GOLD analysis project Ga0209012, IMG submission 184735) | Ferric oxide microbial mat and aquatic microbial communities from Rainbow Spring, Yellowstone National Park, USA - RS3B (SPAdes) (version 3) ... | reverse complement strand
ACACCCTGCTTTCAAATCACCTTGTAAGCAAAGGTGTTCAGGTAACCACACCCTTAATTAGATTTGAAAAGTATGAGGTGGTTAGGCTTGGCGGTGACCTGGGGGTCCCATTCGAGTTCACTTGGAGTTGTTATGGTGAAGGGCCTAAGCCATGCGGCGAATGTGAGGCCTGCAAGGAGCGTAAGCAAGCCTTCATCAGGGCTGGGCTGTCGGATCCCTTGTATGGATAGACGGGCCCGGAGGGATTTGAACCCTCGACCAACGGCTCCGGAGGCCGCTGCCCTATCCAGGCTGGGCCACGGGCCCATCTGTATCTTAGGTGCGTAGGGTAGTATTCAGCTTTATCTAGGCTCTCAGTGGATCTATTCGGCCACATGTTTACACAACTTCCTCATTTTTCCATAGAGTTTAACTATTGTTGCATGCTAATATCTATTAAATTGGTTACGAGTTTAGAGGGGCTTCAGAAGTCTGAAGTTGAATCTCAGGATGCTGAGCTCGAAGAGGAAGAGAGGGAGGGTGAAGAGGATGAAGTAGCAGTATCACTCAGACTTCCAACTCCGTCTGAGCTCAGCGAATCAGTTCTGCTCACAGTCCTCTACGATGGCGCCGAGGGTAAAGCTGTTGCGATACTCTATAACAAGGAGGACAAGAAGGTCTACGCTTGGTACGACAACACGAATCACCACCCATATCTGCTCACCGATATTCCAATAGACAAGCTCAAATCTCTTCCGCAGGTTGCCTCAAACAAGGGTATACTGGGTTTTGAGAGTGTGAACAAGTATCACCTGTTAGATGACAAGCCAGTCAAGCTGACCAAGGTTCTCGGTAGAGACCCGCTTGTCATAGGTGGCAGGTCTAATAGTTTAAGAGAGAAGCTTCCTGTAGCTTGGGAAGCCAAGATTAGATACGCTAACTGCTATATGTATGATAGGGGGTTCAGACCCGGCACTGTTTACAAAGTGAGCAATGGAAACCTTGTAGCTGTTAAACCAGAGTTCACAGAGGAGGCCTCCAAGATGGCTTCATCGATCTCTAAGGGTGGTGTTGATGTGGATGTGGTTATTGACTGGATCAACATTCTCTCCGAGCCTGCCCCCGACTTTAGGCGTGTTGCGGTGGATATTGAGGTTGAGACTGTGGAGGGGAGGATGCCCAACGTTATCGAAGCTTCAAATAGGCTTATAGCAGTATCCTTCTGCGGTAGCGACGGCTTAAAGAAGGTTTTTGTACTTATGCGTTCGGACGGCGAGCCGGGCGACGCCCACTCCCTCCCTCAGGATCTCGATGTTCAATTCTTCACGGACGAAGTTGAGATGCTAAAACAGACCTTCAATCTAATTTCATCTTACCCCATTGTTTTGTCGTTCAACGGGGATAACTTTGACTTCCGCTATCTGAAGAACAGAGCCGAGAGGCTCGGTGTACCCAAAAACCAAATACCCATAATACTGACCCAGAGGGAGGCTAGGCTGAGTACAGGTCTTCACCTTGACTTATACCACTTCTTTAAAAACAAAGCAATACAGGTGTACGCGTTTGACGCCAAGTATAAGGAGTTTGGACTTGACAGTATAGCCTCCGCGCTTATGGGTAAGGGAAAAGTGGATCTGGGCGAAAAGTTCATTGATAACCTGACACCTTTCGAGTTAGCCAACTACTGTTTCAGGGATGCCCAGCTCACATATGAGCTCACGGCCTATAATGATAATCTAGTGATGAAGCTTATCGTGATGCTCATGAGGGTTTCCAGGACAGGTATGGATGATTTGGTGCGTATAGGTGTGTCGTCGTGGATTAAGAACCTGATGTACGCTATCCATAGGGAGAGAAACTATTTGATTCCCAACCCGGAGGACATTGCGCAGAGGAAAAACACCTCGTATACCCAGGCAACCATTAAGGGTAAAAAGTATAAGGGGGCTATCGTGATATCGCCTAAGGCCGGCGTATACTTCGACGTGGTTGTGCTCGACTTCGCGTCGCTTTATCCCTCTATTCTTAAGGAGTACAATCTGAGCTATGAGACCGTGAGGTGTCCTCACCCTGAGTGTAGGAATAATAAGGTTCCAGAAACCGAACACTGGGTTTGCACGAAGAGACGTGGGCTCGTCTCGGAGTTAGTAGGCCTCTTCAGAGACCTCCGTGTCTTGTGGTTTAAACCCAAGTCGAAGGACCCAACACTTTCGGGTATCTATCGCTCGTGGTATGACGTGGTTCAGCGCGCCCTCAAGGTGTATGTTAACGCTTCGTATGGTGTGTATGGGGCTGAAACTTTTCCCTTCTATTGTCTACCAGTCGCAGAAAGCACTGCCGCCATTGCCAGATATGTTATAACCTCTACAATTAAGAAGGCTCAAGATTTGGATATGAAGGTTCTCTACGGTGACACCGATTCACTCTTCGTCCTTAACCCGCCAAAGCAAAAGATCGATGAGCTCATCGCTTGGGCACGAGGAGACCTGAAAGTTGATTTAGAGATTGACAAAGAGTTTAGGTATGTAGCGTTTAGCGATAGGAAAAAGAATTACTTTGGTGTCAAGCAGGATGGGTCGGTGGAGATAAAAGGTCTGCTGGGAAAGAAGAGGAACACGCCACCATTTATTAAACACACTTTCCAGCAGGCTCTAGAGGTACTGAGTGAGGTCAAGTCACCCGAGGATTTTGAAGAGGCCAAGAAGCGTGTGCAGACTCTACTTAAGGATGCTCAGACAACGCTTAAAACGAGGAAATTCGATGTTAAGGAGCTAGCTATCTCGGTCATGCTCAACAAAAACCCTGATAAATATGATAAGACCACACCGCAGCACATTAAGGCTGCTCGTATACTCATCGATAAGCTTGGAAGGGATATACGTGCTGGTGACATAATCCACTATGTTAAGACCTATGATGGCGTTTTGCCCATTGAGTTAGCGAAGCCCTCTGATATTGATACCGCCAAATATATTGAGCTCCTTAAGTCAACTTTTGAGCAAGTGTTGGACGCACTCAACATAGACTTCGATGAAGCGATGGGTGAGAGGACGCTTGAATCGTTCTTTACTGGGAGGTAGGCTCACTGGGCCTTCGCTGTGAGCTCAACCGACCAACTCTCTAGCTGGTTCTTTAACTCTTCGTTTATATAGGGCGCGATTATCACCACGGCTCGATCTCTGAATTCGTTTTCTGACAGGTGCTCGATCTTGTATGATATGACGTATATGGGCATGTTGAACACCACCTTGTCGCCTTGGCGTGTGGGTGAAAACGGCTTCAACAACTCGAGAGTCTCCTTCGTCAAAGGCGCCGACACTTGGGCTTCGTTTTGGGTGGAGAAAACCATCAGATCCGACTCCTTCGGGTTCCACTCCTTAACAGTCCCTATGAGTTCTTCTTTAACCGCTTCAACTATATCCTTTTGCTTCACCGACTCATTTATTATGTTGCCGTCCTTGCAGTGGATCACCAAACTGCTCAATTGTATCGTTTAGGCATCTGCTAAAGCTTTCTTAAGCATTTCTGTGGCACTCTTAATATCTGGTTTACCCTCAACTGTAAGGGGTATCCTTGTGAACACGTGTTTCACTTTTTCCCCATCCACAACGAAAACCTGTGGTATCTCGACACCCCCAAAGTCATCCTTTTCCCCGTGCTCAACAAGGAAACCGTAATCCTCATTTCTAACTTCAAGCTCAACACCTAGCTCTGCTGCTACACCCTTACAGATGGGCTCGACATACTTCTTAACATTATCCCAGTCAGCGGTGACCAGTAAAATCTTCTTCGACAATGTAACAGGAAAACATAAAGCGGTTATTTTAGAGTTATCTCCGAGTAGGTAACCCTGTGATCCCACCACTACAACTTGATTCGCGTTGGCACACTGGTTACCAAGTCCTTGGGTAGGCGTCCATTATCTAAATAAGATGATAGTCTATTGGAAGACATAACTAAGTGCAATTACAGAGGGGCTCTAGCCATAATTCTTTGGAGAGCACCTTGGGTGACCCTTATGATGCGTGTAAAGGGAAAATCTTTGGAAACACTTAAAGCGGTAGGAGTAGGTGTTATCCACGTGCGTGTGAGCGCTTCTGCACCAGGTAAAATTACGTTATTCGGAGAACACGCGGTGGTCTACGGTAAACCCGCCATAGTTATGGCCATCAACAGGCGTATAAGGGTTGAACTCTCTAGGCGTAACGATGGCAGACTGGTAATAGACCTCCCTGATATTTCGGTAAAAGGCGTTAGGTTAACAGTTAACCTCGCGGGCGGAAGTTCCATGGAAGCGTTCGACTCGGGGAGCGCAGCCTCCTATGCACTCCAAGCTCTCAAGCTCGCCTCAGAGAAATTTGGTGGAGACCTCGGCTTAGACGTCAAGATTGAATCAAGCATGCCTGTGGGCGCTGGTCTTGGGACCTCCGCAGCATTAAGTGTTGCCACAATAGCGGCCTACTCAGCACTTCAGGGTTTCGAGCCCACTAGAGATACATTGGCCAAAATGGGGAGAGAAGTGGAAGTGGCTGTACAGGGGTCTTCGAGCGGCATGGATGCGGCTGCGGCAGCCTACGGGGGCACAATACTCTATTGCCACGCGGGAAGTGACACGCAAATAGAGCGGCTGGTGTTTGGAGAGAGGATTATTCTCGCGGTAGGGTACACTGAGCGGGTTCTACCCACATCTGAGAGTGTTAGACTAGTCTCCAAACTCTTCTCAAAACATAACTCAACCGTGGTAAGGGTGTTGGATGCCATTGGTGAGCTTGTGTTAGAGGCAAGGAGAGCATTGGAGACGGGTGATATTAAGGGTGTGGGTGAGCTCATGAACATTAACCATGGTCTACTCTACGCGCTTGGTTTGTCGACGCCCCGCGTTGAGCAGATAGTTCATGTAGCTAGAGGTGCTGGTGCGCTTGGCTCGAAGCTAACGGGCGGGGGGATGGGCGGCTCGGTTGTTTGTATTTGCCCCGACAACAACACCCTTGAAAGCGTTGTATCCGCGATAAGGATAGCGGGTTACACAGCGTTCGGTGTCTCGGAGGACAGGTATGGTGTCATGCTCGAAGGAAAAGAGTGACTTTAACCTAAAACTCCGCGGGGAGGAAGCTTAAGTGGCTTTGGATTTAAACAGCCTCAAGCCCCTTCCTAAAAGCTTTTTCAGGAGGGATACCATACTAGTGGCAAAAGAGTTGCTTGGCCAACTACTTGTCAGGGTGCATGGTGGCTCAGATGTGCTCGTAGGCAGGGTTGTTGAAGTTGAGGCCTATAAGGGATTAGAAGACCCCGCCAGCCACGCGTACCGGGGTAACAGGGGTAGGGCGAGTATTATGTTTGGAGATGTGGGTTACGCTTACGTTTATTTTACATATGGTAACCATTTTTGCCTAAACGTTGTGGCCAAAGATGAGCAAACAGCTGCTGGGGCGGTGCTCTTCCGAGCTCTCGAGCCGTTGCAGGGCGTGGACACTATGATGAAAAATAGGGGTACAGCGAGGCTACTCGATTTAACAAGCGGTCCAGGTAAACTCACCAAGGCTTTCGGTATATCGCGCTCGTTCTACGGCGTTGACCTCACAAGTAAAGGCGAGCTCTTCTTAGCGGAAGGTTGGATGGGTAAGGATGAATCCGTGTGCTCATCGCCTCGGATAGGGATAACTTTAGCCAAAGAGAGGCCGTGGAGGTTCTATCTATGCGGTAATCCCTACGTATCGAGGTGACAGCGTTTGTGTTTTAAACACTCCATAATAGGCACATCCTCGCACCTCCTTATTTTTCGTGGCGCACCATCTTGAGTGTGGTGGGAGGTTTGAGTGAATGTGTATAAAAACCCGCGGATCACTGAGTGCGTTCCCCCTTCTCTTATGGGCTTTAAATTGCGCTATGTGTCGTGTTTGAGTTGGTCAGCAAACTAAAATATGTGTTTGAATAAGTTTGTGTGTGCAGCTGAATGTTAGAATCAATCGCGATGCTGAGGTTTTGACTTACGATTTTAAAGAGGTCTTCGAGGGTTTTGAGAAGGTTGAGGCTGTGCGCAGAATATTCGGTGACAAGACAGAAGAGATTTTATCGAAGACAAAGGTTGTGCTGTTCCCTAGGAAGGGCTACTTAGCTGTGGATGATGAGAACGGGTATATCCTTGTCAGCAAGCCCTACCTTAAGACCGCGGATGAGAGGTATATTTATCTAGATGTGATCCACGAATTAGTTCATGTAAGACAGTTCCTTGAAGGCAAGAACCTCTTCGATGAGCGTTACAGCTACGTCGATAGACCAACAGAAGTTGAAGCTTATAGGTTAACAGTAGAAGAAGCGAGGAGGATAGGAATGAATGATAAGCAGATAGCCGAATACCTGTATGTTGAGTGGATAACCCAGGAAGAGTACCAGAGACTGCTCCATACGCTTGGAGTAAACATGGACGGCGTAAGCAAACCCTCGGATACGAGGAGGCGTGGGGGATGGTTCCAGACGAAGTAGTCATAGGCTGGCTGCTTTCTACGTTGGCTTGGCAGCAATCCAGCATGCAGAACCTTGGTGGGGCCTTTTGAAAGTAAGCTTTGGATACAGGGCTGCGTCGGAAGAGCATCCAGCTGATGTTCTTCTACAGAACTCTGTGGTAGCGGAGAAAGTAGGCTTTGAATTCATAGTTACTAGCGACCACTTCCACCCATGGTTCCATACCGATGGCCACTCGAGTTTCGCGTTGAGCTGGCTTGGAGCTCTTGGCCAGGCTACAAGAAGTGTGCGGATAGGGACAGGCGTCACCCCACCCATATTGAGGTATCATCCAGCCTTAATAGCTCAGGCGTTTGGTACGCTTGGACGACTCTACCCTGGGAGGGTGTTCGTGAGTGTGGGCACGGGTGAAGCCATGAACGAAGTGCCGCTCGGTTTCCCGTGGCCCGGCTTCGGAGAACGTTTTGAAAGACTACGTGAAGCAATAGAAATAATTAAGAAGTTATGGTCTGAAGACTTCGTGACCTACACAGGTAGGTATTTCAAGCTCGTTAAAGCCAACCTGTACGATAAGCCAAGCCCACATCCGCCGATATATGTAGCGGGAATGGGTGAACACACGGTGAGGCTTGCGGGAGAAGTGGCCGATGGGTATATGGGTGTTCCAGCCCCCAAAGAGAAGTATCTTGAAATATTCAACATACTCAGAGAGGCCTGCTCAAAAAATGGTAGGGAGTTCGACACTATGCCTAGAATGGTTGAGGTATTCGTGAGTTATGATGAAGATTATGATAAGGCTTTGAGCTGGGTTTCGAGATGGAGGACGGTGCTTATACCCAATGTTTTGGCGTCCGAGATCTATGATCCTAGGGAGCTGGAGGAGAAAGCTAAGAACATTGATGTAAAACAGCTTACAACATATCAAGTGAATGTGTGCACTAGTGTTGATGAGGTAATTAAAGCGGCTGAGAAGTATATAGACTACGGGTTTAACGAAATACAGCTACACAGCTGCTCGCCTGATGAAGAGAAATTCTTGGATGACTTTGGGTCGAGGGGCCTACAATACCTAAAACAGCAATACGGAAAACCATAACCCACTGCACAGGCTTCTAAGTTCGACTCCAATGCTGTGTTGAATAAATCGAATGATTGTGTTAATAGTGTGCACTAGAGCTAATTGCTCAGCCGAAATGGTTACACGAATAGCGTAATCAGCAATATTTATTCAACACAGCACAACTCCAAATAAAGCTTAAACACTAACTCAACAATTTATTAAGTGGATAATTTGAGAGGTCCGCTTCCCCCAGGTCAGTTCTACTCGAAAAAGTGGGTTCTCTACTCTGCTTTCGGAGAACCCAAGGTGGACTTAGACACGTGGAGGCTAAAGTTCTCAGGGCTTGTAGATAGACCCTATTCACTGACATATGAGGAGTTGCTTGGCCTAAGTAAGACCAAGTATGTGAGGGATTTTCACTGTGTTACAAAGTGGAGTATTAAAGACGTGGAGTGGGAGGGTGCTCCGCTCGGTGAGTTGATTAGGAGGGCGAGTCCTAGACCTCAGGCGGAATGGGTCTTATTCGTATGCGCGGATGGTTACACCACACCTGTGCCGCTTGAAGACGCGATGTCGAATGACTCCATAGTGGCTATTAAGATGAATGGTAACCCGATCCCAAAGGAACAGGGTTTCCCAGCTAGACCCTTTATACCCCACCTTTATGGATGGAAGAGTGCTAAATGGTTGACCGAGCTACGCCTGCTTGAAGAATATGTTGACGGCTACTGGGAAATGTACGGCTACCATGAGCGTGGACGCGTATATGAAGAAGAGCGGTATAAGGGGGACGGGTGGAAAAAGATAAAGAAAGGTGTTCTGGGAACCCTTAGCGCCGAACGGGTTTAAACCCTTACCTGCTCTTTACTCCTCTTCATGATGCCTCTAAGCACGTAGTGAAGTATTCCGCCGTGTTTATAGTACTCCACTTCTACAGGCGAATCAAGGCGAACCTTAACACTGAATGAGAAACTCTTGCCGTCCTTCTTAGTGACCTTAACGCTTAGAGTTTGACCCGGCGTGAGGTTATCGGGCACCTCTATGTCTAGCTTCTCGGAACCATCCAGACCTAGGCTCTGCGCGTTCTCACCCTCTGTGAACTGAAGTGGTAGGATGCCCATCCCAACAAGATTGCTCCTATGTATCCTCTCATAGCTCTCGGCAATTATCGCTTTTACTCCAAGTAGCGCTGGACCTTTGGCCGCCCAATCCCGTGAGCTACCAGCTCCATACTCTTTACCCGCAAGGATTACAAGGGGCACACCCTCAGATCTGTACTTCATAGCCGCTTCATAAACACTCATGACTGCGCCATCAGGGTGATGCACAGTGTAGCCTCCTTCCTTATTGGGAACCATTTTGTTCTTAACACCCTTGTTGTCAAATGTTCCCCTCATCATAACTTCGTGGTTACCCCTCCTAGAACCGTATGAGTTAAAGTCTTGTGGCTGCACACCGTTCTCAATTAGATACTTTCCAGCTGGCGAATCCTTGGCTATTGAGCCAGCGGGTGAAATATGGTCTGTTGTGACCGCGTCACCCAAGATGAGTAGAACCCTTGCACCACTTATATTCCTTCCAAGTCTAGGTTCAGCGGTCTTAAAACCTTCAAAGAAGGGTGGCAATCGAATATACGTGCTCTTAGGATCCCACAAGTAGAGTTCGCCGCTAGGAGCATCAAGCTGATCCCATTCGGGAACCATTCCTTCAAAGTTGGAATACCTTTCACGATACATATCTGGATCTATGGTCGCCCTAATGATCTCCCTAATCTCCTCCTCTGAAGGCCATATATCCTTAAGATAGACCGGACCGTTCTTACCGTTCCCTACCGGCTCCTTACTTAAATCCTTAGTCACTGTTCCAGCCAGCGCGTAGGCTACGACTAGTGGTGGTGACATTAGATAGTTGGCTCTAACACTCCTGTGGATCCTCATCTCAAAGTTCCTGTTACCCGACAACACGCTGCTAACCACGAGCTTGTTGTCCTGTATAGCTCTCTCAACTGGTTCAGGAAGCGGGCCGCTGTTACCTATGCAGGTTGTGCATCCATAGCCTACAAGGTTGAATCCAAGTCTATCTAAATAATTCATCAGGCCGCTCTTCACTAAATAATCCGTAACAACCCTAGAGCCAGGCGCGAAACTCGTCTTCACATATGGTGGTACGCGGAGCCCGGCCTCGTACGCCTTCCTAGCCAGTAACCCAGCTCCAACCATGAGTGATGGGTTGCTTGTGTTCGTGCAGCTCGTTATAGCGGATATGACCACGTCACCGTCGCCCAGCTCGACAGGTTGATCATTCAGGTAAATCTTAACCCTCTTCTTGGCTGAGCCCCGCACACCGCGTTGTGGGTTCACTTGCTCCACGAGTTTGTCTATGCTTGAAGGGACCTCAGAAAACCTCAGATTCTGCCATGGTAGAGCTGGACCTGCAAGCGTAGGCTCCACTGTTGATAGGTCCACTTCTATCTTCTCGGAGTAATCGAGTTCCCCATCCGAGGGTACACCGAACATTCCTTGAGCCTTTAAGTAGGCTTCAACGAGCCTAACATGCTCCACTGCCCTACCTGTGAGTCTAAGGTAGTTGAGTGTTTCCTCGTCGACTGGGAAGAGTGCAGCCGTAGCCCCATACTCTGGACACATATTCGACACTGTAGCCCTGTCTGGGATAGAGAGGTATTTGACACCTTCCCCATAGAACTCCACTATTTTACCCACGACACCGTGCTCTCTTAGGATTTCTGTGAGTGTGAGAACTAGGTCTGTGGCTGTCACCCCCGTTCGCAGTTTGCCTTTGAGGTTGACACCCACAACCTTTGGTGTGAGGAATGTTACAGGCTGGCCGAGCATTGCTGCCTCGGCCTCGATACCCCCGACCCCCCAACCTAGGACACCTAATCCATTGATCATGGTTGTGTGGGAGTCTGTGCCAACAAGTGTGTCAAAGTATGCTACCTTTCCGTTACCGACGCCCTCAGAGGTAACCACTGTGGCTAGGTATTCTAAGTTAACTTGGTGTATGATTCCAACACCTGGTGGGAAGAGTCTGAATTTTGAGAATGATTTCTGGGCCCACTTGAGGAATCGGTAGCGTTCGGCGTTCCTCTCCAGCTCCTTCTCAAGGTTACGTTTTAAGGCGTCTGGCACAGCATAGTAGTCCACTTGTATTGAGTGGTCTACTATGAGGTCCACGGGGACGATAGGGTTGATGAGTTTAGGGTCAATCCCAGCGTCGTGGAGAGCCTGCCTCATCGCTGCGAGGTCAACTATGGCGGGCACACCAGTGAAATCCTGCATTATTACTCTCGCAACCTTGAAGGGTACCTCACGTTCAGCTGGCTGTGCGGGATTCCACTGCGCTAAAGCCTTAACATCATCCCAGCTCACCGCCACGCCGTCACAGTTTCTGACGAGGGACTCGAGCATTATTCTGATGCTGAGCGGTAGCCTTGAAATTTTGCCTAACCCCGCTTCTTCGAGTGCTGGCAAAGCGTAGTAATCATACCTTTCACTACCAACCACGAAGCTTCTGGTGGTACTTGAAGCACCAAAGGTTTTACTCATACTAGAACACCCCACGCCAACTTGGGAGCGATTTTTCGGTTCAGAAGAAAGTTATTCATAGGGTATCATCACGATTATTCCGTATTTACGATTTATAAATTCGTCGCGTAGAAGAATTTCAAAATATCCTCTAATTTAACTGACTTAGCATCCCGATTATTTAGTTTGATTGGTGCTCAAATGATGTCCGTTGAGTATCCTCGTGTTTGATCGTCTATTAAAAGCTGTTATCCACACACTGCTACGCGCAACGCAGAGTCATTTGTCTATCGACCAGTGCAAACGTTTAATGTATTATCAAAATTAAAAGTCTGGATAATCTTGATGGTATCACGTTGGCTTTTGATGTTTGTGCAGTGTATGCATAGGTCCATGGGTTTCAGTATTGGTGCGCCGCACTGTGAGCAAAAGCCGCGTAGGTCTGGATTGGCTTTTCCTCCTCGGAATTTTTCAAGATAGTTCTTTACTGATTCTTCTTGGTCTTCTTCGATAGAGCCTGGGCGTATGCTTCTCACCGCTCTAATCGCATCATCAGCGCTTAAGCCGAAGAGGGCGCCAATGAAGCAGGCTGAAATCGTTCCCGTCCTCCCCAATCCAGCATAGCAGTGCATCATTACAGACCTCTTCTGGGTTAGCAGATATCTGTGCAGAAAGTTAACCGCTTCCTCAATCTTGGAAAGGCTCGGAGGCTCAAAGTCGTTCAAGACTACTTCCTTAAATCTTAAACCCAGCTTTTTACACCAATCACGTTCTTCAGGGTGTGTATCGAAGCTTAACACTACGCTTACACCTATCTTTCTAGCTTCAAAGAGATCATCCAGTGATTGAGGCTGAGAGGACGCGAGAAGACGCCCCTTGAGTACCCAATTCGCATATAAAGCCATTATCGGATCACACAGTTATATATGCGAGAATTCACAATAAGCCTTACTTTGTAAGCCTCACCTTGACATTAAAATACAATTTGTAAATTCGTATCCCACGTACTTCCAGAGAGATGGGCTGTGTGCATACAGTCCAATGCTAGTTTTTGCTGACCTGCGTAGTTATGGGGAAAACGTGTACTATGGGGCAACTGCTGTAATAGTCACATTAAGGCTAACGCCCTCGCTGGCGCGCCGTCGCCATCCATCACCCTTATGGGTAAACATATGAAGTAGGCTTTTTTCGATATCACCTCAACCAGCCTGTTCGAAAGATTCTCCACTATTATGACACCCGAGCCGAGAAGCGTCTTGTGCACCTCCGCGTCGCCCACAGTAGGCGAGTCTATACCAACACACTTGTACCCGGCATCCACTAGACCTTCTGCGAATCGCCTGCTGAGCGTTGGAAAAACACCGCTTTGTGCTCCTTCACGCATACCATAATACGACGTGTAAATGAGTATTACATCCTCACCTTTACGGGTTATATCCGCGTCGTTGAGAACCATTCTCGCAGAGAGTGAACCAGAGACATCTATTGTCTTAGCGTATCCACACGCCGCAAGCGGATGCAGCATATCAATCGTTTTTCCATCAATAACAAAGTGGGCGGGCGCATCGATGTGTGTACCGCTATGTGTGCCCAGCGCCAGTCTTTTAAGGGATACACCATCCACAGATACGTGTCTATACTGCTCCACTGATGGCTGGGGGTCACCCGGATAGTAGGGCATGCCCGTGTAGATGTCGAGTGAGAGGTCAACCACAGTTGGGTTTTCTAAATTCAGCAAGCTATCTCCTCTTATTTGGTGCAAGGATTAAATTTATGTTCATCGGTATCCCACGGGCTTGAATATGAGTGTAAGGAATGGTGGGAGGCTTGTTGCATACACCGTTTTGGTTTTAGCAGTATTATTGGTGTCGGGTATAGTGCTCTATTATGCTCTCTCAATTCTTCGATTGATTCCCATTAACTTTGAAACCTACGTAAAGGTTCTCATAACTGGGCTTGTGGGCTACGTTGCAATATATGTAGTTGGCAGGGAGCTTCGACGGCTTCTACACACAAGTCTGGGGCCTCAGAGAGCTTACCCCATCTTCTTCCTGTTCAGGGTTGCCTCATACCTGCTTCTTATAGCGCTTATGCTTGCTGTGGCGGGTGTTAACCCGACTGCGCTACTTGCGGGTGGTACATTCGCAGGCCTAGTTGTGGGTTTGGCTGGGCAAACAGTTTTATCGAATCTTTTCGCTGGCTTACTCATCGTGTTCGCCAAGCCATTTTCCGTTGGGGATAGGGTGACCGCCTTCGGTTGGCAGTATGGTATGTCCTTCCCATTTTATTCACCCAAGTTTTATTCTGAGGACAGGTTGATACCCAGCCTTACAGGCAAAATTGTGGATGTGACGATGAATTACACCACTATACTTCTCGATGAGGGGGTGGAAGTTAAGATACCCAACAACGTTGTGATAACCATGGGCTTCATTATACAGGAGGTTAAGAGCCGCTGGGTAAGGGTGAGGTACGAGTTACCCGTGAGCCTAGAGGATAGGCTGGATGAAGTTCTGAGTTTGGTTCAAAAAGAGGTCGAGAAAAACGAGTGGGTTGTTCACCCCGAGGATATAAAGGTCAATGTTGAGGCGATAACCCAGAGCTCTATACTCATCGTAATTGACGCCCTCTGCAAGGGGGCCTTCGAAGACGCGCCGCGAAGCTCGATCTTAAGATCAATTTCAAACATTAAGAAACGTCTTAACCACTCGGGATAGGACTATAAGGATTCTAAAATTTATAGGTAGCCGGTCGATGTGTTGACTTGTGTTGCGCGTAGTCGTTCTTGTAAAGGTTGTACCCAATGTCTCGCAGCTTAGGTTTGACCCTGTTAGGAAAACCTTGATCCGTGAGGGCGTAAAGAATGTTATCAATCCGCATGACGAGCGTGCGATAGAGGAAGCTTTACGCATAAAGGAGAAACGCGGAGCTATTGTGAGTGTGGTGTCTATGGGTCCGCCCCAAGTTGAAGAGGTCTTAAAGGAGGCCTATGCTTTCGGGGTGGACAATGTATATTTGCTCACCGATAGGGCCTTCGGTGGGGCTGATACGCTAGCAACATCAACCGCGTTGGCTCTCATGTGCCAGAAACTGGGCTACGACCTTGTGCTTGGGGGAAAATACAGTGTGGACGCCGAAACCTCCCAAGTCATCCCAGAAGTTTCACAGCTACTGGGGACAACGCTCGTAACCAATGTAACCAAACTGGATTTCATTTCCGAGTCGACGCTGCAGGTTGAGCGTGAACACGACGGTGGCTACGAAACCTTCGAGGTGGGGCTTCCAGCGTCGCTAAGTGTGAGTGAGAAAATAAATCGGCCCAGGATACCAAAACCACAAGATAGGGAGATTGCGAAGCAGAAGAGTGTTGTGCGTGTTGGAGCAAACGAGCTGTCAAAGGACTTTTCAGTCTTCGGCTCGGCTGGGTCGCCCACAAGTGTGAGGGCTGTTTACGACTCATCCTACACAAGGAAGCCAATCATCTTTGACGCGGCGTCTGATCCTGAAAAAACGGTTAGCGAAGCCTTAGCAGCGCTGGAGCGCGTTCTAAAGGAGAAACCTGCGCTCACACAGCCACAGACAGAGGCGCGCGGCGATCCGTCTAAAAGAGTTTGGAGTGTTTTCCTACAAGGCGAAGCAGAGCTTCAGACGGCTAAGGAGGTGCTGAGTAGGCTGAGCCAACTTGGGTATACGGCTGAAGCGGTGTTCGTAGGGGGAGCAGCAGACTACCAAGTGCACTCAGCGTGTAAACATGGGGCTAAAAGCTTGTTTGTGATACCTATCAAAGATGGTAACTGGTCTTCTAAGGTGGTGGCGGAGGGAATAGTACAAGCGATAATGAAAGAGGAACCATACGCTGTGTTTTTCCCCTCTACTGTAAAAGGTAGGGAAGTGGCTGGTCGTGTCGCAGGGGCGCTCAGACTGGGTCTTACGGGTGATGCCATCGACCTTAAACCCACATCTCAAGGTGAACTAGTACAGGTAAAACCAGCCTTCGGCGGAAACATAATGGCCGAGATAGTATCAAGAACAATCCCGCAGCTCGCAACTGTGCGACCCGGCGTATTCGAAGCCAGAGAGTTAGACTCTGAGGGCTGCCCAACCAAACAGTTGGATTACAATCCAAACACGCCTGAAGCAATCAGGCTTATTGCATCTAGGCCCGTAGAATTCACTTCAGATCTATACCACTCAAGGTTTGTTGTTTGCGCAGGCTACGGTGTGGATTCACCAGAAGGCTTCAAGTATGTTTCCGAGTTTGCTAAGTCTGTTAAAGCCTCAGTGGGTGCCACTAGGAAAATAGTGGATTTGGGATGGGCCCCCCCTCACCTTCAGATTGGCCTTACAGGTAAATCCATAAACCCCGATCTCTACTTGGCCGTAGGAGTCTCAGGGGCCACTAACCACATGGTTGGGGTAAGACGAGCGCGGGTTATACTCGCTGTGAACAAGGACCCGCGTGCAACCATCTTCTCTTTCTGCGATGTTGGCATAGTGGGTGACTATAGGGTTGTCCTGAACCATCTTAAGGAGGGGCTCATAAAGATTGGTCAAGCACTTAACCCAGCATGAGGTGAGTGCACGTGGAGTATAAACTCTTCGCGAAGAGTGGGGTGCGCGTATCAGCTGTGGGTATGGGTACATACTACGATCCTCTATGGATAGTCACCGCCTACCTCAGCTGGAGGCGTGGAGCGCAGGCCAAAATACAAGCTATAAGGAGTGGAATTGAACTGGGGATAAACCTAGTAGACACAGCTGAAATCTACCAATCGGAGCCGCTGGTCGCCAAAGCCATAGCTGGATTAAGAAGGGAAGATGTGTTTTTAGCAACTAAGGTGTGGTCCAACCACTTGAGGCGTGATAAACTTATCAAAAGTTTGGAGTCAAGCATGAGGAGACTTGGTGTCAGCTACGTAGATCTATATCAAATCCACTTTCCCAACCCACGCGTACCAATAGCCGAAACAATGGGTGCAATGGAGGAGATGGTTGACAAGGGTAAGATAAGATTCATTGGTGTGAGTAACTTTAGTTTGGAGCAGATGGTGGAGGCTCAACATTCGCTTAAAAAGTATGAGCTGAGCTCAACTCAGATGGAGTATAGTTTGGCGAATAGGTCTATTGAAAAGGATATTTTACCATACTGCGAGAGGAATGGTATAGCTGTGTTGGCTTATTTCCCCCTTGCTCATGGTAAGCTTGCATCCAACACTGAGCTGTCGAAAATTGGAGCCAAGTACGGTAAAACGCCGTCCCAGGTGGCGTTGAACATTCTCGCATCCAAGCCTAATGTTTTCCCGATACCTAGGGCATCGAGAGTGGAGCACGTTAGGCTTAACGCTGAAAGCGTTGGTTGGAGAGTTTCAGACGAAGACAAAGCCAAAATTGAAGCGCTTTTTGCTGGTTGAAATCACCCTCCAACACTCTTCCTTTTTAAACCCCCAAGTATTCTCTCCCAGTCAAGCTCATATAGAGCAACGCCCAACACAAGGAAGAATAAAGATAATAGAACGCTGAGTTCAACACTTGTTATACCAAACACCCTTAGGTAGTTAGCCACCCTAATGATTCCTAGAAGCTCAAGCGAGATCTCAAAGGCGCTCTTCGCTATCTTAGCGCTTATCGTGACCGCTAGCATCCCGGGGAGTCTAGCACGGTTTGCTCCAGCGCCTATGTAAAGGTAGTCATCCAGTGGAAGGATGGGTATAAACGCTGCTATAAAGAGGGAGAGTAGAAAGGATTTCTTGTTCACCCATCTAGAAAGCAGTCTAACATTCCTGTTTCTTCTAAGCCTTCCACCGAAACCGAGAGCACCATAATAGATCAGGGCTTTAGCGAGCGCTGCGCCTATGCCGGTTGTGATCACAACGAGGGTGAAACTGAGCGGGTTCACGCCAGAAATCAGTAGGAAAGTTGTCGATAGGAGGGTGTATGATACCCCAAAGAAGGGTGTGGCGTTTGAAGCGAAGGTTATAATAAAGATGAGTAGGAGCTCTGAAAGCGTGTAGTCTACGTTCAGGTTAAGGCACCACGCTAAAGCTCTCATCGATGAAATTAAGCGTTGTCGTTTACACTCATCATTCAGCAGGCATTAAAATATGATGTTAATGGGTTTTTCTAAAGTAGGGGTTAATCTCTTGGGTAAATTTGTTTGCCCTATCATGTTTTATTGAGACGGTTTAGAAAACACCCACTGTTTATGGTTGGTCGAGTGGTGAGGATACGCATTCGAGCGAAGAGTTTTGAAGAAAGCGCTGAAGGTTTGGGTTTTAGAAGGCCAGTTACAAAAGGCTGCCGTCTTAGGCTGGAAGGTACGCATCCCTTGGATAACATTGCCTCGGTAGCCCATGTCTAGGAGATATTTGGAGCCATGAGTGATCGCTAACTGGGTGGTGGGTTCACATATCCTCGGATAGAGGAATGGGTGCAGGTCATGTCATGATAATATTGGTTTTTGTTGCTCGTTGAGGTTAATTTGCAAAAATTTTGTTATTATTACTGTGATTTTACAGTGAGTGATTTTGCTGCTCTAAATAACTTGTTGAAGCAGCGACTCACTCCTCCTCTTCCTCCTCTCTATGATACCTAAGGGAGAATATGACTCGGTCCCATAGGTCCGAAAGAAACTCGTAGATTGGTTTAAGCCTGTACTCCTCGTAGAGAACAAGCCCCGCGCAGAATGAAGCGAGTAACCACCCTCCAAGGATGTCCACTGGCCAGTGGACACCCAAATACATTCGCGAGTAGCTAACCGCTAAAGCCTCTACTAGGAGAGGTAGGGAGTATTTTTTTTGTAGAGCGCTTAGAGCCACTATGGCTCCAGCACCCACTATTACGGCGTGACCAGAAGGATAGCTGTAATCTGTGGGTCTAGTGCCAATCACGTTCACACCTACGAGAACGTCAAAGGGCCTCGGCTCAGCCATTATCGCCTTAGCCACCGTGCCTAAGATGATAGCTAAGATGAATGTTACAAAGAGGAGAAAGGAGCACCGGCGGTATTCTCCCCCGGGTAGCCATAATATGAATACCACTGGGATCCACACGTACTCACGACCGTAGCGTGATAGGTAAAGCATGAGAGTGTTCAGGTAGACATATTGGTGCTCGTTGATGAGACGGAAGAGAGTGGTGTTTACAGGCGTCGGTTCACCAAACAGCTTAACAAGCAACGAAATAGCCACGAAGAAGCACGCAGCGAATATGACTCTGATCCTTAGAGACACGTGAACTTCTAGCACGACCTAATCATAAACCTTATCATGTTAACACCGCATCCATAGAGACAGTGCTATCAGGTGGATGCAGGTACGTTAATGCCTCGTCGGCAACATTCTTAATGCGTCACTATTTAAGAAGTCACTACGATAGTAGAAGGCTTCTTTGATCCATGTGTAGCGGGCTTCGATTGGTGCGCGTGCCTTTGTGTAAACCCGACGTTGTCACATTGTAAGTTTTCTACGAAGAGGCTTGTCGTAGGCCTGTTTTATCAGTCGAAAGGTTGACGATGTTTCTAACGTTGGGGCTGTGCTTCCTTGACTTCTTGTTTAAAGCGTTCGACTTTTTTCCTTCTCGCATCAACTCTCTTCTCTGCCTGTTTCCAACGCTCAATTTCACCTTTAGACTTCGGCGTGTAGGTGGGTACTGGTTGAGGTCTACCACTTTCGTCAACATGTACAAACGTATAGTATGCTGTAGCCGCGTGGTGCCTGCTACCCGTGTAGGGGCTTTCAACGATGACTTTGGCGCCTATCTCCATCGAAGAGTGGCCCACATAGTTCAAAGCCACAGTAACATCTAGTATATCGCCCACCCTGATAGGATAGTAGAAAGCCATCTCATCCACAGACCCTGTAACACAAGTCCCACCACAATACCGTGTAGCCAGAGACCCAGTTACCTCATCCAGAAGCCTCAGAAGTCGACCCCCGAACATCAAGTCCCCATATATCGCATCGTCTTGGAATACTATCCTTGAAAGTTCAAACTTCCAGTCTGAGTCCGCTGCGTAAGGCTCAACGTCCATAGTTCTCTGCTTTCTGTCCGCTAGTAGATTTTTGCGCTTAGTGTACCTTTCTTCGGCTTCTAGGTATTCTTTTCTCTCATCTTGGGTTGGCTCCAATTTCAACGGTATCGGTCTTGGCTCACCACGTGGGTCAACGGCGACAAAAGTCATGTGTGAGTATGTGGTAAGCGAGCTCTTAGTACTCTCTTCACCTTCAGCTAGTGCCTTTACGGCTACCTCGAGCGAACTCCTCCCTACGTATTCAATCCAAGCCCGCACGAAAACCCTGTCACCAACGTGAACTGGGTTTATAAAGAAAACATTATCTAGGTAACCTAGAACACAGTTACCACGTGTGAGTCTTGTGGCGCTTAACGTGGCCGTCGAGACAAGCCAGTCCATCATCCTGCCTCCGTGCAGTATGCCAAGGGGGTTCGCGTCGCCTGGGTTAACAATATGTAGTGTTTCAACCGCTGTGCTCTTAAGGGATAGACTCTGCTTCTCGTACATAAATCAGTTTGACGACACCTATTAATTAGTTGTAGGTTGACGTTCAGGCGGCCCTTCAACCGAACCCCCTACTCAGTCATGGAGTCAGCCACGCGATGGTGCCAACAGCTCACAATCTATGAGCAGTAATTTGGCGAGCTGCTCCTTTCCTCTCGGACGTGGCATCCCCACCTCGCGATGAAGATTTCCTACTTCCTCAAGCAACTTCGATCCCTCTTCACCCGCAGTGGAGGCTCCATTCAACGGAGCCGTTGTGTAGTGCCCCATGCGGAAGAGGGGTTACGAGCGGTAGGTTCACTCTCTATCTCCAGGCTTGAGTTCCCCAAGTCCCAATGGTACAACCCACTCAGCTCTATCAACCGAGAAGTCTAGTTATATCTATTTTGGAAACTATAACAGTTTCCTATAAGGGGCTATCCGTCCCCTCTGTCACGAAGCGGAAGGGGCTTCCCCTCGCCCCCAAACCCCTAAATAGTTAAACATTAAGACGATCTTAAGTTAGACCTATACCGAAACATACTAGGGTTTTGCTTATAGCTCCTTCATCAACCAGGAAGGCCATGATATGCTACAAGGATGCCTGGCCTCCTGCGCTTAGATGTAAAAATTCGTGGGCTATCACGTGTAGAATATAGATGGGCTCAAAGTGGGTATTCACACTAATACCAAAACTTCTAATTAATGTCTATGATTATAAAAGAGCCCTTGAGCTTTAGATATTTACGATGTTTGGTTTAGACTCTCTCCTAGCTGCTTGCTTCTCTATTCCATCGCTTTTGTTGGCTCGTGTAAGATCTAGTTCGCTCTTTTTCTCACTTGTTTTTGGCATTATTTTAGGAATAGTGGATAGTATAGTTTCACTCGCCTATCCGTTGAGCGACCTAATAGTTGCCCTAATGGCGACCTCAGCCGGAATCCTTCTTTGGAAGGATATTTCGCTCAGAAACGAAATTCTTGGTCTTTTTTGGTTGTTCTGAGCTTCCTCGACGTCACACAAATTCTTCTAACTTCTGCAGCCAGCTCAAATGTGGGTGTCAACTCTGCGGAACTCTATGGTAACATCGTGATAGATTCTCCAGTTAAGCTCAAGCTTGGGATAATCGATGTGATGATCACGTGCGCTATGTCTGAAAGATGCAGATTAAATGGTGCAGCGTGGTGGCTATCTCTTTTTCCTGGAGTTTTAGGTCTGCTGGTTGCAGACCTTTTCATGTTGATTACTGGGAAAGGGAACCTCGCCCTCATTCCCTTCTTAACCTTAGGCTACGTTTGTTCTGGACTAGTTCACAGGTCTTTGTCAACACTGAAAGCGCAGATACTTGCAAGCCACCATAGAAGCCCAATTTAAAATAAGGCTCAATATCAGTTTATTAGAAATGGTTGTGTTTTACATGTTGATTTCTTAGAGGTTTGAGGCTTAAGTTGGCGCTTGGTGAATGTTATCCACACAAATCCGTTAGGAGCACTGAAGCAGGATCGCTAGAGATGGCTATCTGGTCACTGACTGTTTGGTTTGCAGCAGGTTTAGCGTAAATACATAATATCGCTAGGGTCAATCCAATTTTCAAGACGATGTCAGAATTGAGAGACAAGTAACTTTTGGACTTGAGATCACTACTGCACATGCTGTAGCAAATCCTTCCAATGCCTTAACATTTCCAAGTCAATAGCAGAGATTCCCTAATGTATTTGCTTCCTTTGGCCTCTTGCAATCATTGTAATTAGGGTAATTCACGGATTGAAGCTAGATTAACACACTTGGCCAAGTACAATCTCCACGAATTTATGCAGAAAAAGTGCAGCTATCCACCGCAGTTTTCGTTCTGCCTTAACGCATATTCAGAGCGTTTTAAGTCCACTTACAACTGGGTTATCCTGCCCCAAAAGTTACTCCCAAGGATGGGCATCACAATGTTGGCGTTACATCTTATTCGGTGCTCAAAAGCAGAGGAAGAGAATTTGTTGATGAATCTTGTAAAGAAGCTCAACGGGTTACAAATTGACCTAGATTTAGGCAATAGCGGCGGCGTTCGGAGGAGATTTTATATGGTATTGCTGTTCACACTTGCGCTGGAAGCATCTATAGGTTTAAGCTTGGGTTTTCTGGTCGGCTTTTTGGTGTAGCTCAATGGATCGCTCAATCGGTCGCGGTCGCCATTGCTTACAAGGGAGGGAATAAATCTAAGAAAAGACTTTTCAGTATAATAAGAGCAGTACGTGGGCTTCTTTCTTCAGATCTAATTCATGATAGGGGTGGGGATTTTTGGGCAACAAGTCTTTTTTTTTAAAAAAAAGAAAACCAGTTTAGGAAACCAGCTAACTCAGAGTGGGGGCGAGGGGACTTGAACCCCCGACCATCGGGTTTCCGCTTGTTTGCCGCTCCAAAGCTAAGTCATCCCCTTTTAGGGTCAAACCCCTTTTGTGATGAGCTCTGGAGCCCGCCGCTCTACCATGCTGAGCTACGCCCCCTACTCGATCTCCCCTTAATCCAGTAAAGATTGCTGGATATTTATGGATTCCGTCATTAAAACGCGGTTCTCTTAGTTGGTTTCATAATATGTAAAGCTTCTTTTATTTTCCTGTTTAGCTGAATTGTAGAACCATCCCTACTTTGGTTTAAAGTAAACACGCTTTTTATTCGCGCAAGCTCTAATTACTCCCTCTGCAGAGTTTCTTTGGATAAATGCGTTTGGCTGTGGGTGTTATGAATTGAGTGGTGGGGGTGAGGGTCTTGCCAACTAATTTGCCTCCACAAGCTCAGGCTCTATGGCTTAAGGCGCAGGAGGCTAAGACTAAAGAGGAGAAGCTTGAACGCCTGCAGGAGTTCTTGTCCGCAATACCTGATCACAAGGGTACTGAAAAGCTTCGTAAGCAAATCAGGCATCAGATCGCCGTCTTAAAAGATGAGTTGGAGTCTGAGAGGTCAAGGAGGAAGGGTTCGGGTTTAAGCCTCCTAATAAAGCGGGAAGGCGCTCTCCAAGCTGTGTTGGTGGGTGCTATGGGTTGTGGTAAGACCGCGGTGTTTTCAAGGCTCACTGGCGTTTCGCTGAGTAGTGGATTCATGGAAGTCAGGCAGCCGACACCAGGGGTAGTGCGTTTTGGTGACGTACCAATTCAGCTCGTGGACACCCCACCCCTCTATTTGGGCTCATCTAGGCAGCCGAGCTTAACTATGGCTTCGGCTAGGAACGCCGACCTCTTAGTGTTGGTTTTCGATTCCTCCAAATCGGTTAGAGACCAGATTGCTACATTTGAGGGCTTCTTGGATGAGTGCAGGATTAGGCTTAGGGCTAAGAAGGGGTGGGTGAAAGTGGAGAAAACAGCGTCTGGAGGTGTAAGGGTGATGACTACGGGCACCCCCCTATGCACACCAGAGGAGGTTTCATCTTATCTAATCGAAATGGGTGTGCGTAACGCCGTCGTAGTAATAAATGGCCCTGTGGGTATTGATGATGTTGAAGCCGCGCTTCTTGGCTACGTTTTCAAACCCAGTGTTGCCTTGATCACGGGGCGCACGAATATAAGTGGAGGAGAATTAAGTTTAATAAAGAGTGTACTACCCAATTCTCCAGTTGTGTGGGAAGGCGAGCAGCACTTTGAAGATGTTTTCGCAAGGGAGATTTTCGGTGTTTCTGGTTTGATTAGAGTGTATACTAAACCTCTTAACCAGAAGGAGAGGTCTGAGAGACCGATTTTTCTCAGAGCTGGCTCAACGGTTAGAGACGTGGTGAACACCATTCATTCTTCGCTGCTTACCACATTCGAGTATGCGCGGGTCTGGGGCTCCTCGGTGAGATTTCAGGGTGCAAAGGTTGGCCTAGACCATATTTTGATGGATGGAGACACCGTCGAGGTTCACGCGTAGAGAAAAAGGTGTGAGCGCGAGACCTCAGCTACCCCAGAGTTGACATCACCACTCAGAGGACATGGCTCACATCACAGGCATAGTGGAATAGCGGCTTGGTTTGATTAGTCTTTCGCGTATCCCACGAACACGATATATGTATTATTCTGGGAATCGTTTTCTCATCACTTTGTCTTTGGTTTTCTAAGATGAATTTTTCTGTTTGTGCCCACTATTACGGCTTCTCTCCCGTATAGTTTGACGGTTATGTAGAGGAGGAGTAGTGTGTAACCCACTAAAGCGGCTACGTATACAAAGTCGAATAATGAAGCTGGACCTATCAGTGCCATGTTGAGTAGTAGGTAACTATAAGTGAATGGTAGGAGGTACATGACTGCTTGTACGAGGTGGGGTAGAGAGAACAGGCTTGAGAAGAGGAGTGGATACATTGAGAGGACTGGTAGCGACATAACTAGACCTATACTCGCATTCGCCTCCTTAGTATTTGTTGCGTAGGCACTCAGCGCCGCGGTTATGAGCTGTGTGACCACCACCGTTGCCGTGAGTATACCTATTAGGGCGGCTGCTTGTAGCGGTTTGATTTGTATGGCTGTTGGTGTTATGCTCTGTGCAAGGCCACTGAAGGCGAGACCCACTTCGAGTATTATCCCCACAAGGATGGCTATTGCTGAGACTAGGGATATTACGAGCACGGCGAGTGTTTTACCGATGATTATCCCCCACCTACTTACGGGTGTTACAAGTAGCATCTCGAGTGTTCTGCGCTCTTTTTCACCCACAAGGCTGTCGATTATGAGGCCTACGTTCGTTTCAACGGAAACGAGTACTATGAGCGCTGGGAGTATGCCGGCGTAGGGTGTGCTCACAGTGGTGTTAAACGGGGTCCTTACTTGGTATTCTTCAACGTATACTGTGACGGGGTTTAGAACCTTCGAGGCATTTGCACCATACACCTTGTGTAATCGGGCGTATGTCACTTGAGCTGAAATGTCGCTGAGAGCGCTATTAACAATCTGGTTTACCACCTGAGCCTTGGTGCTTCCCGGAGTTGTAAAGAGTGTGAGATTGGCTACCCCAAACGTCTGGTTGAGGGCGTAACTGAAGTTTTCCGGTACAAATATGGCCATAACAGCCTGTCCATCCGCAACCATCTGCTTGGCCACCCGAAAACTCGATTCGTTAACAACCACTAGGTCTATGCTTTGACCGTACGCCTCGATATTGCTGAAGAGCTGCTGACCGTAGTTGGTTGAACCGTAACCCGTGTCTTTGTCCACGAAGGCGATAACCGTTGGGGTCTTAGTGAGTGAGTAGTTGCTCAGCACGCCTAATGCTGAGAATAGGAGTAGGGGCATAACTGTGACCAGCGCAAGAGCCTTTCTGTTCCTTAAGAGCTCCTTTAAGTCCTTTATAAAGATGACGCCCCAACCCATTCTATTCTACCTCCGACGTGGTGAGTGTCAAGAAAAGCTCTTCAAGGTTGTCTGAGCCATACTCGGCAAGAAGCTTTTCAGCTTCACCCTGAACGACTATTCTACCCTTATCCATAATCGCGATGGTGTCGGCCACGCTTCTAATCTCCGACATGTTGTGTGATGTAACTATGATCGCTTTCCCGTCGCCCGCGAGTTTGCCTAGAATATCACGCACATTTTTAGCCGATCTGACATCCAACCCATCTGTTGGCTCATCTAAGACGAGCAGTTGGGGGTCATTTACTAGGCACATACCGAGTAGTGTTTTACGTTTAAGACCCTTGCTCAGCTTGGAGCCATACTCATCGTGTTTGTCCTCTAACCCGAGTACCCTGATTAGCCGCTCGGTTCTCATTTCAGCCTCAGACCTGCTTAAACCCCTGAGTAAGCCATAATAGTAAATTGATTCATACACGGTCAGCTTTTCGTACACCCCAGCATCCTCTGGGAGGATACTCATCTTAGAGCGAACGCCGCCAACACTCGGGTCGCCTCCAAGTACCGTTATACTCCCCGATGTTGGTCGAATCAGGCCTGACACCATTCTAAGCGTTGTTGTTTTGCCGGCGCCGTTGGGACCTATCAACGCGAACGTTGTGCCGAATTCAACTTTGAAGCTCACCCCATCTACCGCTGTGAACTCTCCGAAGACCTTCCTTAGGTCGTTGGCCACAACAGCGTCCAACTGCTACACCTTGAATACACTGATACCTTTAAACACGCAACTCGGGTCAGAGTCCTCGATCCTTAATAGCTCGTTATACTTAGCGGTCCTTTCCCCTCTTGCGGGAGCACCGCTCTTCATCGCCCCCGTTGAGTAGGCTGTTGCAAAGTGGGATATGAAGGTATCCTCTGTCTCCCCGCTCCTATGGCTAACTATCGGGAGCCAGCCGTGGACCTTAGCAGAGTTTATCGCGTCGACAGCCATACTAACGGTTCCCACTTGGTTTATCTTTATTATAGCCGCGTTGCAGGCGTCTATTTCAAACGCCTTCTCAATGTTCTCAGCCCTCGTGACAAGTAGGTCGTCGCCGACTATCCGCAAACCCTTCAGGCTACGCTTAGCTGACACGAATCCCTCCCAGTCGTCTTCTGAGAATGGATCCTCGACTGATATGATAGGATACTCTGTGCAGATCTTTAAGTAATGCTCCAACAGCTTTGTTGAATCCATCGTCTTCCCATCAAGTGTGTATTTTCCGTTTTGATAGAAACTAGTGGCCGCCGCGTCAAGCGCGAAGAAGACGTCTTCGCCCTCGTTGTAGCCAGCTCTTCGGATCGCTCTGACGAGTGAATCGAGTGCTTGGGTTGTGGTAGTGAACGGTGGGGCGAATCCACCCTCGTCGCCCACGTTCACAGCTGAAACCCCAGCCTCCTCTTTGAGGACTTCTTTTAGGTTGAGGTAGACTTCTACTGCTATCCTTATGGATTCACGGAAACTTTGGGCGGCGGGCACAATCATAAACTCCTGTATTCCGAGACCATTCCCAGCGTGTTTTCCACCGTTTAAGACGTTGAACATGGGGGTAGGTAAAACGTGGTTGCCTTTGCCATTTTTTAAGTATGGGGGTAGGTTGAGTTCTTGGGCGGCGGCTCTGAAGCATGCTATAGATACGGCTGTTGATGTGTTTGCGCCTATTGAGGAAAAGTTGTCTGTCCCATCTACTTCCCTAAGGGTTTTATCGATGAGCGCTTGGTCGCTCACTTCTAATCCTTTTAGGGCGGGCTCAACCTTTTCCCTTAGCGCCTTAAGACACTTGGTGACCCCTTTACCAAGGAATCTCGGACCGCCGTCGCGTAGCTCGACAGCCTCTCTTCTACCGGTTGAGGCACCACTTGGGGCATAGCCATACCCAGTCGCCCCACTTGATGCTTTTACCTCAACATATAGGGTTGGGTTAGCCCGCGAATCAAGAACCTCATGCCCAACGACACTTTTAATTGGTGACAATGCGTGGTCAAACACAGTATAAGGGCTAAATATTATAATGTTTACGAAATCCCATAAAGAAGCAGGTGAGCGTTGTTCAGCCTAAAGATATAGTAGAAGACAGGGGAAATCTCCTACCTCTTTTTGGTTGCCTTACGTCTGGTTCTATAGTTAAAATAGAGTTTTGCCTCGAGCGTATCCCTTTCTACTATTCGAAGAGTATACCTTGGGCTTCTCTTGATCTTTTTGATGAACCTGTTGTACTTCTTGTTGTATGGTATTGCGATAAATCTCTGTGAGTCTTCTGACGTTATTTTTTCACCCATTGTTCTCAGACTTATAGGTGTATTAAAGTGTTAGTCTGTGGCTGTCAACCACCGTCGAGCGTATTGTCGACATAAAGTAAAAAATATAAAAGTCTAATAAACCCTTTTTATAGAAAAAAACTTTGGAAAAATAGGTTTTTAAGACATAACATTTATATCTGAGCTTACCCGCATTCATTAGGGGGGCTATGCCTATGTCAAACACAGCCAACATTCCAAGGCTGAAGGAGAACGCCGTGGGTCTATGGGGTAACTACGCCCAAGCGATGGCGGTTACCGCACCGCTTGGGTCAGTTGTTTCAAGCCTTTTTGCTGGCGCTCTGTACGCGGGTGCAAACCTGCCCCTCGTAACGCTTCTCGCTTTTATAACTTCATGTGCGTGGATATATATTCTTTCATGCTTTTCCTCAAAAATCAACTCGGCTGGCGGGTTCTATACATATAGCGCAAACAGCCTAGGTAGGAGGACCGGGTACTTCGAAGCGGTCACAGAGTTCATGGCGTTCCTGCTCACAACGGTGTTTGAGGGTATGTATGTAGGTATAATAGTACCGTCACTCGTAAGAGTCTTCGGAATAGTATTGCCCTCATGGAGCTGGATACCACTCACCGCTTTAGGGATTGGGCTCGCGATCCCGTTTACCTATTATGATATAACCAAGACTCTCACAAAGTATGTGGCCGTTGCCGCCACATCAGAAGTAATACTGTTGCTTGGCTTGGGTCTATATTTGGTATTTAAGGCTGGACCAGCCAACACCATAGCGGTTTTCACAGACCTTCATCTAGCCCCGCATGGGGTGAGCGGTTTGGCTACCGGTTACCTGCTAGCAGTGATCTCCGTTGCTGGAGCGGGCACCGCCACCTACCTTGGCGAGGAGACCAAGTCTCCATCCAAGAATATTAAACGTGGCATGTGGCTTGCTCTAATACTGGGTGGCGCCTCAATGATATTGTCCTCCTACTCAGTGGTGGTTTCTTGGGGGTTAACCCACGCCGCCGACCTCGGTGGCGCCAGCGTCCCACTTGTGCAGCTAGCCGCTAAAGTATCAGCGGCGCTCGCAGTTGTAACAGTTCTGCTGGCAGTCAACAGCCTGATCGTTTCAAATGTGGGAACAAACCTCGCCGCCTCAAGAATCCTTTTCAGCCTTGCCAGAGAAGGTGGAGCGCCGTCAAAATTTACGAGTGTGCACGGTAAACACAGGAGCCCGTACATTAGCTCAATATTTGTTGGCGCAGTCGCAGTGGGCATAGGTCTATCGACCCCCCTCTTATTGGGCTTCATTAACGCTTACCAATTCATAGCTGTGGCTGCAAGCATTTTTTGGATAATAGGGAGAATGGTGGACTCTGTGTCGCTACCCATCTTCTATTATAAGAAGTTCAAAGAAGAGTTCAACGTGGTTAAGCACACTTTGGCGCCAGCTGTGATCACGGTTATAAACGTGGTTGGGCTTGGGCTGACTTTGCTACCACCAGTCTATCCCACAAACATGTCGATTATCCTAGTTGTATCTGTTTTAATCATATGGAACAGTGTTTACTTCTATCTAAAGAGAGGTAACGTAGATATGATAGGATCCTACGTTGTGAATGAAGCGGGAGAGCTTCTGGTGACCAGCGCTGCAAAAAAATAATAGTTTATGCCAGCTTATTGGCGGTGTCCAGCTAAAGCTTTTCTAAGCCTTACATCACGCTCACCGTCCAATAATCCAGACACCATCGGTTCGTAAGGGTGTTGCAGTAGCACTTTTAAACCCTCATTCGCTTTTACTGTGCGCGTATATAGTTAGCGGGTGGTGAGTCCTCCCACTGATCCGCTATACAAACCCCGGTGGGGAGGGTGGGAATGGTTAAGCTCAAGGTCTGCGAGTTGTTTACAAGTATTCAGGGTGAGGGAGAGCTAATCGGTACTCCTTCTCATTTTGTTAGGCTTTATGGTTGTAACCTCAAGTGTGTGTGGTGTGATACGAAATATTCATGGATAAGGCAAGAAAGGGCTGTTGAAGGTGTAGACTACAAGTATATGGATATCCAAGAAATTGTTGGTTCCTTAAGGATGGGTTCACCTTCCATTACCCCCCTCGTCACAATAACGGGGGGTGAACCACTCTTACAGCAAATTGAGGAGTTGGTTAGAGAAGCAAAGCTTCTCGGCCACAACACTCTGGTTGAAACCAACGGAAGTATTAAGCCATCAAGAAGCCTCCTAGAGGGGGTGGACTGCTGGTCCGTGTCACCTAAACTATCAAACTCGGGTAATAAGAGCACACAACGCCTCGACTGGGTTATGACAGCGAAACACTTCTATCTGAAGTTCGTCGTGACAGACCCTAAGCGAGACCTTCCAGAGGTCGCGGAAATCTGCGACACCTACGGGTTCCCAAGGCACAGGGTTTTTGTACAGCCAGACGGCACTAGGCCAGATTACTCAGCCGCCCTAGCGAGTCTCGCTGAGGCCAATAGGGAATGGGGATTCAGGGTGGGCATCCAGCTACACAGGGTGGCGTGGGGACACAGGAGGGGCGTTTAAGATGTGCAGCATCTCGGGGTGTATACTCTTCGAGTCCCAGAGGTCTGAGGAGACCCTTAAAGCGATCGAAGATAAACTTCGGAGGATCATAGTGAAAGCCGAAGAACGTGGACGCGATAGCTACGGGATTGTCTCCGTGTCTAGGAGTGGTGGTGTGAAGACCATAAAGCGTGTGGGTAAACCCAGCGACTCCCTTTGGAGTCAGCCAAGAATAGTGGGGGAAGACACAGTGATAGTGCTCAGTAATAATAGGGCTGAGCCCACTACTGAGTATGTGAAGCAAAAAGAAGATAAGGACATACAGCCCTTCGTGAGTCATGGCTTCGTGGTTGCCCATAACGGCACAGTGGCCAACGACAAGGAGCTAGAAAGAGAGTTCGGCCTGACAAGGGAGACGCCAATAGACTCAGCAATAATCCCCCCGCTGCTGAGTAGGGTCTGGGACGGTAGTTTAGCTAGCTTAAGACCCATTTTGAGCGACATGATAACTGGCAGTTACGCGTTGGCGCTCGTAGACTTGACTAATCCTCGGAAACTGTTTTTAGCGGTCAATTACAAACCCCTCTATCTCGAATATGACCCTCTACTCGACGCGGTTTTCTTCTCGTCTTTTGATTATTATATAGAGCCAGAGAGGAGACCTATCTGGCTTCAACCGCCCATCAGACAGGTGGAACCCTACTCAGCGTTGATGATTGACTCATCAAAGAACTACGAAGAGGTAACCTTATGGAGGAACCGTAGAGAAAAGAGGGCTCTAGTGGTCTGCAGTTCGGGTTTGGATAGCACCACGGCTGCCACGTATATGGTCAAGGAGGGTTATGATGTAACCCTTCTACACTTTAGGTATAGGCATAGAGCTGAGCAAAGGGAGTTCGAGTGTATAAAACAGATATCGGCGAGGCTGAAAGTGCCTCTCATAGTGGTTGACACAGAGTTATTCAAGCAGTATATGTCCACATCACCACTAATAGACTTAAGCATGGATGTTTCTACGAGGAACATGGGGGAGAGCGGTGCAGAGTTCGCACATGAGTGGGTCCCCGCGCGAAACCTCATTTTTCTTTCGATAGCAACAGGTATAGCTGAAGCCCAAGGCTACGACTATGTGGTTTTGGGTAATAACCTCGAGGAAGCTGGGGCGTTCAGTGATAATGAGATGATGTTTGTGCGCAAACTCAATGAACTATTGCCTTACGCCACAAACCTGCAGAAACGCGTTCAGGTCTTAATGCCCGTTGGCCATTTAATGAAGCATGAAATAGTTCGGCTCGGCCTAAGGCTGGGGGCCCCTCTAGACGTGACGTGGAGCTGTTATTATGGTGGAGAAAAGCACTGTGGGAGATGTGGGCCTTGCTATATGCGAAAAAAAGCCTTCGAGATTGTTGGCGTCAGGGACCCCGTTGAGTATTTAACGCGGTAGAAATCCCTTTTTTGATGGTAAATAAAGGATTACCCACAGGATATTTTTTGAAGGAAAAGTCCGTTAAGCGAATTAAGAAATAAGGAAGGTGGTCTAGATCCACCCTCTCTGCCTCATTGCCTCTACGACTTTACCTATGGCGTATATATACGCTCCTTGGCGCATGTCGACCGAATACTTCTTACTGGTGTTCCATACTTCCCCGAAGGCGGCCACCATCTTCTGCTTTAGCGCCGAGTCAACCTGCTCAGCGCTCCAGTAATAATTCTGGAGGTTCTGAACCCACTCGAAGTAGGATACCGTAACCCCACCAGAGTTGGCTAGCACATCCGGTACCACTGTGACACCCTCCTTCCAGAGTATGTCGTCGGCCTCTGGTGTTGTGGGGCCGTTAGCTGCCTCGACGACAAGTGAAGCTCTGATTTTCGCAGCGTTTCTATCGGTGATCTGATTTTCAAGTGCGGCTGGGACCAGTATGTCCACCTCGGCCTCCAGTAGCTCCTCATTAGTAATATTCTTAGCCCCTTTGAAGTCCACAACCGACCCGGTTTCGTTCTTGTGCTTCGCAACCTCAGAGTACTTCAACCCGGAGGGCGAGAATATTCCTCCCTTCGAATCGCTCACAGCAACAACCTTTGCACCCAGCTCTTCGAGGAATCTGTGAACATACATACCGGCGTTACCGTATCCTTGAACAGCAACTGTGCTTTCCTTTAACTTTAAACCAAGCTTCTTCGCAGCTTCTTCCACGACAAAAGAGAGACCCCTTGCAGTAGCTGTGTCCCTGCCCAACGAACCCCCAACCACTATTGGCTTCCCCGTGACCACACCGAAATTGTTGAACCCCTTCACCCTGCTGTATTCATCCATAAACCAAGCCATCACCTGTGCGTTAGTGTAAACATCGGGCGCGGGTATGTCTTGATATGGGCCTACGATTGTGGAGATAGCTTGGAAGTACCCCCGTGAAAGCCGTTCCAGCTCGCCCACGGAGAGCTTGTGAGGGTCGACTATCACCCCACCCTTCGCACCTCCGTATGGTAAGCCAGCGACTGCGCACTTCCACGTCATCCACATGGAGAGGGCCTTTACCTCATCAACCGTCACGTTAGGGTGGTACCTAACCCCACCCTTGAAAGGTCCTAATGCGTCGTTGTGCTGGCTTCTGAATCCTGTGAACACCTTTACGCTCCCATCATCCATTTTGACGGGTATAGCCACAGTTAGGACTCTTCGAGGATACTTGAGTACTTCCACCGCGGACTGCTCTAGGTCCATGGTTTTCGCCGCGCGTTCAAGCTGCTTAACGGCCGTCTCGTAGGGGTTATAAACTTCCTTCTTTGTCTCTGCTTTCTGAACAGACAATTACATCCCCATTTGAGCACTCTTTAAACCTTGTATAAGCTTTTCCAAATAGGGTTTACCTTCTGAAACATATATTTATTTTAGCATAATTAGATTTTTATAAATAAATAGCCTATTCAAGGATTATCAAAAATTATATTTTGTTATTTTAAAAAAGGCTTGTTAAGCCTGTTACAATATATATTTGTCCCAAGTAAGTGGTCAGTGTGTCGCCACAGGGGCATAATAGTTAGTGAAAAAATCTGCTCATCGATTACAAACAACTGGGGATTTGCAGTTTTAATGTTTTATCAATTAGCTTGGCGTGGTTTGAATGGCTTTGCACTATTCCAGATATAATCGAAGTAGGTAGAAGCGATTTCCGCGAGGGCTGAGTGCTTGGTCCATATCGCCATTGGGCTTCGTTCGACGCTCATAAGTATGAGCGTCTCCGATTTATCGCATATTATCCCCCCTCCGAACATTTTGTCAACTATGTGTATTTCCGCATCTGGCATGTTTATTAGGGATAGCTCCTCTTTTAGTGATGATGATGCTAGTAGGCGTACTTTTATGGGTGAAAACTCAACTTTGTTCTTTATGAATGCAGATATCTCGTCGAACCTTGGAGGAATCATGGGAAGAGCTATGTCGATCTCCTTTTCACAGTCAACTATCATTGAACCAGCTTTGCTTAGGATTTTATCCAACCCTGTTATTAACCAAACTTGAGGGTTATCAGCTAAATCCTTTGCTTCGAATAGTGGTGTGAGCTCTTCTATTGCCTGTTTTTCGGCTGTGGCAAGCATTGACTCAATGTAGTTTCTATTTATTTTTATTGCCTCCTTTGGGGGTCGAGGCACGTAGCGTTTAGGGTAGCCCTCGCTTTCGATCAGCCAGCCTCTTTCAACCAGCTTTTTCAGGGAGGAGTACACTTTACTATACGGTACACCACTAATCTGTGAAAGCTGTTTTGCGTCACCTCCACCGTTGGTGAGTGAAGCGTAATAGAGCTGAGCCTCAGACTGAGACAATCCAAGCTCGCGTAGATAGTTGAGTTTGGGGATGCTTCTGACCAATCGATATCATATAACCAACTCCATGCGAACATATAAAATGCAACCTGTGTTCTCCACAGTATGGGCAACCTAGGTTAAGGTAAAAGGGTTTTATATTGTAGGGTGCTTAGTGGCCTGAATTTTGATGGATAGGCGTTTTGAGTATTGTCAGGCAATAAAATAGCGCTTGATGGTAGCCATTCGAGCAATACCTTACTGAGGGGGTAATAGATGCTGTCTCATGCAGACAGGTTTGTCTTACAGATGTTGGTGTTTGACCTCATAAAGCTAAATAGACTGTTTGCTGAATATAATCTGGTGTTAATATGGGTGGTAAGGGAAAGAAAGGTATAGCTTCGTTGGAGAAACAGCAGGCGCGACAAGTGCAGGAGCAACAGAAGAAGAAAGAAGAAAAGAAAAAGGGAAAGAAGGAAGACCGCTCCCAGCCACAGAAGGCGATATATGTTGTTAACGAGGCTACCCAAGAGCTTTTGGGTCAGATAAAACCCAACAATTACTATACGCTCTACGAGTTGGCTTCAAAGATCAACACCCCTCTAAGTCTTGCTAGGAGAGCCGTGCGCGAACTGGAGGCCATGGGTAAGCTAAAACAGATATCTAAATCTGGTAACTCACGCTTGTTTGTGGCGATCTAGCCTGATGATTAGGTGTGTGAAGAGGTCAAACGCGCCGATAGCGGTGGTGTTTGATACTCTTCCGAGGGGCACCCTAGAGTTTTTTAGAGGTAAGCCTCTTGCAGTATATGAATCCACACTGTGCTCGGAGAAGTGCACGAGTATGGTGGATGCGTTTAAAGAGTACGCTGTGATTGGTGTTGTTGAGCGTGGAAATGAGGCGATTGAGTGGGGGGAAAACTTTTGTGTTTTGGCGTCATGCTTCTATACGACTGGTTTCAGACCGCTCCTATTCAATTTTCTTGGCTCACCTGGAAAAAACGATCTTTCACTAATCTTTCAAACCCTCCGTAAGGGTTATCGGCTGGGGTGGGTTGACAACCCTATTATAAGGCTTGGTGAGTGAGGCGGTGGGCTTTGATTCATAGGAAGATTATCCTGATTCTGGCTGACGGTTTGGGGGATAGACCTAGTCGTACGCTTGGCGGCCAAACACCCTTACAAGCCGCCTTAACACCGAATCTCGACGCGCTTTCTAGATCGTCCTCGCTTGGATTGCTGTACCCTGTGGCGCCGGGGGTCACACCTGGCAGTGACACGGCGCATCTATCAATTTTCGGCTACGATCCGTATACCTACTATAAGGGAAGAGGCCCGTTTGAAGCTCTCGGGGCGGGAATAGATTTGCTTCCAGGTGACGTAGCCTTCAGAGGAAACTTTGCGACGGTTGATGAAAGAATGGTTGTGGTGGATCGAAGGGCTGGTAGGAGTCTGAAGGAAGCCCGGGAGTTGGTGGAATACTTGAACGACAATCTTAGGGTTGACGGTGTGAGGGTGCTGTTAAAACACGGCTCGGAGCACCGGTTTGCGCTCGTACTCAGAGGTAAAGGGCTCAGCCCTGATGTCACGGATACTGATCCCCACGCTGTGGGTCTTAGTGTGAACTTATCACAACCAAAGTCACACTCAGAAGAAGCTGCGAGAACAGCGGCGGTGGTTAATGAGGTGACAAAGCAGTCTTATGCTCTCCTTGAGAGGCACCCCATCAATGCAGAGAGGCATGGGAGAGGGGAGCCTAAGGCCAATATTATACTCCTACGTGGCGCTGGAAGTCTTGCAGAGATTCCCAGCTTCTCATCCAAGTATGGTTTAAAGGGCTTCGGTGTTAGTGGGACGGCTATGATACGTGGATTCTGCCGCCTCATAGGTATGGAGGCTCCAATAGTCGAGGGCGCGACGGGTGACTCCAACACCAATGTGGCTGCGAAGGCGCGTGAAGCTATAAAAGCCCTAGAAACCCATGACTTTGTATACGTACACTTTAAAGCCACCGACGCGGCGGGCCATGACGGAAACCATGAATTAAAGGTTAGGATGATTGAGAAACTCGACGTGATGGTTGGCATGATCGTTAACAACGTCAGCGGCGAGGAAGTTATTTGTGTTAGCGGGGACCACAGCACGCCCGCCGACTTGGGTGAACACTCAGCCGACCCCGTACCATTACTAATACACGCCCCAGATTGTTTTGCAGAGGGTTTAAGGTTTAATGAGCAAACATGTGTGCATGGTGCGATGGGCAGGCTGCGCGGGCAGGAGCTTATGCCCGTTTTACTCAACCAGGCAAACCGGATTAAGAAATTTGGAGAGTAGACGTAGTGTATGAACAGGAGCTAGGTGCGCTTCTCGGTGCGGCTCAAGCCCGCAACCATAGGGCCACGGTGATCTGTGACCCAGCGCTCTTTAACTCTGTTTCCTGGGCGCTTGAATCATACTCCCATGGCTACTATGCTTGCCTAAAGTCACCCCAGCGAAATCCACCCAGCAACTCATCTGTTGTGAGCTTTTCCTCTTATGGGAGGGTGCTGGGTGAGACAGTTGACTACGTGGTTTACGAAGCTATTGGGTTTTATGACCCGAACGCGCTTGCAGCGTTAGCCGACACTGTTCGGGGTGGGGGCGCGCTTTTCTTGGTGGTGGATAAGGCGAAACCCCCTGTATACCACCAGTTCGATTTATCTGAGTCTATAAGCGTCCTTATACCAAGATTTATACGGAAAATTGAATCATCCGACCTCTACGCGGCAGTTGAATCATGTGAAATCAGGGTGTCAGCGGCCTTCAAAGTCGTTTCCACACGTACTATTGGGGTGTTCAAAAGCTTTGACCAACGGGAAGCGTATGATGCTGTGTTAAGGTGGTTCACCGCTGGCGGTGATGTGTTCGCTCTGCTTTCGAGGAGGGGTAGGGGTAAGTCTGCCCTGTTAGGCATGGTTCTCCGCGAGCTTTGCTTATCTGGGAAAGTCGAGGGTGAGGTGTACGTTACATCACATCATCCCACCCATGTTACCACCCTTTTGAAGCACTTGGCTCCAGCCTCAGGGTTCAACGCCCCCATTGAATGGGGTAAAGTTGTAAAACTGGGTGGCGCTAGTGTTGTGTTCGAGTCACCCAAACGTGTGCCGTCTTCATCAATAGTGTTTGTGGATGAGGCATCCACTCTTCCCTTTGGTGTGCTTGTTAACCTGATAACCAAGGCTACCAGAGTTGTTCTCTCAACCACTAACTACGGGTACGAGGGGAGTGGCAAAAGCTTTCAAACTAGGCTGTTAAACTGGATTACATCATCTGGTAGAAGCCTCGAAGTTAAAGAACTCTTCGAGCCCGTGCGCTACTCTGCGGGCGACCCATTAGAAGAAGCGCTCATGGATACCTTCCTTTTCTTCGCGCATACACCCCGGAGCGGTGCGATGGGCACCGATATCTCGGACTTATCGAAGCCATGCAACATCATGAGGCTTGGTGCGACTAATATGGCTCAAATGGATGAATCAAAGGTGGCCGAGGTGTACTCCGTTCTCACTGAGGCTCACTATAGAAATGAACCCCGTGACCTTAGCCTCATTCTTGAAAACCTGAAGTCAACCACCTTTGTTTACACCCTAGGAAGCGAAGTAGTGGGTGTTGCAACGTGTGTTAGGGAGGGACCAATCAGCCATGGTATGGTGGAGGCTGTATTAAGGGGTGCAAGCTTCCCAGGCAACCTAATAACTGAAAGGTTAGTGGCAAGAAGCCTTAGCGCGGAGTTCGCCCAACTAGTCGGCCAAAGGGTTGTCAGGATAGCGGTAAAACCCCCCTATCAGGGGAGGGGTCACGGCTCCAACCTTCTCAAAGGCTTGGAGACGAACTTCAAAGATGAGTGTGACTGGATAGGCGCATCTTTCTCCGCTGACTATAGGACAGTTGTTTTCTGGTTCAAAAACGGGTACATTTTCCCCGCCGTCTCTTGGAGTAGTAATCGCCACACTCAGCACCCATCTGTTCTCTGCGTCAAACCCCTCTCAGATCGGGCCAAGCGGGCTATGCGTAGTTCAGTTGACACTCTAAGAGCCCATATATCCTCGCAGTTACACCGGGCATCGGCGGATGCCAGGGTTTACGCCGTCATAGTGAAGAGCATGTCGGATGGCGAGCGCCAAATGAAGCTTAGCGTGGGGCTTATCAACTTCGCTGAGTGGAGCCTACCGGTTGAGTTAATCATTCCAGATTTGGCTCAGAACCTGTTTTCACTAGCCCACAAATTCACCCTTCCAGAGGTTGAATCCATGATTAGATTGATACAGTGGCGATCATCCGCCTCTGATAGCTTAAGGGTTAAAGCGGCTCTTAAACGAATCCTACATGGGCCCACGTAGTGTTTGTTTACTCATAAATCATTAGAAGGTTTCTTTCGACGGGTTTATTACAGTGTGCAAGTTTTAAACCACGAGCCATGGGTAAGCTTCGTGTTTGTATTAATGGGTACGGCACGATCGGAAAGAGGGTCGCTGATGCCGTCAAGCTACAGGAGGACATGGTGGTTGAAGGGGTCGTCAAGACCAGAGCTGACTATTCATGTGAACTTATCCGGGAGAGAGGCTACCCCCTCTACGCTGCCTCCAAGGAGTCCCTTGAGTCCTTCAAAAAGGCAAATGTAAAGGTTGAGGGACTAGCTGAGGACCTCTTTAAGAAGTGTGATGTAGTAGTTGACTGCACACCTGAAGGTATAGGCGCGAAGTACAAACCGGTCTACGATTCCATTGGCGTTAAAGCCATTTTTCAAGGCGGAGAAAAACACGAACTAGTGGAGGCTTCTTTTGTGGCTGAGGTCAACTATGAGAAGGCGCTCAATAAGAGGTTCATCCGCGTGGTTTCTTGTAACACCACGGGTCTCTCGAGAACAATCGGCTACCTAGATAAGTCCTTCGGCGTTCGAAAAGTGCGGGCTACAATAATAAGACGTGGCGCCGACCCATCCGAAACCAAGAAGGGTCCGATAAACGCCTTGGTACCCAACCCAGCAAAATTCCCAAGCCATCATGGTCCCGATGTACAGACAATTTTACCCCATCTCGAAGTGGTAACCGGTGCGGTTGTTACTCCCACAACCCTCATGCATGTTCATGTAGTAAACGCCGAGCTCAAGTCAGACGCTTCGGTTGAAGACGTGGTAAAGTGCTTCTCTAGGTCTAAGAGAATCAGACTGATTGATGCCGCAAAAGGCTTAGACTCCACCGCCGCCATAATCGAATATGCTAGGGACCTCGGAAGAAAACGCGGCGACCTACCAGAGGTAGCCGTATGGAGCGACTCGATATCTGTGATAGGAAGAGAGGTGTTCTATATGCAAGCGGTACACCAGGAATCCATAGTTGTTCCAGAAAATATAGACGCCGTGCGTGCGGTTACCGGTAGCGTTGTCGAAGGGGGCAAGTCGGTGATGTTAACCAACCAATCGCTTGGCTTGATTTAGAGTGTTAGACGTGCTAGAGTTCGCATCCATTGGTAATGCAAACATAGATGTGACTCTCAGAGTTAAGGAGATGCCTCAGATTGACAGCATAATTCAGGCATCCGAGAGTTTCGTTGGCACTGGTGGGTCGGCTTCCAATTATGCGTACACGATTGTCAAGATGGGCGCGAAGGTACACTTCTTTGGGTGTGTGGGCGACGACTTATTCGGTCGCGTGTTTGTTGAAGAACTCTCCGGTATGGGTATAGACACAAGGTTCGTAGAAGTTGTAGCTGGAGAGAAGACTGGGTTCGTCACAATATGGCTGGATGATTCGGGTGAAAAGCGCGGCATAGCTTGGAGGGGTGCCAACAATCGGCTCGCACCCAAACCAGAGTGGGAGGCGCTAAACCGGATGAGCTTGGTCCACCTAGCTGGCTGCACTCCAGGTGTCGCCGAGTGGGTTTGGCGTAATATAGCAGCACCAAAAAGCTTCGATCCAGGTTCATCCACACACCTCTACACGCCCCAGCACATTGTAGAGGGGATAAAACGGTGCAGGGTATCATATTTATCAACCCACACCTTAAACTCGCTTGGGATTAGCCGGCATAACTTGAACGCGTTGACGGCGTCTGGTGGTAACACACTGGTTGAGAAGATGGGCAGTAGGGGTGTTAGGGTATACAGTGGAGGTAGAGTTGTGCGGTTGCCCGCAGTGGAAGCTAGGCCAGTGGATACCACTGGAGCTGGAGACGTGTTTAGCGCTGTGTTCGACTATAAAATAATGTCGGGTTACCCACCCGAGGAAGCCGCGGTGTGGGCTACGGCCGCATCAACCATTAAGATTACGGAGGTTGGCGCTAAAAGGGGTGTACCCAGCTATACTCAGTTGGAGTCATACGTGGAAACGATTCGAGAGAAGATCACGCCAGTAATCGAGTAGTGCCTCCTTTTCCCTTCAACGCCGCCGACAAAGCGTGTGTTGCATGATTGACTCAATTAATCCGCGGATTATATGCGTGTGTTGGCCGGTCGCAAAGCGCTTATATTGTTCAAAAATCTAAAAATTGTTGTAGGTTTTGGCCTTTGCGTTTAACCACTATCCTACCAAGAGAGGTAGTTCACGCCCTAGATAAAGTAGCTCAAAACCTAGTTAGTGTTGGGTTTAATAGTTTCGGTGAGACCTCCTTAACGAAGGCTGCAACTCACCTTATTAAGTCAAGAGGCAAGCTTCTCAGACCCACGCTTGTGCTTCTTGGTTCTTTCTGTGCCGGCGGGGTTAACAACTTATCGTTGAGCGCGGCCACTGCGGTTGAACTAATCCACACAGCAAGCCTCATTCACGACGACTTGATAGACCGCGACGAGCTGAGAAGGGGTGTTCCAACTGTACACAAAGTTTTCGGTGAAGAGATGGCTGTGTTGAGTGGCGACCTGCTTATATCTAAAGCGATTGAGCTAAGTGCGCCGTGTGGTGAATTAGCGATCAGGGAGCTCGCAAAGGCCGCGATCGATATGAGTGAGGGTGAGGCGAGGGATTTCGAGGTTCAGAGGTCAAAAAAGAAGATTGGCGTTGAGGAGTACCTCGAGATCGTCAGACTGAAGACGGCCTCCCTAATAGGTTCGTCGGCTGCGATAGGGGGCATAGTTTCTGGGGCAGAGGCCAAGCTGGCTTCCAGCCTCCGTGAATATGGGTTCAACTTGGGTGTAGCGTTCCAAATCCGCGACGACTACCTGAACGTGTTGGGCTTAAACCTTGATAAACCCAAGTCCACGGGGGATGATTTGCTACGTGGCAGACCCAACATTGTTTCAGCTTTGACCACTGAATATGATTTTGAAACCAGCCTTAAGATATCCAGAGACCTTAACAGGATGTATGTTATGCGTGCGCAGGAGGAGGCTGCTAACATAGGTCACTGTAGCGGTATTCTTACGGGTTACTCACGCCTTGTGCTCATAGACGCCGACTCCCTCTGAAGCGGCTTTGGGGCGCAGGGCAAATGGTTTTAAACGGTTTTGCTGTGTCCTCTGTCGAAGAAGCCCTGCGTATGTTGGAAGCCGAATTAAAAAGGAGACCCCGCTACGTTTTCAGGGTCGCATCACGGTTAGCAGCGGATGCTATAAGCGCTCGTAGACAGGATTTGCTGGTTAAAATCGACAGTCTCAGAATGCAAGCGTTCACTGCAACCCACACTAGGCTTCCGGACACCCTCGAAAACCCACTGGTCACACTATGCTTGACCGTGGTGGGTTTCGCCTTCACATACCTTGGTGGTGCCCACTCTTATGGAGGAGTCTACAAAGTTGCTTTGCTGCTGATTGGAATCATAATAACCCTCCTCTCAAGCCACCCCTTCGGTCACTCGTTGGCTGGGAGACTGGGGGGTATAGGGTTTAACGGTGTCTACCTCGGCGGACGGCTCAGGGTCGAACCCACACTGCTCCTAAACTTAGAAAGCTATTATCGCGCAGGGGTAAGGGTAAGGTTCTGGTTCCACCTCGCAGGACCATTAGCTACATTCTTCTCATCCGTTGTGCTTAGCGTGCTCGTAATCTTGGCGTATTATCCAGTGCTCGTCAAACTGCTTGTGGCGCTTATCCCTGTGCTTATACTCGTCACCGAAGTGGTTAACTCAAGGGTTAGGGGTGATATAAGCAGGGCTATTCATGCGCTTAAACAGGGTGTTTTGTGTTGAGTGGTGGACTTGGTGAAGATTGGGGAGAGGTGGTTGAGGGAGCTCTTAGCCGACTTATCCCAGTGTATGATAGGATGAATCGTGTAATGTCCTTTGGGAGAGACCTCGAATGGAGGCTCAAGGGTATAAGGGCTGCTTTTGGTGGGGGGGAGCTAGTTTTGGATGCTGGCTGCGGCCCAGGTGTTATGACGGAGGCTTGGTGGCGTGTTTATCCCTCGTCTAAGCCAATTATGCTCGACGCCCTAAGAGAGATGCTCGAAGTCGCTCACCGCAGGGTCTCAGATAAAGCGGCTACGGGTGTAAGGGGTGTATTCGAAGCCCTCCCCTTCAGGGATTCCTGTTTCGATGGGGTAATGATGGGTTTCTCTTTTAGAGACGCTCAAAACATGCGTACAGCTCTCTCAGAGCTAAGCCGCGTGACACGTGACCACGGCACGCTTCTCGTCGTGGATATAGCCAAACCCGACAACGCGATTACAAGGTGGCTGATCGGGGTCTACTGGAGGCTAATAGTGCCCGCAGTGGCTTTTTTCGTGGCTGGGCGCTACTGGAAACACTACAGGGTTCTCTACACCACCTATAAGCGCTTGCCGAAAAACTCGGACCTCAGATCACTTGTGGGTGAATACTATGAGGATGTCTCTATAGAGACGCATATGGGTGGGGGTCAAATCATACTGATAGCGAGAAACCCCAAACACTAGACTGAGAGGATGCCCATTACTTCATCCTCTGTTAATTCAACCCAGGAATTAAGCGCGTTAAACAGCATTAGCTGCCTTCCAAAGAGTGCTTTGTGGTCCTCTCTATCGACCGCATCGACGATTTTGGTGGTGTATGGCAGCATCCACCTCAACCTGTAGGGTAGGCTATCGAGCCAGCTCTGACCCGTAACCCTAGTGTACAGATCCATCACAACCATGTGGAAAGCCGCATCGAAGTACCCATCCAGCTTGCTCCAAGCCTTAACAGCTATTTGCAGCTCCCTGTTCACTAGGTTTGTGTAGGCGCTCTTATCCGTGTTGTACTGGTAGGCGAACCTGTTCGAGTAGAGCTCGTCTGCCTCTAGACCTAGCAGCACCCTAGCTTTTGGGTTGCTCTCCGTGAATGTGTACGCCTTGGCTAATAGGTATGAGAGCTTGTTATTTGAGTTAACCGCCTCCCTAACCCTTTGGTAGAATGCTTGCCTATCCCTTACCTTTTCGGGGTAGCGTTGCTGATAGGACACGTGTCCAAGCTCGTGTAGGAGGCTGTGTTCCACTGTGCCTGAGTCATTGTCTCCCCTGAGAAATATAACTCTATCATACTTCTGGGATAGGTCGTTAAGCTGTGATGAGGCGTCGCTGAGCACATGGGGTGACGCTACTGCAGCGTAAGTTGGTGTGAACAGGTGTGTCACGAACCCTTTGTCTATCACGTCGCACTCCACTAGCTCGAGGCCTGGGAGAACCTTGGATACTGCTAGCACAGCCCTAACCCTACTCACAGCCTCCGGGTTGGGTGAGACGACCACTACGGCTAGTCTCAAGGCGTATTACACCCGTGCATTAAACCTTATTCTAAACGTCATGATGCAATTTAGATAACCTTTTGGAGCACAAAAAGTTTTACTCCTACGAGTCCCCACGCCTTACAGGGTTTCCGAAACCTTACCCCTAAGATTGGGTTAAATATACATATTCAACTATATTCAGGTCTAGAGTAGGAATTTTTGGATACGTCGGGGATTAAAAGAGGTGTCCAAATTAGTGGGGGTGTAAGGATGGTCTCTAAGCGTAAAGGCTTTTTATCTTTACCCATCGTTGAGGCTGCCCGGATTGGGGGTGGTGAGCGTTGTCTCCTGGCGGGGGAAACGGTTATCCGCCACCATCCGTTGAGAATGGGAAAACTTAAGAGTATCCTGTCCTAGGCTTACCTGTACCCGTGATGTGTGAAGCGGGAAATCAATGCCCGTGGTCATATGTAGGAAGGATCCTGCCGCCCTCCGTGGGAGGGGACAGAGCCTAGTGGCTGAGGCTAGAAGTTTCTCCTCTGGGTAGGGGGGAAGTTAGCTAAAAAGGTGCCCGGTCTGTTGGTGTTATTAAATGAGTCTACCTGATAATGTGACTTTTCTAGGAGATTTGGGTAAGCCCAGAGTGTTAGTGGGTTATTTGGTTGACGGTGGATCGGAGGCGGCCATAATCGAAACCGGTCCGTCCAAACTAGTAGAGGAGTATCTTAGTAGGGCTGCCTCACAGCTGGACACTGGGAGGCTGGGCTGGTCGCTTGTATCACACGTTCACCTCGACCATGCGGGAGGCGCGTGGAAGGCTGTTGAGTTATACCCAGACTTAAGGGTTGGCGTGTATGAGAGGGGTTACAAGCATTTAGTGGATCCCTCTAGACTCGCGGGGTCGGCTCGGGAGGCGTTGGGAAGTGTTTATGATGTTTGGGGTGACATCAGGCCCACACCCCCGAATAACCTTGTGGGTTTCAAGGATGGCGAAGCTGTTAATATAGGTAGCCTAACAGTGAGGCTTATAGGTGCACCCGGCCACGCGCCCCACTCAGCGGTGTGGTACCTCGAAGATAGCCGTGTGCTCTTCTCTGGCGATGCGCTAGGAATCTATATTGACAGTGGTGCGACAAGGTTTGTTTGGCCAACAACTCCTCCACCTACTTATGACTACGATCTGGCTATTGCTACGATTGGTAAGATAAAAAAGCTGAAAATCGACGCGGTGTGCTTCCCACACTACGGTTACTCGGCTAATGTGGATGAGGTATTCAGGCTAATCGATGAAGGATTCGACGTTTGGTTCGAGGTAACCAAGCAAGCTGTTTTGGATTCCTGGGGAACCGATGTGATTCTTGAGCAGCTATCTAAGCGTCTACCAATCACCCCCTTACTCAAGGATGAATACCTACGCAGTCTAATACTCATGGATATACGTGGAATGCTTGACTTCCAACAAAAGAAGATGGGTGTTAAAAACGGGTATAAAACCTAACTGACCTCCTCCCCGCCATGAACGGTAGACCCAAAAATTCATGCTCTGGGCGCAATCAGCGTCAAAAACAAATTTGGGTCTACGGTAAAGGGCGATGTTTGTCCTTCTTATCAGGTTTTTTGCGTTACACCCGGATGACCACCTGCTCACTTGGTCTAAGAAGCTTATCTTTGTGTTCCCTCTTTGAAGGGTAACCCATTGTTATTAGGGCCGCTGGCTCAAGCTCACCCTTTATGCCAAGCGCTTTTTTGACGCGTTCCGAGCAGAAGAGGGGGGCGCTGTACCAGCACGACCCGAGACCTAACGCGTGGGCTGCGAGCAGCATGTTCTCTATGGCGGCGGCGAGACTGTGGTGTCCGAGTATTCCTTCAAGCGTTTTCCTATGGGCGTCGGCGTATCGCTCATAGTAGAGTGCCCCATGGTTCACACACGCCACGATCAACACAGGCGCCTTGCTGAATCTGTGGGTGAATTTTAGCTTCGTCTTCTCAATGAGTTCCCTCGGCCTACCGTCGGTTCGCATTGCTCGATCCCATTCGTCAACCATTTCATCCACAAGTTTCAACCTCACAGCGGGGGTTTCAATCAGATAGAAAACCCATGGTTGGGAGTTGTGTGCAGAGGGGGCACTTCTAGCTGCCTCTAGCACCTTATCTACTAGTTCCTTGGGCACCGGTGTATTAAGGTAGAACCTGGTTGTCCTTCTACTCGCTATAGTGGAGAGTATTAGTTCCGCTTTCATGTATGTGGCCTAATCTCGAAGAACTCTATATCTGTCAAGTCACCTTTACGCTGCTCGGCTGGCCTGAATACCGCCGACACCCGTAGCCCTATCTTCAGTTTTCCCGCACTTGGTCTTTTAACGACATGTATAAGGCCGCCGGTTACGCCCTGAAACCTTATTAGCGCGATCGCCTTGCCGTCAGCTTCTGCGAAGCTATATATCTCGCCGTATGGTGGTATCTCCACGTATTCAGAAGAGTACACAAAGCAGTTCGGGCAGTATAGGCTGGGGGGTAAAAATGTTTCGCCGCACTTACTACATTTAGAGCCGAGTATTTTACCCTGCTTTAGTCCCTCCGCGAACCGCTGACCGCTCACTCCAGCCGAATACTTATAACTGAGGGGTAAACTATCCACCCAGTTTTTCGCTTGGGAGGTGTTTCTTAGACCATCTGGGAGAGACATTCTCTACACCTCCAATGGCTTGAAGTATTTTATATCCGTTATTGCGCCAACCCTCTCATCCCTAGGCTTCCAAACAGCCTTAACCTTCATGTCGACATGCACCTTCGACGGCTCGACTTCGCCAAGCACGTGCAGGAAACCCATGCCTGGGGACGCCCCATCTATCTCTATTACCGCAACTATGAGCGGCTTGTCTCTTCTGCTGGCATCATTGTTAACGTAGGAAACACTGTAAGTGTTTATTTTCCCAGTGTCTTTTACCTCGACCCACTCATCCGTGGACCTAAAACACCTTTCACAGAATGCGCGGGGCGGAACAAGAACCCTCATGCACCGATTACACCTGCGGCCCAGAATTCTGCCTTCTTTGAGGCCTTCTAAGAAACCGCTTACAGCCGACCCCGCGTCCCAAGCATATCTGAGCTGGACGCTGTGCTTTCTAAACGAGTAGACGTCATTCTCCCACTCGGTGCCCGTTATGGGGGTTCCCGGTAGCGTTTTCTTACTCTCCATTCATATTCACCTCTCCATGATCACCACGGTACCGACCTGCATAAGGTCACCCCACGCTTGTGCTAAGCCTCTCCTAACAGGCTTCTTGACTTGACGCTTACCCGCTTCGCCTCTAAGCTGCCAGAAGACTTCCGCTATCTTCATCATACCCGCGGCGGCTATGGGATTACCCACCCCGAGAAGTCCGCCACTCGGGTTTATTGGAAGGTCACCGTCACGTTGAGTAACCCCCTCCCGGGTGAGCTTTGGCGCCTCCCCTCTTCGGGCAAGCTGCAATCCCTCCATGTGGTGAAGCTCCTTATAGTCGAAGGGGTCGTATACTTCAGCAAAGTCTATCTCTTTTTTGGGGTCGCTTATATGCGCCATTCTGTAAGCCATGTTGGCCGCCTTTTCAAGGTATTCTGGGTAGCAGAGGTCGCGGTTTGTCCAATATGTCGAGTCAACGTTCCACCCAACACCGGTAATCCAAACGGGGTCATCCGTTATCCTTCTTGCAATATCCTCACTTGCTAGCACAACGGCCGCAGCTCCATCCGAGGTGGGACTCACATCCAATCTTTTGACCGGCCAGCATATAGGCTCAGACTTGAGTACATCATCCACAGTGATGTTGGCGGCTAGTTGAGCTGCTGGATGGTCGAGTGCGTTCCTCTTGTTCTTAACCGCTACCAAAGCTATGTCCTCCTCGCTCACGTTGTAGACGTGCATGTACCTTCGCATCTCGAGTGAGAATATCCATAGCAGGGTGACTCCGAGCGGTCTTTCGAGTATCGGGTCAAAGATGCTCCAGAACGCGTACTGCGGGTGTGGTAGAAGCGGGGACATCTTCTCCTCACCCACTACGAGCACTATGTCCGCTACACCTGATGCAACCTGCCACCACGCGGCGATGGGTACGAAAACCCCAGTACCGCCACCAACGAACACACGTGTGTAGGGCTTACGCGTACCCCCCGCACCGTCCAGCAAGTATTCACCCTTCATGTGGACACCGTCGAAGGCATCGGGCGCTGAGCCAAGCACAACGCTATCCACATCCTTAATATCCAAACCCGCTTGGTCCAAGGCCATCCTAGAAGCCTCGAAGGCCATCTCCTTCCCAGTCTCAAGCATCCTATGCCTGAAGAGTGTCATGCCAGCGCCCACAACGGCAACACGCCGCATCCCTTATCACACCTCCAATATGACGGTTGACCCACTCGCGGTAGGCGGCCCACGCCAGCTCTGAACAAGAGCGTGTTTGGCACCCCTAAGCGACCTGGGACCTTGGCCGCGCAGTGTGAGCACTGCTTCGACCACCCTCACAAGGCCGTTAGCTTCCACCATGTCGCCCAGACTAATCTTGCCGCCGCTCGGATTCACAGGTAGTGGTCCCCTCAAGTCTGTCTCACCCACCTCTACAGCTCTCTTTATGTTCTCCTTCGTGTATACTCCAAGCGCCTCCAAGTGCTGTAACTCCTTGTAACCGTAAGAGTCATCAACCTCTATGAAGTCGAAGTGTTTAGCCGGAGTATTCACTCCAGCCATTTTGTAAGCCATCTTCGAAGAGCCCTCAGCATAAACCGCCTTAGAGAAATCACGCTGAGAAACCCATGGAGTATCCGAAAACCAGCCGACGCCTCGTATCCAAACTGGTTGGTCCACCAGTATTCTCGCCTTTTCTTCTGATGCTAGCACGGTCACAGAGCACCCATCCGCTGGCTCGGGGATGTGAGCCTTTCTAAGCGGCTCGCACACCATGGGTGAGGAAAGTACCTCATCCATGCTTAGTATCGCAGAGTATGGTGCACGGGGGTTACCTAGACCATTCTTCTTGTTCTTCGCCACAACCATGGCTGGTATATCATCATCGAGTTCACGTTCGAACATGTATCTTCTCATCTCTAGGGCCACAGCTGTCTCCGCAGTGAGGAACGGTCTCTCATAGTATGGTTCAAAACTCATCCTCGTCACGTCGCCCTGTGATACCACGTTCGAGAGTTTGGAGTGGGATTCAACCACTACCACATCAGTCAAACCCGACTTTATCTGCATGTAGCCGTTTATGAGCCCCACGAGTCCATCATCACTCACCGTGCACACGGCTCTCTGCGCGCCTCCCAACTGGTCTGGTACGTACTCATCTGTTATACTTATACCCTCCCACAGGTCCTCTTCACAGCATATAAAGCTACCCACATCCGTGCGCGGATTTATCCCCGCATCAGTATACGCACGCTTGGCGGCCTCGAACATCATCTCCTTAAAAGACATGTGCGGCGTCAACGGGGCGTAACCAGAGTAGCCCACACCGATTATGGCAACCTTAGTCAACCAAAATCACAATTTCAAGTCTTAACACGTGTCTAAAAGCCTTTCTATATGCACTAATTCTTATCGAATAATAATTGTACTATAATGGGCACCATTTGATTAATAGGGATTGTTGAGCTTTGAGGTTTGGGTATCAATGCGAAAATTAAAGCGTAGGCTGTACCCAAAGAAGTATTATGGTTATAAATGTGATACTGTCACAATTATCTCATTACCGTATTTAGCACTTTAATAACTAATAAATTCTCAAAGGTAAAAACCAGAATACCGTTCACTCCTACGTTTACTAGAAAGCTAAACCTAATAGTTGTTATATGGAGAGTCTGTTTATGACTAAAAGAATAGTAGCCCTAGCTGGAGGTGTTGGGGCTGCAAAATTCCTGAGAGGCCTTACGCGTGTTGTTGAAGCCGACTCATTATATATAATAGGTAATGTGGGTGATAATCTTTGGGTCTTCGGGCTTTACGTTGCACCAGACATAGACATAGTTACATATGCGCTGGCTGATTTGTGGGATGATGAGCGTGGGTGGGGACTTAGAGGTGAGGGCTTCCAAGTGAGGGATGGTCTGAAGCTTCTGGGTTTGGAGGATGCCGAATGGTTCAATTTGGGTGACCGTGACTTCGCAACATGCATATTCAGGACGCATCTTATGAGGAGGGGGTACCCGTTGAGTCGAGTGACTGATATAATCAGGGTCAAATTCGGGGTTAAGCCGAAGATTATACCCGCAACGGACAACGAACTCGTTACACAGGTTCACACACTTGATGGGTGGATTACATTCGAAGAGTATTATGTGAAGCACAGATTCAGCATCCCCATCGACGGTTTGAGGTTTGTTGGCGCTGATGACGCGGAGCCAGCACCCGGAGTTATTGAGGCAATCAATTCAGCACATATGATAATTGTGTGTCCAAGTAACCCGCTGGCGAGCATACAACCCATACTGAGTGTTAAGGGTATTCTTGAAGCCTTAAAAGCGAACAGGAATAAGGTGTCCGCCATCAGCCCACTCGTGGGTGGTAGAGCGATTAAGGGTCCCGCTGACTCTATGATGAGTCAGCTTGGCTACGAGCCGTCGGTGGCTGGTGTGGCGAAACTCTACAGAGAATTTGTGAGCACCCTCATAATCGATACCGTTGACTCCAAAGAACAGCAGAAAGTAATGGAGGAGGGTGTGAATGCCCGTGTTATGAACACGCTTATGGGCGGTGTTAACGACTCGGTTGAGCTCGCAAGACGTGTTCTGAGCAGCTGAATGCATGCTACCCAATTACTTGTATGGTATGAATTCCCTGCCGAACATTTCCCTAGCCACAACTATCTTCTGTATTTCTGCTGTGCCGTCACCTATCTCAATCCCTATCACGTCTCTTAACCTCTTCTCCTGTGGGAAGTCTGTTGAGTAAGCTGGGTTACCCATGGTGAGGAGTGCGTCGTGTATTGCCTCCACAGCGAGTCTGGGAGCCCACCACTTACACATAGCCGCCTCCTTGGTTATCCTTTTACCCTTATCTCTCAGCCAGAGCGTTCTATAACAGAGCAAGCGAGCGGCCTCCAGCTTGGTGTAGTGCTCAACGAGTCTGAACTGTACACCTTCAAACTTTAGTATGGGTTGACCGAAGGCTTTCCTGTTCTTCGCGTACTCCACCGCATCATCGAGGGCCCCCAAAGCCGCACCAACGCAGGACAGTGCGAGCAGGGTTTTGCTGTAATCGAACTGTTGCATAACTATCTTGAAGCCGTTGTTCTCACCACCCATAAGGTTCTCCTCGGGTAGGCGGACATCCTTTAGAATCAATCCACCCCTCCTCAGAGGCCTGTAGCCCAAATCATCAAAGTAGTAGGGCTGGACGCCCTCCGCGTCCACTGGTAGGAGGAAGGCGCTTATACCCTTAGAGCCTAGCTCGGGAGCAGTCTTAGCGAAGAGTGTAAAGTAGGATGCCACGCCCACCATGCTTATCGACGCCTTCTCGCCGTTTAAAACATAGTATCCGTCGTGCTTTTTGGCTAGGGTGCTTATGTTCGCCGCGTCTGACCCGGTGTGGGGCTCCGTAAGCGCTATGCCAAGGTGTATTTGGCCGCTGCACAGCTTGGGTAGAATATCGCTTTTTAGTTTCTCGTTGGCGTATGAAGCGATTATCCCCCCTGAAAGTATGTTGTCGATTATAAGTAGGTTGCCCACGTTGAAGTCCACCTTTGAGAGTTCCTCCACGGCTATACCAGTCGTCACAGAATCGGCTCCTTGGCCCCCGTATTCAGGGGGGATGCTTATGCCCGCTAACCCGATTTCGGCTAGCTTCTCGTAGAGCTCCTTAGTAAATCTTGCGTCACGATCCCACTTTTTTATGTTCTCCTTTGTGAGGTTTTTCCTCGCGAACTCAGCCACGCTGGACCTAAACAACTCTTGTTCCTCGTCGAAGTCGAATCCAAGAGGCATAACCCAAATACTGGGAGTCGACTAATATAGCTTACCTAGACCTATATTTTGGATGAAAAAACAATAAATTGGTTTTTACTGTAGTTTGGCCACTTGATTGGCTATCTCTTCGTAGTTTGGCTCAACACGGGGGTCATCTGAGACCCATTTATACCTGATTATACCCTGCTTGTCAAGGATGAACACCGACCTCTTAGCAGCGGTGTACCCCTTCAGCCCCGCGAAGTTCTCTGCTGCCACACCGTAAAGCTTCACAGCCTCCCTGTTATAGTCGCTCAGTATTGGGAAGTTGAGGTTGTTACTCTTCTTGAACGCGGAGTTGGAGAAAGGTGGGTCCACGCTTATACCAACCACCGCTGCATTGAGTGAGTTGAATTTGCTCATGTTGTCTCTGAATGTGCACATCTCCTTTGTGCAAACAGAGGTGAAGGCGCCTGGATAAAAGGCGAGAACAGTGACCTTCCCCCTGAAATCAGATATCTTAACAGGCTTCATATCGGTGTCCACAAGCTGTACGTCTGGGGCCTGCGTGTTTAGGTCAACCATAGGCTTATCACCACAAGTATTCACCCCACGAAATATATAAGGCCTCAGAGCAAACTGGCGGGGGTGAGTAGTGGCTCTACACTTACCGATGAATCACTCCGAATAATGACTGCTTTTGTGATGTGGCAGCTACATCTTGGTTAGACCCTCACGCTATTTGCTGCGTGGTCGGTTGACGATGTGGATAGCCTTGCCTTCAGCGTGCTTCGCGGCTTCGAGCAGCGCTTCTGGGAATGTGGGGTGCGGGTGTATGGTTGCACCTACATCCTCCAGAGTTGCACCCATCTCAAGCGCTAGGCTAGCCTCACTTATCATATCAGAGGCTTCTGACCCCACTATTTGTACGCCTAGGATCACACCCGATTTCGCGTCCGCTACGACCTTAACGAAGCCCTCGGTTTCACCCACACTCACCGCTCGCCCAAGTGCTACGTAGGGGAAGCGACCCACGCTAACTTCGTAGCCAGACTTAGAGGCTTCTTCTACCGATAGACCAGCCGTTGCCACTTCAGGGTCGGTGAACACCGCATTGGGCACAGCTACGTTATCGAATTCAGAGTTGAGCCCCGCGATGACCTCGGCGGCTACTTCACCCTGCCGGTTGGCCTTGTGGGCCAGCATCGGTCCTGGGGTCACATCACCCACAGCGTAAACCCCCTTTACATTCGTTCTAAGCTTGCCGTCAACTTGTATGTAACCAGCCCTATCCCTCTGTACACCTAGCCTTTCGAGGCCTAGCCCATCGGTGTTGGGCCGCCTGCCCACCGCTACTAACACCCGCTCACATTCAACTGACCTCTCTTCACCATTCTTCTCGGAGAACACAACCTTTATGGAGTCGTTTACCCGACTCCATGATTTCGCCCGCGACTCCAAGTGGACATTGATGGAGTGTGACACTGCTGACCTATATATGAGGGCGGCTACCTCCTTATCCATGCCAGGGAGGAGTTGGTCCATGAGTTCTATAACCGTCACCTTGGAGCCCAGCTTCGAGAACAGAAACGCGAACTCCAAGCCTATCGCTCCCCCGCCTATTATACACAGGCTCCTTGGCACCTCCGTGAACTCCAGCACATCGTGGTTGTCTACTATGTTGATGTGGTCATATTCGAAACCGGGTAAAACTGTGGGTTTTGAGCCAGTGGCCACTATGATATTTTCGGCTTCGATTGTCCTGGAATTAGAGCCCTGTGTTATCTCTACTTGGCCCTCACTGATTATGTTCCCCATACCGTACACCACCTCCACCCTGTTCGACCTACACAGACCCTCGATTCCGCTAACCAGCTTCTTCACAACGTCATCCTTCCACGCCTTAAGCTGTTTGAGGTCGACGTGCACGTCCCCTGTGATGCCTTTATTGGCTGAGTGGCTCGCTGTGTAAGCGGTCTTAACAGTGTTTATCCACGTCTTAGTGGGTATACACCCATAATTCAGACACTCGCCGCCAAGCCTGTGTTTCTCTACGAGTGCAACTCGTTTTCCTAGCTGGCCTAGCCTAATGGCTGCGACATAGCCGCCAACACCACCACCCAAGACCACGCAGTCATATTTTGAACTCAAACCAAGCCACTCCCTATGCACTCAAAGTGTAGCGGCTACGAGTTCATCCATGTTCTCCAAGATCTGCTTCAGCCTGCCTACGAATGATGCTGCGACGGCGCCGTCTATCACTCTATGATCGAATGTGAGTGTTATGGGTAGGATCTCCCTCACAACTATGGATTCGTCGCCCACAACCACGGGTTTCTTTGTAATCCTGTACACCCCGAGGATCCCAACCTCTGGATAGTTTATTATAGGTGTGGCCGAGATCCCCCCGATGCTCCCTATGTTGGTCACGCTGAAGGTGCCCCCACGAACGTCCTCAAGGGTGAGCTTGTTCTGCCTCGCCGCCTCTGAGAGCCTACTTATCTCTTTGGCAACTTCGAACAGGCTTTTCTTATCGGCGTCACGAACCACTGGTACAACCAATCCCTCAGGTACAGCCGTGGCTATACCTATGTTGTAATACTTTTTAAGCACGATCTCATGGTTCTCATCATCAAGAGAGGCGTTAAGATATGGGAACTCCTTCAACGCTACACACAACGCTTTAACGATGAAAGGCAGGTAGGTTAGCTTAACCCCCTTCTTATCCGCCGCGGGTTTAAGAATTTCCCTGAGCTTTGTGAGTGTTGTAGCGTCAACCTCGTCAAAATGCGTTACGTGCGGTATTGTATACATCGACTTGACCATTCTCTCAGCTATCGTCCTCCTAAGACCACGGAGCGGAACCCTCTCCTCAAGCGTTCCCGCCAGTGGGTAGGGCTTAGCCTCACTGAGGGGTTTCGGCTGCGCATGTTCAACTAAAACAGCAGGACCTTGAGGCGGAGCCTGCTTTTTGACTTGCTCAGCATAGTTCCTGACATCGAGCTCCGTGACCCTTCCGCTCGGACCAGTGCCCACGACTTTAGAAATATCCACCCCAAGGTCTCTCGCGAGCTTCCTCACAGCCGGTGTAGCAAGCACACGTCTCTGCTCCCCCTCTGGCTGAGAGCGCTGAGCCTCCTCTTGTGTCTGAGAAGGCTGAGCCTGAGGTGTGGTCTCTTCCATGCGTGAAGTAACGGTGGTGACTTGGTCACCCTCCGTCGCTACCCTAAGTAGAACTTGGCCAACCCTAACCTTTTCGCCTTCGTGTGCAAGTATCTCCGAAACCCTACCCGACACAGGCGACGGTATTGTTACTGTAACCTTATCCGTCATAACCTCAATAAGTGGCTGCTCCTCCTTGACCAAGTCACCCTCCTTCACATGCCATTTAACAATCTCCCCCTCACTGATACCCTCACCAATGTCTGGCAGCTTAAACTCATAACTCATAAGACAAAAAACCCACGAGTAACTCATAACTTTGTCGATTAGCCATTCAACAAACGAATTCAATCAACATAACGCCGCGGATCACTACCCCACATTCAGGACACCTTAAAGTATTAGTGGATGAATAACCATATTGCACACACTATAAGCATGTCGAATATCTTGTGAAGATATTAGGTAACGAAGACCTAACGATTAGAAAGGCAGTGGGGCCGTGGAG
>Ga0209012_1000497_pt1 | contig 54742 bp, 52 predicted proteins | sample RS3BMetagenome_FD_184735 | JGI IMG/M metagenome (GOLD analysis project Ga0209012, IMG submission 184735) | Ferric oxide microbial mat and aquatic microbial communities from Rainbow Spring, Yellowstone National Park, USA - RS3B (SPAdes) (version 3) ... | reverse complement strand
AGATGGCCATCGACGCCGAGCTGCGCGCCGGCAGCATCGACGGCGCCGAGGCGCGCCGGCGGCGGCGCCTCCTGCAGCGCGAGAGTCAGTTCTACGGTGCGATGGACGGCGCGATGAAGTTCGTCAACGAGAACTTTCGTTCTTGCGCCCTGCTTTTTCCAGCCTAACGTCTCTCGGCGATGGGCTACTTCACCGAGGAAGAGGCGGAGGGGATCGCCGAGCAGGTGCGTGGGAAGCTCACGCATGCGGGGCAGACCATGATCCTGCCATCGCTCTGCGTGCGTTGCGGGGGGTCCGTTCGGTTCACGATGGACCCCGGCCACCTCGGGAAGAAGAAGAGCATCCTGGACATCCACTGCGAGGAGTGCGGCACCAGGTTGGACATCGAGTGGCCGTAGGGCGTTGACCTCGCTGCCCGGCTGCGTGAGGCTCGTACGCATGGCGGTCACGCAGCAGGATCTTCGGAGGCTATGGGCCGCCTACCGCGACGCGTCCAAGAGGCTCGCCCAGGCTCGGGCGACCGGCGCCCCCGCCGATGTTGAGGCTCGGCTCGTCGCCGAGACCAACGCAGCGTTGACCGCATGGGGTGAGGCGAAGGACGGCTTCTTTGCCGCGATGGGTTCGGGCCAGCCGCCCCACGACTGGCTGATCGAGGCGGAAGCTGGGAAGGCCGTCGTCGTCATGAAGCCGAAGGGCAGCGGCCTGTACGACGAGTACCACCGCTACAACTGCCCGCAGTGCGGGGCTTCGACGGAGGTGCCTGCGGGCTACCAGCAGCCGGCAGGGAACTGTCCTCCACCCCAGAAGAAGACGTGACCCCCAAGGCCCCCATCATCGACGTGCTCATCGCCCGCGACGGGGACGCCTGGAGGCTCTACAGCTCGCCGTTCTCCTGGCGGACGCCATTCAGCCTGCACATGGACCCCGAGGGGATGTCTTCCCAGTCGGCAGGCCCGACCTGGCGGACCTCGACCAATTCATGTGGGAGACCGATGCGCCCTTCGCGCGAAGCCCGACCACGGACGGTGGCATCGAGATCCGCGCCGAAGGGCGCTCGGCTGTGACGCTGGCGGTGTGGTTGCAGGACTTGATCGACCGGGGCAAGCGATGACGAGACCGCCGAGCTGGGGGCAGGTCTGGGGCGTCGTCAAGGCGAGCGCTGAGCATCGGCTCGGGAAGCCCTTGCTGCGGGCGTACGCCGTCCTCGCTCTGCTGGGGGTCCTCGCGGTCGCTGCGAGCGTGATTGCCATGCGTTGGTGAACGAGATCCCCTCGCCGTTGCCCTCTAGGCCAGCGCGGCCGCCGTGACGGGCCGGTCGAGCAAGCCCTTCTTGGGATCGAGCTTGAAGCCGGCGTTCCGCAGGGCGATCAGCAGGTCGCTGTAGTGCAGGCCGTCCAACGCCTCTCCGTGGTCGATGGCCTCACGTACCACCGCAGCATAGACGTAGCTCGGGTTCCGAGCATGGTCGGCCGCCAACGAGCGTGCGGCGTCTTGCAGCAGGGCTTGCACGGGCCGACCCGCGCCAACCAAGCGCTTGTGTTTTGCATCGGGCGAGGGCTTCTGGATGGTCAGCACGAGATCGACGGTGACCACCCCTTCGGACCCCGAGTTCAGGCCCTTCACCGAGCGTTGCCCCTTGTCGAGGATGGCCATGTGGACAGGCGCACCGAACCCAGCCTCACGCATCGCGCGCTGGACGAGGTGCCAGATGTTGCCGCTGCTGTTCCCGAACACCACGGACATGAACTTGCCGGGCTTCAAAACACGATGCGCCTCACGGAAGGCGTCTCGAAGCAGGCGCTCATAGCGCTCGGCTGCCGAGTGCCTCTTGGGTCCCGACGTGTGCATGACCGCTTCCGCGCTGTCGTCGGTGACCTTCCCGAGCCATGCCTCGTGGAAGAGGTTCATGTCGCTGTAGAAGATGTTGCTCCCGAAGGGGGGGTCCGTGAACACGTAGTCCACGGACTCATCGTCGAGGTGCTTCAAGTCGGCCGCCGACGAGAGGTGGTACTTCGTGGCACCGGCGAACTTACGTAGAAACAGAGGCGCCTGCTCGAAGAGCAGCTCGTCCGAGCGGCGCACCGCTTCGACCTTGCGCTCGAACAGCTCGAACACGTTCCACTCGAAGTAGACCGGCGCCACGTAGTAGGTCTGGTTCTGGGCGTTCAACGGCCGCTTCGGTCCCCATTGGTATCGACGGGACGCGCGTGCGAGGCACGCCGTGAAAGCGAAGCGCAACTTCTGACGGACCGCTGGGATCTCGATGCCGTCGATGCGCTTCAAGAGTTCGACGAGGGCGATGGCGTTCCGGGCGGAGAAGAACTGCTTTGTCTCCGAGATCCCCGCTCGGCCGAGTCCCGATCGACCGTGCATCTCCCGCGACGCATCGATCGTTCGGGAGGGGACCTCCTCCTGGCGGGGGTCATTGGCGGCCCTCGTGATCCGCTCGGCATCGACGGGCTGAACGACTTGTTCGACCTGCTTCCCTTTCACGCCATCGACGACGACCCGAACGGGAACGTCCGCAACGCGGGGCCACGACCGTCGTACGAACGGGGTCGGACACTTCGGGCAGCGTGCGGGCGGCCTTCCGTTCCGGTCCAGGTGCTCGTAGTAGACCAGCGTGTTGCTGCACTTCGGGCACGTGTACACGAAGGACCAGATGGTGCGGACCATCTCCACGTCCGACCCATCTTCAAGCCGGCGGGTTCGGTACAGGTCTCCGATGGCTTTCCGAGCACCGGCCACAACTTCCGCCGCCGCTGCGCGGACATCCTCGGTCGGAGCCTGGACGAGGTAGCCGGAAGCAATGTGCTGACCGAGCACCGAGATGTCGCTGAGGATGCCGATGCGACCCGAGGTGGCAGCCGCGAGTCCGGTCATGCCGGAGCCGGCAAAGATGTCCGCCACGGTCTCACCGGGCTCTGTGAACGCCTCGATGAACGGCTTGATGGCGTCCACCGGCACCTTGGTAAGGTAGGAATGGCAGTTGTAGATGGCGTCCGTCCGAGGCGCGTGAACAACTTCGGGCAGCCTGTCCATTCGCGACCTCGGGCCGGTGCTCTTCTTCACCTGCCGTGCGGGCTCTACGCTCATCGCGCCTCCTTGCAGATGTGTGACGCATAGTCTGTCGCCCTAGAGTCGTCAACGGGCTTTCATCGGCGCCGTGACCTCGCGGCTCGACGGCGACTGCACCCCCAAGGGGTTGAGCCTCGTTGGCGATGCAGCCCGCTTCGTCGAGTTGGCCACGCCGATCGAGTTGCTCGCGAACGAGGTCGGGGTCGTCAACGTGTTCGACGACGGCGGTTACCGAACCGCGATCCTGTTGAAGCTGTTCGGCCTCACGAAGAACCCCGGACGGCTGGGGCACGATGCGCAGGATGCCGATGGCAACCTCTACGAGTTGAAGACGGTCAACCTCATCGACACGCGCGGGAAGCCCAAGAAGTCCATACCGAGCATCACGACGGAGCACTCCCTCACGCTGGCCAACATCTCGCGCTACCGCGCGACGAAGGCGTGGCTCGTCGGCGTCTTTGAGGGGCACGTCCCGCTGGATGTTTGGGTCATCGACTCGGAGAAGCTCGAACCCTTCTACGCTGCATGGGAAGAAAAGATCAGGAGGCTCATCTCCGAGGGCAAGGGCGATCACGACAACAACCCGAAGATCCCCTTCGGGTACGTGCAGGAGGCCGGCCGCTGCTTCAACATCGCCGCGCCAGAAGGTCGTCGTGAGGTCAGGATCGCCAAGTGGCGCCCGCTGAAAAGCTCAGATGTGTGACGCATAGTCTGTCGCCCTAAAGTCGGCATGCCCGTACCGTCGCCGGGCTCGTGGCCAACCCCAAGAAGCTCTTCGGCGACAACGTGCGGAAGTTGCGGCAGGAGGCGGGGCTCTCGCAAGAGGATCTCGCCGACCGCGCGGGACTGCACCGAACGTACGTCAGCTCGGTCGAGCGCGGCAACCGCAACGTCTCGTTGCTGAACATCTTCGCGATCTCGAAGGCTCTCGGCTGCGACGCGCGGGATCTGCTCGCACCGGAGAAGCGGTAGTGGGCTTCAAGGCAGACCTGAGCTTCTTGGAGAAGGTCACGATGGGGGCCACGGCAACACGCGCCGCCCTCGCCTTCCTGACCGCTCGCGGTTTCTCTCCGGTCGAACTTGAGCGCTACAGCACGTCGAACAAGATTTGGTCCACGAAGGTCAAACGCCTGCGCCTGCCAGACATCCTCTGCGTGCGGACGGGCATGCGAGTCGAGGTCCGGGGCAAGTCCGACTTGAAGATCAAGATGAGCGACTCGCCCAGCAACCCGGATCGGACCTGGGATGCTGGACTCCGGGACGAAGACCTCGTTGCGCTCGTCGCCTGCGCCCAGGCGGGCGGCGAGGTCCGCGTTCTAGGCACCCCCGTCTTCCTCGGCGTCGGCGCCATGAGGGCGTCGGTCGGGACCTCGACGCTGGGTCCTCCAAAGTCAGCCTCCGAGGGCGCTGAGCGCGATCGGACGTGGCCCTCAGTCGTCCCGAGCGCGGACGGCGAGGTCTCGGAGGTGGACGGGGACCGTATCCGCGTCGTCATGAACGGCCGCAGGCAGACGTACTCACTGAGTCGCGTACCCCGGAAGTTCGCGTACGTCCGACCCGGAGACCGCTTCGTTGGAGAGGCGTCGATCATCGCGGGCACGGTCCCGACCCTAGCCGACCTCACGCCCTATCAAACACGGGTCTGGAACCCGCTCGATGACCTTGATGCGGCTCGTGCAAATGATCGCTACGCCGCTGCGAAGGCCCTCGGAGCACGACCCGATGTCCGCGAGGGGCGTGCCGCGCTTGAACGACGTGTTCAGGTCGAGGAGGACGACAGGACGGCCCTGGAGGTTGTCGCCGCTCTTGCACGCCTCGGCTCCGACGACGGCCTCGAACGTCTCAAGCAGGCCGTTGTGTCTCCTCCTGAATCTGCGCCGGACTACCTGCGCATGGAGGCCGTCCTCATCCTCACCGAGTTGAAGTCGGCCGGAGCCGCTCAGGTTCTCGCAGAGGTCGCGACCGCGCCGCAGTTCATGGGCAACGAGCTACGGCAGGCGGCCGTTTGGGGGTTGGGCAAGCTGGGATGCAAGTCGTACGATCGACTCACTCGCTTCTTGGGCGACGAGGAGGACGACGTGACCATGCACGCCATCGCCGCCTTCGGACCGGACACGGACCGCCGTGTGGTGGACCAGCTCGTGGGGGTGCTCGTCGGCGACCTAGACGAGCGCTCGAAAGCGAGCGCCTCGGAGGCGCTCAGGCTCATCGGGTCCGAGCACGTTGTCGCGGCGCTGGCCGCCGCAGCTTCCCAGCCCTGGGTTCTCGCGACGCTTGGCCGTCTCCCGGCAGCGAAGCTGAACGCTGTCCGGTTGGCCCCCGAGATCACCGTTGCGCTCTCACCGATCCACAAGTTGTCTGAGGAGACGAACTGGCTCGCGCGGAGACTCACGGCGACCGACTTCCAGTTCCTCATCCAGCAGAATCTCTAGCCGACCTACCCCCTCGTCGGCCCCTCGATGCACTGGCCCCTGTAGACGCGCTCGATACGCGCCTGGAAGAACTTCCCCTTCGAGGACGACGCGAGGAGGTCGCGGTAGTCCGAGGGCTTGACGCAGAAGTACCTGTAGATGCTCCCGTTCCTGAACTCGATCTCTAGGACCGCCGTTGCCGCGTCGTAGCCGAGGGCCGTGATCATCGCCGAGGACACCGAGGTTCGCTTCACGCACCCCCAGCGTACGCCACGCCTCCAACAACCACATCGGCCCGAAGCGGTTGCCGACGTTGATCCATCGCCTGCTCGCCTGTACGAGGAGCATGTCACGTGCGCTTGGAGAGGCATCTCCTGGGGCCGTCGAGCCCACGCCGGCCACCTCGACCCGTCCGGGCATCATCGAGCCCCCCTACGGACGCTCGACGGGCCACCGGGCGTGCGAGGTGTGCGGCAGGCGCTTCCACACTCGCCGCCCCGACGCCCGCTCGTGCAGCGGGCGATGCCGCATGCGGGCAAGCCGACAGCGCAGGCTTCACGAACTCCACGAGCTGGAGGTGCGGCTCGGACACGCCGAGGGCGAAGCACGCATCGTGCTGGCAAGACTGCGTGAGCTGGCCGGCGCGGGCGTCATGAAGGTGGCGTCGTGAAGGGCCGGCTTCGCGCGCCACGACGATCGTGAAGCTCACGTTGACCCCCGCCATCGTGGAGGACGACGACGACCTCGCGGAGGTGGTGGACGACTTCGTGAAGCACGACCCCGACGCAGAGATCCGGCAGACGGAGATCATCGAGCAGGAGGAGTACCTGCGCCGCTACGCCGACCCCGGCGACTGGCAAGAGTGTCTCCACCTGGAGGAGATGATGAACTGGAGGTTCGCGGACCTCCTGGTGACGGTCGCACGCTGGGCGTTCGAGCAAGGTCGGAGCTACCCCGCGCAACCCTCGGCCGGCGCGGACGGCATCGTCGGGGCCGGGGGCCGCTGCTGAACCAGCGCCCACCGGAGCCGCGACCACGAGTAGATGGCCTTCCGGCCCTTCGTGGTCTTCGTGACCAAGCCGGCCGCCCTAAGCTTCGCCAGGTGGAACGCCGTCGTCGAGATGGCCAAGCCCGTCCTGCGGGCGGCCTCGGTTAGGTGGCAGCCATCGTTGCCAAGGCAGCGGAGGACGCCCAGCCGGCTCGGGACCGAGATCGCACGCGCCACGGTGAGCACCCTGTCCATCGTCCATGTACGACGGGCATCGAAACTTCCGCGAGGATGCCCGGTGGTTTCCTGCTCTTGGGGACGGCGCCGGACCATTTTCACTCGCGGCAAGATCCGGCACCAGGTCTTCACACGTGCTCGACTTGCGGCCATGTCGGCGCGGGCTACCAGCAGATCATCGACGGCGGCGCCGACTGCCCCCAGGCCCACGTGCGGGCTCGCCTTCGGCTCGCGGGCACCGGAGCGTCGTTGACGCCGAGGCGAGCTGCCCCGTCGCCATGAGGCTCGGGGATCCTGACCGTCATCGCCACGAGGACATGATCGCGACCTGCTACTACGAGGATGGGACCCCTTGCTCTGGGTGAGCATCCCAGAGAGGTCACCCAGATCAGACAGAGGAGCGATCACTGTCTCAGTGCTCGCCCCCGGACCTCGTGGTTTGCCTTCGCGCTTCTTGTCTCCTCTTGTGCGCGCTCTCCGATGAGCAGCTTCCCGTGCTCATGGGGAGCAGACGTTCTCGTTCACCACGAGAACGCTCACATCGTGCCGTCCGTTTTCTGTAGGTACACCGTCCTCACCGGGGGTGAGCACGTTCGCTGAGTTCGCCCCTTAGCTAACTACCCCCTTGGTTTGCTCCCCATGACGAGATCCCAGATCGGGTACGCCGAGCACCACGACCTGCTCGCCACGAGAACGCCCACACCGCGCTCTGCTTCGATGCTCCTCGTCGAAGGCTGTCGATTCTGATTCCTGACACCTTGACTCGCTGATTGCAGTTCGTATGGTTGCCGCGTTGCCCGGTCCTCATGTGGACCGCGAGCGGCGCGCTCGGGTGGATGTAGCGCCCCTGCCAGATCGGATCAGAGCCCCTGCCCTCTCATGGAGAGGGCGTCATCGGAGCCCCATGATCGACCTGGACGAAGAGCGTGACACGTACGAGGACGCCACGGACGAGGAGACCGACCCCTCAGACGAGGGGGACCTCGACGATGAGGACGCGCTCGACGGCGCGCGAGAGGAAGAGGAGCCGGAGCCCGTCGCCCACGAGTCCAACCCGGAGGCCGTCTTCTTCGAGGCCCTGCGGCGACTCAAGGCCACGAACAGTCCGACCTCCGCCAGGTACGTCAAGGCCCGCAGAGCGTGGTTCGCCTACAAGACCGACCCGAGCACGACCAGGATGGACCTGATGAAGGTCTACTCCTCGCCGGGCTGGCAGACGTTGAGGGCCATCTACGACCGGACGCCAGAGCGGAAAAAGGCGAAGAAGGAGCGCGACGCCGCCAGGTGGGTTCGGACCGGCAAAGCCAAGCGCGCGGCTCGACGAGCCTCGATGGCCATCCAGCGGCACGGCCGCGTTATCACGGCACGCCTTGCCGAGATCGCGCTTGCGGGCGGGGACGTGAAGACGCTTGCAAGCTCGCTTGCCAGGGAGGCGGTGCGGCAGGCCCTCAAGCAAGCGCTCGACGGATTCGCCGCGGGAGACGTGCCCGAGGAGCGCATGCAGTTCGTCATCATGCAGTTCGAGAGCATGTTCGGCGCGCTACCGGCCGAAGTCCTCAGCGCGGCGAAGGCAAGGAAGAAGGAGACCTCGACATCATGATCTCGTCCATCGCGCAGCGGGCACTGCTGGAGCGCCTCAAAGCATCGTCGGCCAATGCCCTCGGCGCGGCCACGCACATGACGAGGACCACCTTGGTCCTCATCGCCAACGGGCTCTCCGCTCCCCGGACACCGGAGGCGAAGAAGCTGGCTGGCTTCCTGGGCCTTCCGTTTTCCGCGTGGGAACCCGAAGTCGATAACGATCTCGCACGAGCCGTCGATAACGGGTCGGATCGATAACCAGAAGGAGGCATGACATGGGTGCTGAGTTTCACTTCTCGTTTGGTTGTTCGCGGGACCTCCACGATCGCATCGTCGCCTACGCCGTCGAGCACGGCTTGTCGGCGAGCCAGGTGGTCCGGCGTGCGGTCCGCGCCCTCCTGGAGTCCGCCCCGAAGACCGGATCTGCCATCGAGGAGTCCGCGCCTCCCGAGCTAGCAGAGCACCCAGGCCACCAAGGTCTAGGTCATGTGCACGACGCACCGGCCAGCTCGGTAGCCGCCCTGGCCGCGGAGCCCGAGCCGTTGCTGCCACGCACGGCCGACGAGATCCTCGATGCGTACGCGCCTGGATGGCGTGACGAACCGAACCCGCAGTTTGAGGCAGCGATGGCGAAGGCTCGTGAACGGCAGCTTGCCACCCTCACTGATTGGCGGACCGTGACGCTCACCGAGCCGCCCCCGCGCGACCAGGCCGAGCGACTCTGGGCGCTGCTCTGCGCAGAGGGGAACGTCGTGAAGGAAGCGTGGGACTGAGGACGGTGATGGGGGGTGCCAGAACCTCGTCCACGACACGGTGTAGTCGCCCGACATGCCCCAGGACTCCCACGACGACGTTGTTCAGGTTGCCGAACGCATGCTGGATGCAGCGCCCGGCGTCGGCGTGGACCTTCTTCACGTCGAGATGGTGAGGCGTCGGCTCGCCGCCAACCAGGACACGTGCTGGGTGACACCACCATCGGCGCGCAGGATGGAACTGGAGCGGGCCGTCTACGAGGACATCCAGACCCTCTGCCAGGTCTTCCTCCAGCTCCGGGGCGTCCAGAAGACCTTCTTGTAGATGGTGTACTTCGTGGACCACTCCCACCACGTGGACCCCCTGGCCGTCCAGGTGGTGCGTCGGCACCTCGCCGACCTCCAGGACACCGGCACCTCGGATGGAGTCGCCGAGATCGGTAGGGTCGTCCAGGATGCCATCAACGAGCTGGAGGACGCTGTGGTCGCCCTGGAGGTGGCCCTCATCGACGCGCGGGATGGACTCACGCCTGGGGCTCCCGTCGAACATCGACAGCAGGTTGCCCGCGAGGTCGAGGGTGAGGTCCAGCGCGTCCAGCAGGCCCGAGCAGCTCTTCTCTTCCGGCTACGGGACGCGCGAGCTGCGCTGGAGAAGATCGATCCCTCCGCGCCGTGACGAGCGCGACGACTACGCTTCGTCGTCCGAGCCGGGCAGGATCTCTTCAACGCACTCCATGAAGTGCCCCTGGAGTCGTCGCTCCCACCGCTGAGCCTCCCGGTTCCACCGTGTCTTCATGGGGCTCTCCTTGGGCAGTGGTTCTGCGCGGGCTCGAAGTTGGGCGATGTGGGCTTCGATGGCTTCGATTTCTTTCTGCGAGAGCTTGCGCGACGCGTCCGGGCCGGGGTGAAGCGGCGGGAGCCCTACCTTCGTTGCCTTGGTCTTGGTCCCTCTCGGAGGTTTGCCTTCGCCGGCAAGCTCGGCTCGAAGCGCGGCAAGCTCCCGCGCGATCTCCTTCTCCTCCTTCGCCAGTTCAAGCTCGGCGCTCACGACATCGAGCACGTCTTGAAGCCGTAGTCCGAGAGCGAGCAGCCTGTTCGCCAGCGACTCTTTGAGCGGCTCGGGAGCTGCTGGCAGTCGCTTGCCCTTCTTTGCCTTCTCTTCCTCGGCCTGCTCCTGGATGTCGAGGTAGACCTCCATGCGCTTCTTGGCCTGCGACTCACCGGCGCCCTGGATGTAGATGTCCGCGACCTCCTTTGCCTGCTCCTTGTTCCGCAGCCGGATCAGGCTCCGCAGGAAGTGGTCGTCGTTGGCTGCGCGCGTCCCCAGAAGCGCCAGCACCCATTCCTTGCCGAAGCTGTCGAGCAGGTCGTTCGCGTACTTGATTTCCCGGTACGCCGTGCGCTGCGTGATCCCCGCGTCGTTTCTCAGCGCGAGGTAGAAAATCGCCAATTTGGCAATTTTTCGACTGCGACCTCTTCGTGGCACGTACCCCGCGATGACATGGGGGTCACGCCCCCAGAACGCGGCTTGCATCGACGAGAGCGAGAGCCATCGGAAGAGGACCGAGCCCTCCCGTTGGAACCAGTTCTGCCAGAACTCCCATCGGCGCTCGGGGTCTTCGATCCTCTGCGCGCGCTGGTAGAGGGCAAGTTCGTCCTGGGTGTCGGGCGGCGACGGCGAGCCACCCTGTGTCGTTCGACCACGTGCGCGTGCCACGAGCGCGAGGGTATCTGACCTGCCCCTCGTCGAGGGAAAACGTCGGGGCGCACCCCCAACGTGAAGCCCAGAACGCTGCCGCCGAAGAAAATCGCTCGCCCCCGACGACGTGCGGGAGGGGACCCCAAAAAAGGGGACCCCCGACGCATGCCGAGTTCTTGGGGTTTCGGTTTCTCGCGCATCCAGCGGCGTGCGCATGGTTGACGGGCGCACGAAGCTGGGGGTGGACGGGCCGATTTCCGAATCGATCGGTTCTGGAGGGCCGTCCTTGAGGGTCACGACGACCACGAGCTTCGGGACGAGCTGGTCAACTTGGGGTCTTCACTGTGCACCCCCGAGTCGGCGCTGGATGGTGCTCGACCCGCAGCCGAACCTCTCCGCCAGCATGCGCACCGAGAGGCCCTCGGCCTTGAGCTTGCGGAGTTCACGGACATCGACCTGGACTTGGGGCCGGCCGATCTGGATCCCACGACGGCGGGCCTGCTCCATCCCCGCTCGGGTGCGTTCGACGAGACGGGCACGTTCCTGTTCGGCGACCCACCCGAAAATTGCGAGGAGCAGGGTCCTCACGGGGGACCCGGTGCTCGTGTCGAGCCAGGACTCTTTGACCGAGATGACCTGCACGCCCACCCTGTCGAGTTCGAGAACGTCCTGGAGGTTGCCGACCATCGACCTCCCGAGCCTGTCGAGCGCCCACACGATCACCACGTCGAACTTCCCGCGCTTCGCATCCTTAAGCATGGTCTCGTACTTCGGCCTGTGCTTCGCGGCGCTGGCCTGCTCGTCGTACACGGCCACGACCTCGAAACCCCTGACCTTGGCGACCTGCTCCACGTCGGGACGCTGGTTGCCCGTGGACTGGGCGCCATCCGAGCGGCTCACGCGGAGGTAGATGCCGGCGCGGGTTCGTCGAGGGCTCATGTGCCACCTACCCGCGACCCCCTTTCGGATCAACGCGGACTGTGCCGTGAGGTGCCCTTTTGGTGGTGCGCCGTGCGCCTCCTCGGACCCCTACAAAACGGCTGCAAGAGATGGGGCTGGGGGAAGCCCCTTGCGGCACGCCCCGCCTGGGCGTCGCCATCGTCGCGAACGAGGGACCTGGGACGTGGCTCACGGCCCCGCCCGCGTCACCTAGCCCACGGCCACGTGCTCGATCGCGTCGTCGGCCTCGTAGATGAGGTCGAGCACCTCCCTGCTGACCCCCTGCATCTGCGTCCACACGTCCTTGTCGGTGCGCACCGTGATCTTCGGAAGGGTCTTGAACGCTGGCAACGTGAGGCGTGCGTAGCCCTGGCAGAACATGATCGTCGCGAAGTTCCCGAGGCCCAAGAGCTGCCCGAGGATGGCGCGCTTGCGGTCCAGCCGTACCTCGCCCCGAACTTCCCGCAGGACCCAGCGGATCCGCGATTCCAAGCTCTTCTCCTGGGCCTTCTTGCCCTCGGCCTCGGTCCTCTCAACTTCCAGTGCCATGACTTCGGCCTGGGCCTGGGCCTTCCTGTCGTTGAGGGCGTCGTTCCTGATCTTCCAGACGCTCTTGTCGAGGCCCAACCCGTAGAGGTCGAGGAGCTGGGCGATGTCCTGTTCGATGGTGGCGACGGCGGCCTTGGCCTCCGCGATGCGGGCCGAGAGGGTGTCCTTGCTCGCCTTGGTGGGCTTGACCTGGGCGATCTCGACGAGCCGTGCGACCACGAAGTTCCAGAGGGCCGCTGAGAACTCCTTCTCGGACATCCGGCCGCACTTCTTCGGGCACGTGGCGTGGTGCTTGTCGTGGGAGTTCTTGCAGTGGATCCACGCCCCGCACGCGCACTTGACGTACCCCGTCGAGAGCATGACGAGCCGCCGCGAGAGGGCCTTCTGGCGCACGCGGAGCTGCACGTCCCGATAGAGCTTGGGCTCAATGATGGGTGGGTAGGTGAGCTTGTGGGGCTTGCCGTCGTAGATCACGGTCTGCGACCCCAAGTAGAGCGAAGCGTTCTTGGCGAGGTTCTGGACCGTCACCGGGGTCCAGCGAGTGGGCGTCCAGTCCTTCGCCTTGTTCTTCCGGTCGGTGGTGTCGAACATGGGGGTCAGAAACTTCGCCGCCGTCGCCTTGCTGGCCGCGTAGGTGAAGCCTCCCTGCACGATCCACTTGAGGATCTGGACGAGGTGCTTGGAGTCCTCGGGGTGCGGCTCGCGGTGCCAGTTGCCCTTGCTGCCCACGTGCATGTAGCCGTAAGGCGCCTTGCCGCCGCGAGCGTCCTTGTTATCGGCAAGGTGGCGGGCCTTTCCGGCCATCGTGCGGGCGCGAATGAGCTTGTACTCCTCGCCGCTCAAACTCGTCTTGAGATCGAAGAGCACGTTGTTGGGGTCGTTCTCGCCATCCTCGTCGAGCACCTTGACGCCCGAGGCGCGGAGCACTGCCTTGATGCGCCCCCAGTCCTGAGCGCTCTGGACCTGCTTCTGCATCCCGCTCGTCTTGTCCTCGCGGGCGATGCGGGAGAGCGAGTAGACGATGAGGAAGTCCGGCCTGACCTTGGCCATCTCCAGGTCGTCGATGAGCTTCGCCAGCTCACGCCCGGCGAGCATCGAGCCCGTCACGCCGTCATCGACGAGCCAGCCGTCCTTCCTCAGCCCGTACTTCAAGACGGTCAGGCCCCGGCGCTCGACGATGGCCTTGGCCCTGGCGATCTGCGCCTTGATGGTCTCCTGGGTCTTCTGCTGGGTCGTCGAGGTGCGGGCGTAGACGATGGCGGTGAACATGGCGGGGCTTACACCGGCTCATGCTGCCCTGAACTAAGTCTGTGAAGGGCGACGTCGTCGCCTCGCTCGTCATCCTCGTCGTCAACATTCTGGGCGGCCTCGCCATCGGCGTCGTCATGAAGGGCATGCCGGTCACCGACGCGCTCAGGCGCTACGGGCTGCTCACGATCGGCGACGGTCTGGTCACCCAGATCCCGGCGCTCGTGCTCTCCACGGCGGCGGGCGTGCTCGTCACGCGCGTCGGCAGCGAGGAGGCCGACACGCCGCTCGGCGACGAGCTGGCTCGCCAGCTGCTCGGCGTGCCCAAGGCGCTGCAGGTCGCGAGCGTCTTCGTGCTGCTGCTCGCGCTGGTGCCGGGGCTTCCGCACGTGCCCTTCGTCGTCATCGGCGTGGCGCTCTTGCTGGTCGGACGCGCGCGCGCCCGGGCGAAGAGCGTCGAGGAGCAGCGCGCGGCGACCGAGCCGACACCGAAGGAGCGCGCGCGCGGCGGGGCGCGCGAGCCGGCGTTCGTGCCGCTGGTCGTGCCGTGGAGCCTGGAGGTGAGCGCGGACCTCGAGCCGCTGCTCGATGCCGAGCCCGAGGGGCTGCGGGCGATGGCGATCGCGCTACGCGAGCAGATCTTCGCCGAGCTCGGGGTGCCGCTGCCGGCGCCGCGCGTGCGGGCGCGCGCGGGGCTGGGCGAGCGCCACGTGGTCCTGTCGCTGCACGAGGTACCCGCGCGGGTGCTGCGCGTGCCGGACGACGTCGACGCCGCCGCCGTCGTGGCGTGGGCGCGCGAGCGGACGCTGGAGCTGCTCCGCGTCCGCGCCGCCGACTTCCTCGGTCTGGCCGAGGTGCAGCGGCTGCTCGACGAGCTCGAGCAGTTCGCCCCAGCGACGGTGCGCAACGTGGTACCCAAGCCCGTGACGCTCGTGCTCCTGACCGACGTGCTGCGGCGACTGGTCGAGGAGCGCGTGAACGTGCGCGACCTGCGCGGCGTGCTCGAGGCGCTCTCCACGGCCGCGGCCACCGAGAAGGACCCGCTCAACCTCGCCGAGTACGTTCGCAGCCAGATGCGCCGAGCGATCACGTTTCGCCTCACCGCGGGCCTCGGGCAGCTCGACGTCGTGCTGCTCGATCCGCTGGTCGAGGACACCATCCGTCGCGCCATCACGCGCACGCCGGCAGGCGCCTTTCTCACCCTGGCGCCGCAGGCAGCGCGCGACGTGCTCTCCGCAGTGCGGCGCGCGGTCGCGGGCGTCTCGACGGGAGAGCAACCGCCCGTCATTCTCACGCAGCCGGACATCCGCCGCTTCGTGCGCAAGCTGCTCGAGCCCGAGCTGCCGGACGTCTGGGTCGTGAGCTTCGCCGAGCTGCTGCCGGAGGTCGCCCTCAAGCCCGTGGCCCGCGCCGTGCCGGGCTCCTGAGGCCCATTCCGGTTCCCCACCGCCGGTTTTCCGGTACGCTCGGCACCGAGGAGGAACGAACATGAATCAGCCCCCCGGCTATCCGCCCGGAGGACCGCCGTATCCCGGTCAGCCTGGTTTTCCGCAGCAGGGGCAAGCCCCGCAGGGGCAGGCTCCGCAGCAGGCGAAGCCGTTCCAGGGCACGCAGCTGATGCCCGGCGCGCCGTCGCACCCGCAGCAGGCGGCCGCTGCGCCGCAGGCGGGCTACGGGCAGCCGCAGCCGCCCCCCGGCTATGGCGCACCGCCACAACCCGGGTACGGGCAGCCGCCGCAGGGCTACGGCCAGCCGCCCGCCGGTTACGGGCAGCCGCCGCCCGGCATGCCCGGCGCTCCTCAGGGGATGCCTGGCGCTCCCCCGCCCTACGGCGTGCAGCCGCCGCAGGGGGGCTACGGTCCGCCCGGCCAGCCAGCCCCCGGCTACGGCCCTCCGCCGGGCTACGCGCCGCCGCAAGCCGCCGGCTATGCGATGGCGCAGGCGCAGCCGGGGGCGACCTTCGGCGTCGGCGAGATGCTCTCGGCGGGCTGGAACCTCTTCAAGCAGCAGTGGCTCACGCTCATCCTGGCGTCGCTCGTCGTCGGTATCATCGTCGACGTGGCCGCCGGCGTCCTGTTCGTGCCCGGCTACGTGATGATCCTGGGCGCGGCGATGAGCGACGCGGCCGGTGGGGCCGATGCCGCCGCGGCCGGCTCGAGCATCCTCGGCGTGATCCTCATGGGCGCCGGCGCGCTCGTCGCTCTCGCCGCCATGTCGTTTCTCAACGGCGGGCTGACGAAGGTGTGGCTCGCGTGCGCGCGCGGCGAGCAGGGCGGGGTCGGCCTGGTCTTCAAGGGCGCGTCCTTCTTTCTGTCGTTCCTCGGCCTGTTCCTCCTCGTGGGCGTCGTCATGGCCGTCCCGTTCGTGGGCTGGCTCGCGCTGCTCGTGCTGGCCCCGGGCCTGTCGTTGACGCCCTTCTTCATCGTCGACAAGAGCATGGGTGCAATCGGCGCCATGAAGGCGAGCTGGAACGCCACCAGCGGCTACAAGCTCGCGGTGTTCCTGGTGTTCCTCGTGGCCTTCGCGATCTGCCTCATCCCGTTCGTCGGCGGCTTCATCGCCGGCCCGCTCGCGTCGATGGCCCTGGCGGCTCTTTACTTGCGCGTGGCCGGCGCCGGTGGTCCGGCGGCGACTGCCGCCGCTCCTCCTGCGCAGCCGTGGGGCGGTGCTCCCCCGGGCGGCTACGGCAACCCGCCGGCGGGCTACTGAGCCGAGAGGAAGAGCCGCCGAGATGCCAGGGAGGAGGATCGTCGATCCCTCCCCTAAATCAGGGTTCGCTCGGGTGGCCCCGGGGATTGCTCCCCGGGGCTCCCACGGATCCGGACGTGCGCGACTAACGCATCCGGCTCTTCGTGACACGGTATTTGCTATGCGGGAGCCCACCAGCGCCGCACGATGCGAGGCAGCGGAAGCGGATAGCGCTTCAGCAGCCCGGCCATGCGGTGCCACGGCATGCGCCGGCGACTCGAGCGGCGACCGAGCCACTTACGCCAGGCGTGCCGTGTGAGCTTCCAGAAGCGTTCGAGCGCGTCGTGGTTCCCGGTGATGCCGTAGTACCCGAAGTGCCCGCGGAGCTTCTGCGTGAGTGCTTGATGCTGCTCGGCGATGGGGCGGTGCCTGTGAAGCCGGCACCAGTCGGCGACCTTCCGCACGGCGCGAGTGAATCGGTCGCGCGCCGTGCGTTGTTTCACCACCCAGTGTCCCTTGCGGGACAGCCCCCAGTAGTGGCTGAAGCCCAGAAGATCGAAGGTGCCGGGCCCGCCTTCGCCGCCGTCGCGCGGCGGGCGTCGATCGGGCCGGCGAAACTCGACCAGCCGGGTCTTGCTCGGATGCAACGTCAGGCCGTACTTCGCGAATCGCTTCGGAAGCACCTCCATGACGCGGCGGGCGTCTTCCTCGCGCGAGAAGAGCATGACGGCGTCGTCGGCGTAGCGGACGAGCATGGTGCGGCCTTGCAGCCGCGGCTTCACGTTCCGCTCAAACCACGCGTCGAGCACCTCGTGCAAGTACACGTTGGCCAGCAGCGGCGAGATGACGCCGCCCTGGGGCGTGCCGGCTTCCGAGTACGACAGCTCCCCGGACTCCATGACACCCGCGTTCAACCACTTGCCGATGAGTCGCAGCAGCACTCCATCGCGTACCCTGCGGCGGACAAGCTCCTGGAGATGATGATGGTCCAGGGTGTCGAAAAACTTCTGGATGTCGACCTCCAGGACCCACCCCCCTGCCATGTACACCGACGCATTCCGCAGGGCTTCGAGCGCCTGATGCGCCGAGCGCCCTGGCCGAAAGCCGTACGAGCAGTCGAGGAAATCCTGCTCGTAAATAGCCTCCAGCGCCATCGCGACCGCGCGCTGCAGGACCTTGTCCTCGAAGGTCGGAATGCCGATGGGGCCGTCTGCGACCCGTCGCCCTTCGGGATGTGGACCCGCCGCACAGGCGGCGCCCGGTACGTGCCGGACTTCGCTCGGTCGAGCAGCGACTGGAGGTTGCCCTCCAGATGCGTCGCGTACTCGGCCGCGGTCTGCCCGTCGACGCCCGTCGCGCCGTCCTTGCGCGTGCGCCTGTAGGCTTCGCGTAGCCAGTCGACGTCGATGTGATGCGACAGCGAGGTGATCGCCATCTTCGGGGCTTGTTTCGCCAGCGTCGCTATCCGATCGAGTTTCGTTGAGATGCTTGTGGAGCTCGGTATCTCCGACATCCTTCCCTCTCTCGGTTCCGTGTCCCGGCAGCCCCTTCCCTCCGCAGGGTCCCTCCGGGTCGGTTCCCCTGCTTCGTCGGCTACTACGGGCTGCTCGGACTCCTCGGCGCCCTCGGCTCCGCTTCGTTTCCTTCGCTCGGCTGTACCGTCCTGACGGGCGGCGGCGACGAGGCCTCCCAGGTTCCTGGGGGACCCTCCCGTACGTGCCCTGCTCTTCGACCCCGGTGGACCGCTGCGCCAGACCATCGGGCGCTCTGCCCTACCCTTGCGGCGCACCGGTGTTGCCTTCCGGGTAATCAACGCCGTCGGCTTCCACCACTGCATTCTCTTTCGGGGCTCAATCACACGGCCCGCACGCTCGCTGTCTACGCTTCGTGGCCACGGTCGCCCGTGGTGCTGCACGGCCACGCAAGACTCGCTTCCGGCTGGTGGTCCTCCTTGGCCGGACGGGATTCGAACCCGCTGGGTCCCAGCGTGAAGTTTCAGCCACGTCCTCTACATGGCATCCTCCCCACCCAGGCTTTCCTGGCGCACTGATCGAAGATCACGAACCCTGATTCAGCTCCGACCCTCGCCAGGCCTGCGGCCCGGCGACGTCGGAGTGACGTTCGCGTGGGGAGCTTGCCGCTCCCCCTCCGTCGCTGCGCGACGGAGTCCTCCCCCACACCGCCTTGCGGCGGACGCCTTCGTTTCGCGAAGGCGCAACAGAGCCATCGTTTCTCGCCTTGTCGTGCGAAGCACGATTCGCCGAAGGCGATGCCGGGGAGGCTCGTTGCATAGCGAAGCGGAGCAACGAGGGGGCGCAGCACCCACGAGATGGCGTCTTGGCGGCTCTCTTCCTCAGTCTTGCCGTCACATCCGCTGGCGGACCATCTTGCGGGGGACGGCCCCGCTGCGCATCAGGAGCTGCCTGGCCTCCTGCTGCAGCATCGGGTGCACCTTCTTGCCCGTCAGGAACATGCCGAGCAGCTGCGGGCTGATGTCGGTGAGCTTCTTGAGCGCGCGCGATGCGGCCTTCATGTCGCCCGCGCCCGCGCACGCGAACGCGCGCGCGCGCCACATCTGGACGCGCATGTCGGCCATCTCGGGCTCGTCGGGGTTGAACACCTCGAGTAGCTCGACGGCCTTCTTGCCCTGCCCGGTGCGCCCCCAGGTCTCCGCGGCCACGGCGGCGAACATCGCGCGCGTCTTGGGCTCCTGCTGCTTGCCGAGCTCCATCTTGTCGACGAGCTGCCGCGCCTCCTGCAGCTCGCCCATCTGAAGGTGGATGGTGGCGCGCATCGCGCGCACCTGATCGGCGACCGGCGACATCTGCCGCGCGAGGTCGATCGATTCGAGCGTCGCGAGGGCCTTGCGCGGATCCTCCTGCATCTCGAGCTGCGCGCGGGCGATGGTCGCCTGCACGTCGCCCTTCTTGTACTCGGTCTCGAGCTTCTTGATGGCCTCGCGCCGCCCCTCGTCGGTCTCGGAGGCGGCCTTGAGCAGGGCCCCGAGCTCGCGCGACTTGTTGACGTAGCGGACGACCCACACGCCCGCGCCCACGCCGAGCACCGTCAGCACGCCGGCCACGATGACCGGGATGATGCTCCAGTGCAGCGACACGAGCGCAAGGACCCAGAGGACGGCGAGCACCAGGCCGACTCGCACGAAGGTCTTCTTGAGGTCGACCGGCGGTTTCTCCTGCGCCTCGCTCGCGGGCCTGGCCAGGTCGCGCAGCTCGCGCTGCATGGCGGCGGCGGTGTGCTTCTTCTTTTTCTTCGCGGGGGGCCCCGCGGGCGTGGCGGGCGCGGTCTCGGTCTTGGCGTCGGGCACGGCGGAGAGCGGAGTAGCGCGGCGGCACCCCGGGTGCAAACGCATGAGGCAGGACGGCGGCATTCCGGCGCGTCAGGCAAGGAGCGCTCCCGACGTCGTCAGGAGGACTGCGCCGCGGCGGAAGGAGCCCTCCTCGCCCCGAGCACGACCACGGACGAAAAACGCCAGGCTCCTACGCCACTGCGGCCTGCGGCTGCCCGGCGCGCTGGGTCTGCGTGTCGTTGAGCTTCACGCTGACGATCTTCGACACGCCCGGCTCCGCCATCGTCACGCCGTACAGGACGTCGACCAGCTGCATGGTGCGCTTGATGTGCGTGATGAGGATGAACTGCGAGCGGTCGGTCATCGAGCGGATCATCTCGTTGTACCGGGCCACGTTCGCCTCATCGAGCGGCGCGTCGACCTCGTCGAGGATGCAGAAGGGCGACGGCTTGATCTGGAAGATCGCGAAGATGAGCGACACCGCCGTCAGCGCCTTCTCGCCGCCGCTCATCAGCTCGATGGAGGACAGCTTCTTGCCCGGCGGCTGCGCGACGATGTCGATGCCGGTCTCGAGCATGTCCTCGGGGTTCGTCAGGCGCAGCTCGGCGCGCCCGCCGCGGAACATGCGCGGGAAGATCTCCTGGAAGCGCGTGTTGACGGCGTCGAACGTCTCCTGGAACAAGCGCCGCGACTCGCGGTTCATCTGCTGGATGGCGCGCGTGAGATCCGCCAGCGCCTTCTCGAGATCGGCCTTCTGCGTCGTGTAGAACGTGAAGCGCTCCTCGGCCTCGGCGTGCTCGCGCATCGCGTCGAGGTTGACGCTGCCCATGCGCTCGATGAGCTTCGCGAGCTCCTCGACGCGCGCACGCGACACCTCGTCGGGCGGCGGGCGCATGTGGTAGTCGCCGACGACGCGCGGCAGGTGAAGCCCGCGGAACTTGTCGGCCACGCCGCCGAGCAGGTGCTCGAGGGCGAGCTGCTTCTCGCGCAGCGCCATCTCGTGGCCGGAGAGCTCCTCGCGCAGCGCATCGACGCGCGTGCGGAGGTCCTTGAGCGCGCCCTCGCCCTCGAGCAGGCCGCCGCGCAGCGTCTCGAACTCGCCGCGTACGCGCGCCAGCTCGTCCTGCGCCTCGCGCGCGCGGTCGAGCGCCGTTTGCAGCTCCTCCTTGTGGAGCACCAGCTGCGCCGCCGTCTCGCCGAAGGCGCGCGCGCTCTCGACCAGCTCCTCATCGAGGCGGCGGGCGCGCTCCTGCAGCTCCTCGGCGCTGCGGGCCAGGCGCGACTCGGTGCCGCGCGCGGCCGACAGCTTCTCGCGCGTGCCGGCGACGGCGACCTTGCACGCGGTCACCGTCTGGCGCTGCGCGTCGAGCCGCTCGCGCGCCTCGGCGAGCGCGCCTTCGGCCTCCCCCAGCTCGCGCTGCGCCACCTCGAGGCGCTCGCGCGCCTCGTCGAGCACGCGCCCCGCCTCGTCGCGCTCGAACCCCGCTTCCGCGATGGCGCGCGAGAGCTCCTCCTGCTCGGCCGCGAGCGCCTCGAGCCGGCGGACGATCCCTTCGAGCTGCCCTTCCGTCTTCTGCAGGTCCTTCTCGGCGGTGACCAGCGCCAGCTCGCGCGCGTGCGCCTCGTGGCGCGCCCGGTCGAGCGCCGTGCCGGTCTGCGCGATCTCGGCGCGCGAGGCCTGCAGCGCCTCGAGGCGGTGGGTCACGACCCCGTCGAGCCGCTCGATCTGCTCGGCGAGCTCGCGCGCCTCGCGCTTGCTGTCCAGCATCCCGGCGGCGACCTGGTCCCCCTGCCCGCCCGAGATGCTCCCGTCGCCGTGCAGCACCGTCCCGTCGCGCGTGACGATGGCCGCCCGCACGCCCGCCGCGCGGAGCTCGCGCGCCGCCCCGACGTCATCGACGACGACGGCGTCGCCGACGATCGAGCGCACGAGCGCCTCGTCCTCCGGCGCAAAGCGAAGTGCGTCCGCGAGTGGTTGGATGGAACGGGCAGGCGGGAAGGCGGGAAGATCTCGAGGGTCGCCATTCGAACCCTTCCCGTCTTCCCGCCTTCCTGTGAATTCCTCTCGTGTCGTAGCGCCGGCGACGTAGCCCGGGCGAAGCGGGACGATGGTCGCGCGGCCCTTGCGGCCCTCGGCGAGCTGCCCCAGGAGCGACACTCCGCGCTCGACGTCGGTGACGACGACGTCCTGCAGCCGCGCGCCGAGCAGGCCGGCGAGCGCCTGCGTGAGCTCCGCGGGGGCCTCGATGCGGTCGGCGACCAGACCCGCGACGCAGGCGTCGCGCGTCCCGACGAGCGCCTTGGTCCCCGCCCCCACTCCCTCGAGCCGCGCGTGCATCTCCTCGAGCGCGCCGTAGCGCGAGCGCTTCTTCGAGAGCTCGCCCTTGGCCTCGTCGAGCGCGCGCTCCTGCTCCTGGATGAGCGTCTTCAGCTCGCCCATGCGCTGCTCGAGGCGCGTCTTCTCCGCCGCGCTCGTCACGCGTCCCGCGCGCAGATCCTCGATGGAACGCGCCAGCTCCTCGGCGCGCGCGGCGTGCTCGACGCGCGACCCGTCGAGCGACTCGCGCTCGGCGCGCAGCTTCTCGAGGCGCGCGCTCATCTCGTTCTGCCGCCGCTCGAACCCGGCGAGCTTCGCCTCCGCGCTCGCGATCTCGGCCTGCGCGCGGGCGATCGTCTGACGCCGCTCGGCCACGCGCTGGTCGGCCGCGCCGTGCGCGCTCGCCAGCTCCGCGAGCGTCGCCTCCTGCTCGGCGATGCGCTCGGCCTGCAACGTCTCTTCCTCGGCGAGCGCAGACACCTCGGCGGCGACGACCTCGCGCTCGGCAGCCAGGCGCGCGGCATGCTCGGCCATCTCGTGCTTCTCGCCCTCGGCCTGCTGTTCGCGGTGCGAGAGCGTGGCCAGGCGGTCCTTGGCGCGCTCGATGGCGGCTTCCTCGGCCCGCACGGCGTTCTCCGCCGCGAACGACGCGTTCTGCGCGCCGTCGAGAGCCTGTTCGGCAGCATGAACCTCGAGGCGCGCGGCCTCGAGCTCCGCCTCGCGCACGGCGAGCTCGGTGCGCGCCTCCTCGCTGCCCTGCGTGAGCCTCTCGACCTCGCCCCCTTCGAGCTTGATCCAGCCGATCAGCTCCAGGTACCGGTGCGACGCCTCGTGCAGCTGCAGGTCCTCGAGCTCGTTGCGATAGGCGACGTAGCGCTCGGCCTTGGCCGCCTGGCGCTTGAGCGAGGCGAGGTTGCGCTCGATCTCGGCGACGATGTCGCCGACGCGCAGCAGGTTCTGCTGCGTGAGCTCCATCTTCTTTTCCGCCTGCTTCTTGCGGCTCTTGAACTTCGTGATGCCGGCCGCCTCCTCGATGAGCAGTCGCCGGTCCTCGGCCTTGGCGCTGACGATGAGGCCGACCTTGCCCTGCTCGACGATCGAGTACGCCTTGGTGCCGGCGCCCGTACCGAGGAAGAGGTCGGTGACGTCGCGCAGGCGCACCGGGGTCTTGTTGACCAGGTACTCGCTCTCGCCGCTGCGGTGCAGGCGGCGCGTGACGGCGATCTCCGCGTAGTCCTTGTACTCGAGGGGCATCTCCGTCGGGTCGTCGTTCTCGAAGGTGAGCGTCACCTCGGCGAAGTCGTGCGGCGCGCGCGACTCGCTGCCGTTGAAGATGACGTCCTCCATCGACCGGCCGCGAAGGTGCCGTGCCGACTGCTCGCCCATGCACCAGCGGATCGCGTCGACGATGTTCGACTTGCCGCACCCGTTCGGACCGACCACGCCCAGCACGTCGTGGTCGAAGTGCAGGACCGTGCGATCGACGAACGACTTGAAGCCGACGAGCTCGAGCTTCTTGATCTTCATCCGGCTCTCCGAGTGAGTCGCGCGCAACGGAGCGTGAGTGGCGGGGAGTAACCGTCACGTCACTTCACATATCGTCACGCGCGCACCGACCACCTGTACCGCCCTTCGCCTGTTCAGGGCAAGCGAGATCGCACGCCAACTCGTCGAAAATTTGACTCGTTTGCCGCGCTCGCCGGGGGCGGCGGCTGCTCAGTCCTCTGGCACTCGACTTGACCAAGTGCCAGGCCGGCCATATTTCCTGAGGCATGCCGACCTACGAATACGGGTGCACGGCTTGCGGCCACGAATGGGAAGAGATTCAGCGCATCACCGAGCCGCCCATCGAGGTCTGCCCCAAGTGCGCAAAGTCGGCGGCCCATCGGCTCATCAGCGCGGGCACGAACTTCATCCTGAAGGGCGGCGGTTGGTACGCCGACCTCTACTCGTCGGCCAAGTCGGGCGGCAACAAAGGCGCGTCGAACGGTACGAGCAGCTCCGACAGCACCACGTCGGAGAAGGCCGCATCGCCCAGCAGCAGCACGTCGACGAGCTCGACGCCGAGCACCCCGTCGACGTCGAGCCCGTCGACCCCGTCGACTCCGAGCTCCAGCTAGCGACCGGCCGCTCCCCGCTCGCGACGCGGCACGCCGAAGACGAGTCGTCGGGCTTCGCGTTCGCTGCCGCCGAGCGTGCGCGCCAGGCGCGCGAAGACGACGTCGAGCACCCGACCGCGCGGCGGTGAAGCGATGCGTGCGAGATCGTCGGCCCACGCGCGAGCTTCCTCGGGAAAATCGAGTGCCTCGACCTGCGCCGCGAAGGCCCTCCGCACGGCGGCGTCGACGCGCTTGCGCCCGGCCAGCCAGCGCTTGGCGCAGAGGGCGCCGCGCGCCATCGCGTGAAAGAGCGCCACGGCCTCCATCCACGGCTCGAGCTCGCGCTCTCCGCGAAGGACGTGCTCGAGCACCGCGACACGACGGCGGATCTCGTCGAGCTCGAGGTCGTCGAGCTCGCGCAGCGCGCCGGGGAATCGCCACGCGAGCTCGGCCATCGCCGCGCGCACGACTCCGGCGGGCTCCTCCTGGTTCCGGTGGTGGGCGACGCGCATCGCCAGCATCGTGGCGTACTTGCCGCGCAATGCGTCGAGCGTCTCGTGAGTCACCCGCACCGGGACGAGAGTAGGCGATGTGACAGCGCCGGGCATGGGGGCTACGTTTGCATGGTGGCCGACGCGAAGCGCGAGGTGGACGAGCTCCGTCAGGAGATCGCGAGGCTCGATGCGCAGCTGCTCGTGGCGCTCGACAAGCGGGCGCGCGCCGCCCGCCGCCTGGGCGAGCTGCGCAAGGACCAGCCGGCATCGCTGCCGCTGACCGATCACGCCGCCATCCGGGCGCTGGTCGCGCGGTCGAGCGGCGACATGCCGCAAGAGGCGCTGCGCGACGTGTTCCGCGAGGTCTTCGCCGCGTGCCTGCCGCTCGAGCTGCCGGTCAAGGTCGCCTTCGTCGGCGTCGAGGGCGGGCCGGGGCACGCCGCGGCGCGCGGCCGCTTCGGGCGGGCCTCGCAGCTGGTCGGCACCGAGGCGACGAGCACCGCGCTCGACGAGGTGTCGCGCAAGCGCGCCGAGTTCGCCGTCGTGCCGTTCGAGTCGACGCGCGAGGGCCCGGTGCAGAACACGATCCTCGCGCTCATCGCCAGCGATCTGCGCGTCGTCGAGATGCTCGACGCCAAGTTCGAGCTGCACCTGATGAACCGCACGGGCAACTTCGCCGACGTCGACAAGATCTACGCGACGCCGGCCGACCTGGCGCTCTGCGAGCGATGGCTCTCGAGCATCTCGCCCCGGCCGCCGCTGCTCGACGTCAAGACGCCGCTCATGGCCTGCCAGCTGGCGGTCGAGGATCACGGCGCCGCGGCCATCGTCAGCGAGCCGTTCGGCGCGCAGGTGGGCCTGGAGGTCGCGCGGCGCAACGTCGCCGACGCGGGCGGCGAGCGCGTGCGCTACGCGGTGGTCGGGGCGCGACCGGCGGGGCGCATGGGCGACGACGTGACGTCGCTCGTGTTCAGCGTCCAGGACGCGCCCGGCTCGCTGCTCGACGTGCTCAAGGTCTTCGCCGAGCGGGGCGTGAACCTCACCAACATCCAGAGCTACCCCGGCCAGGGCGAGACGTGGAACTACCTCTTCTACGTCGAGACGGTCGGGCACCTCACCGACCGGCCTCTGGTGATGGCGTTCGAGGAGATGAAGCGCATCACACGCTTCTTCAAGGTCCTCGGATCGTACCCCGCGCCTTGAGAGCCGGGCGCGGTGACGCGCGCGGCGCCGGTGGTACCCTGCTCGCCCGATGCTGCGCCCGTGGATGCTCGTGCTGGTCGCGATCGTGGTCGCCGCCTGCGGCGGAAAGGGCGCCCGCGCCGGCGGCGCCGCCCGGGCCGATCTGGACGCCGACCCGCTCTCGCTGCTGCCCGCGTCGGCCATCGTCGTCGCCAGCTTCGACGCGCACGCGATCGGCGCGAGCGGCTCGTTCGGCGCGCAGCTCGCCTCCATGGCCGACTCGCTCGTGCCCCTCGGCCCCGACGCGGGCTTCCAGGCCTCGCGCGACGTCGATCGCGTCGTCGCCGCCGGCTATGGCTCGGGCGACGTGGCGGCCGTCCTTTCCGGGCGCTTCGACGAGGCCAGGATCGATCAGGCGACCACGGCGAAGGACGGCGCGCCCATCGCGCGCGGCACGTACGCGGGCCGGACGACGTACACCGCGGGGCGCGTCTCGTACGCCGTGCTGACCTCGCACACGCTCGTCGCCGGCACCAGCGACGGGCTGCGCCAGGTGCTCGACCGCGTGCAGAGCGGCAAGCTCGCGCGCGCCGTCCCGCCGTGGGTGGTCGACACGCTGCAGACGCCGGGGGCCGAGATGGCGCTGGCGGCCGACTTCGCGCCCCAGCCGATCGCGTCGGCGGCGATCGGCTCGGTCAAGCTGCCGTGGCTCGAGGGCTTGCGCGTCGCGCGCGTCATCGGAAACCTCGAGCAGCCGGGGATGAACCTCGCGGCGACGCTGACCTACGCCGACCCCGATCGGGCGAGGACGGCGGCCGGCGGGGTGAAGCTCGTCGACCGCTGGCTCCAGATGTTCGGCCCGCTGCTCGGCGGGGTCACGCTGCGCGACATGAAGGTCGAGCTCGACGGCGCCGACGTCCGATGCTCCTTCGCCGTGGACGACCACGCGCTGAGCAGCTTGCTCGGCCTCGCCAACCGCTTCCTGCCGACGTCCCCGTCGGCCGCAGCCCCGTAGGGGAGCGGCCGCACCCACGAACCATGACCACCCTCCTCGTGCACCCCGCCACCGCGCCGCTCGTCGGCAGCGTCCCCGTCCCCTCCGACAAGAGCATCGGGCACCGCGCGCTGCTGTTCGGCGCCCTCTGCGAGGGCGACACGCGCATCGCCGCCTTCTCCCACGGCGAGGACAACGTCTCGACGGCCAACGCGCTGCGGGCCATGGGCGTCGCCATCGACGAGGCCTCGCCGACGGAGCTCGTCGTGCACGGCGCGGGCCTGTTCGGCCTGCGCGCGCCGGAGCGCGACCTCGACTGCGGCAACTCCGGGACGACGATGCGCCTCCTCTGCGGCATCCTCGCCGCGCAGCGCTTCCGCGCGACGCTCGTCGGCGACGAGACGCTCTCGCGCCGGCCGATGATGCGCATCGTCGGGCCCCTTCGCGCGCGCGGCGCCGTCATCGACGGGCGCGCCCACCCGTCGCGCGCGGGCGAGATCGTGGCTCCGCTGGTCGTCGGGCCGCTGCCGGAGGGGCGGGCGCTCGCGCCGCTCGAGTACGAGAGCCCCGTGTCGAGCGCGCAGGTGAAGAGCGCGGTGCTCCTCTCGGGCATGTACGCCGAGGGGGCGACGCGCTTCCGGGAGCCGACCGTCTCGCGCGACCACACCGAGCGCATGCTCGGCGCCCTCGGGTGCCCCATCCGCACGGTGGGCCCGCTCGTGCAGCTCGATCCCGCCGGGTGGGACCGGCGCATGCCCGCGTTCGACGTCACCATCCCGGGCGACGTGTCGGCGGCGGCGTTCCTGCTCGTCGCGGCGCAGATCGTCGAAGGCTCGCGCGTGACGGCGCGCGGGGTGGGCGTCAACCCGACGCGCACCGGGCTGCTCGAGATCGCGCGCGACATGGGCGCGGGGCTCGCGATCGAGCCGCAGGGCGAGCGCGGCGGCGAGCCGGTCGCCGAGCTCCACGCCTGGAGCGCACCGCTGCGCGCCGTCACGATCGGCGGCGAGACCGTGCCGCGCGCCATCGACGAGATCCCGATCGCCTGCGCCCTCGCCGCGCGCGCCCGCGGCGCGACCCGCATCCGCGACGCCGAGGAGCTGCGCCACAAGGAGAGCGATCGCATCGCCACGATGGCGCGCGTGCTGCGGGCCTTCGGCGTCGACTGCGAGGAGCGCCCCGACGGCCTGGACGTCGAGGGGCGCGAGGGCGCCCTCGAGGCCGCCGACGTGGACAGCCGCGGCGACCACCGCATCGCCATGACCGCCGCCGTGCTCGCCCTGGTCGCCCGCGCCCCGAGCCGCATCCGCGACGCCGCGTGCATCGCGACGAGCTACCCCAAGTTCGTGGCCACGCTGCGCGCGCTCGGCGCCCGCGTCGACGTCGAGCCGTGACGCGCGCCCGGGCCGCCGTGCTATCAAAGCGGCCGTGAGCGACTCGCCGCGACTCCGCCCGATCGTCGCCATCGACGGTCCCGCCGGCGCCGGAAAAAGCACCGTCGCTCGCCGGCTGGCCGACGCGCTCGGCTTCGTGCTGGTCGACACCGGGGCGATGTACCGGGCCGTCGCGCTCGCCGCGAAGAACGCCGGCGTCGCCTGGAACGACGCGGCCGCCGTCGGGGCGCTCGCCCGGGGGCTGGTCGCGCGCACCGGCCTGTCGTTCGACCGCGATCCGGCCCGCGGGGTGCGCGTGCGCCTCGACGGCGCCGACGTGACCGACGCCATCCGCGCCCCCGACATGGGCATGGGCGCCAGCACCGTGTCCGCCCACAAGGAGGTGCGCGACGCGCTGCTCGACATGCAGCGGCAGGCCGGGCGCGCCGGAGCCGTCGTGCTCGAGGGGCGCGACATCGGCACGGTCGTGTTCCCCGACGCCGAGGTGAAGTTCTTCCTCACGGCCCGGCCCGAGGTGCGCGCGCGCCGCCGCTTCGACGAGCTGCGCGCGAGAGGGGCGGACGTCACGTTCGACGAGACGCTCGCCGACGTGCGCCGGCGCGACGAGCAGGACACGACGCGACCGGTCGCGCCGCTGCGCCAGGCGGCCGACGCCACGCTGGTCGACAACTCCGACCTCTCCATCGACGAGACGGTCGCGCGCATGGCCGCGCGCGTCCGCGAGCGGAGCGCCCGTTGAGGGGCGTGCGTGCGGCGCCGATCGCCATCGGCCTGGCGGTCGCCCTCACCGCGGTCACCGCGATGATCGGCTGCGCGTCCAAGCCGCCGCCCGTCGCCGCGCGCGCCGCAGCCGAGCCGCACTGGCAGGACGTCTTCGACACGACCCCCGAGCTTCTGGTCGTCCTCCGCCCCCAGGCGCTCAAGCGCGACAAGGTCTTCGGCCCGCTGCTGCGCAGCGCGATCGACGCGGCGCGTCGCCAGAGCCGCGTCGTCGCCGCGACGCGCGCGCTCGACACGATGGAGGACGCCGAGGAGGTCGTGGTCGGAATGCGCCCGGACCTCCCCGATCACGCCGGCGAGCTCGTGCTCGTCGAGCGCGGCGTGCCAGCCGACGTCGATCCGGAGAAGCTCGTCGACGGCGACGGCCACGCGCTCTGGGCGCCCGGGCCGACCGGCAACGTGCCCGAGCTCGTGCGCGTCGCGCAGGCGGGCGGCACGCCCGACGAGGCCTCCCTCTTCGAGCTGCCGGGGCGCACCTGGGTCATCGCCACGGGCGGCGCGCGCACCCGTGCGCGCGAAGCGTTCGCGCACCCGTTCGACCGCCCGCCGCCCAAGCTCGACCCGGACGCGCTCGCGATCGTGCGCATCGACGGCCCCTCGCTGGTCGCGCACGTCGCGCCGCTGCAGGACCGCGGGGGCCTCGCGGCGGTCGGACACGAGCTGCGCGCCGTCACGCTGGTGCTGCCGCCCGGGGGCCAGGGCGACGTCGAGGCGCGGCTGGCGTATCGTGGCGACGACGCGGCGGCGCTCGCCACGGTCGCGCTGCGCGAGGCGATCGGGGCCGTGGCGCGCGCCAAGCCTCCCGGCCTCGCCTGGCTGGCCGGCGCCGAGGTCGACCGTCCGGCCGATGGCGAGGTCCTGCTGAAGGCGCCGCTCCCCTCGCAGCTCGTCGAGGCGCTGCTGCACGCGGGCCCGGGCTCGCTGCCCGCCCCCGCCCCCTGACGGCGGCCCCTGCTCGGAAGACCAGCGGCGGAGCCGACCCCGTCCAGGCCCAGGTGGCGGCGGAGCCGGCCCCGGTCCCGGGCCCTCGCGCAGCCGATCCCCTTTGACAGCAGGGATCCCGCGAGCTATTCCGTGCCGCCCTGACGCCCGGGCCGAGGATTGGTCCGTCCTCTGCAAGCGGGCTTCGAAACCCACACCAAAGCGCGTGCGTCCCCGCACGCCGGACCGGCCGAGGACTCTCCAAACCACATGTCGACTCAAACCACAGCCCTGGGCTCCGCAGGCAAAACATCGGAAGCAGCGGCAGGCAGCGCCGATAGCTTCGCCGCTCTCTTCGAAGCCAGCATCAGCGCCGGCGACTTCGGCAAGGAAGGCGAGATCGTCAAGGGGACGGTCGTCGCCGTGCAGCGCGACAACGTCGTCATCGACATCGGCGGCAAGAGCGAGGGCATCATCGCCCTCAACGAGTTCGCCGACGCCCAGGGGCAGACCACGGTCAAGCCGGGCGACACGGTCGACGTCTACATCGAGAGCCGCGAGAACGACGACGGCCTCGTGACGCTTTCCAAGGAGAAAGCGGACAAGATGAAGGTCTGGGATGAGATCTCGGCCGCGTGCGAGCGCGACGAGCTCATCGAAGGCACCATCAGCCAGCGCGTGAAGGGCGGCCTGTCGGTCACCATCCGCGGCGGCGTGAAGGCGTTCCTGCCCGGATCGCAGGTGGACCTGCGGCCGATCCGCAACTTGGACAAGCTGATCGGGCAGACCTACCAGTTCAAGGTCATCAAGTTCAACAAGAAGCGCGGCAACATCGTGCTGTCGCGGCGCGTGCTCCTCGAGAAGGAGCGCGACGAGCAGAAGACGAAGACGCTCGAGACCCTCGAGGAGGGCAAGGTCGTCCGCGGCGTCATCAAGAACATCACCGAGTACGGCGCGTTCGTCGACCTCGGCGGCATCGATGGCCTGCTCCACATCACCGACATGAGCTGGGGCCGCGTCAACCACCCGTCGGAGCTCTTCCAGGTGGGCGACGAGGTCACCGTCCGCGTCCTCAAGTACAACCCGGAGACCGAACGCGTATCCTTGGGTCTCAAGCAGACGCAGGAAGATCCGTGGAGCCACGCCGAGGAGGCGTTCCCGCCGGGCAAGAAGGTGCGCGGCAAGGTGCAGTCGATCACCGACTACGGCGCGTTCGTCGAGCTCGAGCCGGGCGTCGAGGGCCTCATCCACGTCAGCGAGATGTCGTGGACCAAGAAGGTCAAGCACCCGAGCAAGGTCCTCGAGGTCGGCCAGGCCCTCGAGTGCCAGGTGCTCGAGGTCGACTCGAAGAGCAAGCGCATCTCGCTCGGCCTCAAGCAGCTCGAGCCCGATCCCTGGACGATCTTCACCGAGAAGTACAAGCCGGGCGACAAGATCGAGGGCAAGGTCCGCAGCATCACCGACTACGGCGTCTTCATCGGCATCGAGGAAGGCGTCGACGGCATGGTCCACAAGAGCGACATCTCGTGGACGGCGAAGGTCAACAACCCGAGTGACCTCTACAAGAAGGGCGACGACGTCGAGGCCATCATCCTCAGCATCAATCACGACGAGAAGAAGGTCTCGCTCGGCGTGAAGCAGCTGTGGGACGACCCGTGGCCGACCATCTTCTCCGAGCTGCCGCCGGGCAAGGTGGTGAAGACGCAGGTCCTCAGCATCGTCGACTACGGCGTCTTCGTGCGCGTGCGCGAGGGCATCGAGGGTCTCATCCCGCAGAACGAGCTCGTCCTGCCGAAGGACGAGAGCGGGAAGGAGAAGCAGCCGCGCCCCGGCGACGAGGTCGAGGCGGAGATCGCGAACATCGACACGCAGGAGCGGCGCATCACGCTGTCGATGCGCATGGGCGAGGGCGCGGCCGCCACGACGACCGAGGCCAAGCCGGCGCAGCGCGCGTCCAAGGCGCCGAAGAAGTCGGCGAGCGCCGAGGCGGCGGGCGGCACGATCGGAGACCTCATCAAGCAGAAGCTCGGTGACAAGCTCGGGTCGATCTCGCCCGAGAAGGCCCAGAAGGAGGCCGCCAAGGAGGACGAGGAGTAATCGCTCCTCGCCGGCCGCCGCGCCCCCCCGGGGGCGACGGCGTCGAGACGAGGCGGATCGCACGACGCGGTCCGCCTCGTCGCGTTTAAGATGGGCGCCATGTCGGAACGGATCTGGGCACCGTGGCGGATGGAGTACATCGTCGGCCCCAAGGGGGGGCCGTGCATCTTCTGCGACTTCGCCGCGGCGCCGCCGAGCGCGTACCGCGAGAAGCTCGTGCTCGTCGTGCAGCCGCACGCCCTCCTCTGCCTGAACCGCTACCCGTTCGCGGGCGGCCACCTGCTGGTCGCCCCGCGACGGCACGCCTCCGATCTCGCCGAGCTCCCCGCCGAGGAGTACGACGCGCTCATGCACCTGCTGCGCGACGCGGCCGACCGCCTGCGGCGCGCCACCCGCTGCGAGGGGATGAACCTCGGGTTCAACCTGGGCAAGGCGGCCGGCGCCGGCATCGCCGAGCACCTGCACGGGCACCTCGTCCCGCGCTGGGCGGGCGACACGAACTTCATGCCCGTCCTGGCCGACGTGCGCGTGATGCCCGAGCACCTGGACGCGACCTGGCGCTCGCTCGCGCCCCTGTTCGCCGACGTGCCCGGCCAGCACGCCGAGGACGCGGGCGCCTGAGATGCGCTGGAAGCGGTCGCTGTTTCTCGGCGTGAGCGGCGCGCTGGCCGTCGCGGTGGTCGCCACCGCGCACGCGGTGATGCTGCCCTTCGTGCTCGCGGTGGTGATCGCGTACGTGCTGACGCCGCTGGTCGCCTCGGTCGAGCGGCGCCGCGTGCCGCGCCCGCTCGCCGTCATCGTCGTCTACGCCACGGTGCTCGCGTCGGCGGGCGCCTTCGTGCGCGCCGTCTCGCCGCGCATCGCCCTCGAGTTCCGCAACCTGCGCGGCGAGCTGCCGGCGCTCGCGACCGAGGCGAAGTCCCGCTGGGTCCCGCTCATCGGCGACCGCCTGCGCGCGCTGGCCGTCACGCCGCCGCCGCCGCCCGGCGCCGAGCAGGCCCCCGCGCCCGCGCCGACGAGCGCCTTCGTCGCCCGCCCCCGGCCCGACGGGTCGATCGCCATCGACGTCGGGTCGGGCGTCGTCGTCACCGAGAGCAAGCGCGGGTGGGTCGTCGCGCCGGCGCGGGCCGAGAAGGAGGAGCCGTTCGACCCCAACCGCATCGTCGGCGACGCGATCGGCAAGACGTTCGCCTACGCGCAGCGCAACTCGCTCGAGGTCGCGCGCGCCGTGCGCGACGTGGTCGCGGGGGTGAGCCGCGTCGTCTTCCTCTTCTTCATCACGCTGATGCTCGCGGCGTACCTCATCCTCACGCGCGAGCGCGTCATCGGCTTCTTCCGTTCGCTCGTGCGCCCGGACGGTCGCGCGGGCTTCGACGCGCTGCTGGCGCGGATCGACCGGGGCCTGTCGGGCGTGGTGCGCGGCCAGCTCGCCATCTGCGGCATCAACGGGGTGCTCAGCGCCGTCGGCTTCGCGTTCGTGGGGCTGAAGTACTGGCCCGTGCTGGCGCTGCTCGCGGCCGTGCTGTCGCTCATCCCGATCTTCGGGTCGATCGCGAGCGCCGTGCCGGCGGTGGCCATCGGCCTGACGCAGGGGCTCGGGACGGCGACGTTCGTGCTCGTTTGGATCGTCGGCATCCACCAGCTCGAGGCCAACGTGCTCAACCCGAAGATCCTCGGCGACGCGGCGAAGATCCACCCGGTGCTCGTCATCTTCGCGCTGCTCGTGGGCGAGCACTTCTTCCACGTCGTCGGGGCGCTGCTGGCCGTGCCGACGTTCTCCATCGCGCAGAGCGTCTTTCTGCACCTGAACGAGGCGACGCGGGAGCCGGGCGAGAAGGCGGCGGGCGAGGCCGGGGACGCACCCGCCACCTGACGAGGAAGCGCCGCCAGCCGTCGGGGCCGGCGCTCCCGGCCTCCCCGACGCGTCACGGAGCCTCGTCGGCGTGCGGACCCGGCATCCACAGGCTCGGCGTCGAGGGGGGTGTCCTCGGTCGACCAGAAATGGTTAGGACTCCTAACTATCTCGCGGTCGGCGCGAAGGGCCCCCCTGGAGGCGCGGCCACCCGTCGGGCGCCCGCCGTTCCGAGCAAGAGCGCGGGGTGCGTGAGCCGGCCACGACGCCGTCGCTCGGCCCCCTGCGGCCTCCTCCATCTTCTGGCGGCGTGGCGGCATGGCGCCTTGGCGCTCTTCCTTACGAGGCGAGGCGACTAGCGAAAGTCTCGGCTCATCGCCGGCACGTCGTACAGGCCCAGCTTCTCCAGCCGGTCGGGCACGACGTACACGACGTCGCCCTGCCGCTCGACCTTGCCGTGGGCGACGAGCATCGAGCTGGTCGTCGCGACGTGGCGCCAGCGCTCGAAGGTGCTCGACCACAGGATGAGGTTCACGAACCCCGTCTCGTCCTCGAGCGTCACGAACACGACGCCGCTCGCCGTCTGCGGCCGCTGCCGGCAGATGACCATCCCCGCGGTGCTCACGCGCGCGCCGTGCGCCGTCGTCGCCAGGTCGCGCGCGCTCTTGTAGTGCGCCGGCAAGCGCGGGCGCACGACCTTCATCGCGTGGTCGCCCACGGCGACGCCGGTCGTCTCGTAGTCGAGCACCAGCTGCTCGGCGCGCGTCATCTCGGGCAAGCTCGGCATCGCGTCGCCGAGATCGACGCCCGCGAGCAGGTCCTGCTCGCGCGGCGCGCGCACCTTCCACATCGCCTCGCGCCGCCCCAGGCCGAAGCCCGCCAGCGCCCCGGCGTGCGCCAGCGCCTCGACCTCGCGCTTGTCGAGCGACGCGCGCGCCACCAGGTCCTCGACGCTCGCCAGCGGCCGCTCGCGCCGCGCCGCCTCGACGCGGCGGCCCGCCGCCTCCCCGAGGCCGCGCACGAGGCGCAGCCCCAGGCGCAGCGCCGGCGGCTCGCCGTCCACCGTGCGGTCGCCCCCGTCGAGCGTGCAGTCCCAGTCGCTCGCGTCGACGCGCGCCGGCAGCACCTCGACCCCGTGGCGCTCGGCGTCCTTGACGATCGTCCCCGGCGAGTAGAAGCCCATCGGCTGGCTGTTGACGAGCGCCGCCGCGAACGCCGCCGGGTGGTGCACCTTCAGCCACGAGCTCGCGTACACGAGCAGCGCGAAGCTCGCCGCGTGGCTCTCGGGGAAGCCGTACTCGCCGAAGCCCTCGATCGACTGGTACAGCCGCTCGCCGAACTCCTGCGCGATGCCGTTCCTGGCGAAGCCCGCGAGCAGCCGCTCGCGGTGGCGCGCGAGCCGCCCGTTGCGCCGCCAGGCCGCCATGTCGCGGCGCAGCTGATCGGCCTCGCCCCCCGTGTAGCCGGCGCCCACGATGGCGAGCTGCATCACCTGCTCCTGGAAGAGCGGCACGCCGAGCGTCCGGTCGAGGATCGGCGCGAGCGTCGGGTGGGGCATCTCCGCCCTCTCCTCCCCGCTGCGGCGGCGCAGGTACGGGTGGATCATCCCGCCCTGGATCGGCCCGGGGCGCACGATGGCGACCTCCACGACCAGGTCGTAGAACTTGCGCGGCTTGAGGCGCGGGAGCATCGCCATCTGGGCGCGGCTCTCGATCTGGAAGACGCCCACCGTGTCGGCCGCGCAGAGCGCGTCGTACACGCGCGCGTCCTCGGCCGGCACGCGCGCGAGCTGGCCGATGGCGTCGTCGGCGCGCACGCGCTCGTCGGTCCGAGCCATCGCGAGCGCCTTGCGGATCGCCGTCAGCATGCCGAGGCCCAGCACGTCGACCTTGAAGAAGCCGAGCGTGTCCAGGTCGTCCTTGTCCCACGGGATGATCGTGCGGTTCGGCATCGTCGCCGGCTCGACGGGGGCCACGTTCACGAGCGGCTCGGCGCTCAGCACGAAGCCGCCGACGTGGATCGACAGGTGGCGCGGGTAGCCCTGGATGGCCTGCGCCATCGCGAGCACGTGGGCGACGCGCGCGTCGCGGCGGTCGAAGCCGCACGCCGCGACCCGTTCGGCGGGCACCTCGTCCAGACGATCCCACCACGACACGAGCGACGACAGCCGCTCCACCTGCTCGAGCGACAGCCCGAACGCCTTGCCCACCTCGCGCAGCGCGCTCTTGCCGCGGTACGAGACGACCTCGCTCACCATGGCGGCGCGCTCGCGCGTGTACTTTTCGTACAGCGCCTGGATGACCTCCTCGCGGCGCTCGTGCTCGAAGTCGATGTCGATGTCCGGCGGCTCGCGCCGCTCGACCGACAGGAAGCGCTCGAACAACAGGTTGCTGCGCGACGGGTCGACCGCCGTGACGCCCAGGCAGTAGCAGACCGCGCTGTTGGCCGCGCTGCCGCGCCCCTGGCAGAGGATGTCCTTCGCGCGCGCGATGCCGACGATGGTGTGCACGCTGAGGAAGTACGGCGCGACCTGCAGCTCGGCGACGATCGCCAGCTCCTTCTCGATCTGCGCGGTGACGTGCGGCGGCACGCCCGCCGGCCAGTGGCGGCGCGCCCCCTCGTGGGCGAGGCGGCGCAGCGCCTCGTCGGGCGTCTCGCCGGGGTGCGCCGGGGCCTCGAGCTCGCACGGGAAGCGGTACTTCAGCTCGCGCAGCGAGAAGCGGCACGCGTCGGCGATCTCGCCCGAGCGCGCGAGCCACGCCGGGCGGTCGCCGAAGAGGCGGCCCATCTCCTCGCGCGACTTGAGGCGCGCCTCCGCGTTGGGCGACAGGGCCCGCCCCGCCTCGTCGAGCGTGACTCCCTCGCGGATGCAGTGCAGCACGTCGAAGACCGGCTTGTGCTCGCGCACGGCGAAGAGCACGCGGTTGGTCGCGCAGACCGGGGCGCCCAGCGTCCGCGCCAGCGCGTCGGCACGGGCGATCCGCGCGTCGTCGTCGCCGTCGAGGTGCCGCCACGCGGCGATCGAGAGGCGCTCGCCGAACGCGTCCCGGAGTGGCGCGAGGCTCGCCGCCTCCGCGGGCGCACGATCGAGCGCGGCGGGCGCCGGGCTCGCCGCGCCGGGAGGCACGGTGCACCACAGACCGCGCGCGTCGGCGCAGACGCGCTCGAGCGGGATGCCGGCGAACAGGTTGCGCGGCACCGGCGCGCCAGGCCTCCCCTCGCCGGGGTCGCGCGGCTTGCCCCTGGGGTGGCGCGCGTGGCTCTCGGTCAGGATGCGGCAGAGGTTCGCGTACCCCTGCAGCGACGCCACGTGGAGGAAGAGCGAGTCGAACGGCGCGTCGTCGAGCGCCACTTCGCAGCCCACGACGAGGCGCACCCCCAGCTCCTCGGCCGCCTCGAGGGCGCGGACCATCCCGTACAGGCCGTCGCAGTCGGCGACGCCCACCGCGTCGTATCCGAGCTCCGCCGCGCGCTCGACGACGGCGCGCGGCGACGATCCGCCCCGCAGGAACGAGAAATGGGTGCGGGCGGCGACTTCGACGAACACCGTCGCGCGAGCCTCACGCGACCTTCTCGCGCACGAGCGCCAGCAGCGCGTCGACGTCGAACGGCTTGCCGAGGCGCGCGTTCGGCACGCGCGCGAGGAAGTCGCGCGCTCGCATCGTGAACGCGCCGCCGGTGACGAACACCATGCGCTCGGCCTGCGCGGGGGCGATCGCGACGAGCTCCTCGTACATGGACTGCGCGTCCATCTGGGGCATCATCAGGTCGCACAGGATGACGTCGAAGCGGTCGCCGGCCGCGATGCGCGCGACGGCGTCCTTCGCGCTCGTCATCGCGACCACGTCGCCCACGCTCGACAGCAGCCGCTCGAGCGAGAAGCACACGATCGGCTCGTCGTCGACGACCAGGATGCGCGCCCGCCGCGACGGCGACTTCGCGGCAGGCGCGCCGCCGCTCACGTGCGCCGCCGCGATCTCGCCGAGCGCGCGCCCCGCCGCCGGCAGCTCGACGCGGAAGACCGTCCCTCGTCCCACCTCGCTGTCGAAGGTCATCGTTCCGCCCAGCGCCGAGACGATGCCGTGGCAGATGGCTAGACCGAGCCCGGTGCCGATGCCGACCGGCTTCGTCGTGAAGAACGGCTCGAAGATGCGCCCGCGCACCTGCGGCGCGATGCCCACGCCGTTGTCCTGCACCTCGACGACGACGCGATCGACCGACGGCGACCGCACCACGACGCGGACCTCGTTGTCGCCGCTGCGGCTCTCGGGGAGCGCCTGCACGGCGTTCATGAGCAGGTTGAGGAACACCTGCCCGAGGCGCGCCTCGTTCGCCATCACCTGCGGCGCCTGCGCGTAGTCCTTCACCAGACGCGCGCGGTGGCGCACCTCGTTGGCGATCATCGCCAGCGTCGCGTCGAGCACGCGCGACACGTCGATCGGCGCGATCGTCTCGTTCTCGGGGCGCGAGAAGGTCTTGAGGCTGCGCACGATGTCGCGGATGCGCTCGGCCCCGTCGCGCGCGTGGTCCAGCGCGACGCGCGCCTCGCGCGCGCGCGCGTCCTCCGGATTGGACAGGAGCCTGGGCAGCTCCTCGGCGAGGAAGCCCAGGTTGAGCAGCACGTAGGCGAGCGGGTTGTTGATCTCGTGCGCGACGCCGGCGGCGAGCGTGCCGAGCGACGTCAGGCGGTCGGTCTGCGCGAGGCGCGCCTGCAGCTCGCGATGCTCGCTGGCCACGAGGAGACGATCGATGGTGTCGATGAGCGTCTCGTAGTCGACGGGCTTCTTCAGGTACGCGTCGGCGTCGATGGCGGCCGCCTTGGCCGTGGCGTCCGCGCTGAGCGCGAGCACGGGGATGCGCGCCAGATCGGGATCGTCCTTCTGCGCGACGCGGAACTGCCAGCCGTCCATGACCGGCATCATCAAGTCGAGCAGGATGAGATCGGGCTTGGCCGATTGGCGCAGCAGGTCGAGCGCCTCCCGTCCGTTCGAGCAGCCCGCGACGCGGAAGCCCTCCATCGACAGCAGGCCGTCGAGCGCCTCGCGGATGTCGACGTCGTCCTCGACGATGAGCACGTTGCGGCCCGAGGCTCGCTTCTCGAATCCGGGAGAGCGCACGGATTGCATTTTGTCGCAGGCGCGCGGCCTGTCGACGGTTCGCCACGTGGCAATTTGCCTCAATCGATCCACCCTCGGAGCAGAGCCCCGTCCTCGTTCAGCGCGACCCAGCCGTGCGCGCCGCTCCCGCAGGCGGCGGCCGGGGACGCGGAGCCTCGACGAGGCGCGACCCACGCGGCGACCCAGTCGCACCGGTCGCCGACGCCGCTCCGATCGCAGCGCCACCACTGCGCCGCCTCGAGCCGCACGAGCCGCACGACGTCGCCGAGCGCGGCGCGCGCGACCGGCACCGGGGGCACGGCGCGCGTCGGCTCGAGGCACGCCGACGTGCGAGCATGCAGCGGCTCCGGTCGGGCGCCCCTGCGGCCGCGCACGAGGACCTCCGCAGGCGCGCCGAGAGGCACCAGCCGCGTCCGCTCGTCGGGGGTCCACGTGTCGACGAGCGCGAGGGTCCCCACGCGCGCGGGGCCCAGCTCCGCCGCGAGCTCCGCGGCGAGGCGCGGCAGGGCGCGCTCGGCCTTCGGCTCGGGCGAGAGCAGATCGAGCGTGCGCGAGGCGGGGCGCGCCAGCTCGGGCGCGCGCAGCGCGACGGCCGTGACGGGCGCGGCGAGCGCGCGGCCCTGCGCCGGCGCGTCGCCGCCGGCTCCGTCGGCGTCGGACATCCGCTCGAGGCGCGCGCGCACGACGGCGAGCAGGTCCGCGGCGCCCGCGACCGGCGCCGGCAGCACGATGTCGAACGAGCGGCGCGCCGCCTCCGGCTGCCCCGGATGATCGACGCGCAGGAGAGCGCGATCGAGCGTCAGCGTCAGCTCGAGGCGCGTCGCCGCCATCGCGCGCCCCGCCAGCCTCGCGGCGAGCCGGTCGCAGAGCGTCTTGAGCACGAACGCGAGCGACTCGAGCGAGTGCGCGCCCCACTCGAGCTCCAGGCGCTCCTCGGGCACCTCGGGCGGGCGCCACGCGTCGAGCGGGGCGCGATCCTCGCCGTCGAGCAGCAGCATGACGTCGTGCGCGCGCGCGCCGAGGCGCGTTCCGAGCGAGCGACGCGGCAGCTTCTGCAGGTCGCCGCACGTGCCCAGGCCCAGGTCGACGAGCCACCGCGTGACGTCGTCGTCGAGCGCGAGCGCCGCAATCGGCAGCGCGCGCACCGCCTGCGCCCCCCGCCCCGCCGGCACGACGAGGGGCTCGTGCCTGCGCCACGGCGCGAAGCGCGCCACCGCCGCGGCGATGCGCGGACCGTCGGCCACGACGACGCGGCACTCGTGCCCGAGCGCCCGCACGGTCGCGTCGAGCGCCCGCGCCAGCGCCTGTTCTCCTCCGCGCAGGTGCGCGCACCCGGTGACGTCGAGCCACGCCACGTCCTGCGCGACGTCGAACGCCGCCGCCGGTCCGAACGCGAACGCCGCCTCCGCCACGCGCGCGAGCGCCGCCTGCACCGCCTCTTCGGCCACGACGCGCACGCGCAGCTCCGAGCACCTGGCGCGCGCCGCCGCCACCGTCTGCCCGGCGCGCACCCCGGCCGCGCGCGCCTCGCGCGACACGACGTCCACGCGCGTGTTGCCCAGCACGTCGCGCTCGCTCTGCACGCTGCCGCCCGGACGCGCGACGACGATGGCCAAAGGAATCGATCCCCATTCTCTCTCGCGCGCGATCTCGACGCGGATCTGGGGCAAGGCGATGCAGGCGATGCGGCGCATGGCATCACCCGGCGAGGCGCGCGACGGGGCGGAACGGGACCGTCCTGGCGAGGCCGACGCGGCCACGCCGATCCTTGGCGACGCCCACGCGAAGCGAGCGCGCGTCGGGGCGCGACAGCTCGAGGCGAAGCGCGACGGGCCACGGGGCGGCGCGCGGGCGCGACGCGTCGGTCAAGAGCAGCACCGTCGCGCCGGTCGGCTCGGCGGCGAGGGCCAGCTTGCGCACGAGCAGCTCCGGCGCCCATCCCTTGCCGCGCCGCGGTGCCGGGCTCGCCGCCGCCGCCGCTGCGCCCGCCGGCGGATCCACGTCGACCACGACGACCTCGAACGCGCCCGAGGCCACCAGCTTGACCGCGATTTTGCCGAGCAGCGCGCGCGGCGCGCGCACGACGAGCAGCCGCGCCAGAGCCACCCCCGCGGCGACGACGCCCGGCGCGTGCAGCGTCGCCTCCGGGTCGATCCACGCGCACCACGCCCCGGATGCGCGCGCCTGCGCCGCGTGCACCGCCGCCAGCGCGACGCTGGTCGCCCCGCCGAGCGCGTGCGGCGCCGACAGCTCCACCACGCCGCGCGGCAGCCCGCCATCGGGCAGCGCCGCCTCGAGCTCCGGCCAGTCGAGGGGGCGTACGCGCGGCGGCTCCTCGGCGCGGGCCAGGCGCAGCTTGCCGGGACCGAGCTGCTCGAGCAGGGCATTGAGTTCGTGGACGGCCGCCATGAGGAGCACCTCGTCGTCGAGCACTGAACAAGTTAGCAGCTCGAGGAGAGGAGCCGCAAGGAGTGCTAAAGACTTCCTGCGGACCGGCCCGGACCCGGCAGACCCGCCGAGCCGGCCCTGCAGAGCGCGCGAATGGACGACGAAAAGCTCGAGCGATTGCGGGCAGTCATGCGTGAGATGGCGGCCGCCGGCGGCGCCCTCGTCTGCTACTCGGGCGGCGTCGACAGCGCCTTCGTGCTCGCCGTCGCGCACCAGGTGCTCGGCGCCCGCGCCGTCGGGCTCACGGCCGTGTCGCCCAGCCTCGCACCCTACGAGCAGGAGGCCGCCGTCGCCGTCGCCGCGCAGATCGGCGCCCGGCTCGAGCTCGTCGAGTCGCGCGAGATCGAGCGGCCCGGCTACGTCGCCAACGGCACGGACCGCTGCTTTCACTGCAAGAGCGAGCTTTACGACATCGCCGAGACGAAGGCGCGCGAGTGGGGCCTGGGCTTCGTGCTCAACGGCACGAACGTCGACGATCTGGGCGACCACCGCCCCGGGCTCGAGGCGGCCAGGAACGCGCGCGTGCGCAGCGTGCTCGTCGAGTGCGGCTTCACCAAGGAGGACGTGCGCCGCTGCGCGCACCTCATCGGCCTGACGGTCTGGGACAAGCCGGCGAGCGCCTGCCTGTCGAGCCGCATCCCGTACGGCACGGCGGTGACGCGCGAGCGGCTCGCGCAGATCGGCGGCCTCGAGGCGGAGCTGCGGCGCCTGGGGCTGCGGCAGCTGCGCGTGCGCTGGCACGCCCTCGGCGGCCCGGCGACCGACCGCGCGCTCGCGCGCGTCGAGGTGGCGCGCGACGAGCTCGCGAAGGCGTTCGAGGCGCGCGACGCGATCGTCGAGGCGGGCAAGCGCTTCGGCTTCGCGTACGTGACGCTCGACCTTCAGGGCTACCGTACCGGCAGCCACAACGAGGTCATCGTCGGCAAATCGCTGCGCGTCGTGTGAGAGGCTTCATCCCGGTGAGGGGGTGAATTCCTCTCCTCGACGAAATCTCGTCATCCAGGGTGCTGAAGGCGCCACGTCGCGGCGACGCCCTGCACGATGGGGATGCGAAGGCCGGGGTTGGGGTGCGTGCGAAGGAAGCCCAGAAGCGGGTTGGCGCCCGCCGCCTGGTCCATGCGCGCGAAGAAGTCGAGCAGCCACAGGCCCCCTTCTTCCGTCCAGCGGTAGGCGTGCGCCTCGCGCGCGAGGCCCGTGTCGAGCACGTTGATGCAGCCGCTGGTGTCGGCGGCGATCTCGTTGGGCTGGTTGAACAGCGGCACGCGCGACAGCAGCCGCCCCAGGTCGCCCACCGCGGGCGGCACGCCGGGCGGCTGGCCGTTGGCGCAGCCGGTGTGCCCCAGGTAGTGGTGCGACAGCTCGTGGCCGAAGGTGAAGGCGACGATCTCGTCGAACATCTCGTGCGCGCGCGAGATGCGCCGCGGGTCGAGCCAGTACTGCGGCGGGATGATGCCCGCCGGCAGCATCGCGCTGCCGCCCTGCGCCGACACGAGACGCGGCGTGACCGCGGCCGCGTACGCGTCGTACGTGCGCGTGCCGAACAGCTCGTCGGTCGCCCTGGTCTGCGCGATGGCGTCGATCGCCTCGAGCAGCCCCTCGGTGCCGGCGATGAACGGCGCGCCGCTGTCGTCGCACCCGGCGAACGCGTTGATGTCGGCGGGGTTGGGATCGAACACGAGCGGGATGCCCGCCACGAGGCGCTGGTTGGTCGGCGACAGGTTCGCCTCGAGCTCCGCGAGGACGGCCTGCGTCTCGCCCTGCCACATGACGGGGCCGACCAGGGGTCCGAGCAGCGGGCGCGACGGCGAGGGCTGCGGGGGCGGCGGTTGCGGCGGCGCAGGCCCCGGGGCGGGCGGGGACGGCTGCGGCGGCAGCCCCGAGGGCGGGTACCCGGGCGGCGGCGGCTGGGGCGGTGCGCCATACGGCGGCGGGTACGACGGCGGCGACTGCCCCGGCATCGGCGGCGGCGTCCCGTACGGCTGCCCGTAGCCCGGGGCAGGCGCGCTCTGCGCCGTCTGCGCGGGCGGCGCGCCGCCCTGCGCCTGGCACGCGCCCGCCAGCGACGCCGATGCCAGCAGCAGCCCCCACCTCGCAGCCGCGGTCGAACGGTTTCCCACGTTAAGACGAAGCCTCGATGTTCGCGATTTCTTCCCGGACCGCACGCAAGGCCTGTGCGAAGCTGCGCGCGTCCTGGTAGCGGTCGGCCGGCTTGAGCGCCATCGCCTTCTCGATGATGGCGCGCCACGCCGGCGGCACGAGCGACGTCGCCTTCTGCGTCCCCGAGTCGAAGCGCACCGCGGCCCGCGCCTCGGCCCCTTCCTCCTGCCCCTCGACGGCGCGAACGAGCCCGCTCGACGAGCGCGGCGGCGGCGGCTCGCCCACCAGGCACTCGTAGAGCACGGCGCCGAGCGCGTAGAGATCGCTGCGCCCGTCGATCTCGCCGGTGCCGAGCTCCTGCTCGGGCGACATGTACCCGGGCGTTCCGAGCGGGCCGCCGGTGTTGGTGATGCGCGTCTCCTCCCACTCGACGCGCGCGATGCCGAAGTCGAGCAGCTTGACGCGCTCGGGGCCGGCCGGATCGTCGCGGTCGACGGCGAGGTAGATGTTGGACGGCTTGAGGTCGCGGTGCACGACGCCCGCGGCGTGGACGGCGGCGAGCGCGTCGCACGCCTGCATCGCGACCGGCAGGAGATCGCGCGGCGTCAGCCGCCCCTTGGTGCGCAGGCGCCCGGCGAGCGACTCGCCGTGGAGCAGCTCCATGACGAGGTACGCCGTGCCGTCGGGCAGGTGGCCGTGGTCGATGACCTCGACGACGTTCGGGTGCCACGACAGGCCGAGCGCCTCCGCCTCTCGCCGCAGCCGGTCGCTCGCCACCGCCTCGTGCGCCGCCGCGGCGCGCAGCAGCTTGAGCGCCACCGGCACCCCGTCGGACATGCGCACCGCCTCGTAGATGACGCCCGTCGCGCCCGAGCCCATGCGCCGCACGATGCGGTACTGCCCCGCCGCGACCTGCCCCTCGAGCCGGCCGCCCACCTCGCGGTCGTGCGTCTCCTTGAGCACGAGGCTGCGCTCGAGCGCGTGCACGCGCAGCGCCTGGGCGTGCGTCTCGGCGCGCCGCAGCCGGTCGCGCGCACGCATCGCCGCCGCCAGCCCCACGACGCCCGCGCCGACCAGGGCGGTCGCCGCGCCGGCCGGCACCGACCCGAGGTGCGCGACGAGCGGCGCCGAGCCCGCGGCCAGCCCGAGCACGGCGCCGATCGCGCCGCTGCGCGCCGGATCGGGCACGGACCACTCGACCTCGTACTCCTGCACGAAGGTGCCCAGGCTCGGCGCGCGCGCCGAGGCCGCGTCGCCCGGCGCGACGTACGGGCGCGCGACCGCGCCGGGGTGGCCGAACAGGGCGGGCACCGCAGTCAGCTCGGCGAGGCGCGCCAGGCCGAGCAGGCCGTCGTCCTCGAGGGCCGGATCGTGCGCGATGCTCACGCGGCCGCGCCACCAGCCGCGCCGCGTCGCCAGCGTCTCCCAGCGCGTGGTGCGCGCGTACTCGCTGTCGGCCGCGTCGAGACGCGCGAACGCCTCGGCCGGCGCGCTCGTGCCGCGCAGCACGCGCACCCAGACGCCCAGGTTGTCGGGCGCGATGAGGTGCTTCCACGCGCGCGGGATGGCCTCGCGCGAGGTCATCTCGGCGAAGCCGACGAGCGCGCGGTGCAGCGTGGCGAGCGGCACCATGCGCGTCTCGTCCTCGAGGTCGTCGCGCACCATGCGGATGCCGCGCAGCCACTGGTCGGCGGCCACCGCGCCCTTGTCCGCCGTCAGCGAGCGCAGGAGCGCCTTGAGCAGCGCGGTGCTCGCTTGGCCGGTCGGGAAGGTGCGGCGATGCACGTCCTCCCCATGGTATCGCACACCGCGGGAGCGAGGATGCGCGGGTTGGAAGGCGGACACGTGCAGCGCGTCACGGCGGGGCGCGTCACCGGGCGGGCGGTGGCCCTGGTGCAGGTGCGGGTGCCGGGGGAGACGGTGCACGTGGTGGTGGTGGAGCGCGCGGGCGCGGGCGCGGAGGTCGGCGTCGTCGGCAAGGAGGGGCGCGCGGGGCTGAGGGCGGCGATGCAGGGGGTGACGCCGGTCGGCGAGGCGCGCGCGGCGGTCATCGCCGAGCAGGTGCGCGCCGGGCTCGCGACGGCGTCGCGCGAGGAGCTCGAGGCGCTCGGGGCGCGGCTCGTCGCGTCGCTGGCGACCGCGGGGGCGACCGAGCGGCGAGAGGCGCTGCGCAAGGCGCTGGCGCGCTCCGTCGCGCGCGTCGACCGGCGCATCGAGGCGGTGCGCGGCGATCTGGCGCGCGCCGAGAGCGCCGACGCGATGGCGCAGCGCGCGCAGCTCTTCGTGGCGGCGGCGGCGACCGCGCCGCGCGGCGCGACCAGGCTGGTGACCGTCGACTGGTCGAGCGGCGAGGCGCGCGAGGTCGAGCTGCCGCTCGATCCGGCCCGCGGCGCGCGCGAGCAGGTCGACGCGATGTTCCAGCGCGCGCGGCGCCTCAAGGAGGGCGCGCGCATCGCCCGGGCGCGCCTGGCCGACGCGGAGAGGGCGCGCGCCGGGCTGGCCGCGGCGGCGCAGGCGCTCGCCGGCGCCGACGACGCGCAGCTCGATGGCATCGAGGCGCAGGCGCACGCCGCGGCGCCCAGGGACTTCAAGCGTACGCTCGCCCCCTCCTCGCCCGGTGCGGGCGCCGCGGGCCGCCCCTCCGCCGCACGCGGCCCCCGCGGCGCCGCCGCCCCTCGCCCGCCCTACCGCGTCTTCGTCGGCGCCTCGGGCGCGCGCATCCTGGTCGGCCGCGGCGCCGAGAAGAACGACGAGCTCACGCTGCACGTCGCCCGCCCGCACGACCTGTGGCTGCACGCGAAGAACCGCACCGGCGCGCACGTCGTCGTCCCCCTCGACAAGAACGCCTCGTGCCCGCCCGAGCTGCTCGTCGAGGCGGCGCACCTGGCCGCGCACTTCTCGGAGGCGCGCGACGAGCGCGTGGTCGAGGTCCAGTACACGCCGCGGCGCTACCTGCGGAAGCCGCGCGGCAGCGCCCCCGGGCTCGTCGTCGTCGACCGCGAGAAGGTGCTCGTGCTCCGCCGCGAGGAGGAGACCCTGCGCAGACTGTTGGAGCGCGAGGAGGACGCCTGACTCCGTTGTCACGCGACCCGGGTCGGCGAGCGCGCGCCGTCAGGTGCTCGACGGCTTCGGCCCCATCGCCGCGGCTGCGCCTTCGGCGGCGCCGCGCGTCGCCTGTCGCTGCTCGTGCAAAACCACCGTGTGGAGCTCGGCCAGGGTGCTCAGGGCGTGGTGTTGGCCGTACTCCGCGCCGCCCTCCCGATCGAGGAGCACGGCGACGAGCCCCGCGGATCGCGCGCCTTCGACGTCCTTCTTTTCATTGCCGACGTAGATCATCCTGGCCGGAGCTCTGTTCAACGCTTTCGCGAGAGCCATGAAGCCCTTCGCGTGAGGCTTGCGGAAGCCGACGTCCACCGACGTCAAGACGCAGTCGAACATCCCCGCCAGCCCGGCCGAGGCGAGATCCTGCTGCACGAAGCGCTTCGGCATCCCGTAGGGGACGTCGGTCAGGACACCCACCGGGACGCGAATGCTGCGCAGCGCCTTCAAGCAGCCGTCGACGTCCGGGTACCGAAACGACTTTCTCCGGAAGAACGCGAAGAACGCATCGATGGCGTCCGGCAGGAACCTGTCGGGCACGCTCCACCCACGGAGGATGGCGGAGAAGATCGCTTCAGCGGACACCTCCTCGAGCCGTGGGCTCTCGCGTGTGTTGTAGCGGAGAAGGATCGCCTCGGCGGAGGACAGGTCGTCGGCCGAGACGGAGCGCCCGCATGCGTGACCGACCTCGGTGAGGGCGCGCGGATAGTGGCTGCGCCAGTTCAGCCCCACCCCTTCGTAGCCGAGCAGCGTCTCGCCGAGGTCGAATCCGACCGCGATGTCCGAATCGTTCATGGCGAGCCTTCACAGTCCGGCCTTGTCCGCCACGATTCCCCAGACGCGATGCTCGACCACCAGTGGCTCGGGGAAGCGCTCGGCCAGGAGGCGCGCCAGGTCGGCATCGAACGCAGCGATCTTCTCGGCCGGCAAGGTGAGCACAGCGCGTCTGGCAGATAGAGCGTCGGCTGACGCTCGAAGAGGCAGCCCACCGCGCGGGCTTACACTGGCGGCATTGGCAGAAGGTCGAGGCGGGCGAAGTGAATCTGACGCTTGGATCTCTCGCGCGGCTCGCAGGCGCGCTCGGGGTCGAACCTGCCCGCCTGCTCGAATAGGCCCGACGAGCGCAGTCTCAAGTCTCACGTCCGAAGCACTGCATGTACGCGCGCTCGCTCGCCTTGCAGGATCTCGATCGCCCGCCCGAGTCCAACCTCTGCGGCGACGGCCGTGAGCAGCGCCTCGGCCGATGACGTCGTCGCGATCGGCCTTGCGACGGCAGGGCCCCGCCTCGCGCCTGCCCGTCGTTGCCCCGTCTTTCCCTTGTCGTAGGCGCGCACGTTGTAGACGTACGGCTCGCCTATCTTGATGCCCAGCTTCTTCGCTTCTGCGACGACGTCCTTGGCCGAGAGATTCGCATGCGCGCGAACGAAGGCGGCCTTGCTGCCGTGCTTCTGCGCGGTGGGGGCAATCCTATTGGCGGGCGTGGTCTTTTTGGCAGCCATCGAGAGCCGACCCTATCACCGGCGGGGCCGAGCATGCGTCACAGAGCGCCACCATCAGACGGGCCCTCGACTACCGCCTGTCCGCGGGGCCGGGGATCACGCTCCCGAATAGATGTCCTCGTAGATGTCGAGGCTCACTGACCGGCAGCGTCGCTCGCACCCGCGTCGGCTGCGGCATCCGGGCCGCCATCTGCCGGCGCCGCATCGCTACCGCCGCCGTCGTCGCCAGACTGGCACGGGTTCGCAGCGTCCAGATCCGCCAGGCCGCCGTCGGGGCACGTGGGCGGGACGTAGGTGCACGATTTCGTCGTCTCGCGCCAATGTCTGTCGTCAGGTGCGCAGATGACGTCGATCTCGTGGCCGTCAGGGTAACAATAACCGCAGCCGATCGGCGCTTCGGGCGGATTGATGTCGTCAGGGCAGCAAGGGGAGCCTACGGAGAACATGCTCGGGCCGCCCGCGCACGAAAACACGTGGTTGATGTTGCAGCATGTCCACTGCATCTCGGGCGCCACGCAATCGCAACGGTTCTCATGCTCGCTCGGGTCGAACGGCTCCGGATCGTAATAGCATGTCTGCGCCGCTGTAGAGCACACGCCGCTCGGCAGCGAAGCGGGGCAGGGCGGTCCTGCGTCCGCCGCGTCGTCCGAAGAGGCGTCTACTGGGCCTGTCGGTTGCGCCTGTCCGGCGCTGCACCCGGCGAGCAAGAACATAGAGAGGGCTAACGGGCGCAGCGCGCGGAACGGGCTCATCGCTTTATTGCTCGCAGGTGTATCCGTCGTTCGGGTCGACGGATGGCGGGGAATCGGCATCGAACCAGTACGTCCCGACAGCCTTGTCGAAATACCGGCGTATGCACTGATGGAAGTGATTCGTGCTGCTGCACAAAGCGAAGCTCTCCGTGATCGTCTGGCTGGTCTCGTTGATCGTCGTGTCGGTGTAGCTATACGACATCCCCTTGCCGATCCGGAAGCTGAGCTTGGCTCCGAGGAGGCTAAATGAGCCTCCGATCAAAAGCTGCTCCTGGTTCGCATTGGTGATGCCTCGCGACTGGGCGGTCGATGTGGTCTCCGAGTACGGGTAGAGGTCGCAGGAGCTGCCGTTCTCTTGCTGGTAGTCCGGTCCACCAACCTGGATGGTGTCTTTGCGAATGAATCGCGCCGGGTCGACCTTGTCGAGGTACATCGGCGCCGGCCCGGTCCACAGCTGGACCCCGGTGTTGCCGCCCACTACGCCGCTTCCGGGGGGAGGAAAGGGGCCGACCTTGATCGCGGGTGCCATGAGGTCGACCGGCCGGAACGCGGTGGTATCCGCATTCTCGGACATCCGCATCAAGGTCGACGGCAGCAGATGCGGCCCCGCGCCTTCCAGAAGAATGATGCAGCGCCCCTGGTATCCACCCTGACACGGGATCTGCCCTTTCTGGATCTCGCAGACCACGTTGCCTTCGCAGGGGTAATTCGCGGGTTCCTGATAGTACGCGCCCCATGGATCGAGGGAGATGATTGCGTCGCGGTCTGCAAGCGTCAGTCGCGCGAACTCGTCCGCCCACTGTTTGCTCGTCGGGATCAGGCTCGGGTTGATGAGTTCTGCCAGCGTCAGATCGATGAGGTGCATGCCGGCGCCGCCGTCCGTGAACTGAACCGTGTACGGCCCCGCGGTTCCGGCGGTGCTGGTCATGCTCATCGTCGGGTTCGTCCAGATGATGAAGTGATCATCCAGGTGCGTGAACGTGTCGTACCTGTTCGGCTCAAGGAAGCCGCGCCCAGCCGATTGCGACGTGCCCGTCGTGAATCCGTCGGAGCTTCCGACCGACCAGGAGGCCTGCGCCGAGAAGATGCTGGTCGTCAGCTGCGCGGCGTTGGTCTTCGTGTGGTTGCTGATAACTTGCGTCTTGGTACCCCAAGCCGTCGCTGCCGTGAAACCGTCCTTGCTGATGTTTCCGGGCTTGGCCGAGATGATGGTCAGCACGCGGTAGCTCGGTTGGTACACGTTGGTGTACGGGCCCTCTGTGCAAGTGCACGAGCCGTCCTGGTTGCATTGCTGATCGCGAAGGCCATCGTATTCGCAGCAGGTCGCGTAGCCGACGCTCCCCGTGCAAAGGCACGTCCCGTCGCCGTTGTCGAAGCACGACTTGCAGTTGGGATCCGAGGAGTCGGCGCAGTCGGCGATGTCCGTTCCCGTATCGATCGGAGGGGTATCCGCCAGCGCACGGTTCGCGCTGAAGAGCGACGCCAAGCCGGTAGTTGCAAGCAAGCCTGCACGAAGCAGCGAAGAAGTATGCGTTCGACGCATCGTTGTTTGTCCTTTCCCCCGGTGACCACGCATCGAGGTGGGCGGCGTTTCTAGTGCTGAACGGATGGGGTTCAAGGGGAGTGTTCGATTTCTGAACTTTCCTGGGCATCGACTTCGACCTACTGCCTGCCCTTCGACCACCTGCGCGCAAAGTCGCGTCGGCGATGCGCGAGAACGCGGCGCGGGCTGTTGCGGACCGTCCGACAGCAGCAAGCGAGCCGCTCCGTGGCAGCGGCGGTCTGCGAGCGCCTCTCTCCATGGCGTTCCACGGCGCTTGAGCGCGGAAGCGAGGGTCACGGCGGCGGCCGTGACATCCATCTGCGGCTTGCTCTCGCGGCGCGGCATCTCGATGCGCTAAGTCGCCCCAGGGGGGCGAGACGGCTCACCGGCGGTGTTCGATCGGCGGCGCCCCAGCCCCGCGGGTGCAGCCCCGGGCCGGCCAGTTGGGGCCTCGTGCGCGGCGCGTTAGCGACCCCCCCGGGTCGGTAGCGGCGAGCTTCTGCGCTTCGGCACCGGCCCGGCGGCGCTCCGACGCGTCCCCGGGCTCGAGAGGCAACCGCTCGGTGCCCGTACGAGAGCCCGTGGTTCAGACTCAGGGGTACTCGAGAATGCGGATGCGCTGCCTGGGGAAGGCGAAGGCCCCGTTCACGCGTGCCAGAGTCTGCGCGCTCATCTCGCCGGCGGCGAGCGCACGAGCGTCCTCCTCGCGAGAAGCTTGCTTCTCCCTGGCACGCTGCTCGGGATCGAACGCAGGAGCCGGCATCACCGGTAGCTTAAGGGGCCGTACCCATTGGCGCAATTGCCGGCGCTGAGCTCGTCCCGGCTGCACCGCAACCGAGGCCGCCGCCGCCGCCCCCCCGATCGACGGCGGCCGCCTCCCTCCCCTCACCCCCTCACTTGATGAGGATCGACACCGGCTCGCTCCAGTCGAGCGCGCCCGTCCTCACCACCGGCCGGTACCGGAACGCGTACGTCGACCCCACCGGCAGCCCCGCCGTGGTCGTCTTGGCCTGCAGCGTGGCCGGCATCAGCTGCCAGGTCTTGCCGCCATCGGTGCTGTACTCCCACTCGTACGACGCCCGGTGCCCGGCCGACGGCGCGAGCAGCTCCACCGCCCCCGACACCGCGCCCGCCTTGGCGGCGAAGACGCGCTTAACGCGCACCACCGCCTTGCGCAGGTTCATGCCGGCGCTCTCGATGACGGCCGGCGCGTGCGTCGGATCGCCGTCGGCGACCTTCTGCACGTACGCCTTCAGCTCGTCGAGCAGGGTCACGAGCGCGGCGCGCTTCTGATTGCGCGCCGCGACCGCGCCCTTGGTGCGGCCCCTGGCCGAGACCTCGGCGGTCTCGAGGTCGTTGATCGCGGCCGTCACGGTCGCGAGCGCCGGCTCCGGCGCGGGGAAGGAGCCGTTGCCGGTCATCGACTGGACGATGGTCCGGGCGGTGCTGATGAGCGCCGCGATGGCCGTGGGGAGCTTGAGCGCTGCGGTCGTTCGATGCGTGTTCGTCGTGGTCATGGTTCCTGTTCCTCCGGTTGAAACCGGCGCGCGTCATGTGACGTGCGCCGGGTGAATCGGGTGCTGCTGCGTGGCCTCGAGCGCGTGCGCTCGGGGCGCGTCAACGTGGTGGGCGCGGCCGGTCACGGCGTCGCGGGCGGTGCCGTTCGCCGCGCGGACGCTCCGCTGCGCGCCGCGGCGCGCTCGAATGACGGGCCGATCGTCGAGCTCGACGGCCCGTTCTGCGGCTTCATCGACCGGGCGGGCTTGCGTGGTCACCGGGCCTCTCGACTCGTCGAAAGGACGGGCCATCGCGCCCACAGGTCCGGTCTGCTCGTTCATCGGGCCTCCTGGACGACCAGGCGGCCGGCCGAGAAGCCCCAGCGGGCCGGTGTGCTCGCTCACCGACCCTGTGACAGCTCCGAGAGGCCCTCTGTCCTCGCTCACCCGGCCGCTGTCCTTGACGACAGGACCGTCTTGCTCGACCGCCGGTCCGGTGACTGCGCCGAGCCGACGGCCCTGCTCCGGCGTCCGGTGCCGCGCAGTCGACGCACGACTCGCCCGCCGTGACAGCCGGCGGTCGGCCGTCGACACCGTCCGTGTCCGCGACATCGCGCGCACGGTCACTCCTCCTCCGGCACGACGCACGGTCCCGGGCCGCGCTCCCGCTCGTACGCGCGAATCGCGCGCGTCCGCATCTGCTCCGCCTCGTTCCGCGCCTCGGCGGCGACCAAGGCGCCCTGGACCGCGATGCGCTCGGCCACCATGCCCAGCGGACTGCGCGCGCCCGCGTGCCCCGACGCCACGCCGGCCCGATGCTCCTCGACGGCCCACCGCGAGATCGCCTCGAGCGCCGCGAGCTCGCCGAGGCTCGGCGCGAGGTCGTCCGGGACGCCGCCGGGCCGGAACAGCGCGATGAGCACGGCCTGATCGCCGGCCGGCAACGCCTTCAACCAGCCGCCGATCTTCTCCGCCGCGTGCAGCGCCTCCGCGCGCCGCTCGACGCCCTCGTCGAGGCGGCTGCCTTCGGCGAGCCCGGCGAAGTTCGACGCCACCTCGACGGCGCTCTCCGCCTCCTGGAAGAACCACCTCAGCTCGCGCACTGCATTCGGGTCCGGCGGCGGATCGGCGACGGCACGCAGGTGCCCCCTGCCCTCGCCCGGCTTGCCGCTCCTTCGGATGACGCCTTCCCGCATGGCTCCGCCTCCGCCCGCCGGGGGGCGCGCGCCCGCCCAAGACGCGCGCCCCCCAGTCCCTCGACCCACCGTCCCAGTCCGTCCCGTCCGTCCCAACCGTCCCAGCTCGTCCCGTTCCGTCGTCGCGCTCGCGTCAGCGAGCTCGCCGCTCGTGCCACTCGCGCAGAAGCTCGAGAAAGTCCCCCAGCTGCATCACCACGACCGGCGCCTGGCGGTCGTCCTTGCAGACGGCCACCGGCCGCACGTCACGTCCCGCCGCCCCGCGCATCGCCTGCCGCAGCGCCGCGCGCGGATTGGTCCTGCGCTGCGCCTTGCACTCCACCCAGAGGCCCGGCGCGACGATGTCCGCGCACTCGCGCCCGTCGCCGTACGGAATGCCGCGCCGCACCTTCTCCCTGCCGAAGACCGCAGCGAGCGAGCGCGTGATGGCGCGCTCGAAATCGCGACCCTTGCGGCGACAGGACCTGGCGTCCATCGGTGACCTCCGTTCGTAGGGGAAGAAGGCCAGGCGCTCGGGGAGTTGGGCCGAATAAGTGACCGCGATGTCGTTTTCCTCTCCCCTGCCCCGCGGCCGGCCCGTCACGGGCGCGACCGCCGCGCGGAGAGCCTCGGCGTGATGGTCCTGTCGGCCCGCGCGTCGAGCTCCGCCCGGAGCAAGAGCATCCGCGAGCGCGGAAGCGCCTTGCCGACCTCGTCGAGCAGCGCGCGAAGGGCGTCGCGGTCGACGGTCGCGACCTGGGCGACGAGCTTCTCGCGCGGCATCCACGTCGCCTCCTCGAGCGCCTCCAGTGTCGGTTCGAGCGCGTACTCGACGCGGCAGGTCGGCACCACCTCGTAGCGCATGCCGGCGAGGTCGAGGTGCTCGTGGTCCTCGAGACGCGCCTTGATCACCTGCTCGAGGTGCTCCTTGCGCGCGTACGCCGCCTTGGCGATGCACGCCACCTCCTCGCGCTCGCGGGCGACCGCCTCGATGTCGCCGTCGTCGGCCGCGACCGCCGTGCGCTTGCCGGCGAGAGCGGCCCCGTACGCGACGCACTGCTCCTTGTGGTCGCAGTGCACGCACCGGGGGCTCAGCCTCGGCGCGAGCTCCGCGTCCCTCTCGGTCCGCTCGCCGATCGTCTCGACGTAGCGCCGCGCGGCGTCGAGCTCCTCGCTCGTGCGCGACGAGCGCAGCACCAGGTCGTGCCGCAGCATGTCGTACTGCAGCTCGATGCGCTCGGCCCACGGCCACAGCTCGCGCGCGGCCATGGCGTAGATCGACAGCTGGAGGCTCTCGGCGACCTCCGCCCGCGAGAAGAGCAGGCGGTTGGTCTTGTAGTCGCGAACGCGGATGGTGCCGTCGCCGAGGCTGTCGACCCGATCGATCGCCCCCACCAGGCGGAAGCGCCCGACCTGCAGCTCGAACGGCTGCTCGATGCCGAGCACGCTCGCAGGGTCGACGGCCCCCTCGCGGCCGACGAACGTCGCGAGCATCCGCAGCCCCTCGTAGAACGCTCCGACGCCGACGAGCCCCTCGTCTCGCCACGCGAGCTGCCAGAGGTGCTCGGCGTGCTCGAGCGACAGGGCCGCCGTCTGCCCCGCCTGCACGTGGTCGCGAAGCAGCAGCTCGAGCACGCGGTGCATCGCCTTGCCGAACCGCAGCTCGGGCCCCGGGTCGGCAGGGATCTTATCGACGTAGTGCAGCCGGAACGCGTGCGGGCACTGCTCGTAGCGCTCGACGCGCGAGTAGCTCAGGTGCGTGTTGGAGAACCCCATGCACGGGTAGAAGGCCGGCGCCCGCGTGCGCATGAGTCGAAATCGTCGCTCCTCGCGGTCGTTCAGCGCCGAGCACGACGCAAACGGCGCTGCCGGCCAACGCCGGCACTCATCGCGGCGGCCCAGGTGGCGT
>Ga0209012_1000496_pt1 | contig 54823 bp, 47 predicted proteins | sample RS3BMetagenome_FD_184735 | JGI IMG/M metagenome (GOLD analysis project Ga0209012, IMG submission 184735) | Ferric oxide microbial mat and aquatic microbial communities from Rainbow Spring, Yellowstone National Park, USA - RS3B (SPAdes) (version 3) ... | reverse complement strand
GTACACACCGACCGCATCAGGAAAAAAAAATCCGGAAATCACCTTGGAGCAGGTATCGCGCGCCCTCAATACTCTCTGCCACTGCTGGCTGCTTCGCAGGTCACAACGCTCCGCATCTGAACGCACCCCTGCTATTATCCGTTACCATCAACGGCGAAATCGAGCCGTCATCATGTCACAAAAACGGCATGAACGTAAAGTAGAATAGCGCTGTAGTACTAATCAGAAATGTCAATACCCAGAATCATCACTGGCACATCAATATTAGAAACGCCTCGTTGTTGCAAGTCCCAAACAAATTGTTCGAAATAGCTGACTCCACTACTCATTTCGTCCGCAAAAGCTTTGACCGGAACAATTTCGATGCCGGTGTCAATGTGCAAAAGGTTGCTAAATATAGTCATCTTTGCCGCGACATTGTAAACCATAAACGAATACTTTCCGAACTGGACTTCTACCCCCAGTTTTTGTTTTACAAAGTCCATTTCCCTAAATGCGCCTTTAGGGAGCGCCTTTGGACGATAACCATTACAATAGAATTCTGTTGCGTAGGTGCATGGGACGCGAATTGGTTCCCACCCCAGAGGGTGAAGACGCTTCTTAAATTCTTTGTTCAACATTGCAGGTGCGTACAGCATCTTTCCGGGCATTGTCTTTTCACGACTTTGTTTTGTTTTGCAGGCAGATGCGTCAATTTTTTTGATGGCGACCTTGATTTCTTCCAAAAGATGGGGGTATTTTTTTTCGACGGCTTGAACGCCCCCGTTGAACGAATAAATACCAGCGATTTTCATTGTTTGGTCCATTCGGAAGGAATTTTAGAAACCTTCTCTTTCCCGGTTGGCTTCCACACTTCTTTTCCGAGGGGGCGATATTTAAGCGAGCCGGCAAGGAATTGTTGCACGCGAGCTCTGCCTTCCTCAACGTAGGCGAGTTCCTTCTCAATTCCGATAGCCCGACGATCATGTTTGAGGGCCGCTAAGGCAGCGGAGGCAACGCCAGCGAATGGATCGAGGACTAAATCGCCGGAATTGGTGAATGCTAGAACACATCGCTCCACTAGTTCAATTGGAAACTGACATGGATGTATGGTTTTTTCAGGGTGGTTGGCTTTCACATTTGGTATGTTCCAAATTCCCGTCTCCCATTCATGGGCCATGAGAGTCCAAACATCACTAGGGTTCTTACCGAGCGGATTTCCACTGGGCTTTCCGTAGTTCGGTCCAGGTTTAAAATGTGTCTTTCCAGGGTATTTTGCAGGTATGCGAACAGCGTCCAGATTGAACGTATATTCCTCTCCTTTTGTAAACCAAAGTAGCGTTTCATATCGGCCGGAGAGTCGGAGGGAACAGTGTAGCCCATGTTCAAAATGCCAAACAACACGATTCCTTAATTTTAATCCGAGTTCTTTAAAAATGGGATAGAAAAGTATATCCAGAGGAAATACTTCACAGTCCTCAACATAGTTTCCGACCTGCCAGCAAAGTGAACCGCCAGCACTCAACACTCTGGTCAGCTCCGCCAAGATAGGTCTCAGCCATCGTAGATAATTGTCTAGTTCTTGTCGTACCTCGTAAGATTTTCCGATGTTGTATGGCGGTGATGAGACTATCAACTTCGCACATTCCGACGGCATCCCCCGTAGCGTTTCCATCGCATCTCCATGAATTAAAGCTACCATTGCGCTCGGGTCGAACGAGTCGCTAATGCTCGCATCATTCGTAAATAACATGTTTTGCATTGCTCTTTGACCTTCCTTGAGGCGTCGTCACCCGGCGGGCCATAACCGTCCAATCATTGGAAGCTCTGTATACCGCGCCGGCCAGCCACTTCGCAAGTCGTTTTGTTTCTTGGGCCAGCTATTCTCTCATCCGGTTACTGCCCCTCGCCTGCTAGTCTCGTCCTCTCTGACATAGTGTCAAATATATTACGCGCGGTCGGGAGTGTATGCCAGCTATCCCGGATATTTCACCGGTATTGCAGGTTTTGGCCTTGCGCGTAGGCCTTGCACCCTGTAAAATCAAGGTGTTAAGGGAACTTTTTGATTTTGCAAGGAGGCAAGACCATGTCAACAGAGTGTACCACAAGTTCCATCTCGTTTTCATCGCTTCGACGGCAGAAATTGGTTCTGCAATTCGATGGGGGCAAGATCACCTCGGATACCGGGGCACTGTTATTGCGGGAAGCGGATCGGCAATTGAATCTGGTCAAGCGTATGTCGGCCTGCATCCCCGATCCACGTGATCCGGAGTGTATCGAGCACGATCAGATCACCATGATCGCCCAGCGTGTGATGGCCATCGCCTGCGGCTGGGAGGATCTCAACGACCACCAGAGTTTACGTGCGGATCCCCTCTGGCAGATTGTCACCAATCGGGGGGTTGACGATGAAAAGCCCCTGGCCTCCCCTCCAACTCTGTGCCGTCTGGAGAATCGAGTCAGCCGCAAGAGCTGTTTCAAGCTTGCATCACTGATGGCGGAACAGTTCATTGAATCGTGCCGATAAGGGCCTGTGCCTTAATTGACCATCGGCAGCGTGGGCTCTGGTGGGCAAAGAGTTGGCGACCGCGCAGGCGGATACGATCCGACTCAAACTCTTCAAGATCGGTGCGGTGGTGAAGGCCAGCGTTCGTCGGTTGGTACTGCACCTTTCGAGTGCATACCCGCTGCAATCTTTACTCATGCAGGTCTGCGAAAGGCTGGGCGCAGTATTGATATTGCCCCGGTGGGTAGACAAATGAGCGGTTAAACCGGAGCGGGCCACCAGAAAAGAAAGGATTGACGCATGAAACAAAAATATAGATAAAGATGTTAGAGGCCGGGGACCATTGCTCGCCGAATACGACAAATTGAAAAAAACAGACACAACGGTCTCCGACCGAGGCCATGCGATCGATTTTGGTTATAACCGATGAAATATCCGGGCTAGCGGTACCACCAATGGTGGTGACACCCTGGAACTCGGCGGCGGTTCCAATGCCACCTTTAACGTATCCAATGTGGTTACATCCTTGCCCTCAAGCTACACCGGTACACAATACGTCGGCTTCAATGCCTTGGCCGTCGACGGTTCCGCCGTTTGGACGGTCAACGGAACCAATAACAGCGGACTTGGCTGGACGCTCAATGGCGGTACGCTTTCCATCACCTCCGCCAGCACGCTGGGTAGCCAAGCCGTCGCCTTTAACGGTGGTCCGCTGCAAACCACGGCCGGCCTCACCATCAACAACGGTATGGTATTCAGGTTGGGTGGTGGCACCATCACCGCTTCGGATCCATTAACCGTTGAAGGACCGGTGTCGGGCTTCGGACCGGTAACAATTTCCGGCACGCTGACACTTGCCAGCACCGGAACGCAATTGACTTCGGGCGCGGTACTGTTGTCAAACAGTTCGTTGGCACTCGGTGGCGGCAGCATCACCGGCAGCAACGGTGCCTACAGCAGCGGCACCGCTTGCAGCGGCGGTGCGGGTGTCGTTTCAACGGGCGGTGCCACCATTACCAACGCGGGCAGCATTTCCGGTGGATTGGCCGCTGGCAGCACAACCAATTACGCCGCCGCCGTGCTCTTTGCCGGCGGCGCAAACACCTTGATCTTAGAATCCGGCTACAGCTTCACCGGCAATGTCGTCAGCACCAGCGGTACCACCAATGGTGGTGACACCCTGGAACTCGGCGGCGGTTCCAATGCCACCTTTAACGCTTCCGCATTGGCCTCGGCAGCGCCCACATCCTACAGCGGCACACCGCAATACTACGGATTTAATCACTTTGAGGTAGGCGGCACCGCAACCTGGACCATCACCGGAAATGTGGCCACCAGCGGCACGGGCCAAAACGTCAATAATTTGGCCATCAACAGCGGGGCCACCGCCATATTCACCGGCACGTTTTCGGGTGCCGCCAATGTGGCCGGCACCGGCACGGCGGAATTTGACGGAACGCTTTCTCCGGGAGACCCGTTTACAGAGCAATTCGCCGGCGCTGTGGTGCTGCAAAGCGGCAACAATTTAATCATGCAGATCGGCGGGACAACCGCCGGCAGCGGCTACGATCAAATCATTGCCAATGGCGGCATTTCCCTGGGCGGCACGCTCACCGTGCAATTGATCAACGGCTTTACACCAACGGCGGGCGAAAGCTTTCAACTGATCGATCCATCTTCTATCAGCGGTGCCTTCAGCACGCTGGACTTGGCAGCGCTTTCCAGCGGCCTGCAATGGAACACCAGCCTGCTGGATACCAGCGGTGTCATTTCCGTAGCGGCCACGCCGGAACCGGCAGCCTTGGCTTTGTTGGCCGTCGGCGGCGGCCCGATGCTTTGCCGACGGCGGCACCGAAGTCAACACACCTGATGTCCATTTCGCCGTTTAGCATGAGGGGTAGCTCAGAGGCGGTCCCGGTCGTCGCCGCGGCGCGGTTTTTCGTAATGCGATACACTGGATACGCAATGCGATCGCACCTGTCATGAGGGGAGGGACAGGGTGCCAATGCGTCATTGCGGCGGGATATCGGTTTCGCGGGGGCGCCCACGCATGGCGCGCGTCCGCAAGTGACGTGGCTAACGCACCGCCTGCGTAAACAGGTGCAGCTGCCAGGCTTGCACCGGCACGAAGGTAATTGCCGGATGTCGGTGCGATAGGGTGTCGATTAAACGTACGATCAGTATCCATCGAGACGAAATGTCGCGGTCTTACCCGCCAAGCCGCGAATCATAATTATGAATTGTCTGCTAACCTCGGGCCACACGTTTTGTGTTGCAGATCATTGGTCGCACTGCCGCGATGAGGGTCGAATAACTTTTGACACAATGGGCAGGACCGGACTTGAACCGGTGACACCCAGATTTTCAGTCTAGTGCTCTACCAACTGAGCTACCTGCCCGTACCGCCTAAATCCTAAGATGGCGGACGGGAAACTGCAAGGCTGACCTTGGAAATAATCCCAACAGGGCGCGGCAATTATTTCGGTCGTGGTGCAAATGCAGCCAGAGATGGGCCATCGGCCCTCATCAAAACGTGGTGCCCGTTGGGGCGTCGTGGTGAATCTTCACGGTGTCGGCCTGAATCGGGGCCGGATTCCAGCGCCTCAGCAACGTCGGGCAAGCCTGACGTCATGTGACGAGGCGGTGCGCCAGCAAAGCGGGCCGCCTCGTAATGATTGCCACACCCCATCGGCCAGTTTCGCGTGGCAATTGCCTTGGCGGTCAATCGCATCTATATTTAGGTCTGTCGGCTTTGTCTGGCCCCGGAGTGATCGTTGGCTGCAACTACTGCTAATTCCCAATCTAACCCCAAAGAGTACGTTGCGCTGGTGCTGGGATGGTTGGTGCCTGGGGCAGGGCACATCATGTTGGGTGACCGAAAGCGCGGCATCATATTCATGGTATTCATCCATCTGCTTTTTTTTGCCGGGCTTCTGCTGGGCGGTATCCGCGCACTGGATCGACCGCGCCAGCAGCTTTGGGATTATGCGCAGATGGTCGCCGGGTGGCCCAGCCTGGTGGGCAACATGGTGCGGCCGCAGGTTATTAAAGAAGATGTGGCGGTCATCCGCAAACCCGACGGCAAGTTGCAGAAGCTGCATCATCCGCCGGACTTTGCGCCGCAGGTGCAGGAAGTGGCAACCACATTTTGCGGCGTCGCGGGCATGCTTAATTTGTTAGTATTGGTTGATCTGTTCATGTGGATCGCCGCTGGCGAATGGGCCCCGGTTACGCCATCGCCCGGAGATGCAACATGACGACCGCCACCCCGTGGATACCATTTATTGACCCTCTCTATGCGGTTGTTCCGCACCTATCGCAATGGTGGTTTCTGGGACTGTTTCCCATGCTGGTTGCCATATTGGTGGTTTATCGGACAGTGCGGTTGCCGCCATCATCCAGTCTTAAAAAGATTTTTATCTCATCCTTTTGGGCGTTTCTCATCTGCGTCGTGGCGGTTGCTGTTATCTGCCTGGGATTGCTGCTGTTCTATCACGTTGCCAGCCGCCATTTGTCGCTGCCGCTCGGATGATTGGCAGATTGTCGTCTGCAGCCATTGATGGGATGAGCAGTGGCCGGGGAATAATCTAAAAAGGGTTCAAAATGCCGCGCGGCCTGCGGCGAATGACGATACACTACGCGTCGATGACGAACGTGCCATTGCCTACAGCTTGCTGCGACGATTTAAAAGTTGCCGACCCCGCCGACTTATCCAGGATCGCCTGGGTCCAATTGCTCCGTGTGCATGCCAAGTTAACGCGACACATGGAGCGCGTGGCCGCTGAACATCATTTAACGCTCGCCCAATTTGAGATGTTGATCATTTTATGGAAGAACGAGGGCATTTCGCAGCAGGAACTGGCTCAGCGCTTATTGGTCACCAAGGGTAATGTCTGCACGGTGCTCTGTCGCATGGAAAAAAGCCGCTGGGTGAAACGTGACAGCAACCCCGCAGATGGCCGGGCCTATCGCCTGCGGCTGACGGATGAGGGGCGGCGGATTATCAACTCGGCGTATCCGCATCTGCGCGGCCGCATCAATTGCGTGATGGGGACTCTCAGCGAGAACCAATTATCCTATCTGACATCTATTTTAAAAGACTTAGAATCGGCACCCTGCCAGGAGTGATCCCGGGGCGAGCGAATACTCTGCATTTTAGGGATGAATGGCTTCGGTGATTCGCCGACGGGCGGATGAGAAGCTACTTATCGAGTGCGACACGTTCGGGTGAAATACGGCTTGATGCTGAACGCATGATGTCATCAGCTTTGTGGCACGCAGAGACACAGAGGCACAGAGATTTTTGCATGAAATCTTCACGCTTTGTCGAATGCCATACTTTCTTCGACGGAGACCGCGGGGACAAGCCCGCGCGGCTCGCTGATATGACGTTATCACGTCGCCATTGATCGTCGTCCTCTGCGTTCTCTGCGCCTCTGCGTGCGACATCGTTTCTCTCGTCCGCAGCCTTGTGCGAAATATGGATTCATGCTGAACGCACGATGTCATCAGCTTTGTGGCACGCAGAGCCACAGAGGCACAGAGTTTTTTGCATGAAATCTTCACGCTTTGTCGAATGCCATACTTTCTTCGACGGAGACCGCGGGGACAAGCCCGCGCGGCTCGCTGGCGCGGCTTCGTTGGCATTCATATGAGCATTGCGGCGGCTGTGGCAACGATGATCGATCTCCTGACATCACCCGGTGAGTATGCGCTCGCCTCAGGGGTGATCCATTGCGAACCTTCAGAGTGGCCCCGTACGGTTGACTTTTGGTATAAGTTAGTTTAATATTGAACTATCGTGCGGGTGGCGGATGTCGCCCGCGACGGCGGGCTCGGTTGCCATGCCGACAAGGTACGTTGCCATCACCACATCGACCGGGCGTTTTCACCGAGGCCCGGTCTTTGTTGCGGCCGATAGAGCGGTTCTATCGGCCCTGTTTTTTTGGCGGCGGAGGTGATTTGGTTTTCCCGTGTATCCACAAAAATTTCCGGCTTCATGGCGGCACCGATTATCATTACTTAATAGTCGTCGCGCTTTCGGCAAATTAAACTCAAAACTTTAGTTTTCGCAAATATCAATTAATGCAATTTCAGCAATCCTAATTTGGAAGTTATCGGATTCTTCTAAATTCTGGCGAAAATTCCTTTGACTTACCCCCTCAAATGTTGTAATATTCGATGCGGAGGCTGTGCTCCAGCGGCTTAATGCCCTTCGGGTGGTTAAGAGTTTGCTGGGGTGGGTTGTAATAAGCCTCCAGTAGTCAATTTAGTTTGTGCCGCTCGACATGAATGCCTCGCAGAGCGGTGGGTTGGGAAGCAGAAAGCAAGAGAAGTGTTTTGCCTTGGTGCCTTGCGCCGTCTGTGCGGCTGCGCGGTAGGCTCCATCGCTGGTCTATCCATTGAAGGAGAGAGATATGAAGCTCAAACGGTCGGCAGTGCGGAGTAGTGGTGTGGTCCAGGCTGAATCAAGCAGTGTTGGTTTTGTTGCTACGTTGTTGGCCGCGTGCCTGATGGGCGTAAGCAGTGCCGCCAACGCAACGACCACGGTTGTCAATTATGGTGCGGACGGTCCTTCTGCCATGGCCTATTCCGGTGTCGATTCTCAAACCTACTGGGATTTTGGCGGAAGCTTGGATAGCTCGGCCAAGTTTGTCGACTTGGGTAATTCCGGTTTCTCCGCCGTCACCGGCGGTGTGCCATCTCCGGCCAACTATAACATCAATAATGAAAAATTATGGATTTACGTTTTGAATCAGGGGGGCGACGGTCACGCCAGCACGAGTCAAGTTCCAATTGGTTCGCTCACGCAGGTGGATTCGGACCAACAGTATCTTGCGGGCTTAATAAGCATTGGTGTATCGACACCATCGCCTTTGCCGGGAACACCCTATCCACCTGCGCCGGTGTTGAATGTGAGGTCATACGGTCGTTCGCTTACGCCGCTTCAAGGGTACTCGTACAACTCCCCTGCGGTGCATACCGGAACCGTTACCACCACGATTCCGGTTACACCAACGCCAGAGCCGGCGGCTTTGGCACTTTTGGGAATGGGGGCGCTGGGCCTTTTGTTGACTCGGAAGCGCAAAACGGGCGTGAAGTAAATGGTTGCAGTTGGCATGGCGATACGTAGCTGTCGTCAGATGTTTGACATGCGGGTTATTGGAGAGTTGGTTGAGTAACCAGGTTTCATAAGGAGCAGCTGAGAGCATAAAAAAGAGAAGATGAGAGCAAGGGAATGTGAGTCGAAGCGCTTGGGCGAAAAGTGTTTTTTTGGCCGGCGATTGAATTGTTATGGGAGTATAACGTATGCGACTTTCTCGTCTCTCTTTGGTCTGTTCTGCCGCAGTTATGGTCTCGGCAGGCGTGGCGTGTGCCGTACCCGCCGACATGGGCGGCTTTACCAACTCAGCGACACCTGGCGTGACGTACGGGCAGTTACTTAGCCCATTCGACATCACCACCAGCGCGTCGGGGTCTCAGGATAATACATTTGTTTCGAACGACCAGCTCAATCCGAGCGAGTCATTCTCTCTTTCGTTTGATTACGAATATGGATTCACGGGTGCCACCACCAACTCTTATGCGCCCAACGGTACGCTTACCAAATTCTTCCTGCAGAATGCCCAAGGTACGCAGTATTCATTTATCCTCAACCCGTCGGTAAGTGGTTCCGGATCGGGTGGGGGATCTGGCGGCGGCAGTAGCACGGCCGGGTATAGCGTCACGGCTGGCACCAATTCCTTTACGATCACATCTAAGTTTCTTTATGCTGGCACGCTTGACAAGGTTGGCTTGCTTTACGATGCCACGACGGGCGCATTGGATTTGTCGATTGTCAGCTCTGGCAATGGCGAGCAGACTTTTGCCTTGAATAATCCATCCACCGACCCCGTCAACTTGGGTACCGTCCTGGGTAATGCCGCCAGCTTTGGCTTTGAAGGTATCACCGGCAGCACGCCAGTTACGCAGGCCATCAGCAACTTCCAGTTGATCCAACCGTCGACATCTACCACAACGCCCGAGCCAGCATCGTTGGCACTTCTGGCGTTGTCGTGCGGTGGTTTGGCACTGGCGGCTCGCCGTCGGACGACGCACTAAGCTGGTCTTAAAGTCGCATAACTCTGCATAACAAAGCACGGTCATGGCCGCTCGTGGCCATGACCGTGCTCTTGCACGTCTTATAAGCCGTCATTCTGAAGACGCCTGCCCTGGGCCTGCCGTCCAAGGTGCAACGTTTGCATTATGTGCAGCAAATGTTGGCATACGTCGCTGACGCGCCTGTTTTTCATTCCGGGCGTCGCCCGCCGCGCTCTCAAAGCGTGGCACGACCTGCGATCTGTTATTTTGAAATGGCACCATTTAGGCTAAATGCCTGATTTGCCGATAATATTGAGGATCGCCGCGTATGGGCGGGCACTCGGTGGTGGTCGGCTTGCAACTGGTCGGCTGTCGCCGTAAAACATTGTGGTTGTCGCACACACCAATTCCGTGCGCAGGACGGGGGAGAATGGCGGGTTTCGGTTGGCCATTGCTGCCGAACGCCAATGAGGTCAATAGCGTCCTTCAGGAAAGTTAGAAGATGTCCAATGATCCATCCGCATCTGTTTCGCCGTCGGCTTCCACCCGCAGCGATACATTGCTGGGCAGATTGGCCGTCGATCAGAAATTATGTACTTCAGACGAACTTAGCGACTGCCTGGCCTTGCAAGCCGAACTGGAACGCGAGAACAATCACCGTTCGCTGGCCGATATCCTGGTAGCCAACGGCTACATGACGCAGACACAGTTAAGCCGCGTCATCAAAGCGATTGAAGAACAGAAAACGTTTCAGCAGATACCCGGCTTTCAGATTGTTTCCAAACTTGGTGCCGGAGCGATGGCAACCGTTTACAAAGCCCGCCAGCTGTCGCTGGATCGATTGGTGGCCATTAAGGTTCTGCCGAAACGCATGAGCGAGAACCAGGAGTTTGTGGACCGCTTCTACAAAGAGGGTAAGGCGGCGGCCAAATTGAATCACGCCAATATCGTGGCGGCGTATGACGTTGGCGAGGCGGGCGGATATCACTATTTTGTAATGGAGTATGTGGAGGGGAAGACGGTCTATGATCATCTGATCGACAGCGGCAAGCCGTATAGCGAAAAAGAGGCGCTTAAGATCATCATTCAGGTTTGCCGGGCGCTGGTGCACGCCCATGCACAGGGACTTATTCACCGCGATGTAAAGCCCAAAAACATCATGATGACACCCGATGGAACCGCCAAACTGGCGGACATGGGCTTGGCACGCGAGGCCGGTGATAAGGAAGTTGCGCTGGCGGAAGCTGGCAAGGCATACGGAACACCCTATTACATTTCACCGGAACAGATTCGCGGGGAAGTCAACATCGACTTTCGCTCGGATATTTATTCTCTTGGCGCAACGCTGTACCACATGGTGACCGGACGTGTTCCCTTTGAAGCACCTTCGCCAGCAGCGGTTATGCACAAGCATCTGAAGGACGACCTGGTGCCGCCCGATCACATCATAACCACGCTTTCAGCCGGCATATCAGAAATTATCGAAGTGGCCATGGCCAAGGACCCCAAAAAGCGTTACAGCAGCACCAACGACATGCTGGCCGATCTGGAAGCCGTCTACCGCGGAGAGCCACCCCTTCTGGCACGTAAATCTTACGATTTAACATCGCTGGCGAAGATGGAAAAAGAGGCAGCCAAGGCCTCCGAAGAACAGCAGCTTGACATGATCGATTTTCCGGAAGAAAAAACCATCGATCTTGGTTCGAAAACGCTCCAGCAAAGGATATCTGATCCACTGGTGCTGACGTTGCTGGGTGTATTGGTAATCTTCGCCATCATCATCATTATTGAATTTTCTGTCATTTTGAGCGGCAAAACACATTAGCCACCGGTGACTTGGCGTGCTTGTGTGGCGTTTATTTTTAATATCCCTGCCGTCGGGCAGCCGTGATGCCGCAGTGCCCACATGGCGTCGAGCTTGCCCGATGTTCCCGATAAGATGGAACGCGGCTACGACAAATGAAAAACGTTTCCAGCCGCAGATGACGCAGATGCCCGCAGATGCAATTGTCCACCACAACGGCACGACGACCATAACGGAAAAGCATGGCACATGCACCATGTTCGGCACCATCACCGATGCCCATTAGCCGCGTGGCCTTGTGCACGCGCTTGATGATGGGCGTATCTTCGCGCGATGTTTGCATCCCGCCGAAATGCTGTATCCGCCTAAAGAAACTCACGCGTTGCCTTGCGGCCAAAATGCGAAGCCCACACACGTGGGCAGGAGGTGTGTAGCAATCGCAAGCGCCACGGGTGGCCGGCGCGCCGGTACAAGCCCAGCGGCTAAACAGCGCATCGGCCCGCCGTGGCCAAAACCTTGGTATGCCGGAACGTTACTTCAGCCGCCCGAAAGAATTGTCAGTCGCTTGCCGCGTGATCGATAAAATTCTGCACGCCATTTGCGGAAGGTATACAATACCGCAGACGAGTATTGTGTGGTCATCAGACAGCGGGACTGATATGGCAATCGTTGATACCTTGGCAGAAAGAATGCAAAAACGTGCTGGTTATATTGCCCGGCTTGGGGAGTGGACAATTAATACCAACCTCGCCTTGGGCGACATGGGCGTGTTTTTCTTCAGCACGCTTTATTGGATATTTCGGTGGCCGGGGCGTCGGGCCATCAGCGAAACATTTGCCCAGATGTATGAAATGGGCACCAAATCCATACCAGTGGTGATGATTGGCGGGGGGTTTATCGGTGCGGTATTGGCGGTTGAAACGCTGCCGCAGTTTCAAGCCATTGGTCTGGCAAGCCGGGTAGGATCCATTATCGTCATCAGCGTGGTCAAGCAGGTGGGGCCGATCTTGACGGCGGTGATGCTGGCAGGGCGTCTGGGCGGTGCCATGACGGCCGAACTTGGCACCATGCGCGTTACCGAGCAAATTGATGCCCTGCGCGTCATGGGGGCCGACCCTGTGCGCACCTTGGTGGTGCCGCGCGTTCTGGCGTGCGTTATCATGACGCCCATCCTGACACTTTACAGCGATGCCATCGGCATTTTGGGTGGCTGGCTGGTAGCCGTTCGGGTGGAAGGCGTGCGTAATTATCCATTCTGGCATTATGCGGCGCAATCCACTGACTTATTCACTGTCAATGTGGGATTAATCAAGGCATTTTTCTTCGGCATCGTCATATCCACGGTGGCTTGCTACAAGGGATTTCGATGCGGCAATGGCGCCCAAGGCGTGGGCCGGGCGTGCACGGAAGCCTTTGTCACCGGATTTTGTCTGATTCTGCTGAGTAATTTCATTTTGGCGTTGGGCCTCAATAACCTGTATAACGCCCTGTACCCCAATCAACCGAGTGTGCTCTAGCCTATGGTCGAAAAAGCTTCTGATATTTTCAGCCCCGTGCCGCCGCTCATTCGATTCGATTCCGTTTACAAAAGGTTTGGCCCCCAGGTGGTTCTCGATGGAGTGTCCATCGCATTTACGGCAGGACAGACCACCGTGGTACTGGGGCCTTCCGGAACTGGTAAATCGGTACTGCTTAAACACATCGTGGGGTTGCTTCAACCCGATGCCGGACACGTGTATTACCGCAATGCCCGCATTGATCACCTCCGGGATCGCGAGATGGAACCGATCCGCAAGAAAATCGGCTTTCTGTTCCAGCTCAGCGCTCTGTTTGATTCGATGACGGTGGGGGATAACGTCGCCTTTCCGCTGCGTGAAGACTCTCATATGTCTAAATCAGAAATCCGTGATCGTGTGGCCGAACGGCTGGCGATGGTGGGGATGGAAAACAGTGAAAAGAAAATGCCTGGGGAGCTATCCGGTGGTCAGCGCAAACGCGTGGCGCTGGCCCGTGCGATTGCCCGTGACCCGGAATTGGTGCTTTATGATGAGCCTACAACGGGTCTGGACCCCATTCGCTCCGATGTTATCAATGAGCTTATATTAAAGCTGCATGAAGAATTAAAAGTGTCGGCGATCGTTGTGACCCACGATATGACCAGCGCGTTCAAGGTGGGGGATCGACTGGTGATGCTTATGGGAGGCGGGATCATAGCCGACGGCAGTCCAGATTACTTGCGAGCGCACCAAGACCCGCGGGTGCAAAGGTTCATTGCCGGTCGCGCGGATGAAGAGGACCTACGGGCACTGCATCGGATATAACGCACCTATCGCCCATGCCTGTGCCCTGCTCCCGCAACGCCAAGGTGTCGATTGTCAAGCGTCTGACGCCGCAGGGGGTAAACGCATCGAGGCCGCAATTTCTCAACCGGCGGCGCTTCTATACTGTAGAAGAAGGTATGGTTTTTACAGGAGTGACGGCATAAATGCCCATGTTAATCTGGCTGACTGGCGGCCTGGCGGGCTTGGCTCTGCTGCTGTGGGCATTGGTCATTTTCAGCCCCTCAAACCTGCGCAACCGGCGGTTTACCTATAACCTTAATCACAGGCCCGACGATCTCAATAACGCTGTGGTTGAAGAGCCTCTGACCGATCCATGGCCGGGCGACCCGGAGCAATGGCCGGCAGTGACGGTCATTGCCCCCGGCCGGAATGAAGGCCATGTTCTGCAGCAAACGGTGGGCTCGCTGTGCCAGATGACCTACCCCAATTATGGTGTGGTATTTGTGGATGACCAGTCTTCCGACAACACTGCGGACATTTGTGCACAATTGCAGCGGCAATATTCGCATCTCAGGGTTATAAAAAATCAAACCGCGCCACCGACCGGCTGGACCGGTAAGGTGTGGGCGGTGCATCAGGCCGATGGCTGCATTACAACACCTTATGTGCTGTTTACCGATTCCGACATGGTGCATCATCCCGAATCGCTTATCTATGCCATGCGTCTGATGCTGCACCGAAAATTAGATCTGCTCACACTGCTGCCATGGATGACCCCAGGCGGTGCAGTAGAACAAGCTGTGATGCTAACCGCTACGCTTGCCATTCAACGGTTGGCACCATTGCCTGTGGTCAATTGCAGTACCCACCCAATGCCGCTCACGGCCGGAGCGTACATGCTGTTTCGCACCGCGGCCTATGACGCCATCGGGCGACATGCCGGCATTCGTGGTCATATTATTGAAGATTTAGCCATCGGCCGAAAAACGCGGTCTCATGGCTTTAAGGTTTTTACCACCTATTCTCCCGATTTGCTCTCTGGCCGCATGTATGAGGGGCTTGGTGACACGTTTCGCGGGCTAAAGAAAAATGCCTATACCGGCCTGAATTGTTCGTTGCCATGGGCGGTCGTGGCATTAACTTCGCTTTTCTCCCTTGGAGTGCTGGTACCCGTTTACCTCTTGATTGCGATTGCAGGTTACGTGGTGGAGCCGTCCATGGGATGGCTGGTGGTCGGCCTGATTGCCCTGGCGCTCAATTTGCTGTTTTTCATCCATGCCTGGCGCGTTCGCAAAGAAGCTCGACAAAAGCCGGGAGTAGAATTTCTGCTGCCGCTTGGCGTGCTATTTTCCATGCTGACGCTTATCGGCAGCATGTGGGATTACTACGTCCATGGTGGTAGCATCTGGGCAGGACGGCACTATTCCAAAAATCGAATTGATCATACGGCACCCATCTTGACGGCCGATAAAATGACGGATTCCCGGTAATGCTCGTCGGCTGCTGACCATTCAAGACTGCGGGAACGGCGCATCTCGGTGGAGATGCCAGCGGAGATGACGCTGCGTGCCGTTCGTTCAAACAGGATGATGTCAATCCTGCGCTTCAATCGCAATAACAGAGATCGCTTGCAGACTTTCAGTGGCGGGCGCACTATATCCGTGTTGCGTGGAGGGATTTATGCTTGCCAAGGTTCGCAGTTTTGTCCTGCTGGGCATCGAAGCGCTTGATTGCGAAGTGGAAGTGGATATTGCCCAGAAGGATTATGGCGATCCATTGATTGTCGGTTTGGCCAACGCCGCCGTGCGCGAAGCCCTGGATCGCATTCAGACGGCCATGATCAACAGCGGATACACCTGGCCGGAAAAAAAGCTGCTGGTAAACCTTGCACCGGCGGATATTAAAAAGGATGGAAGCAGCCTGGAATTGCCCATCGCGCTGGGAATTCTGCATGCCAATAAAATCATCCAGGGTGATCGGCACAAGGGATTCCTCGTGGCCGGTGAACTGGCACTGGACGGCAGTGTGCGGCCCATTAAGGGGGCCCTGTCGCTGGCAATGCTGGCAGCCGAAAGCGGAATGACCGGCGTATTATTGCCCACCGCCAACGCACGGGAGGCGGCCGTTGTACCCGACATTGAGGTTTACGCCATCGATTCGCTCTCTGCGATGGTGGGGTTTCTTAATGGGCAACTGGAATTGACACCGGAAACACCCGACGACATGAACGCGGTGGATGTTACCTCGCTTTACGATGTGGATTTTGCCGACGTGCGCGGGCAGGAAATTGCCAAGCGGGCCATGACGATAGCGGCTGCAGGCTATCACAATGTGCTTTTATTAGGCCCGCCCGGTGCTGGTAAAACCATGCTCTGCCAGCGATTGCCCACCATTATGCCACCATTATCCCGGCGTGAAGCACTGGAAACATCGCAGATTTATTCGGCCTGCGGACTGCTGCCCAAGGGTGCAAGCCTGATGCACCAGCGCCCGGTGCGCATGCCGCACCACAGTGCCAGCGGGCCGGCACTGGTGGGAGGGGGAACCATTCCGCGCCCCGGCGAGGTGTCGCTGGCGCATCATGGCATATTATTTCTGGATGAATTGCCCGAATTTCAGCGTCACGTGCTGGAGATGCTGCGTCAGCCGCTGGAATCAGGCATGGTAACCGTGGCCCGGTCGCATTCCAGTGTATCATTCCCGGCTCGGTTTATGCTGGTGGCGGCGATGAACCCGACGGCCGCCGGCAAAGGCAATCTGGATCGCCGAAAGGCCAAATCAACTGAAATTCAGGCCATGGACAAATACATGGGCAAACTTTCCGGCCCGCTGCTGGACCGCATTGATATCCATCTGGAGGTTCCCGCCGTAACCTACCGCGATTTGACCAGCAAAACGGCGGGAACGACATCGGCCCAGATGCGCGAAGCGGTACAGCGCGCCCGGCAGGTTCAGGCCAGGCGATTCGGTGACGGCGGGACGATGACCAACGCATCGATGAAAACCAAAGATATGCAGAAATATTGCACCCTGGACGACATGTGCATGCGGTTGATGAAACAGGCCATGGAGGAGCTTGGCCTGAGCGCCCGTGCCTTTGATAAGGTGCGGCGGCTGGCACGCACCATCGCCGATCTGGATGGTGCCCAGGCCATTTCGGTTGTGCATTTGACCGAGGCCATCGGTTATCGATTGCTGGATCGCAAGTATTAACAATGGACGGATGATTCAACTGTCGGATTCAATTGCATGCAAGGCCGGATCGGAAGGACCGAAGTGGAAAATCAGATTGGCAAATGGAATGATTGGGGAAACGATATGAAACCGAAATTTATCGTACGGTGGCTTATTAAAGTAATGGTGGCGTACGGTGCAGCATTTTTCGTTGGTACCCAGGCAGTTTGTGCCAATCAAGGTTTTATACCGCCGCCGAGGAACAAGAATGTCACCATATCGAACGGCGGTCTTTCCGTGACATTTAACATTGCCTGGGGTGCGGTGGTGGTGGGGATTGCCAACCGGCATGTCGCCCATGGTTTAAATATTGTAGACTACCACGATGTAGGGCGTGAATTGCAGGTAGACCAATTCATGTTCTGGAATAAGCCAGGTAGGCAACCGCTGCTGGTTAATCCAACACAGGCCGGCGCAGAAGGACACCAAGGCTACTACAAACATCCGCATGGCATTGCATTTCCTCAAATCGGGAGTCCGGTGGTACGTTGGAAGGCAAACCGCCATCGCTTTTTTGCAATTATTAAGCCGTGGGACTACGACACCGGTAAGCCCACGGATTGGGTCTATACGGAAAGTGTTGCGGTTGATCGGCACGGCGTAGCCCATTTTAAATATGTATTCCGCCGTCATGGTCGCGGAACTTACAGAATGAATACGGAAATACCGACCCTTTATTCCGATCGCACCAATGCGTTCATGTATCCAACGGCCAACCCTTACATTCATAACGCAGCCACGCGTCGTTGGGCCAAGTCCGGCAGATGGCCCGTGCGAATGGTGCGCGGTAATCGACAGTGGGGCAGGCTGCATATCAGATCGAAGGGGTGGATCGCCAATATCGACTCCACCAACCATATCGGAATTTTTTATACAACACCAGCGGGCTTGCCGGAAATGATGGGTTCATTCCCCGGGGCCGGAGTTTCTGATCGGCCGCCGCTGGGAAAGAGCAACGTTTCAGGAATGTATTTACTCTGTCGCCCTGATGAGATGTATTCGGTTCAATTTTCGGTGCTGGTGGCCACACCCCAGGCAGGCCCGGCCATCATTTCCCGCCAGCGTCCAGCCACTCTGCGGATCGCAGGCGTGAAGTGGCACCGTCACTGACCGCATTGATCTGGCGCGATCTCATTTATCCACGGTTCATCAGCACACCCGAAGGTGGCCGATCCGCTTTGGCCGATGCCCACGCGCGGTTGGGTGTGGGACCCATGACAAACTCCAGCCTGCCACCGGCGGTGATTTCCGCATGGGTAATCCATGATCGCGTTAATGGCTGGCCATTAAGCGTGGCCTTTTGAATATACACGTTCTTATGCGAGTTATGGGCTGCGGTGATGATGAATTGCGTCCTTTGTCGACGATTATGGATAGTCGCCCGGCGCATCAGCGGGCTGCCAATGACATAAACACCGGTAGCGGGATTGACGCTGTAAAAACCCAGTGCACCAAGCACAAAACAACTTGAGGTCTGACCGCAGTCATCGTTGCCCGGAATTCCCGCCGGAGAGTTGCGATAAAGCCCCAACATTTTGCGAACCCAAAATTGAGTTTTCCACGCGGCCCCAGCAAAGCAAAATAGATACGGAATGTGGTTGCTCGGTTCGTTACCCTGCGCATCCTGGCCCACCATGGCGCTGATATCGGGCGGCGAATTGGCAGTAAAAGAGTGTGCGGTGAAAAGCCCGTCGAGCTTGGCGATAAACGCCGCATCGCTGCCATAGAGGCCGATCAATCCCTGCACATCCTGCATGACATTAAACGTCGCCTGCCATGCATCTGATTCGGTATAGTCGCTCCAGTATTCGCGGTTTGGCTTAAACGGCGTGCGCCATGTGCCATTGGGCAGGCGACCCCGCATGAAGCCGCTTTTGGCATCAAACAGATGGCGGTAATTTTGCCCATAGCGATAAAACATCTGCATATCGTCGTGTTTGCCCAGCAGTTCAGCCATGGCACCGACGCACCAATAATCGTAAGCCAGGTCCAGCGTGGCGGAAACAGCCGATACCCGCGGGCCTGACGGCACGTATCCCTTGCGGCGGAAGATATTTTGATTGCGACCGGTAAACAAACTGCCAACCAGCGCCGTTTCCCGCATGGCGGCATACGCGTCAGGTACGTTAAAACCCCTGAAACCGCGCGTGTATGCTCCAACGATCATGGCCGTTGAATGAAATCCTCCCATGGCCCATGTTTCATTTCCCCACAATGGCCATACTGGCAGGGCACCAGCATTCAGTTGTGTATAATCCAGTAAAAGTGTATTAACAATGCTGTTAATGCGATCCGGTGCCACAATCGTCAGTAATGGAAATTCTCCGCGAAAGATATCCCAGATCGACATGGTGGTGTAATTGGTAAAGCCCGGATTGGGGTGGTTTTTGTGGTCTTCACCGCGGTATGATCCGTCCACATTGTTAAAAGTTGCCGGAGCCATCATGCAGTGGTAAAGACCGGAATAGAAGCATCGCGTTAAATTTTGATCAATCAATTCTGCTTCGATCCCGGATAGCGCGGTATTCCAGCCTGCATCCGCACCCTCTACCAACCGATCAAAATTCCAGTCCGGCATTTCACGGGCCAGATTTGCCTTGGCACCGTCCACACCGGTGCATGAAAGCCCCACCTTTATTATCAGCGGTTTGCTCTCAGGTTGGCGATGCACAATGGCCTTCAAATACCGATCTGTATATGACGCCCCCACATGCGCTTCCTCCACGCGGCCGTCCCTCTGCAGACTGATGCGGGCAAACGGCGCGGAAAATTCCATCACAAAATAAACCTGCTTGTTGGCAGCCCATCCGTGGGTAAAGCGCCATCCGCTTATGCGCGTGAGACTTTCAATATTCAGCCGCGCGCTGTACACCTTGCACCCCAGCCCGTGAACCAGATCAAGAATGACGCCGGTATCGGTGGAATCATCAACCTCTGGAAAATGGTAACGGTGCATGCCGCAACGCGTGGTGGCGGTTAATTCTGCTTTTACCCCGGAGGTCTCAAGGGTTACCTGGTAGAAACCTGGCCGGGCGGTTTCGGCAGCATGGCTGAAGCGTGAGCTATACGCATTTTTGTCATCGCGAGATGCCCACCCGGAGTCCGGTCCCAGGGCAGCGATCTGGGCTTGATGTTCCTTTCCCGGCACTCCGGCATTCCAGCCCCAGTTTCGGCCCTGCACCATCGGCATCAGCAGGACATCGCCAAGGTCTGTAGCACCTGTACCGGAAAGATGGGTATGGCTGAACCCGAGAATGGTATTATCAGAATAATGGTAACCGGAGCAGTGATCCCACCCATAAAGATCATACCAATCATGCCATTTGACTTCCGGTGGACCGGCGGTATCGGGGCTCAACTGCAAGAGTCCAAACGGAGCGGTCGCACCGGGAAACGTATGTCCATGCCAGCCGGTCCCAATCATCGGGTTGGCGAGAGCAGCGTTCTGCGACCGGTTTCCCCGGGTTTCCGAGTTTGATGCCAAAGCGGTGGAGTCGTGGGTTGTCGGCACAGTAGTCGCCATGGCTGCAGCACAGGCAGCGAGAAACCGGCGACGGTTCAGCTGCATCTGAGATTGAATTGACATCCGAGCCTCCTTGATAAATCGCCGGAACAAAAGTGGCTCAGCGTCTGAGCTTCACCACTGTGCCCGTCACCCCGCATGAAAATGTGCACCAACGCCGATGGCCGCCTAGGTTGATCGAATCGGTTTAAGTCGATCATCCGACAAATCCAATCGATACAAAAGCTGGTTGTAGTCGTAGCGTGGCACGGGATGAGTGTTGCCGGAAAACGTTACACTGTAGGTACCTTCAAAATAGATTATTTTTCCATTGTGTTCGTCAAAAAACGGATGCTGCGCCGGGTTGTAAAGCGAATAATGGGGATGGGTCGCTATCTTGACTGCGCGCAGCCACGGGCCGGATGGCTTTTCCGCTGCGGCGCACCATATCTCACCCAGGAATGAGGTGCCTCCCTCCTGGCAGCCGATCAGCAGCCATTTTCGCAGATAGGCGTTGTAATGGCATGATCCGCTGACGATCCGCACCGGTGTGCCGGTCGCTGCGTTGACCATCTGAAGGCGTGCTTCAGATGGGTGCATCAGGCCCTTATTGATCAATTCCAGTTCCTGGGCCTGTGAAAGCGGCGGGGTGCCCCGACGCCATCTCCAGACAGCATGGCCCTGCGCGTCGCGATCGATGCGGGTATGGGCACCGGCAAAATGGGTGCCGGTTTGCAGGCAGGTAAAGGCCTCATATGCGGCCGGCGTGGCAGCCGCCTCCAGCAGGGCCTTGACCCGTACGTTGGGAAAGGGGGAGCAGAACAGGCAGTAGTTCACGCCGTGGTGCGCATACGGAGCCGATTGTCCGTTGAGGGCCCGCCAATGATCCTGTATGGGGAATACCGCGTGTTTATCAAAGACATGCGTCTGGTCATTCCAAACTGCCAGTCCATGTTCCAGCACCTGCCCCAGCCCATGCCGCCGCGAATAATGGGCCAGCATCCGCAACCGCCCGCGCTGATCCGGCATGACCGCCAGGCCACCGATCCACACCACCCCGCCCGGCTCGTGCGGCAGCGGACACATGGGACGGCAAAAGCCATCGGAATTGGTGAAATAAGTCAGATTCACGCCGATCTGCGGGTTTAACCCTCCCTGTCCCGGCAACTGGGAAACTGCGCCAGACGTTCGGAAATTACCCAAAGGGTATGACATTCTGGCCGTATCGCCCCAAAACCAGTGTATCTGATTTCGATACACCACTGCCTGCACAGAATCCTGCCCCATCACATCGGCGTTGATCAGCGGTTTGGCAATCGGAGCTGAATGGCCCAGCACAATACTTGATTCATAAATTCCCTCGCCCGTCACCCGGTAAAGCCGCTGGGCAATGTTGACGCGGTGCATGCTTACCTGTATCGACATGCCGGGTTTTACTTCAGCGGCAAAGCCGGCATATCCGAATTCGTCCCTGGCATGTTCATAGCCCGGCGATGAAATATTAAAATACACATGCCGATGCATCAATCCTGGATCATTGACAGCAGCCCAGCCCGCACTGTCGGTGTAATAGCGAATATCATTGGTGGTGCGCAGTTCGACCAGCGGAATGCCCTGGTGTGTCTGGCTGTCGATAACGCGGATGCCGAAGGCCTTGCTCGCAGATCGCTGCCCGGATGGAATCGGCCCCGCCTCGGCGGAACCATGCTGGATCAGCAACGCGCCAAGGCCGGCGGCGAGGCCATGTTTAATCAATTGCCGTCGATCGCCACACGTCATGTCGCATCCTTTCCTGCCACTGCACATCCTGTCGGTGCGGGGCGCAGGTGCTTCCTCTGGTAAGCGGTGCCGTTGCGAGCGCTGTTACCGGTCACATCAGCCGCCCTGCGATGTCATTAAATCATACACGCTGCGGGTATGCAGTCGCCTGCGAAACTCCGCCAGATTCATGGGGCGTTGTGGCCGGACGGTAATGAGGCGCGGCCGGGCCGGGTCCAGATGGAAAAAATTATCGCTGTAGGCGGCATCAGCGCCGACAAGGTTCAACCACACCCATAGGGCAGGGACATCGCTCGTTATGGCAACATGAAAGGCACCCTGATCGGCTTTGGTGATGCGGCAGTCAAGCTTTGGTTTGTGCAGTTGGAGAGCTTTGGGTGCCGCCGTGAAATGGCATCCGGAAGACTCAACCTCATCCGCCAATTTCAATTGTGTCCATATCAGCATGGGCTGCCAATGGGCTGCCGGCTCTTCGTGCGGCAGATGAGCAATTATTTCACTGGTGTGCGGCGACACGTGCATGTTTTCAGTTCCCTGGTGCAGCGTTCGGCCAGCCGTATCGGTCATCTGCCAGTGTACATGCCCATCGACGGGATGGATGCGATCATTACAAACCCACAGGTCTGTTTGGCCGGTCTGGGCGTTGGTGTCGGTGGTTACCAGCACCGGGGCGTAGAACCTTTTGGATGCGTACATGATGGCTTTCCACCGGTGGTACCAATCGATCATTGACCATGTGGGACCGGGCCAACTGTCGTTCAATTGCCAGATGAGCGTGCACGTTGTGCGGGGCATCTGGCGGCGCCAATATTCCACTCCCCATCCCAATACGTAAGCCTGCGCAATTTGCGACAGCCACAATACAGAATCAAAATCGTTCGGCAGAGGCCCAAAGTACTGCTCCACCTCGTGAAGCATATTCTGCATGCCAAATTTACCAAACGACCGTTCGTGGTATACCATCACGGGACTGTAAATATCGCCGCGGTCGGCCGGGTCGGTATACGCATCCACTGTTGCCGGTTGCGGAAACGACTGCATGCCAAATTCGGTAATAAATCCGCTGGCCGGGCGATCAAATCCGAAATATTACGATGCCGCCTGAATGAGGCGCGACGGCTTTTGGCCACAACGCAGCTCAAACTATTTGCGATCGCCACCCAATCAGGATTCCGAGATGAGTACCATCTCTCACGCGTGTTCAAGGCTGAAACCGGCCGATCTCCGGGAGAATTTCGTGGCAATTTTCGGTAGAATGCCGCCCAGATAAAAATGAATCAGGCCGAATATAATAAGTAATAAACAGATAAACAGCATGACGTTGCATGGTGCCGTCATGGCAAAAGCGCCGTCCCAAAGCGATATTCTCGCTGACCATTTGGTCGGGGGGGGTAAGCTCAGCGTGATGAAGATCACCTCATGGTGTTCGCATGGTATGTGCGGAAAGACGGATGGGTGCCTGTTTCGGGCTCGAAGCGGCAAATGCGGCAGTGATGAAACCGCAATCAGGTTAATGATCTGTTGCAGCCTGATCGACGAGGTCCGCCGCGCCGGCAAGTTCTTCGCGGGTAACAATATTTTTTGCAAGCAGCAATCGCGACAATAGGCCGACGCAGAGTTTAAGCTTGTGATTTTCATCCACCAAATGCCTGATGGCCTGCGTCTGTGAGGCGGTCGAGGTTCGGCTCTGCTGCAGATAATCATGCAGCGAAGTAACTTACCGCTCCAAGTCATTAAGATTCATTTGTGTGCCTATATCACCGAGTAGAAGTGTTCGTCCCCAACCCATAATGGCATCTCCTTTTTTCAATTGTGGCCAGTGAATGTGGACCACGTCTGGAAATTTTTTGCACCAAGCAAAAACTCCGCGGAACGATGTGCCGCAATCTATTACCACCTTTGCCAAGGTCGCAAACACTGACCAATGGTGAGCAGGCCGCCTATGGATGAAACAGCGCCGCGAAGTCCATGGTTCGGCCACGGCTTCGCGGCGCTGGGAACAATTTCCTCATCTATCAAAGCGGACAGTTAACAGCTGCCGATACGGATGACTGCACCGCCGATTCGGGCATTTCACGCTGCCGGTCGCTCGCCTTAAGCGATCAGGCCCGTCTGCGCTTTAGTGCCAGCATGCCCAGGCCCGCTAACGCCAGCAGTCCCAGCGATGCAGGTTCGGGAGTGGCGGTTGCGACGGCGCTAAGCGAAAAATTGGAGAAATCGGATTGGTCGTAGGAATTACCAAAGCCGACGTAGCTGATGGCCGTCCCGGCCGGCAAATCAAGCACACTTGAACTTGACTGTGAGCCAGTCAGTAAGGTCGCTTGTGCCGTCCATGGCGATGAAGCTGTATCAGCACCGGTGGTATTGAGCGTAATTTCAACGGTTTGCTGTCCATTGTCGGTAGACGTGCCAAAGCTGACCCCACCCGAAAAGGGCGATGTGGCATTATTGCCCGGATAAAACTGCGGCTCGCCTGAAGTGCCAACGGTGCTTCCCGTCGTCCGAAGCGTCAAAAATGCCGTGGCGTTATTCACCTTGCCGAAGTTATTGTTATACGAACCGTTGCCGCTTGCGAAACCAATGGCGGCAAAGCCTTTAGACGTTGTATCCCCCCGGATATCATTAAGAGTGGCGGTCAGGGTGTAGACATAGCCTGCCTCGGCAGTAAATGGCAAATAAATTTGGCTGCCGCCACTACTGCTGTAAGCGGTTCGAGCGATGCCACCTTCCAACAACACCGCAGTATTGGTGCCCCAAGTTGCCCCAGCCGTACCGCCGGCATAAGCGGCCGATGATTGCACGGTCTGCCCGGCGAGTTGTGTACCCGTGCTGCCCGTGTTCTCGCCCAGCGAATCGGAATAGATAATGCCTGCTGTGGCAAGTTGCGTTATACCGACAATACCCATCGCGGCCGCCGAAAACAGGGCCAATTTTGAATGTGAAAACATAACCGATACTCCTTGATTAACTGTCTGTCATCTGTTTAACCCGGCGATTCGGACGTCCGAACCTGAAACCGGAAAGCAACAAGCTGTTTCAAATAGGCTTGGTTTTCTGCTGCACGCTGTCAGAGAGTTCCTCATCTACCTCATTCCTGCAATGCGTGCGATTCTGGGGCGCACTCCTCAACAAAAGCGAACCGCCCTTCAAAACGAACGACCGATCCCCCACACACACATCTTCCGACGGCTGGCAAACACGATCAAGCGCAACACACTCCAAACATGATGTTAGTTTAGTCGATGGTAGCGGTCGCACAATAGATGTTTTGCAAAAGCATTTCGCTTTTTTACAATTTTCATTGGGGCTGAGGTACATTCGGCCGATAATGTCTTCGGCTTCAGGCGGGGACATTCCGGGGTACCTTAAGAAAATTAAGGGTGTTATCTCACCATGGAAAAGAAGGATTGCATCATCTTCCTGGGCAGTTTGGCCACCGCGTACGCACGCGGCGTTTTATGTGGTGTGGCACAAACACTTGAATCGCAGCCCGCCTTGCAGGGTTACGCCGTGCACCACGTGGACATCCACGAAATATATAAGCTGGATACCCGTGGCGTGGCAGGGATGCTGGTAGCAAGCTTGGGTGATCAGGCGCACATCCACAAAACGCTGGCTGATACGCGAATACCGATGGTGAGTGTCGTCGGGGATAAGCACACGCCCTGGCTGCGATACTGTGTTCGCGCCGATAATGAGGCAATCGGCCGGGTGGCCGCCGCACATCTGCTCGGACTGGGGTTTCGCCGGTTTGCATTTCTTGGGCATGGTGGGCATTTGGCGATGGCCCGAAGGGGGGAAGGTTTCACCGCTGCCATAGCAGAGAGGAACTTTGAGGTACGGTGTTTCAGCGGATCGGCGGACCGTGCGGGCCGGCGGATGTGGCCGCCGGGCATGCGGGAATGGATTGAAAAAATTGAAAAGCCGGCGGCGGTTTTCTGCTGCAACGATTTACGTGCCAACGCGCTGATGCTGGTTTGCCATAGCGCGGGCATCCGCGTGCCGGAAGATATTGCCGTGTTGGGTGTAGACGATGATGATATTTTTGCAAAGTTGCAGCGCCCGCATATTTCCAGCATACCAGTTCAGACACAGCTTATCGCGGAGCGTGCTTTGCTTATGCTTGTGCAGCTTATAGAAAATCAAACTCCCCTGCAGACCCTATCGCTGGTGAAGCCCGGGCCGGTCGTGATGCGGGCTTCCACCAATATTATGGCGGTGGAAGATGAGCTGGTGCGTCATGCCTTGGCGTATATCAGGCAGAACCTGTCACACGGCATCAGCATCAAGCATCTGGTATCGGAGCTAAATGTGTCCCGCCCGACCTTGGAGAAACGCTTCGCGGCCATGCTTGGTCGATCCCCGGCATCGGAAATCCGCCGTCTGCAGATTGAGCAGGCATGTGACTTACTGACTAACACCGAACTTTCCATGCCCATGATAGCACTGCGGACGGGCTTCTCGTCGGCGCAGCAATTGAGCACCTCATTTAAGCGATACACCCAGCAGTCACCGACGCAGTATCGTATTGAACATTCGCCGCGCGTGCGGCGTGAGATCAGCCCTTGAGACGCTGCGCAATGGCCATATCAAATTATTGGCGACATAATTAACGCCGGTTTGGCTTCCCTGGCATAGTCATGACCTGCGGCGGACCGCTTCCAAATTCGCATAGAGCTCGTCGGAGGCATCACTGGCAGCCGGGAAGATTGGCTCGCTGGCCCTGATGCCGCATGGCCATGCATGGAGCGCCGGCTTCTGGTATGAAGGAGGCGTCCATGTGACGTAAATTGGCAATTCACGCGGTTTATGCGATTCATTCGTGCATCATCACGTCCGAAACTGGCGTATACCTCGGTTAGGGCAACAATGGCCAGACACATACATGATGAGGAAAAGTCCATCCGCTTTGCAGCTAAGACGCCCGCCATCTGTTTAAGCAGTGGTATTAAAAAATGTTTGGGTAGACGCTACCATTCCAACCACCCGGATAAGCCTGAGCGAATGAGAATCGTAGTGTCCTATTTATGGCAACATCATGAAGGCCCATCTGTATCATATCGCCGGCCGGTGAACGGATGACGCAGGGGCACTATCTAAGTAAGCGGGCTCCATGATCGGCAGACGTTGAACCACGTTGATTCGGCGGCATCAAAAGGAGAATGTGTTTATCACGCGTCGAGATTGGATGAAATGGACGGCGGCCGCGATGCCCCAACTCGCTTCGTCGGCAAGCCATAGCAACGGCCGGAGATATCCCGCCGACGGGTACCAGATGGGGCCGTTCCATCGGCCGGCGGACCATCTGCCGATTATCACACCGAATCCGCGAGCCATGTTTCGAGATCCCATTACGCATCGCATCGTGCATTGGCAGTACACCCATACCCTTAACCCTGCAGCCATTGCCTGGAATGACAAGCTTTACGTGCTGTTCAGGGCGGAGGATAACAGCGGAAAGGGCATTGGTCAGTATTGCTCGCGCGTGGGGCTGGCGGTCAGCGACGATGGAAAAACATTTTCACAATTGCCCCATCCGGTGCTGTTTCCCAAGCCGGGCCCGTGGGAAAAATATGAATGGCCGGGCGGTTGTGAAGACCCGAGGGTTGTCCGACGCAATGACGGCGTGTTTGTCATCACGTTCACCATGTGGAATCATCGACTGGCCCGTCTGGGCGTGGCAACCTCCAAAGATTTAATACATTGGACACATCATGGCCCGGCCTTCCGTGCCGCAGATCATGGGCAATTTGTTAATCTGTGGAGTAAATCCGGGGCCATCATTACCAGGCGAAAGGGTAATCACGTGGTGGCTGCTAAAATTCACGGGCATCATTGGATGCACTGGCACACCAGCGGGCAGGTGTACCTCGCAAGGTAGTCGGATCTGATCCAATGGCAGCCTGTCCTGAACAGGCACGGCGAGCCACTTTGCGTACTTCCTAAAAACAAACCGGGCTATTTTGATTCCTGGTTGACAGAGCCTGGACCTCCGGCCTTGTTGACCGATGCAGGCATTGTCTTTTTGTACAACGGCATGAGCGATGGCCAGATTCAGCATGGACCTCGCATTCCAGCCCGCCGCTATTCGGCCGGGCAGGCATTGTTTGCTGCTGATAATCCTGCGCATCTGCTGCATCGGCCAACCGAACCATATCTTTGGCCCCAGTTGCCTTGGGAAAAAACGGGCCAATACAAAGCGGGCACGACTTTTACCGAAGGTCTGGCTTGGTTTCGGGATCGATGGCATCTATTTTATGGTGGTGCCGACACCGTTGTCGGTATGGCGATGGCCAAGTGAGGGTGCTCTCACTGTGGATTACCGGCTTGATAGCCAACACCGCGCGGGCCAGCTTCGGGGCGAACCGCGCCGGCTTCTTCTGTCGGCATTGCCCGACGGGGTCTTTATCTACGACCTGCCTTTTTGTGATGGCGGCGCGGATGTGCGGGGCAGCAGGTCAAATAGCGTCTGCACATGGTGGCCATCATTAATGCGGTACACCACGCGAACATGCCGATGCTGCGAATGAGCGATGGCGTTCACGGCCTGGGCAAATTTGCCCTTATCGCGGGTCAGAATGTAGATGGGCTGCTGGGCGGCAAAGTGCTGCTTTTGCAAACTTTCTGGGGCTTCAAGCGGCAGAACGCGGTTGGCATAATACATGACGCCCAGCCAGATTTCATCGCCGGTAAGCGTATAGATGGTGTGATGTCCGACCATGGCCATCATCTCTCGGGTGGGGGCCCGGTACGGACTTACCTGGTAACCTTTGCCTGTAAAATATGCCCAGTTGACTGAAAGCATCAGCAGCCAGGAGGCCACCGCGAAAGCACCAAAAGCGTAAATGAATTTTCTATTAAATTCCCACCGCCATATCATGGTCCCGGCCACCATTAAAGCGATCCCCAGCAGGCACCAACCCGGCAGGGTAAGTGTGGCCAGTGCGGGTTTAAGCAGGGAAAGTGCCTGCATCAGCGTCCAATGACTGTCCTGCCACACGGGCGGCCGATGCGAAAAGGCAGTCATGACCGCAACGATGATAAACGCCGCCCCGGTACCGATGAACAAAATCCCCTGGGCGGCCAGCATGGCGGCCGCGGGTTTATCAATTTTCACTTCGCGCTTCAGGCGGACAAATTCCTGCCACACCACACCGATCAGCAATGCCGCAAACGGAAATTGCTGCAGGGCGTAGCGCTGCTTTTTTTGATGCGGAATGGTAAGCAAAATCAGGCCCAGCACAAGGATGATCCAGAACAGCCAGCGGCCCCGTTTTTCGGTTTCATCCGGAGCCGGATCTGAATTCGCAGGTAAAAATGGCACCGCAAGACCTGCGATCAAGGCCACCGTCCACGGAAAGACCCACGCCAATATGCCAAAGTAATACCAGTCTGATTGCGTGTAGCTTTTGCCAGGTGCCGCCACATAGCGGGTAAATTGCTGTGCCCAGACGTGCCATGCGTTGCCACCATACTGAGCGTGATAGCGGGCGGCGACCGCAAAAAGCCAGGGGGAAAACACCGCGATGGATGCAAGCAGCGCAATGAAAACCGAAAGCCACGCCCGACCACGGTTGCGATGATAAAGCAAAATCCATACACCCATGGGAAGCAGTACGTACATGGGGTTTACCGGCCCCTTGCTGAGCACCGCAAGGCCCAGCGCTGAGCCGCCAAAGATGGCCCACGCAATCCATTTTTTGGGTTGCTCAATGGCGTGCAGCAATCCCCAAAAGCCGATCGTGGTAAACGCGGTGCAGTAAATGTCGTAAGACGCCAGGCGCGACTGGCGAATAAACACCACCATGCTGGCCAGCGCAATGGCGGAAAATAGCCCCAGCAGCCGGTCGCGCGACATCAAATTGCCGATGGCGTAGGTGGCCCAGCACGTCAGCACGCCCAATATGGCTGAGGGCATACGCAGCACCCACAGCGAATCGGTATGAAACAAAACGCCCAGGCCGGCAGGGATCCAGACCGGCAACGGAGGCTTTTTCATCCGTGGCAGGCCGCCCAGTGTGGGCAGCAGCCAATGGCCGTCGCGGTAGGCTTCGCGAATGGGCACCAAGTTGAAAAGCTCCATCATGTCACGGGCGTTGCCGGTGCCCAGCACCAGCATGTATAGGGGCAGGGCGAAGGCTGCTATCAGCAGCAAGGCCGCAGTGTGCGATATAACGGGCTTGCCGGTTAATGAATCACGTATATCTGGAGCAGTTCTGGCCGAATTCTTCACTTCGCCTCTCGGGTAATTTCTTCATGCACGGGCCGCGATCCGGTAATCATCTCCACGCGGCGCGGGCGCACAGGCATGCCGCGTACAATAACCCCATCGCGCCGTATTTCCCGGATGGCGTACACCGGTTTATGCTGCGATTCAAAATACACACGCGATATGAGTTCCGCCAGCAGACCAGTCGAAAACAACATCATCGCCATCATAAGCAGCATGGCACCGAGGATAAACAATGGCCCATGCGATTGCAAAATGGACATGCCTCGTAATTTTTCAATAATCAGAAACAGCCCGATCAAAAACGACAGCGCAAAGGGTATCAGGCCTATTTTGCCGAAAAAATGCAGCGGGCGGGTCAGATAGCTGTTTAGAAATTTAATGGTAAGCAGGTCCAGCATGACACGAAATGTGCGTCCAATGCCGTAATTGGACGGCCGGTAGGGTGCCTGTATATTTTTAATGGGTATTTCCGTAATGGTGGCACCTGCCATGGCCGCCAGCGCCGGTATGAAGCGATGTGAATCGCCATACAGGTTAAGATGATCGATCACATCCTTGCGATACGCCTTGAACGTGGTGCCAAAATCGTGAATGTCAACGCCCGATATTTTGCGGATCAGCCAGTTGGCGGTCATGCTGGGGATGCGCCTCAAAAACAGACCATCCACCCGCTTTTGCCGCCAACCGGATACGACATCAAAGCCTTTTTCTATCTCGGCGACGAATCGCGGGATTTCATCCGGGTCGTGCTGCAGGTCGCCATCCATGGCAATGACAATTTCACCGCGGGCATAGTCAAACCCCGCTGCGAGTGCGGGCGTCTGCCCAAAATTTCTGCGTAGCTTGATGAGCACCACATGAGGATCCTCATCCGCAATGCGGGCCAGCTCGCTGAAGGTATCGTCCGTGCTGCCATCATCGATGTAAATGATTTCGTATGTTCGCCCCATCGCCTTAAAATTGCGCGTCAGGCTGGTATGCAGTTCCGTTACAGAATCCCGCTCGTTGTACATCGGCACCACCATGGAAAACCATGGCTCGACCTGAGAGGTTATTTCAGCAGGCACATTTTCAACCGCAGTCATGAGGGCTCCGCACGTATCGCCCATTGGCGAACCCGCATTTTAACTCAAACCTGCGTTTTTGGGCACAGCAGGCGCGGCCTGTATTCGCTAATGCGAGGATATGCGGCCAGGGGCTGCGGTAGAAATGCCGCCATTGCCGTAGGCAGAACCCCTTGTAAGGCCTGCTCCCGACTACCGCGGCAGCGAAGTGGCATTCGATGAATTCGGCGGGACATCGGCCACACCTTGCAGCGGGTGGGACGATCCGGTGTCCGGCGCAATGCCGTAGCCACTACTGGAGGGGGACGGCTTGGGTTTCACGGCATCGGATGCCACGACGACTGAAGGTTTGGGTAATTTGTGAAGCGTCGGTTTCACGGTTGGTCTGACCAACACTGCTGGTTTGCCGGGGTGAACCCGCTGCATACTGACCGCACGGACTGAATCGGCAGGGATTTCGTTCCCGGTCGCAAATGATCTGGTGTGCTGTATAAATGACGGAACATCGCGGCGGGCGGGCAGATGCGTCAGCCAGAAGGTGCCGCCGATCAATGCCAGCATACCAGCGACGGCAGCAGCCCCCAGCCAGCGGCGTGCCCAGAGCAGGTGGGTTTCGCCGGCGCGTATCCGGCGGTCAATTCGACTGGCAACCGCCGCATCGAATGACTTCCAATCCAGCATCGGCAGGCGACTGGACCAATCGTCCAGCACCTCCTGCATCTGCCGATGATTGGCCAGCCAGCGGCGGCATTGCGGATTGGATTTAATCAATTGTCGGGCCTTTTTGCGTTCCGGCTCGGAAAGTGTGTTATCCGCGAAACGACTGATAAGATATTCCATTTCCATCTGATTCATAAACCACCATTAATCGCCACGAAACGATAAACGCTCGATCAACACCATTTATGCCATCGGCATGTGAAATTCATCCAGCTAACGCTCTAAAAACGGCGCTAGCTCGCGCCGCAGCTCCCGTCGGGCGGTAAACACATACCATTTAACCGCCTCCACACTACACCCGAGAATTTCCGCAACCTGCTTTTGCGGCAATTCACGGATGGTAAAAAGCACCAATGCCGCCCGCTGTTTGCGGGGCAATTTTCGCAGGGCACGGTCAATGGCCGCGCGGAACTCCCTTGACTGGGCGGAAAAATCGGGAGCATGGCCCGCCGCAATTACATCGCTCAGCACGTCATTTTTTGAATCCCGTCCGCTGATCGGGGCATCCAGCGAGGTGAGACGACGCTTACTTCTCGCCCGCCGGTAATTCAGGCCGCGATTGGTCACAATCCGCATCAGCCAACTGCCAAAACGGGCACCATCCTTTAGCGACCCAATTTGCTCAAACGCCCGCAGGAAGCAATCCTGAAGCAAATCTGACGTATCATGCGGATTGTCCAAAAGCCGCAGTGCAATGGCACCGCATTGTCTCTGGTAACGGCTGATAAGGGTCATAAACGCTTCCCGGTCACCTGCCTGGGCCAATCGGACCAACCCCCGCTCGGCATCATTTAGCAGAGCCTCCGATCCATCTTCAGCCGCGCCGAATTGGGAAGCATCCGAGAACTCTGGCCCGTTCTTCATTGGCAGACACCTCAACTGGCCCGGCGGTTAGCACGCCGCAAACAACGTTTTAGGATCGTATTGTACCACAGTGCGGCCTGATTGCTTAAAAACGGAGTGCCAAATTGCCCCATTTGCTGCGCCCGGTGCTTACGACGGTGCTAAGCCGGTGCTCAGCTCCGCCACAAAACGGCGGACGGCTTCAACGGGGTCGGTCCGGCTTTCCACAGCCCGGTTGATGCGCCGTACCAGCGCACTGCCCACAATCACTCCATCCGCCTTGCCCGCGAGGGCCCGGACATGTTGTGCTGACGAGATGCCAAATCCGACGCAAACCGGCCGCTTGGTCATTTGCTTGACACCAGCGATTTTATCTTCCAGACCGGGTGGCAAGGAAGTGCGCTCACCGGTAATGCCACTGACCGACAGGTAATAGACAAAACCGGTGCACCATCGCACGATTTCAGTTTGCCGCCGGGCTGGTGTGGTGGGGGCCACCAGCAGGCAGGCAGAAAGCCCCGCATGGGAAAGCTCTTCAACAATGCCGGGGGCTTCCTCAATGGGCAGATCGGGCAGCACCATGCCGGTAAAACCCGCTTGCGCAAACGAGCGGGCCACCTGCCGCGTACCGATTTTAAAAATAATACTGAAACTGGCCATGGCCATCAGCGGCACCTTCACGCCCGCCGCCCGGCTTTTACTGACCGCCCCAAGTATGGCGGGCACAGTTGCGCCGCCGGAAAGTGCCCGATAGTAACTTTCCTGAATGACCGGTCCATCGGCAACGGGATCGGAAAATGGAATACCCAGTTCAATGCAACCGGCGCCTGCACTCTGTGCCGCCAGCAGCAGCGGCGTAAGCAGGTCGAGCGATGGATAACCCGCCGTCAGAAAGGGACACAAGACCGTGCGTCCGGGAATGAATGTGGATTCAATGGTATTCATGCACGCCTGCAGTAAGAATCAATATTGATAGAGACAAAAAAGAAAGACCCGCTGCACGCAGCGGATCTTCCAGCGATTTTCCATATCAGAGGGCCATCGGCCATCAGTCACCCGGCTGAAGCGGGTGCACATAGTAGCCGACCATCGCCAGGAATCGGTTGGCATCCAAAACCGGGATCGAAAGCGACTGCGCTTTGGATTGAAGCGCCTCGTAATTCGACAGCGATACTTTTTGCATTGCAGAAAGGGCCGAATTGTCGGGCGAGGGCGTCCCCGGTGCCACGGTGGTCGATGGGGGAGAACCGAGCACAAGGAAATCGGTCTGGCTGGTCAGATGGTTGACCACCTTGCCGCCCCACGCTTTGATCATGCGAATGATCTGCTGGCGACCAGCGGCGGTTGGAACGCCGTTGCCATTGACGTCAAAGTCTCCATAGACCACGAATGTGTAATGCCTGTTGAGATCGCGTGAATAGACCGGGTTGGCAATGATATCGCCCGGGTAAATGGCCTGATTTCTGGCCACATGCGTAATCCGTGCGACCGACGCAAACTGACCCACCTTGGTAATGACAATCGACCCTTTACCGCCAGAGTGTTTGCCGCTGCCAACGCCCTTTTCCGAACTGTACACGGCGAAGCTTAAACCGACTGATACATGATTCGCCTTGCCAAGATCAATATAAACATACTGACCGCTGGACGACACCCTTATAACCTTGCCGGCCGCCTGAGCTTCAATCGCATCGGCACCCTGGCTGGGTGGACGAGACCCCGCGATGGTGGCCAGCAAATGCGAGATGGTCATTTCCTTTGCGGCCAGTTCCTGCCGATACTGCTGAGATTGCACCACCTGATTACGCAGGTCGGCAACGTACTTGGCCTGTTGGGTCGAGATTTTATTCTGGTACTGCGACGCCTGAGCCGCAAGTTCCGCGGCCATGCTGTTTCGCTGGCTGGTAAGAGCCGCTATGCGAGTTTCCGCATCGGCCAGCTTGGTTTTCATGGCCGCCAGATTCGCACGAAACGATGCCTCAACGGCATGGAACCTGCGGCGATAATTTCGGTAAAGTGCATGATACTGATTGGCACTTTTAGTGGCGGCCGCCAGGCGGATGTTGAGGGTCTTAAGCGCCTTTATCAGTGGTGTGCCCGTCTGCACGCCCACGCTACTCAGGGTTGTGTTGGCGGTGCCATTGACTCCGACAATCTGCGATACAGGTGCACTGGTGCCGGCGATCGCCTGCTTAAGCACGGCAATCTGCTTCAGAAGTTGCTGCACCACCGTGTGATTCGGCGAAGCCGCCGAAATCAGCGGGCTAAGCTGAGGATTCGACTCTGCCATCGGAGATACATAGAGTGCCATCTTGCTTTTCGCTGCCGATGCTTCTTTTTGCAATTTGCCCACGTGCAGATAAAAGATAATTGCAAATGCGGTAGCGATTACAAACAGAAACGCCAGAAAGATGGTGCCAATGGGGAGAGCGCTGCGACTTTGTTTACTTATCGCCATCGGTAAGTGCCTCCAGTGCCAAAAACCGAACCAGAACCGGCAGATATTAATTACGTCTTGTGCAGGCACACACCTGCTGACAAACCTGTCACGTATCGCCCGCCGTTCCGTACTCAATAATCACCGGACATGCCGCGACGGTCAAGTGTCCGAGATTAACCACAGCCTGCATTTTATCAAGCCAACCCGTTTTATGCGCCTGCAATTGTCTTGATCATCCACCCTGCGTGGCCAAAGCGGCACCTTCAGGAGGCAGTATCAGGTCGTGTGCCGCCCCAGCTTCTTTAGCAAGACCCGCCTGCTGTGATGGCAATTAAGCGGTCCGACACCGCACATGCTCTTGACCCTGAATGGCAATCTTGCCCCCACATCGTATGGCGTGCACCGCATCAGGCGTGCGCCGCACGTTAACGCCGTGCCGCTTGGGTGCCCCTGCATCTGGTCGCTGAAAGCGACCACCTGATGGTCGGCCGTCTTCAGCAGCCATCCCTGGCACCAGCCTTGACGCTTGCGCCATGGCGGTTAGACTCCGACTGTCCGGTAAATTGTTTCGATAAAGTCAGGTGGAATGGCAATAAAAGTTTTATGCATTGGTGATATTGTTGGTAAACCGGGTCGGAATGTCGTCATGGAGCGACTCGGTGGCGTCGTTAAAGAGCACAACATTGATCTTGTCATTGCCAATGCTGAAAATGCGGCGGCGGGTTCCGGCCTGACACCTCCAATGTTTGAAAAAATTCGCGGCTATGGTGTGGATGTCTGCACCATGGGAGATCACACCTACCGGCGGCGTGAGTTGCTGCCTCTGCTGGAATCTTCCGATCGGCTTATACGTCCCGCCAATTTCGCACCCGAGGCTGTGGGAAAAGGGTATACCATCATCAAAACCGCATCCGATGTGAACGTGGCCGTTATTCAGGTCATGGGACGCACCAATATGTCGCCGCACCTCGATTGCCCGTTTCATGCGGTGGATCGCATCCTTGCCGAGCTGCCGCGCGATGTGAAGGTGAGGGTGGTGGATTTTCACGCCGAGGTCAGCAGCGAGAAGATCGCCATGGGCTGGCATCTCGACGGCAGGGTAAGTGTGAGTTTTGGCACGCACACCCATACCCCCACGGCCGATGCACGGGTGCTGCCGGGCGGTACTGCGTTTGTGTCAGACCTGGGCATGACCGGCCCGTATGACAGTATTTTAGGGCGTCGAAAAGATGTGGTGCTGAAGCATCTCATCACCGGCATGCACATGTTTTTTGACGTTGCCACTGGCGACCCGCGCATGTGCGGCGTAGTGGCCGAAATTGACGAACAGACCGGCAGGGCGATCAGCATTGTCCGCTGTGATGTGGCTGGTACCCAACGCGTGGATGCCTATGATTCAGACGATGCCAAAGCCAAAAATTGACATCCACCCGACACCCGCCGTGGCCGCGGCGGCAAATCGGCGGGCAATCATTTAAGCGGCCAGTGATCGGTGCGGAACGGTAATACCGGGTCGCCCCGGCCATCAATCAAATTGGGTATGGCCGCCGAATTCCACCCAAAGCGGACCGCCACCGGGTGGGGCACCCGAGATGACCAGACACGCACGGTCTTGCCGACAATCCTGGCCCTGGCAGGTAAATATTGGCGGTTACTGCCGGCAATCTGAAACCAGTTTGGTGCCTGGCCATGGCGTGTTTTCAGTCCGTGGTACACGTCAGAAAATTGAATGGTGACATAATTGCTATGTATCTGGGCGGACTTAAACATCGGTCCCAACGTTCGCATGCGCCCGTGGTGGTAGACCATGTGCAGGGCCAGCGAGCACAGGCGTCGCCCGACGCCCTGTTTGTCGGGAAAGTGGATGTTGTGCAGGTCGGCAAAGTCGGCAGTGCCGATCAGACCGGTCTGCGGCAAATTGCGTACAGCGGCCTGTTCCGCCTGCCATACAATCGGTTCGCCAACAGTCGGTTTGGGGTAATGCATGCAGGGAGCAATTTGCACCAGCAGGAACGGCATGGACGGCTGGTGCCACCGCGCACGCCAGCCGCGAATCATGGCCGCCAGGCGGGCGGCGTAAATCGGGTCATTGACCCAGGCATTGTTTTCCCCCTGGTACCACACCACGCCCCGGATGGCCAGTGGGATTAATGGAAAAATCATGGAATGAAAGATGGACGCCGGGGCCATATCCGGCGATGGGCGGCTGAGCGTATATGGATTTTGCGGCGGGTGGATATCGGGGCGATGAGGAATCGGCCGCCCCAGCGATCGCGCCTGCCGGGCGGCCTGCTGCCAGCGATGGAGAGCGGATTGATAGGCGATAAGTTGACGGTGATAGCGCTGGGCTGCCTTCTTAAACCAGACCACATCACCATGCAGCGCCGGCGTGCGGCGCAGGACTGACATCGGCGTCCATGATTGAATCACCGTTCCGCCGTAGGATGAGTCAATCACACCGATGGGAACATGAAGGCGTCGGTAAAGGTCGCGGCCAAAGAACCACGCCACCGCACTGAACCGCTTGATATGGGTCGGTGTACAGCGCATCCAGGTGGCGTTAAAGTCACGCTGATCGCCTGGCGAATTGGCACGCGGAATTTTAAGCAGGGCAATGTGCGAATTGTGTGCGGCAGCAACCTCGCGGCGGGCGTGAAGCACATGGGCCCACCATCCATCCACAGGAAACTGCATATTCGACTGGCCCGAGCACAGCCACACATCGCCAATGAGCACATCGCTGAACCGAATATGGGTATGGCCACCGCTGATGGTCATCACCTGCGGATGGCTGCTGGCGTGCATGGGGGCCAGGGTTGCCATCCATCGGCCAGCCGCATTGGCCTGCGTCGTCACACGCTGGCCGTCAAACGCAATCGTCACGCTCTGGCCAGGGTGGGCGCGGCCCCAGATGGGATCGTGCATCCCTCGCTGCAAAACCATGTGCGTGCCGAAAATATGAGCCACGCGGACGGCGGCATGCAACCATCCGGCCGGGGCCAGCAGGACGGCGGCTGCCAGCAGTGGAGTTGAAAGCAATCGCATTAAATAAATCCTTAAACAATATATTATGTTCAATGCTTAACCTGCAGTCTTACGGAATCGTAAATGACCGCACCAATCGGCGTGGGATGAAAAGTCATCTGCTTTCGATAGCGGCGCGGGGCCTTGAATGCATGGGTAAAGCCAAGCGTTATGTGATTCATGCCAGCCCTGAGTTGATCCGCATTAAAGTGCAGATACACGACGCGGTATTGGCTGTCCTGCCCGCCACTGCGGTAAATGGCAGTGCCGGATTTGGGCAGGTGGATAACCGCAAGCCGGCGGCCGTCAAGCATGACCCGCAGTCCGCCACGCGACATCAGCGATGCACAAAAGCCAAAGGTGAGCGTCGCCACGCCGTGCTGCTGCCTGCACAGATTAAAATTAATCTGCCAGTACGGTAACTGGCTGTACCAGCCCCATTGGGCAAAGTTCCAGTCTTTTGCGGGTGTACTCTGGCCGATGGTGTAATCGACGTCATGAGGAAATGCCTTCAGATAGCGGATGAAATTGCGATAATGGCGCACATCGTTACCACCATAAAATTCGCGTGCGGATCGGTTGGCCGTGCCGATCTGCCAGAGAGTTTTGCCGCGGTTGGCAGGGCTCCATCGCAATTCTGCCAGATGGGTGACCTGGTAGGGCGTGATGCGGATGTTGTGCTTAACAAACTCCTGAAATTGATTGCCCCCGCAGATGGAAATTTTGTAAAGCCCGGGGCGGACCTTGCCGATGAAAAATCGCCCATCGGGCTGCACCTTTGTCCAGTAGTTGTACCCCCGGGTTTGCAGTTCCCAATCGGTCTTGCCATTGCCACTGAGTACCACCCACGCCCCGGCGGGGTTATGGCCATTGGTCATATGAACTTTGCCCTCCACCGCGCCGCGGCTTAGCGGGTAGTACCGGCTCTGCAACCATCGAAACGGTGCCAGCCGGCGCTGGGCCCGCGCCACGGCCCTGGCCTGGCGGAAAAGCCCGGAGAGCGACGGCCCGTTGTTGACATAGACAAACACCGGCCCAAAAAATTTGTTCCAGTTTTCATCGCGGCTCACCCGCAGAGGACGCGCCCCGAAATGGCTGCCGTCAAACATGGCCAAAATATTATTTTTTGACAGCCGATCAAGCTGATGCTGCTGGTGCACGGTCAGTTCCTGACGCAGCGGACCGCCATTAAAAAAACCGGTACTGGGCCATATGGCCCACAGGCCTGTGCCGTGGCCTGCCATCCCATAGCACAGAAATTGATAGTTGAAGAGGCAGTAATCATATTTGCACCATATCTGCCCGTTGCTGAGCAGATACGTAACATCCTGAATTTTTTTGACAATCCGCACTTCCGGCAGTACGCCCATCAGGGGGGCCTGCCTTGCGTACTGGTCAATCGCCCAGTGTGTAAAAACGCTGTGGCCCGGGGCAGCTTTGATGACAAAGCGGCTCTGCGCAATGGCACCACCCGGAGTGCCCGCTTGATGGTGATAGATGACCCACGCATAAAAACCGCTTTGCCCCTGACGCAATTCAAAATGGGCCGTGATGCGGAACGGAAACCAGAATGATGGCGGCCCCTGAAAGATTACCTGTGCGGCGTGACTGCCATCGCGTATCACCTTGGCGCTGCGCCCGGTCAGCGGCACAAAATAACTGCGGAATGGCTGCAAACGATTGCCACGACGTGGACGATGAAGCCGCCCGCCATTGGCGTCAAGGTACATGCCAAATTCTGGATCAAGCAATTCGGCATGCCGCCCGTCGATCTCGTCAATCAACTCCACCAACCGCGCCCGCTTGAGTGAAAAGACCATCTTCAACCGACCGTTGTTAAGTGTAATTCTGCCCGGGCCACGCTCCACGCTTACCGGCGCGGCGAATGCTGCCGGCAGCCTGCCTGCAGCCAGTATGAACGCCGCACAAAAAAGCACGCGGTGAAGGACACTCGCTGCCATGAAAGTCATACTCCTTAAGAATGACACAGAGGCCACGCTCCATGGCCCTTAACCTAACCAAAGTTTAGTATGTCGCCGACCGCGATCCAACGGGCGTGGCTATATCTTGTGGCCCCCAACAACTGGAACACCCCTCACGCAAAACTCCCATCCTCCCCGCGACCCCGCATTCGCACCCCACGCCCTTTTAGCCGCGCGACTCGTGCTCGCGCGTGATGGTGGGTGTACCCACCGCGCCTGGTTTTTTCACCCGCAATCTGCCATCTGCACGCGGAACCTCACGCGTCACCTACCCGTGCGCGGCCAACTTTACCTGTGGGCCTGGGCGGGCCGTAAATGGTTGTGACCGAGATCGATGTCGACGATAAATAGTCGCTTTATTGCTGACGACGCGCTTATTAAAACGATATGTTAAAGGACACATGCGCATAAAGGGCATTGGCAATCTGGCCAACCGGGCTTTCGTCGCGGCCATCAAATCCCTGGCTGAAGGCCTGGTTAAATGCATATCCACCGCCAATGGTTAGTGTTGCGTGGCGAGAAAAGTTAATCAGCTTGATGCCGGCTTCGATCCGCGACATGGTGAAAAAAAGCCGCTGATCAGAATGGTACCGATCCACATGAAACGCCCAGCTGGAGGCATCAAATTTGGAATAGAGGTGCATCCAGGGAACCAGGGCATAGCTGGCCTTGGCCTCGCCATCATCATAAATGTAGTAATGTACCAGCAGGCGCAGCTTGGGCGTCGGTCGCCAGTCTATGCCAATTTCCGGAAAGCCCGCAATCAGTGTGAGGCGGCGCGTAATGTGCGCATATTCAATCGATGGCAGTGGGACATCCGGCATAAAACTGCGGTTACCGTTGTAATCCAGCGAAAGCAGCACCCGGTCTCGCGGATTAAATTTATATTGGGTGGTGATGAGCGCCATCCCATAAATGGAACTTGGGTCGTTATACGGCGTGCTGCCCGCATAACCGGCACCAACCGACACCCCAAAACCCCATTTGCCGATTCGCCCCAGCGGCGTTCCAAACGACATCGACTGGCTGTCCAATTGCCGCGGTAAAAGCGGGCTGTCGGTATTCAGCGGCATCCACAAACTGTTGTATGCAATGGTGGGGCTGTAGCGGCCGGTATTGGCAAGCCGAATCCGGCCGCCATCGTGCACCCAGCCGATCTGCGCCGGGGAGGAATCGTTTCGTACATAGCTGGAATTTTCAAGCATAAAGTCGTTCCAGCTTTGATACCATTCGTTGCCGGTCCAGCGATTCAGCGCGTTGTACTGCGTTTCATAGCTGCCAGCCAATGCACGCTGACCTGTCAACAACAGCACCACCAGCCCGATGGCGGCTGCCAGATTCATTAATATTTGCTTCATACCAGCGGCCCAAATCCTCAGACGCCATCAAAAAGTTCCGACGTGGTACCTTAGGTGCCGATGGAGAAAAGGTCAAACATCGTGGGTGATCAGTACGGCTTGGACGGAGAAAGCTTGCGTTAGCGGGCCAGGGGTGGAGCCACTGTGCGGCCGGGCGTTATCCAATATGCCCGGCCAGCAGCACGGCACCCGTTGGCTGGGGTGAACCGCCCGCAGGTTCAACCGTCACGGCAATCTCAGCCATGGTGTGCGGGCTGGCGGGCACCTTGGGCGTCACCATGGCAGAAAGCGTCCTGGCACTGGTATTGAAAAGCCCGGCAGGCATTTTCTTTCCGCTGGCGGTTATCAACCAGACTTCGTACGTTTTGGTTTTGGGCAGATGCGGCAAGTTAAAAGCGCACAGCTTCCACATCTTCATTTTGTCATTCCACATGACTCGACCCCACGCCGATCGCATCGGAGCCGTTCCGCGCAGCGAGGCCATTTCCAGTGCTGGCGAGCCAATCATTTTTTCAACGTTTTGTGCCGCGGTAAGTTCCGCCTGCAGTACTGCGATTTTATTGCGATCCAGCGCCATCGCTTCATGCAATTTAACTGAAAGTGCATGGACGCGAGCAGCATCGCGCCGAAAGCTGGCCTTAAGACTGCGCATCGCGGTTAAATCTTGCACGCGCTCGTGCAACAATCGTTGATTGGCCTGTAACCCCATAATGGCAATAAGCAAAAAAGCCGCCGCAATCGACGAACTGATCACCAGCGGCCACATGAGCATTTTTCTGGGTGCCGGTCGGGCAAAAGAGGGGGGTGACTTAACAGCAACGCGATCGCCGCTGGCGCTAATCCGCCGCATAAGCTCATCTTTAAGCGTTTCAGATGGCACCAACGGCGGCAGCTCCAGTGGTATATGGGCGGCCGTTACCTGTGCTTCGGCCATCACAGCCTGGCATCCGGGGCAACCATCGGCAAGGTGATTCTGAATGGCCGTCGATGCGGCCAAATCGGCCACGCCTGCAGCTTGCAGATAAATCAGCTCTTGAATGTCCTCACACTGCACGTGGTTTACCCGAACCCTTTCATTCCATATTACGCAGTTTTTGTCGCAGTTGGATGAGAGCCATCCGCACGTGACTTTTGACTGTACCCAAGGGGATACCCGTGGCTTCTGCTATTTCGCTTTGGCTAAGTCCGTCAAAATAGGCCAGATTCAGCACTTGTCTCTGGGCGTCGGTCAGCGATGCCATCGCCCGCCGAATGAGTTGGCCTTGTTCTGTCGCTGCCAGGGCGTCTGCCGGTTGCGATCCCGTATCCGGCACGTTCCCCAGCGCATTATCGGTCGTGGCTTCATGCAATGCCCATTTGCCCTGCTTGCTGCGCCGGCTGCGGGAGCGATCTATCGCCCGGCTGCGGCACAGGGTCAACATGTATGTCAGCGGCGCACCCCGGCCTTCATCGTAGCGATCAGCACGCTGCCAAATTTCTGTAAATACATCCAGCAGCAATTGTTCCGCCTCGGATGCGTCACCCAGAACTCGCCGACACAATGCCAGTAATACACCGGAATATCGATCGTACAACTCGCTTAGCGCATCATGATCACCCTTGGCCAGCGCAGCCATCAACTGGAAGTCGTTTCGTTGGTCTTTGCCTGATCGCGTCACGTCGTTGGACTCACCTTCATTTCCGGCCTAAATAATACGGCACGCAGCATCGACCGGCAACCAATGGAAGGTGACCCATTATTAATCGCACGGCGCAATATGCACCGGCGCCACATCCGGAAAGGCAATTCTTTTTACTGGCGGTCTCAATCGGAGGCCAGCCCGGTGCCAAAGTGCCGCAATTATGCACCCGCTGGTGGATGCTGAATCTGCATGAACAATGTCATCGCACCGAGCAGCATTTGCTGTATCTGCTGGGAACCGGCACGCAGTGAATCGGTAGGGACAAACAACTTAAATTCCGGCTTGCCATTCTGGCAACTGGCACTCATGGCCCACGCCGGAGTCTGGCCCGCACGAATGACATTATTCTTCTGCATCATCCCCGCGTTGGAATTAACAATCGATGCCAGTTGCCCCAGCAAAACCGCGGGGTCAAAAATGCCGCTGGCGAAGGCATGTGGCAGATATTGTTTCTGCGCCTGCGTCATCACGGCCGAATTCGATACCGATACGCCGCCGCCCTTGACATAATTGACATACGCCCTCAATTGCGCAGGGGTTAACGATACCGCCGAGATGACCCGATCTCCAACATGCCCGATGGCAATATGCGCGGTATTGCTGCCGTACATCGCCTTAAACATGCCGTTGATAATGGAGGCAAGCATGCTGGCCCGGGGCATATTTTTCAGGGCCGGCCCCATTGCAAATTTCAGGCCCACTCTGGTGAACGTGGCACCATCAATGGTCATGGTTGGCTCTTTAATCACATGGACCACAAAGGGTGACGTCGCGCCCTGCTGTTTGAACTCATCGACGACGCTCGCGATCGTCGTTTTCAGATACATCTGACAAACCTTGCCCGGGTGTTTGGCATTGATATCCTGTACCAGAGCCTCCATCGGGTCACTTAAGGTGCCTGGGGCTATCAGGAACAGGTGCACCTTTAACGCTTGCCCATCAGGATGGGTGGAAAGAAATCTGTATAGTTTGATGTCGCCATTCAAGCTACTCCTCCCCCCGGCCGATGAACCAGCACCCGCGATTGACTCAAGCTCGTCAGCGGCGAGCCTGGCTGCCATCTTATAGGGCATCTGAGCACTCAATGCCATGGCCAGCGGTAACTTGGGCACGCGCCTTAGCGGCGTAATCTCCATTTGCGATAACGCCGCGATCAGTCTGGCGGATTTGGCGTGCGGCGGCGGCTGAATCATCGCGGTGAATGCCAGACCGGTCTTCCGAACCACAATGCCCCCCACCATCGACTGAACATAGCCACCCAGTATTTGAGGCATTTTTTTAATCATCCTCAGCCCCAGTTTCTGCTGGGGCGTCATCCCCTGAGGGTTGGCCTTAAGCAGTGCCGACATCCTTCGCATGGCGGCGGCGAAGACAGGCTGTTCAATTTTCAATATGCGATGCAGATTCATGCTGATCGATATGCTGCTGTCATTAAAAAGGCGCGATGCACGCCCCGTCAGAGACGGTATGTCATGGCCAGCATCGTGCAGAACCATCCGCAGTGGCTCGCGCTGGGTTGCAAACAGCACGGCATGCTTTTGCAGGGCGATATACCCGGTCGTGCCATCATTCAGTATCACCATTGATATGCCATTGACAGGTGCCGGTGGATTTAATTTAGAAACAGCCAGATGGGGATGGGTGGCCGACAGAATCAGCACCGGCTCCATGTCAGCACCTGTTGCGCCGCTCGGCAGCATCAGTAAATAAGCCGGTTTGGAATTATCAATTCCTCCGGCGATTGCCATCTGGTTTTCCAGCATCTGCACGGTCGGAATGTTTTTGGGAATCATCATCCGGTGAATAATCCACTGCAGGTTCGTTTGCAGCAGGTTGGGGTTGGCAAACCGCACGGCAATCAATGCCCGGCTGGCAGAACCCGGCGGTACAGCGTTTGATGCTGCCGACACGGCACCGGCGCAGACTATTGCCGCCGCCACGCTGCCCGCCGTTACCAAGGCGGCTAAGGTGCGGCCAGCGAGAGAACGATTCCAAAAAATACGGGCAATCATGTTTAACTCCATACCACATCCGGCGGCAAATAAACTTCAATTGGCAGTGAGGACATTGGTGAAAAGATCAAATCCCCGCCGTATAAAACGCAAGGGGGAAAAGTAATCAGTGTTCAGTCCATCCGCCGACCGCGACACGGTAAAAAATAGTGGCCGGTGATGCACCGGAAACGACAGCGACCCCGCCGCCGGCCTGGGCGCTCCTTTGGACAGCGCGTGGGGGCTGTCAATCACCGCCATGACCAAATGGTGCGGCAGATACATCCCGATGTCGTCGATCATCCGGCGGTACGCGCGCGATGATTTCAACATTTTATTCCCGGCACGATCGGCCATCGCCTTATAATCCATTTTTCGGGTCATCAGCAAGGTATGGCTGCCGAGTTTGCCGACCACATAGTGGGCATGAGGGTTTCCTGCGGCGGCCATCTGCAAAGCCACTTGGCCATTAGCCACCTTGCCGAACTTCAGGCCGGCGGCGGCACCCGCGGGCGCAAAAGCGCACAGGCCGGCAATTTGCGATTGCAGCGTTTTGGCGTGGATACGGCGGTCAAAGTGCGCCAGCAGATGGATGCCGTGGCCAGCTTTCGTTTTGCCATGGTCGGTTTGAACCCACATGGCGGAAGTAGAATGCCTCAGCAGCCAGGGCAACTTCCATGGCTTGGCCGCCACCGCGCCGGTTTTGGCGGCGTTCCCGGTGTGGGGTGGCTTGGCCTTGCTGGTGAAAAATGGAGCGGCAAAATCATCCGCCGCCCGCCAGTTAATTGCTTCAACCATCGCAGTAAGGTAACCGCGCAACGGAAACATATTTAATTGATGGATTGACGTGGTGTGCTGGGCGGCGCAAAGTTGTGCCAGTGCCGACCCCGCCACCGGCGTAAGATGCGTCCGCACCCATATGGCGTGATGCGGGTGGCCAAGCATGAAGCTCAGCGTCTGGGTCTGATTGATAATTGCGGTTGCAAAGTGTTGCCATTGCCGGGTGCGATTGCTCACGTGCGGTTTCTGATTCAGCATCTGCATTTGCGCCTGAAACCCGATCATGGCAGTAATCCCCGCCTTAATTTCAAACGCCTCCTGCTTCATGTTAAGCCGCAGCGCAATGACGGGCGATCCCGACGGCATGGTGCCCGTCACTTGCGTCGGCTTGAGATGTCGCTGTGCGCTTTGAAAGGATTTAATTGCACCGATGGTCGGCGCACAAATGGCGTGATGGCCGAGAAAGCGAAAAACAAATTTTTCAGTGTGCGGCATGCCGAGATCAAAATTCTGTATGGCGGCGCGGTAGAACCCATGGCCGACGGCTTTGGCACCCGTATCCTGACGAAACGTTTTTTGGTGCAGGATCGGCAGAATAAATATGGATGGCACATTATTCAGTGCCACCCCAATGGTGTTGCCCGGCACCACTACCAGCAGACTGCCGTGCGGATCGACAGCGTTGGCCAGGCCCATGGGGGCAAGCAATTGAGTCACAGACGGTGCTGTGACGTTGACAGCACCATTGGCTTGATTCGGCATCTGCCTTGCTATTTCCTGAATAAGGCGGTCCGACTGGTTCAAACTGGCCATGTACACCACAAGCCGACTGTTTGCCGGTATCTGCGATAGCAGCTTTCCACTTGCCGCCATCGCCGCCGCGCAGGAGCACCCCATTCCCAACAAACCGCCCAATATGCCAGCCAGTTTTAGACGCATTGCCGCCCCCACTGTAAAGTGACAGTCCGCATTCTATCGCCCCCGGAGTGCCACGCAATGCAGATACCTTGATAATCTGCCGGCCATCCGGTCTGGAAGATGCACCTTAACCTTGCAGCATCACGCCAAAAATGGATTGCTTCGCCGCTCGGTGCCAATGTTGGTCGCCGGACCGTGCCCAGGCCGCACCACTGTCTCATCCGGTAACGCCATGGCCCGTTGCAATGATTCCCGCATGGCTTGGGGGTCGGAATCTGGCAGGTCGGTTCGCCCAATTGAACCCGCAAACAGCAGGTCGCCCGCCACAAGCAATTTTTGCTGCTCAAGATAAAAAGCGATGTGCCCCGGTGAATGGCCCGGCGTAAAAATGGCGTTAAGTTCCAGCGTCCCCACCTTGATCACATCCCCATCCACCAGGTAACCATCTGCCGAGCGAGCTTCAATCTGGTAAGGCAATTGATACATCTGCGAGCCGGGACGCTGCAGCTTGGGTTCGTCCAATTGATGAATAAGCACTTTCCCGTGCGGGTAATGGTTGGTGTAAATCTTATGGTCACTTATGTGGTCCCAGTGCCCATGCGTCAGCAAAAGCAGCGGAATGTCCCACCCTTCATGCCGCGCCAGCTTGATTAAAGCAAGAATCGTATTCTGCGGCGCATCAATCAGCACCGCCTTACCTGCCTTCTCATCCGCGATCAGATACGCGTTCGTGGCCGCCAAACCGCCGGTATTTTGATGAATTTTCATGGCTGGACTTTACCGCTACGGGCACCATTTGCCAACTTGCCAGCCGAAGGGCAGATGTCAAATCGCTTGGCGCACCGTGCACTCCGCGGGTCGATTGCGGTTCCCAACCATCGCCGACCACCGCCCCTCCATTCCCCGCCGCCGCACCTTTGCGGAACCATTCCATTGCCTTGGCGTAATCCTGCGGGACGCCATGGCCGTCGTAGTATAGCCAGCCGACGCCGCACATCGCATCCCCATTCCCTTTCGCCGCCCCCCTTGCGGTACCACTCCAAGGCTTTGGCGTAATCCTGCGGCACGCCAAGGCCCGTAGCGTAGGCCGCACCCATACGGTAATCACTTGCCCTAGGACTCTTGTTGTGGGAGTGCCACAAAGCCCACACCGATACTGCGATTAGCAAAGCAACGGCGACAGAAAGCAGTATTATGAGCTTGCGTCGGGGTCGCGCCGGCTTTGAGGTCGCGGCGGTTGCAATTGATGGCGGCGGTTGCACGATGGACTTAGGCAATGGCGGCGGCTCGGCATGTTTACGGCTAGCCGATGATGGATCAGATTCACCAAGCATTGTTTGCCTCCCACGCTGAAAAGTTGCCGGTACTTGAGAGGGTAAATACCCGTATCAGTTAATCACCGATGAATAGAACTGCCAAGGTGAATATCGGCTGGATACCCAACTTTAACACGCCGGCCTCACCCAACGAGAAATCGGCTGCAAACTTGGAAAACCACAATAGTCGCGGCCCTACCTGGTGTTCCATCATCCCTTTGTAACGCCTTAAACCCCTCGAATAGCCAAAAAAAGCGATGATACACCAACGTCGTATCACCGCTTACCAAAGAACTTGGCAATTTTACATTTTCGGTCATACTATCACTCATGGTGGCGTACTCCTAAAAAAACATTGAAAACAAAACTTTAGGTTGCGCCGCCTGTTTTAGGCCGTCCACAACTTTTGAGTGTAGCCCTGCAACCAACGAAAAGGCGGTTATCAAACCCGTGCCGGCCAGCGATTACAGCAACGCGGATATCACGTTTTACTGGTTGGACACCGACGGTGGCGGCACACAGAACGAGGGCGTGACCCTGGGAGCCACACCGCCCGGTTCGGAGGCATCGGTGCTGGCCAACACGACGTTCAACGTCTACCGCCCAAAACCAACCTTCACCACGCAATATCTAGGCCCGGTGGCGCTCGATAGCAACTATTTAGGGGCGCCTGGTGAACTCGTGCTGCACGACGGCGACGAGGCTGCGCCGGACACCTACGACCCCGGGATAGCCTTTTACTACTACATTCCGCAATCCGCATTTGGTGGCACGGAAAACCTCTCCACAGTCCAGCTATGCTCGCTTTTAACAGTGACAACAGCACAGTACAATGCAGCTACTGCGAGCACCACCACCTTCGGCTTCACACTGCCAGATGGAGCCGTACCTGGGCCCCTCCTCGACACGGTTTTCCCCTACCCGCAGGAGAACGCGCCTTGGATTTCGCCGGGGCAGACGAGCGATTCGCCTGACTACGCCGTGGATCCGCCGCCAACCGGTTCGGGCTTCGGCCCGGGCACTTGGTCGACCGTAGACGTCACCGTGGGTGAGACGTTTCAGCATGATCTGCTTTTCACCCCAACGGTGTCCGGCGGCGCGCAGGTGAACTACGCCCCTCTCGCAGTTGTCGGCTGGGGATGGAACGGCGACGCGTACAACGGGCCTGAGGGTGCCTCGGGCTTTGTGCTGAAATCCGCTAACCAGATTCCGTTGACGCCGCCCTCAGCTACGGATTTAGGCACCCTTCCCCAGTGGGCTGATAATGCCGCAAGCCCGTGGGGCGATCCGCAGTGGACGCCAGCGGCACCGTGAGTCGGCGGCCAACTGCTGTTCATTTCGTCCCGAGTGGGGCAGATTAAGGACGGTTCGGTATGTTGCACCTGACGAAAATAAAGAGTGTTATGGCGTGGATCGCCGCCGCTTCATTTGTCGTCGCGGCATCCCTGCATCCCGAAAATTGTAATGGCTTTAATTTGGGTCCGGTCATATATAGGCCCAGGCCGGTGGTCAAATTCGAGGGCGTGACTATCAGGCTCACCTTCGCACCCGATCGCTGCGCTGTATCGGCCGTAACTGTAAACCGTGGCCGCAATCGCGCGAGATTGGTCAAATGGTCAAACTTCGGCTGCCGGCTGCACGCATTTGACGCATCGGGTAAGGCCATTGGCACTCTCGGGTGGCTGCGGACCTCGCGCGTATTCTTGCTGGGCGCGGGGAAATCCACCACCCACAAATTCCTGCTGCGTCGGCTTGCCGGATTTAAGCGGGTCGGCGTATATTATTTCTACGCAACGCGGTGCGTGTTCACCGGTAGGCCGCCCGCAAGGGCCGGTACGCCTTTGGGCGAATATGCCTACCTCCGCTCACCAATTGTAGAACTGAAATTCCGCATAGGCCGGGCTCCAATATGGCGAGTCGTTGCGGCGTTACCGCAGCCTGGAAAAGTTCGCAGCGTGGCGAAGGTGCGTCCTGCCCTGCTACCGCCCCACCAAATCCCGGTAACAGGCCCGATTGCTGCTTTTGCCACGTTCGTAAAGGCGGTCGAGTCAGGCGACGCCAAGGCTGCCGAGCGGCTGTGCTACCAAGGGCACGCGGCACTTCCCCCGCTTTACGCGGCTAACGCGGCCGAGGCCATTGCCATGGTAAATCTCAGCAGGTTGCTGGCGTCGAAGTTCGGCTTCAATCCCGAGAAGCGCCTGGCAATGCTCGGACCATCGCCCAAATTGTTCCGGAATTCCCTCAGAGCGATGGATTTTTCATCGCTACGCATCAGCGGCGATCGAGCTACCGTGCGGCAGTGGGTCTTCTACCGTGGACATTGGGAGCATTTCCCTCATTTTAAGATTTGCTTCCGGAAGATACGCGGCCACTGGCTGATCGACTCGATGGCCACATACAGCCACCTTCTTTCACCCGCTGCATATAAGCTCAATATAATCAACGCGCAGAAAAGAACACGTATTTATGACAAGTTGGCCTCAGATGTGGCTGCTGGCCGGTTTAAAACCATCGGGGATTTCAACGCGGACGCGGCAAATTTGTTTGCCGCCGAGAGCCACTGGTTTATGGAGCGCTCCATCTCCATTTCTGCTCGGGTGAGAAACCACGCCCGTGTTACCCCGCCCGTCGGGCACGGCGCACCAAAATGGGCCATCGACGAGTATGGTGTCAAACTTTCGCTTGTCCCCGGCCCCGGGACATCGGTGGTCGCCACCGTGCGAAACAACGGGTTCCGGACGGTATCACTCTCGCGGAACTTCCCCGCTTGGTCAGTATCGGTGTTTGGTGCCAACGGCTACCCGCTGGTTATGCGGCAAAAATATGGGGCCAGGTGGGATGCTGGTGCGCAGCAGCCACCGAAACCCGGAGTGCCGCTGCCCCCGGGAGGGACGGTCCGAAAGCAAATTGATTTAGGTCGCCGCTACCGGCTGCCCGCAGCGGGGAAAATTTATATTTGTGTCTCCAGGAGGTTCGGCATTCGCGGTCTCGGTGGCGAATGTCGGTCGCGTATCCTCACACTTACCGTCCGGCGAGGCGAGCCGCCGCGTTGGGGCAAAGCGCAGGCGTTTCCAAGCGTGAAGGCTGCCGAGGTGTCGGGCCTAAAAATCCCAGGGGGCGGTGCGCCGGCCCTGACTGCCTTCCGGACTTTGGATTCGCGCAAAACAAATTTGCCGACGAGCCGTTGGCATTGCCCGGCTTTGCCGACACCCCCTGCTGATGGCACCATGCAAGCCCTCAATGATGCGATCCGATGCGTGCCACGTTCAAGGAGACCCTAACATGGCGAATAAATTTTTCCGTGTGAGCAAATTGTGGGCCCTTCTGGCCGCTGGCGTTTTCCCTCTCGCGACGGGCCCTTGGCTGCCGGCTGCACCGGCCCGGCAAACGCCCCTGCCACGGATAGAGCGGCGATTGTTGCTGCTGAAAAACTTCACCGCCCGATACGTGTTGGTTTTGGAATACGCCAAAAATCCCGTAATACGTGCTTTTAACGCAAAGGTCGAGGCCCGGATGGTGAGAATGGGTTTTCAAGGGACGTTCAGTTCTGGGCCTGATAGGATGTGGTATGCCTACCATCTGCGGTACCTCAATGGGCACCTGCGGGTGACGAGAACAGTTCCGGCGTCCGACATGAAAAAAGATTTTCCAGCCAACGAAAAGGGCGCGGTCATAGAATCTCCCTTGATACGCGTCTGGCTGCCGACGCGTCGCGAATCGCTTGTCCACACGCAGCTTTCCCGAACCCCGTTTGGGACGATAAAGGCACCGCGGTTTCCTCAATCGCCCCTTATATGGGCGCTGGGCCTCGCCGCCCCAGCCAGCCGCCACTGGCTCTCGGCGAAGGGGCTTGCCGGTATGAGGCTCTCGCGTGATGGTGCTCACAAATGGTTTCTCGAAGCGCGATCGGTGGTGGCACCGCCGGGCACGCGGCCCGTCACAGTAGTGGGCAGATGGACCATTGCGACTGTTCCTGATATTCGGATAACGGGATTCGTGCAACGCGTCGGCCGGCAATTGATCACGAGGGTGTCCTGCTCGAGGTTTCACAAAATCGGCAACCTCGATCTGCCAACGAAGGTGGTGGTGGAACATTACCTGGGAAATCTAGGCTTGGCCGGCAAGGATGTGCTCACCGACATCAGTTACCGGATATCACCGGCAACCAACTCTCTCTCGCGGTATCCAATCAAGTTTCCGGTTGGTGCGTCGGTGCAGGACATGCGCATTGCGCATGCATTTGTCATCACCGGGCATCCGAGCTATCTGACAGATCACGAAATTTTTTTGCGGCTGAAACACTAAAGCGCCGGGCGGCGCAGCCAAGCACGGTGTGAAAAAAAGGAGTGATCTCATGCGACTTCTATTAACCGGTGATCGCGGGAAACGTCTGCAATGGTGGCCGCTGCCTGCCATTGGTGCGATCATAATTTGTGGCGTCGCGCTTGGTTTCATCGGCGCGAGGGCGTTTGGCCCGCGTCCTCTGACGGAAATTTCTCGGTCGGCCAACTCGCCGCTTCGGGCATCACCGGGCGAGGTGCTGTTGGGGCGGATCCGGCCGACGGATGTAGGCGAGAGCGTCACCTTGCAAAACCGGTCGAGGCGGGCGGTTAGGGTTGAGCGCATCGTACCATCTTGTTGGTGTGTCTCTGGGACCTGCCGACACCGGCGCATCGCGCCCGGCGGGAAGGCCGAAATGTCATTCAAGTTGACCGGAGTCACAACGAGTGCACTCTATTTGAATCAGTTTGCTAAATTAAGGGTCAGGGTTGCACACCATCCGTCCGGCCACCGCGACATGCGACCCTGGAACCTTCTCGTGCGGCTGCGTGCGATGCCTGATGTGCCTTTTGTCGTATTGCCCGGCTCGTTCATCTTCACCAAACATGATTTTGTTCAGGGCGTTGCAACGAGCCGCTTCCGCATCGTGGAGGCGGCTGGTTCAAAGGCGGTGCTAGTTGGCGTTTTCTCGCGTGACCGTCATTTTACAGTAAAACACCTCAAGCGTGACTTGTTCTGCCTTACGGTTAAGGAACCTGCGCACGCCGATATCGGTACGCTCAGAATTGTGTACAAATGGGGGGCAAGGAAGTCATACATGGGCGTAGGGGTCTTCGTATACAAACCTTGATCGCTTGGGTGCAATATGCAATGATGCAACACAGCCACGGCGCTACACTATCAGAGATTCGGGCTGGTAAGCTCGCCCGGGTAGACGAGAAGGCAACTGCGCGCATTCGCCATTTCGCAAGGTATCCATTGCATGCGCACCGTAAACCTTCGGCCAAACAATGGGTGGTGGAGCAGGTACCGTCGGCTGTTTTTTCGCGATGATCATTTGGCGTGGGAGTTTATTTTGAGGTCGGTGTGTTTTATGGATGCCGATAGCGTGTGGCGTGCCAGTTGGGCTTCGCAGGTCTGGCAGCAGGACACCTGCGGGTACGGACGGATAAAGCGGCCGCTGAATTGGATATGGATTTTGGGAGGTCGAGTTGGAAGCCCGACTGGCGGCCAAGATGGCCACACCCCCAGGGCGGGGTGTCGAGTCTGCCACTCGCAGCCGTTAAAACTGCCGTCGTAAAAATCGCAATCAGTACCGCGTCATGAATTGGAGATAACCTATGAATAAAATAATAGGATGCCTTAAACGTCCATTCCGCAACCCAGTACGTTTTGCGATGAGGTGCCGTGGCATCGCCAGGTGCTTTGGGTGCCCGGTTTGCACCATATCGCAACCCCGGTTCCCCGCCTGCATCGCCATCAACTTGGCCTCGTTATGTTAAGATTTCATTGAGGCTGCACCATTTTTAAAAATTTCCAATTTTTCACTTGCAATCTATTTGCCGGTTGGTTACTGTGTAAGCGTCTGATGAATAAAAGCGCTGAATATCTTCTGTGCTTTCGGTATTATGTATTTGTTCGCAGGAGCCTTGGTCGCGTGGCGTCGAAAGGTTGGACAACTCGAATTTCTGCCCCCCCCCCATTTTTTCGCGTGGGGCGAAGGGTGGGCGCCGTGTTCCACTGCGTTGCTGAATGTCTGAACTCTGGGGCGGCCGCCACCGCCTTCAGGATGCGGTGGGCTTCAGCCCTGCTGATTGCATTGCTGCTATTTGCGCCGCATCCCGTGTATGCCAAAGCAGCCCCCAAGCCACGCATCATCAAAGTGCCGTTGGCACGAGTACCATGGCAGCGGCAATTCAGCCATCCCACACCCATTTTTATTCCACTCATGACACTGCCATGGGCCGATTGCCATGTGGTGGCATTGCACATCCCGCATCCAAGAATCACAGCAACACCACAGAA